>DHCMC07803__coassemble_2010_pt1 | contig 8819 bp, 8 predicted proteins | sample DHCMC07803__metabat2_high_PE_053 | metagenome-assembled genome bin DHCMC07803 | reverse complement strand
TCTGGGCCACCACCACGCCCTTGCCCAGGGCCAGGCCGTCGGCCTTCACCACGATGGGAGCGCCCTGGGCCTCGATATAGGCCAGGGCGGGGTCCAGCTCTGTAAAGGTTTTATACTTTGCGGTTGGAATGTGGTATTTCTCCATCAGGGTCTTGGAAAAGCTCTTGCTGGCCTCCACGATGGCGGCGGCGGCGGTGGGGCCGAAGGCGGGCACGCCGGCGGCCTCCATGGCGTCCACCATGCCCAGGGCCAGAGGATCGTCGGGGGCCACCACCACAAAGTCCATTTGGCTGTCCACAGCCCACTTCACCATGGCCTCCACGTCGGTGGCGGCGATGGGCACGCACTGGGCGATGGCGGAAATGCCCCCGTTGCCCGGGGCGCACCACAGCCCGTCCACCTTGGGGCTCTTGGCCAGTGCCCAGGCGATGGCGTGCTCCCGCCCGCCGCCGCCTACGATCAGTACGTTCATGCAAAGCACCTCTCAATTCAGCGCCGCGCTCAGGGCCCACAGCCCCAGCAGGTGCGCGGGATAGAACACATAGAAGAACCACTTGCTCTGGATACCGTGCTGCCCCCGGTAGAAGGCCAGGGGGACCAGGGAGAGCGCGGCGCACAGGCAGTACAGCCCCTGGACGGGCAGGGCGGCGGCCAGATAACCGCCGATCATCGGCCCGGACAGCCAGGGCAGGGAGAGCACTCCCGTCAGAGGATCGTACACCAGGTAGATCAGGACCAGCCCCGCCCCCAGACAGGCCAGCCGCTTTTTCCGCTCCTCCCCGCAGAGGTAGAGGGCGAAGACGAGCAGCACGCCGGGGAAGCCGTAGTCGCAGTTTGCCGCCAGAGCCAGCACGCAGGCCGCCAGCAGGGGCAGGGAGGCCGCCGCCGGGCCGCGCCCGGCCTGGACAGCCCGCTCAAAGCCCCATACCGAGCCGGCGGCCAGGAAGAACGTGAGGATCACGTTGCCCCCCATGGTGCCGGTGGCCAGGGTGAAGGGCGCCTGGGAGATCAGGGCAAAGACGCCCAGCCGCAGCAGATAGCGGTGGAAAAACCGGGTGCGCCGGCACCCCTCCGCCACGAAATAGGCGAAAATGGGGAAGGCCAGCCGGCCCAGAAGCCGGGGCAGGGCGTCCGCCCAGGCGGGCAGGCCCAGCTGGGACAGAAGGTCGGGGAACACCAGCGCCGCGTGGTCGGCCAGCATACACAGGGCGGCCAGATACTTCAAATCCGCCGCAGAGAGGGAAAGGGGACGTTTCATAGGGAAACCTCTCGACAGGTCCCCGCCGGAGGCCGGAGGGGGTATCGCGGCGAAGCCGCGTATCCAGGGGGAACTGGTTCCCCCTGGAAGGCGCATCTCTGAGCGAAGCGAAAGCCTTTCCGCAGAAAGGCGATGCGCCTTTTAATGGTGGAACAGACGCATGCCGGTAAAGGCCATGACCATGCCGTACTTGTCGCAGGTGGCGATCACGTGGTCGTCCCGGATGGAGCCGCCGGGCTGGACGATATACTGTACGCCGGACTTGTGGGCCCGCTCCACATTGTCCCCGAAGGGGAAGAAGGCGTCGGAGCCCACGGTGAGGCCGGACTGCTTTCCGATCCACTCCTTTTTCTCGGCGGGGGTCAGGGGCTCGGGCTTTACAGCAAAGGTGTTCTGCCACACCCCGTCGGCCAGCACGTCCTCGTACTCGTCGGAGAGGTATACGTCGATGGCGTTGTCCCGGTCGGGCCGGCGGATGCCTTCCACGAACCGGAGGGCGAGCACCTTGGGGTGCTGCCGCAGCAGCCAGTTGTCCGCCTTGCTGCCCGCCAGGCGGGTGCAGTGGATGCGGCTCTGCTGGCCGGCGCCCACGCCGATGGCCTGGCCGTCCTTCACGTAGCACACCGAGTTGGACTGGGTGTATTTCAGGGTGATGAGGGCGGTCAGCATGTCCCGCCTGGCGCCCTCGGGCAGGACCTTGTTCTCCGTGACGATGTTGTCCAGCAGGGCCTCGCTGATGGCAAAGTCGTTGCGGCCCTGCTCAAAGGTGACGCCAAACACGTCCTTGTGCTCCAGGGGCTTGGGGACGTAGGCGGGGTCGATCTCCACCACGTTGTACCCGCCCTTGCGCTTTTTCTTCAGGATCTCCAGGGCCTCGTCGGTGTAGCCGGGGGCGATGACCCCGTCGGACACCTCCAGGGCCAGGTAGCGGGCGGTGGCGGCGTCGCACACGTCGCTGAGGGCGGCCCAGTCCCCGTAGGAGCACAGCCGGTCGGCCCCCCGGGCCTTCACATAGGCGGAGGCGATGGGGGAGAGGTCCATGCCCTCGGCAAAGTAAATTTTCCGCTCCACCTCGGTGAGGGGGGTGCCCACGGCGGCGCCGGCGGGGGAGACGTGCTTGAAGGAGGCGGCGGAAGGCAGGCCGGTGGCCTCCCTGAGCTCCTTCACCAGCTGCCAGGAGTTGAAGGCGTCCAGGAAGTTGATATATCCGGGCTTGCCGTTGAGCACCGTTACCGGCAGCTCGCCGGATTCCATAAAGATGCGCGCCGGCTTCTGGTTGGGATTGCAGCCGTATTTCAGTTCCAGTTCTCTCATGCTCGGGCCCCTTTCTATCATGTCTGCGGACAGGTCTTATCCGTGCTTGTTCTTGATGACGCTCTCCCACGTGCCGGTGGCCAGGTCGATATACCGCACGAAAAGGGAGACCTTGTTCTCCTCATTCAGGCTCTCCCACATCAGCTCGGCCAGCTGGCCGGCCCCGCCGCAGGGGATGGACACCTGCTCCGGCTCCCCCTCGAAGGAGGGCAGCGGGTCCCCGTCTCCCATATAGGTGTGGATATAATGCCCCTGGCCGGCCAGGGGGTCGCCGTACTCGAAGAAGTACCGGCGGCAGGAGGCGGGGTCCCCGTCGGCGCTTTTGAGGATAGACAGGGTATAGCCCCCGTCCTTGTCCACCAGGCCGGAGATGCGGGGGGTGTAGTTGGGCTTGTCCGGCTCGAAGGTGCGCCTGCGCAGGGCCTCGGCAAAGCTCTGCCCGGCGGCCAGGCCCTCCCGGATGGTGTCGGTCTGGTCCCCGTTGGTGACCACGGTGGCCGAGCCGAATACCCGCACGGGGGCGTAGATGATGAGGGAGGGGTCGGTCATTTTGGAGGGGTCGAAGGCCTGGGTGCGGATGCCGTCGGGGGTCTCCACGAACACCCGGTTGCGGGAGTTTTCGCTGCGCCCCATGATGAAGTAGGCGATGACCGCCTTCTCCCCGTCGGGGGAGCGGCCCAGGACGATGCCCCGGCCGGGGTAGGGATTGCCGCGCAGCAGCGCGGCCAGGTCCAGTGTGTTCATATTCATCGCTCCTCTTTGATGGTCACGGTGCGCCCCTCCACCGAGAGGCGCCCTTCGCAGAACAGGGAGACGGCCTTTGGCAGGATGACCCACTCGGCCTGCTCCATCACCCGGCGCTGGAGGGCCTCCGGCGTGTCGCCGGGCAGGATGTCCACCGCCTTCTGGAGCACGATGGGCCCGCCGTCGGGCTCTTCGTTGACAAAGTGGACGGTGGCCCCGGTGACCTTTACCCCGTAGGCCAGGGCGGCCTCGTGAACGCGGAGGCCGTAGTACCCCGCCCCGCAGAAGGAGGGGATGAGGGCGGGGTGGACGTTGAGGATGGCATTGGGATAGGCCTGCACCATCTCCTCCGTCAGGATGTGCAGGAAGCCGGCCAGCACCACCAGGCCGATGTCCAGCTCCCGCAGCCGCGCCACCAGGGCCCGGGTCATATCGCGGTTGGAGGGGAAATCCTTCCGGGCCACCACATAGCCTGGTATTCCGGCCTTCCGGGCCCGCTCCAGGGCATATGCCCCGTCTCTGGAGGAGAGGACGGCGGCGATCTTGGCGTTTTTCAGCTCCCCCCGGGCCTGGGCGTCGATCAGGGCCTGGAGATTGGTCCCGCCCCCCGAGACCAGAACGGCGATTCGTACCATAACATACCTCCTTGCGGAAAACGCCTCAGATGAGCTCCACTCCCGCGTCGCCGCTGACCACGGAGCCGATGACGTAGGCCCGCTCGCCGGTGCGGCAGAGCACGTCCTTGGCCTGCCCCACCTCTTCCCTGGGGATGGCCAGGATCATGCCCACGCCCATATTGAAGGTGTTGTACATGTCCCGCCGGGGGATGCCGCCGCGCTTGGCGATCAGCTCGAAGATGGGGGGGACGGGGAAGGAGGCGGTCTCGATCTGGGCGGTGAGGCCCTCCTTCATCATCCGGGGCACGTTTTCAAAGAGACCGCCGCCGGTGATGTGGCTGATGGCCTTGATTTGGATGCCCTGCTTCAGCAGGCACTGGATGGTCTTTACATAGATGCGGGTGGGGGTGAGCAGGGTCTCGCCCAGGCCCTTGCCGCCCAACTCCTCCATGGGGGAGGACAGGTCGGCGTGCTCCACATCCAGCACCTTGCGCACCAGGGAGAAGCCGTTGGAGTGGACCCCGCTGGAGCCCAGGCCGATGAGTACGTCGCCTGCGGTCAGGTCCCTGCCGTCGATGATCTTTTCCTCGTCCACGACGCCCACGGAGAAGCCGGCCACGTCATAATCCTCCTCCGCCATGAGGCCCGGGTGCTCGGCGGTCTCCCCGCCGATGAGGGCGCAGCCCGCCTGGCGGCAGCCCTCGGCGATGCCGGAGACGATGTCGGCGATGCGGCCGGGGACGTTTTTCCCGCAGGCGATGTAGTCCAGGAAAAACAGGGGGGAGGCGCCGCCGCAGATGATGTCGTTGACGCACATGGCCACGCAGTCGATGCCGATGGTGTCGTGCTTGTCCATGAGCTGGGCCAGGCGCAGCTTGGTGCCCACCCCGTCGGTGCCCGAGACCAGAACCGGGCGCTTCATGCCGGACAGTTCAGGGGCGAACAGCCCGCCGAACCCGCCCAAAGTGCCCATGACCCCGGGGATAAAGGTGGACTCCACCATGGGCTTGATGCGCTCTACCGCCTCGTAGCCGGCGGTGACGTCCACCCCGGCGGCGGCGTAGGATTCGGAATGGGAGTTTTTCATGTGAGGGGACCTCCTCAAATTTCAGGTTTGACCGATCTTTCGTTCAAAGCGGAATTTTTCCCTGTGCTCCGGCACGGGGACGGGATAGCGCCCCGTGAAGCAGCCGTCGCAGAAGGTGCAGGCGCAGCCGTTGGCCAGCTTGTGGGCGCTGTCCACGCTGAGATACCCCAGGGAATCGGCGCCGATGATCCGCGCGATCTCCTCCGTGGTGCGGCCGCAGGCGATGAGATGCTCCCGGGAGTCGATGTCGGTACCAAAATAGCAGGGGTGGAGGAAGGGGGGCGCGGACACCCGCATGTGGACCTGGGTGGCCCCCGCCTCCCGCAGCAGGCCAACGATGCGGGCGGAGGTGGTGCCCCGGACAATGGAGTCGTCGATGAGGACCACCCGCTTGCCCCGCACGGCGGAGGAGATGGGGTTGAGCTTGATGCGCACCTTGTCCGCCCGGTTTTCCTGCCCGGGGGCGATGAAGGTGCGGGCGATATACTTGTTCTTGATAAAGCCGACGCCGTAGGGGATGCCGGACTGCCGGGCGTAGCCGATGGCGGCGTCAATGCCCGAGTCGGGCACGCCCACCACGATGTCGGCCTGGACCGGGTGCTCCAGGGCCAGGAAGGCCCCCGCCCGCAGCCGGGCCTCGTGGACCCCCGCCCCGTCGATCACCGAGTCGGGCCGGGCGAAGTAGATGAACTCAAAGACGCACAGGCTGCTCTTCCGCCCGCCGCAGTGGTCCCGGATGCTCCGCAGGCCGCCGTCGCCGGCCACCACGATCTCCCTGGGCTCCACGTCCCGCAGGAAGCGGGCGCCGATGGCGTCCAGGGCGCAGCTCTCCGAGGCGAACACATACCCGCCGTCCAGGGTGCCGATGCACAGGGGGCGGAATCCGTTGGGGTCCCGGGCGGCAATAAGCTTGCGGGGGGAGAGGAGCACCAGGGAGTAGGCCCCCTGGATCACGTCCATGGCGGCGGACACCGCCGCCTCGATGGAGGGGGCCTTCAGCCGCTGGCCGGTGATGAGGTAGGCGATGACCTCCGTGTCGCTGGTGGTGTGGAAGATGGCGCCGGAGAGCTCCAGCTTCTCCCGCAGCTCGGCGGCGTTGGTCAGGTTGCCGTTGTGGGCCAGGGCCATGGTGCCCTTTACATGGTTGATGACCATGGGCTGGGCGTTGGTGCGGCTCTTGCGCCCGGTGGTGGCGTAGCGCACATGGCCCACGGCCATGCCGCCCCGGCCCAGCCGCTCCAGCACCTCGGGGGTGAATACCTCGCTGACCAGGCCCACGTCCTTGTGGCTGGTGATCACGCCGCCGTCGTTGATGGCGATGCCCGCGCTCTCCTGGCCCCGGTGCTGCAGGGCGTAGAGGGCGTGATAGGCGATGGAGGCGGCGTCCTCCGTGCCGGCGGCACACAGACCGAAGACGCCGCACTCCTCATGAAGGGATGCTGACATGGGATACTTCCTTTGCGATGGTATGGATGGCGGCGGAGGGGAGGCTATTCCTTCCCCGTCCAGCAGTAGGTGCAGATCTTGTCCCGGTCGATCCCGATGGCCTCTAGCAGGCCGTCCAGGGACTGGTAGCCCAGGGAGGAGAAGCCCAGCTTGTCGCTGATGGCCTTCAGCATGCACTGGCCCCGCTCCGTAGAGGAGTCGGCGTATTCCTCCAGGTGCTGCTGCCCCTCGTCCCCCTCCAGCTCCTGGATGGTGCGGCGGGCCAGCAGCTCCATATCGGAGTTGCTGCGGGAGAAGTTCAGGTACTTGCACCCGTACATGATGGGCGGGCAGGCCGAGCGCATATGGACCTCCTCAGCCCCGGAGCCGTAGAGGAATTCCACCGTCTCCTGGAGCTGGGTGCCCCGGACGATGGAGTCGTCCACAAAGAGGAGCTTCTTGCCCTCGATGAGCTCGGGCACGGGGATCTGCTTCATTTTGGCCACCTGGTTGCGGGCCTTCTGGTCGGCGGGCATGAAGGACCGGGGCCAGGTGGGTGTGTACTTGACAAAGGGCCGTGCGAAGGGCTTGCCGCTGCGGTTGGCGTAGCCAATGGCGTGGGGCACGCCGGAGTCGGGCACGCCGGCCACGAAGTCCACCTTGGGCATCTTGCCCTTTTTCACCTCGTCCCGGGCCATGATCTCGCCGTTGCGGTAGCGCATGACCTCCACGTTGACCCCCTCGTAGTTGGAGTTGGGGTAGCCGTAGTAGGTCCACAGGAAGGCGCAGATGCGCATTTTGTCCCCCGCGGGGGAGAGGGTCTCCCAGCCGGTGGGGGTGACCTTCACGATCTCCCCGGGGCCCAGCTCGTAGGCGTCGTGGTAGCCCAGCTTGTGGTAGGCGAAGGACTCGAAGGACACGCAGCAGCCGTCCTCCCCCTGGCCCACCAGCACCGGCAGCCGGCCCAAAGCGTCCCGGGCGGCGATGATGCCGTCGGCGGTGAGCAGGAGCATGGTGCAGGAGCCGTCGATCTTCGCCTGGGCATGCCGGATGCCGGAGACCAGGTCGTCGGCCTGGTTGATGAGGGCGGCGGCCAGCTCGGTGGAATTGACCTTGCCCGAGCTCATGGCCATGAACTGGTGGCCGTGGTCGGAGAAGTACTGTGCCACCAGCTCCTCGGCGTTATTGATGATGCCCACGGTGGTGATGGCATACAGACCCAAATGGGAGCGCACCAGCAGGGGCTGGGGGTCGGTGTCGCTGATGCAGCCGATGCCGGAGCAGCCGTGGAATTCAGAGATGTCCTTGTCGAACTTGGTGCGGAAGGGGGTGTTCTCGATGCTGTGGATCTGCCGCTGGAAGCCGTCCTTCCTGTCGTAGATGGCCATGCCGGCCCGCTTGGTGCCCAGGTGGGAGTGATAGTCGGTGCCGAAAAACACGTCCAGCACGCAGTCCCGCTTGCAGACGGCGCCGAAGAATCCGCCCATGCTTACTGATCCCCCATGAGCCGGCGCATGACCTCCTCATAGGCCTCCTCGGCCCCGCCCAGATCCCGGCGGAAGCGGTCCTTGTCCAGCTTCTCGTGGGTCTTTTCATCCCACAGCCGGCAGGTGTCGGGGGAGATCTCGTCGGCCAGGACGATCTGTCCGTCGGCAGTCTTGCCGAACTCCAGCTTGAAGTCCACCAGGTCGATGCCGATGGCCTTCATGTAGTCCTTCAGGTGGTCGTTGACCGCGAAGGCGTACTTTTTGATGAGCTCGATCTCCTCTTTGGTGGCCAGCTTGAGGGCCAGGGCGTGGTAGTCGTTGATGAGGGGGTCGCCCAGGTCGTCGTTTTTATAGGAGAACTCGATGGTGGGCGCGTCGAACACGATGCCCTCCTCCACGCCGTAGCGCTTGGCGAAGGAGCCGGCGGAGATGTTGCGGATGATGACCTCCAGGGGGACGATGGACACCTTCTTCACCGCGGTCTCCCGGTCGCTGAGCTCCTCCACGTAGTGGGTGGGGATGCCGGCGGCCTCCAGCCGGCGCATGAGGTTGTTGGTCATGCGGTTGTTGATGGCGCCCTTGCCGGTGATGGTGCCCTTCTTCTGGCCGTTGAAGGCGGTGGCGTCGTCCTTGTAGGAGACGATGACCACGTTAGGGTCGTCTGTGGCGTAGACCTTCTTGGCCTTGCCCTCGTACAGCTGCTCTTTCTTCTCGTAAGCCATGATCAAAACTCCTCCATCTGGATCTTTTTATCTTTTGCTTCCACTTCCGCGGCCATGTCCGTTTTGAATGCCGTCAGCTTGTCCGCCAGGACCTCGTCGCTGAGGGCCAGCATCTGGGCGGCCAGGATGGCGGCGTTGTCCGCCCCGTCCACCGCCACGCAGGCC
>DHCMC07803__coassemble_2002_pt1 | contig 8838 bp, 11 predicted proteins | sample DHCMC07803__metabat2_high_PE_053 | metagenome-assembled genome bin DHCMC07803 | reverse complement strand
TCAGGCCCTCGTTGCTGGACTTGCACACTTCGATGCCGCCCCACTCGTTGCCGGAGACGGTGACGGTGCCGGCCAGGGTGACGGCGGCGCTGTTGACCTGGATGCCGGCGTTGGCCTTGGTGACGGTCACATCCTGGAGGGTCACATTGTCAGCGTTATAGATCTTGATGCCATACTCGCCGTTGTCCCAAGCGTCCGTGTTGTTGTTGGGGCCGGAGACCGTCAGGTTCTTCACGACCACATCGTCGACAGCCACCAGAATCCCGGCGGCATCGCCCGCATTAGTCGCATTGTTCTCGCTGGTGATGGTCTTACCGTTGCCGTTGATGGTGATGGGGCCGGCAACAGCAGCGGCACGGGTAACAGTCAGCTGAGCGTCAGCCGTAAAGTCCCCGGTAATGACGATGTTCTGCGCGCCGGCAGTTATAGCGGCGTTCCAGGTCTCAACGCTGTTTACCTGCCTCCATGCGGGATCGTAGGCCCCGCAGGAGCAGACGCCGTCGGTATAGCTGTGGCTGTGGCTGCTGCCGCCGGAAGAGGAACCGCCGCCGGAGGTGGGGCGGTCGGTGGTGACGGTCTCGCCGGCGTCCACGTCCTTGTTGTTCTCGGTGACGCCGGTGACGCCCTCGGCCACGGTGAGCTCGGTGCCGTCGGTGTTGATCGCGGTGTCATTGCCGGAGGTGGTGACGCGCTCCACGGTGCCGGAGCCGCTGATGGTAACGTCCTCGGCGCTGTTGTCCACGCTGGTGATCTCGGCGCCCCGGTTGGCGGTGACGGTGGTGGAACCGGCAGTCCCGGCCACAGTGACGGTCTCCACGGTGCCGGAGACGGTGATGTCCGTCTCGGCGGCGGCGGTGGTGATACTGTCCACAGCAGCGTCGGCGCCCACGGTAATATCGGCGTTCCCGGCAGTCTCGGCGGCCTCCACGGCCCCCACGCTGCCGGAGACGGTGACGCTGCTCTCCGGCGCGGCCACGGTGACGGTCTCCACCGCGGCGTCCGCCGCAACCGTCACGCTGGCCCCGGAAGCGCTCTCCGCCACGGCCAGGGTGCTGACGGAGGCGTCCGCCTCCACGGTCACCGCCGCGCTGCCGCCGCTGACGGCCACGGTGCCCACCACGGCGTTCTCCGCCACAGTGACGTCGGCGCCCTCGGCGCTGACGGTGACGCTGCCGCTCACGTCGGCGGCCACGGTCACGTCGCCCCCGGCCACAATCAGCACGTCCTCCGCCGTGCCGGTGACCGTCACGTCCCCGGCCACGACCAGGGCGATGCCGCCGCTGGCCTGCACCGTGGCGCCGGGCTCGTTGGCATAGGCGGTGACGGCGTTGTTGAGCACGGTGACCACAGAGGCGCGGTTGATGTCCTCCAGGGGGGCGAACTGGTTGCCGCCCACGCCGTTGAGGATGCCCCGGTCGCTCATGGCGGAGACATAGCCGGCGGCCCAGCCGGCCACCTGCTCCCCGTCCAGGAAGGCCACGTCGCCCTCGTCAGGCTGGATGCCCAGGGCCCGGCCCAGCATGACGGCGGCCTCCTGCCGCGTCAGGGTGCCGTTGGGGTTTGCCATGCCGTTGCTGCCCTGGATGATGCCCGCGGCGGCGCACTGGAGGATGGCCTGGGCGTACCAGGCGCCCGCCTCCACGTCGGTAAAGGTGTTCTCCGCGGTCTCCGTCAGGCCCAGCAGGCGGGCGATAGCGGCGGCCATTTCCGCCCGGGTGATGGGGGCGTCGGGGTTGAACTGCCCGTTGGAGCCCTCGATGACCCCATAGTCAGCCCAGCGTACGATGGCCTCCTCCCCCCAGTGGCCGTCCACGTCGCTGAACTGCGGCGCTTCCGCAGCCTGGACCGGCACGGTCACCAGAGAGATCGTGATGGCCAAAGCCATCACGGCCGCATATATGCGGCGCATTTTTGACTTCATGCTCTCTTCACTCCTCGCTTTCTGTTCCGCCCTCTCCGGGCGCCCGGCGGCTCCTGCCGCCTTCTGAATTACATTTTAATATTAGTCCTAACAATTGTAAAGTATTTTCACAACAAAAAGTGTATCTTCCACCCTCTGAAAAATTTGGCACGTCCCGCTCTTGCATTTTTCCCCTGCCTGGGCTACAATAATAGTGAAGTAAACGCAAGGGAGGGCGCCAGATCATGAGCGAAGGATTCGGCCCCGATTTCATCACCGTCACCGACGAGGACGGAAACGAGTTCGAGCTGGAGCATCTGGATACCCTGGAGTACAACGGCCAGACCTACATGGCCTTTTTCCCCGCGGTGCCCGAGGGCGGGGCGGAGGAAGAGGAGGACGAGTACGGCCTCATCATCCTCAAGGCCATCACCGTGGACGGCGAGGAGCAGCTCTCCACCCTGGACAGCGAGGAGGAGCTGGAGGCGGTCTACCAGCAGTTCATGGAAACTCTTTTCGCCGACGAGGACGGCGGCGAGCAATGACTTTGTTTCCTGCCCGGTGCGTGACGGACTTTATTTAAACCCACATCTCTTAAACGGGACGCTCCGCTCACAGCGCGGACCGCAGGCCTCCCGGCCCCCCTCGAGGTCGGCTGGACGTTGGAAGCGACGAAACGCTGTGGAGGCGACCCACCTGCCATTTCGTGCAGGTTTTAAATGGGTCCGCACGGCCGGTGCGGGGTCCCCACGAAACTCAGGTTTCGTGGGGCTTTCTTTTTGCGTTTTTCCTGGGCATATGTCAAATCGGTGCATTTGGGGTTGAAAGCCGGGAAAAACTCCTGTATAATATTTGCTTGTCTATGGGCGCTCCGCCATCCGACGGGGGCCCCATCACGATCGAGAGGACTGAAGCCATTCATGAGCGCATCCAGAGAAAAGAAGCAGCGCCAGGGCGAGCTGGGCAGGGAGCTGACCCAGAAGCAGCGCCAGGAGCTGCGGGAAAAGCAGGCCGCCAAGCGCAAGGCCGTGCTCTATACCGTCATCGGCGTGGTCATCGCGGTGCTGGTGGTCATCCTGCTGGTGTGGCACTCCGGCATTTTCCAGCGGGGCGCCGTGGCCGTCAGCGTGGGCGGCCGGGACTACACCGTCAACGACGTGGAGTACTACTACCGCTCTACGATGATCGCCGAGTATTATAACAGCTATGACGCCTCCACCGGCGCCGGCGCCTTCGATCCCAACAGCGATCTGAGGACCCAGTACGTGGACGAGGAGGACGAGACCCAGAGCTGGCACGACTATATCCTGGAGCAGACCATGACCACCCTCACCCAGGTGGCCGCCACGGAGAACGCCGCCGCCGAGGAGGGCTTTACCCTGGACGAGGAGGCTATGGCCTCTGTGGAGCAGGCCATCGAGGATACCCGCTCCTCCGCCGAGCAGCTCGGCTACCCCAACCTGGCCGGCTATCTGAAGAGCAACTACAGCCGGTATATGACCGTGGGCGCCTACCGCACCTGCGTGGAGCGGGACGTCCTGGTGAGCCAGTACCAGAGCGCCTACCAGGAGAAGCAGGAGGTCACCGACGCCGAGCTGGAGGCCTATTATGAAGAAAATGCCGACACCATGGACAGCTTCGACTACCGCTATATCCTGATCAACGGCGAGGCCCAGTCCACCACCGACGAGGAGGGCAACACCGTGGAGCCCACCGCGGAGGAGGAAGAGGCTGCCATGGCTGCCGCCCAGCAGCAGGCCCGGAACTTCATGACCGCCGTCATGGCCGCTGACGACCGGGAGGCCGCCTTTATCGAGCTGGCCCCCGACTATGTCTCCGAGACCAACCACGACGCCTATGCCGAGGATCCCGACCGCTCCCTGAGCCAGGGGGTGCTGGGCTCTGTTCTCAGCCCCAGCTACGGCGAGTGGCTCCAGGACGCCAGCCGCCAGGCCGGCGACATCGAGGTGCTGGAGGCCTCCGGCGGCACCGGGTACTATGTGGTGCTCTTCCTGGACCGCTATCGGGACGAGACCCCCACCGTGAACGTGCGCCACATCCTGATCCAGGCCCAGGTCCCCGAGGACGACCCCGACACCGAGGAGGACGAGAGCGACGTGGCCCCCACCCAGGAGGCTCTGGACGCCGCCAAGGCCGAGGCCGAGTCCCTGCTGGCCCAGTGGGAGTCCGGGGACAAGACCGCCGAGTCCTTCGGCGAGCTGGCCAACGAGTACTCCGACGATCCCGGCTCCAACACCACCGGCGGCCTGTATGAGCGGGTGGAGCAGGGCCAGTTCTTCGACGCCTTTGACGCCTGGCTCTTCGACGAGGCCCGCCAGGAGGGCGACACCACCCTGATCGAGAATCCGCAGGACGGGCAGCAGGGCTGGCACGTGGTCTACTTCCAGAGCTGGGAGCCCGCCGCGTGGGAGTACACCGCCGACAGCGCCATCCGCAGCCAGCGGCTGAGCGACTGGCTGGACGAGGTCACCGCCGACCTGCAGGCCGTTCAGGGCAGCGGCATCAGGTATGTAGGCGAGTAAGCCCGCCGCGGTCAAAGCAAATACAGGGGCCTGCCGCGCAGCTGCGGCAGGCCCCTTTTCAGAAGGGAGCAGACAGATTTGGACGAGCGGTTTTTGCGCACGGAGATGCTGCTGGGCCGGCAGGCCATGGAGCGGCTGGCGGCCAGCCACGTGGCCGTGCTGGGCCTGGGCGGCGTGGGCAGCTGGTGCGCCGAGGCGCTGGCCCGGTCCGGGGTGGGGACCCTCACCCTGACAGACCATGACGAGGTGGGCCTTACCAACCTGAACCGGCAGGCGCAGGCCCTGGTCTCCACCCTGGGGCAGCCCAAAGCGCTGGCCATGGCCCGGCGGGTAAAGGACATCGCCCCAGACTGCCAGGTCATCGCCCGGGTGGAGAAGTACCAGGCCGAGAGCCGGGATGCCTTCTTCTCCGCCCGGTACGACTATGTCGTGGACTGCATCGACCTGGTGTCCTGCAAGCTGGACTTGATCGAGACCGCCCTGGGCCGGGGGGTGCCCATCCTCTCCGCCCTGGGCACCGGGAACAAGCTGGACCCCACCCAGTTCCGCATCGGGGACATCTCCAAGACCGAGGGCTGCCCCCTGGCCCGGGTGATCCGCAAGGAGCTGCGGGCCCGGGGCATCCTCCACCACCGGGTGCTCTGGTCCCCGGAGGCGCCCCGCCAGCCCGAGCAGCGGGAAGCGCCCCCGCCCGGGCGCCGTTCGGTCCCGGGCAGCGTGGCCTGGGTGCCCTCCGTGGCTGGGCTCATGCTGGCGGGGGACGTGGTGCTCGCTCTGGCCGGCGTGCGGAACTGACGCATAAAAGCATCCCTCCGTTGACAGAATAAGGCCAACGGAGGGATGCTTTTTGTCTCAGACGCGGATCGGTCCGCTCCGCCCAGCCCTGGCCGGGGCGGCAGCGGGTCTGGTGAACGGATTTTTCGGCGGGGGCGGCGGCATGGTGCTGGTCCCCCTGCTGGCCGGCTGGTGCGGCCTGGACCAGCGGAAGGCTTTTGCCACTTCGGTGGCCGTCATCCTGCCCCTGTGCATCCTGTCCGCCGCGGTCTATCTGTTCCGGGGCGGCGTGGAGCTCGTCCCCGCCCTGCCCTATCTGGCCGGCGGGCTGGCGGGCGGACTTCTGGGGGGCAGGGTCTTCCGCCGGCTGAACATGACCTGGCTGCGGCGGGGCTTCGCCCTGCTCATCCTCTACGGCGGGGCCAGGGCCCTGTTCTTTTCATGACGGGCTGGCTGCTCCCCCTGCTGGCCGGGACGGCCACAGGGGTCCTCTCCGCCTTTGGCGTGGGGGGCGGTACCCTGCTGCTGATCTATATGACCGCCTTCGCCGGGCTGCCCCAGGATCAGGCCCAGGGCATCAATCTTCTCTATTTCCTTCCCGCCGCCGGCGCCGCCCTTCCCGCCCACGCCAGAAACGGCTATCTGGAGCGGCGGGTGCTCCTCCCCGCCATCGCCGCCGGCCTTGCCTGCGCCGGCCTGGGCGCCTGGGCCGCCACCGGGCTGGACGGCACGGTCCTGCGCAGGTGCTTCGGGGCCTTCCTGCTGGCCGTCGGCCTGCGGGAGCTCTTCCGCCGGGGCCCGTGACGGCCGCGGTCAGTACCGCCTGACCTCGGTGTTTTGGATATACTCCTGCTTGAGCCGGCCCAGCGCGGCCATGCCGGCGCTGTTCCCGTGGCGCGCCAGGGCGGCCTCGTCCTCCCACTGCTCCAGCAGGAAGAGCTTGTCCGGGTCCTCCAGGGCGGCGAAGTACTCATAGCCTCTGCAGCCCGCCTCGGCCCGAATGGACGCCAGGATGCCCCGGGCCTTCACCGCCTCCACAAAGGCCTCCCGCAGGCCGGGCTTGGTCTGATAGAATACGTTGAGCACGATCATGGTATGTCTCCTCCTTGCCGCATGGTATTTCCCCGCGCCGCCGAGGCCCTCAGCCCCTGCTGCGCCTGAAGGTCAGATACCCCTCCAGGATCAGGGACGCCGCGACGGCGTCCACGTTCTTCTTGTGCTGCTTCATCTTCCGGCCGCCGGCGTGGAGGATGGCGTGGGCCTCCACGGTGGTGCGCCGCTCGTCCCACAGGACCGGGCGCAGGCCGCAGGCGGCCTCTACCGCGCCGGCGAAGGCCCGGCACTTCTCCGCCCGGGGGCCCTCGGTGCCGTCCATGTTCCGGGGAAAGCCCAGCACCAGCTCCTCCACCCCGTGTTCCTTCGCCAGCCGGGCCAGCTCGGCGGCCACCGTCTCCGGCTCCCGGCTGCGGATGACCGTGGTGTACCCCGCCAGCAGGCCGGTGGCGTCGGAGACCGCCACGCCCGTCCGGGCGTCTCCGTAATCGATGGCCATGATACGCACGCCATCCCCTCCTTTTTGCTTCTTCCGTTTTAATATAATGGAAAATCGGGAAAAAAACAAGGAGAAGTCCTTGACTTCCGCAAAAAGCTGTGATAGACTTTGTTCACCTATGAAAAAGGGGCTCTTTTTTTGTGCGCATTTTTACGGTGTGATGACGCGCAAACCCCTCCCCTCCCCGGAGGACATAGGGAGGCAAACAGGCCGACCCGCACCGTGGCGTTTTTTCCGGCGCAGTTCCTGCGCCTGTGCGCTGCTGGGTCCGGCCGTCGGCCGGGGCCAGCTTTTTTGCTGCCCGCGGCCAAACAATGAAGGAGGTGCCGAACATGGCGAAAGCCGGCAACCGGGTGAAGATCACCCTGCGCTGTTCCGAGTGCAAGCAGCGCAACTACAACACCAACAAGAACAAGAAGAACACGCCCGACCGTCTGGAATTGAACAAGTACTGCCCCTTCTGCAGGAAGCACACGGTCCACAACGAGACGAAGTAATGCGTGCCCCCCAATGACGCAGAAGAAAGAAGGGTAAAACGGAATGTCTGAACACGAGAAGCTCGAGCAGGCCGCTGAGAACACCGCTCCCGCTCCCGCCAAGCCCGCCAAGGCCGAGAAGAAAAAGGACTCCAAGGCCGACAAGAGCGCCAACCCCGGCTTCTTCGGCCGCATCGGCAAGTGGTTCAAGGAGATGCGCAGCGAGCTGAAGAAGGTCCAGTGGCCCACCCGCAAGCAGACCATCAACAACACCTTGATCGTCATCGGCTGCTGCATCGTCGTGGGCGTTTTCATCGGACTGTTCGATCTGTTGGCCGGCTCCGTTATCAGCGCCCTGCTGGACCTGTTCGGTAAGGGTTAAGGTGCGGCATGGCTGACAACGCGAAGTGGTATGTGGTCCATACCTATTCCGGCTATGAGAACACCGTGGCCGCCAGCATCGAGAAGGCCGTGGAGAATCGCGGCCTCCACGACCTGATCCAGGAGGTCAGCATCCCCCTGGAAACTGTCACCGAGATCACCGACAACGGCCCCAAGACCGTGGAACGCAAGGTCTTCCCCGGCTATGTTCTGGTGAAGATGGTCATGACCGACGACACCTGGCACCTGGTCCGCAACATCCGGGGCGCTACCGGCTTTGTGGGCTCGGGCAACAAGGCCATCCCCCTGACGGAGGATGAGATCGCCGCCCTGGGCGTGGAAAAGCGCGAGGTGGTGGTGGCCTATCAGGTGGGCGACAACGTCAAGATCACCGACGGCGCTCTGGAGTCCTTCCTGGGCACCGTGGAGGAGATCGATCTGGACCGGGGCAAGGTCCGGGTCGTGGTCTCCATGTTCGGCCGGGAAACCCCCGTGGAGCTGGAGCTGGACCAGATCGAGCCCATCCAGTGACCTGGCCGCCCCGAGACCCCCGCACGTGGGAGGGACCGCGCTGCGGTTCCGCTTCCAACCACATTTATCGTAGGAGGTGCTGTTTCAAATGGCACAGAAAATTACCGGTTATGTAAAACTGCAGATCCCCGCGGGCAAGGCGACTCCCGCGCCCCCCGTCGGCCCCGCCCTGGGCCAGCACGGCATCAACATCGCCGCCTTCACCAAGGAGTTCAATGAGCGCACCAAGAACGACGCCGGTCTCATCATCCCCGTGGTGATCACCGTCTACGCCGACCGCTCCTTCTCCTTCATCACCAAGACTCCTCCCGCCGCCGTCCTCATCAAGAAGGCCTGCAACATCGAGTCCGGCTCCGGCGTGCCCAACAAGACCAAGGTGGCCACCATCAGCAAGGAAGATGTGCGCAAGATCGCCGAGACCAAGATGCCCGACCTGAACGCGGCCAGCATCGAGTCTGCCATGAGCATGATCGCCGGCACCGCCCGCTCCATGGGCGTCGTGGTGGGCGACTGAGCCGAAGGAGGGAAGAAGCATGTTTAGAGGTAAGAAATACCAGGAGAGCGCCAAGCAGATCGACAAGGCCGCTCTGTACGATACCAACGAGGCCATGGAGCTGGTGGTCAAAACCGCTCCCGCCAAGTTTGACGAGACCGTGGAGCTGCACGTGAAGCTGGGCGTGG
>DHCMC07803__coassemble_1986_pt1 | contig 8906 bp, 8 predicted proteins | sample DHCMC07803__metabat2_high_PE_053 | metagenome-assembled genome bin DHCMC07803 | reverse complement strand
GGGTGGGAGCCGAACTCCCCGCCCAGGTACATGCGGATCAGGGCGGAGGAGGGCTGCTGATACTGGGGGAACACCAGGCGCTGGAAGGGGCGCCCCTCGGCCTCCAGCCGGCTGCACAGCAGCTTAAACTGGGTGGACTTGCCGGAGCCGTCGGTGCCCTCCAGCACGATGAGCTTACCTGTTTTCATGACGCTTCCCTCCCAGCCGGTCCCCCAGAGCATAGATCAGCACCAGGGGCAGCTTTGCCATGCGGCCGATGCGCCTGGGCTCTTTCATCAGGCGGTAGAGCCACTCCAGGCCCAGCTTCTGGAAGCCCTTCGGAGCCCGGTCCACCACGCCGGCGAACACGTCCAGCGAACCGCCCAGGCCCACCATCAGGCGGGCACCGGAGGCAGGGCCGTTTTTGGCCATCCAAAACTCCTGCTTTGGGGCCCCCAGGCAGACGAATACCACGTCTGCAGCGGACTGGCGGATGGCCTCCACCACAGGAGCGTCCTCCTGGAAATATCCGTCGTGGGTGCCGCAGACGATGAGGCCGGGGTAGGCGGCCTTCAGGTTGGCGGCGGCCAGCTCGGCCACGCCCGGCTTGGCCCCCAGCAGGAACAGCCGCTTGCCGTGGCCGGCCATCCAGGCGACCAGCCGCTGGGCAAAGTCGATGCCGGGCACCCGGCCCTTCAAAGGACGGCCCAGGATCCTGGCGGCATAGATCACGCCTACCCCGTCGGGCAAAACCAGGTCGGCCCCGGCCAGGGCCTTGGAAAAGGCGGGATCCTTCCGGGCGGCCAGAATGAACTCCGGGTTGGGGGTGACCGCATAGTGGAACCCGTCGGCCTCCGCCAGAGCGGCCCCGGCCTGCGCCGCCTCCTCCAGGGTCAGCCCGTCAAAACCCACGCCCAATATGTCAGTTCTCAAATCTGAATGCCTCCGATGGGCCTGCAGCCCGTGTTATGTCAAAATTTCATTTCATTTTATCATAGACGGAGGGAAAAGTCTATGTCAAAACCAAAGGAAAACCGGGGGGAGAGATTAAGATAATATGAATTTTTTGCCGGGAAACAGTCAAAACGGCCCGCCGGCGGAGCTTAGTCCGCCGGCGGGCCGGGCATGGCGCGCTCAGGAGGGGAGAATGCCGATATAGTTCAGCAGGGAGCAGGTGAGGAAGGCGGCCTCCTCCCGCAGGGCTGGGGCGGAGGGGTCGATCTCCTCCAGGGGAGCCCACAGCAGGTTGATGGTGTTGCCCAGCAGGCCCTGCTGGCTCAGGGCCAGCAGCCAGGCGCTCTGCCGGGCCCAGCCGGCAAGGTCCGCCAGCGCCGGGTCATCCAGGACCTCCGCCGGAGCCTGCTGGACCTCCAGATCCAAAAAGAGGTTCAGCCGCTGGGCCAGCCGGCCAAGGATGGTAATGAGCTGTTCGTGGGTGACGGTCCCCTCCGGGTCGAACCGCCCGCCGCCCACGCCGTCCACCAGGCCCAGAGCGGCGATGGCGTTGACGCTGTCGGCGTACCAGGCGTCCGACGGCACGTCGGAAAAGCGGGCCGTCCCCTGCCAGGGAGCGCACTGGAGCGCCTGGGCCAGCAGGGCGCACAGCTGGGCCCGGGTCAGCCCCGCCTCCGGCCGGAAGGCGCCGGTGCCGTCGCCCAGTACCAGGCCGTAGGTGGCAAGGCGCTCGATCTGGGCGATGTAGGGGGAGCTGGAAATGTCGTTGAAGGTGCGCTTTTCGTATTCCGTCAGGCCGTACTGCCGGGCCAGACTGGCCGCGTCGGTGTCCGCCCAGCCCTCGGTCCCGCCGGTGCCCTCCAGCACTCGGACGGTGTCGGGCAGGGCCTCCAGCAGGGCGGTGAAGGCGGCGCGGTACTCGTCGCTGAGGGCCTGCTCCAGATCCACATACCACCGCCACACGTAATCCACCCGGAGGTAGCCCGCCGTATCCCCCTTGGGGCTAGAGGCGGACAAGAGCACGGCGATGTCAGGGGCAAGCGCCGGGTCCACCAGCAGGTGGGGGATGACCCCCACGGTGTCGGTGGTGCTGCCGCCGGAGGAATAGTTGCGCAGGGAGGTGATCTTGATGGCGTCCCCCTCCGGGAAGTAGTCGGGCAGGAGGGTCTGGTCGAACACGCTCTGGGCCACTCCCTTGCCGTAGGTGCGCGAGCCGATGACGATGCCCGCGCCGCCGTCCCGGACGGCGGCGGAGAAGAGCTCGGAGGCGCTGGCGGTGGCGGCGTCGGTGAGGACGATGACGGGATAGAGGGTCTGGCTGTCCAGATCGCTGCCGTAGGGGAGCAGGTCCCCGTCCCGGTCCCGCAGGTAGGAGGTCACCCCCTGGCCGGTGAAGCAGGCCACAGAAGAGGCGGCGGCATCCACCCGCCCGCCGCCGTTGCCCCGCAGGTCCACGATCCAGTGGTCGGCCACGTCCCCGTAGGTCTCCATCCCGTCCAGGAAGTGGCCCAGGGTCTCGTCCCCGAAGCTGTCGCAGTCCAGGTAGCCGATGTGGCCCTGCCACAGCTCGGAGTAGGTGGCGGGGATGGTGATGTCCTGGCGGGTGAGCGTGAACGTGTGCTCCGTCCCGTCCCGCAGAATGCTCACTTCCACCGTGGTGCCCGGCTCCCCCCGGAGCCAGCCGGAGACGGTGTCCCCGTCCTGCCCGGCGGCCGCCTTCCCGTCCACCGCCACGATCACGTCCCCCGCCTGCAGGCCGCCGGCCTGGGCGGGCGTGTCTTCGTAGACCCGCTGGATCACCAGGCCCTGATCGGTGACCTGGGAGAGGATGCCGATGCCCACCAGCTGGGAGTCGGACATGGTGCTGTTGAACAAAGCGTACTCCTCTGCGTTGAAATACTCGGTGTAGGGGTCACCCAGAGCGTCCAGCATCTCCTGAATGGTGGGCTGCTCCAGCACGGAGGCGGGGATGTCGTCGATGTAATACTTCTCCAGCAGCTCCCTGGCCTGGTCGGTGGTCAGAGCCCGGGCGGCGGGGGAGAGGAGCAGGACCAGGGCCAGCCCCAAAGCGGGCAGGCGGAGGGCGCGGGCATGCTTCATGGAAAAGGCCTCCTTGCAAAAAAGATCATTATGTAACCCTTATTTTACGACAAAAGGGAGACGGGCGCAAGACCCGTCCCCCTTTTGTAGCAATTTGTCACTTTTCCTCACGCATCTCCCAGCACGCGCACGGCGGTACCGTAGGCGCAGATCTCCGCGGCTCCCTGTACGATGGCGGCGGAGGCGAAGCGCACCCCAACCACCCCGTCGGCCCCCAGGGCGGCGGCCTCCTCCAACATGCGGTCGGTGGCGATCTGCCGGGCCTCGTTGAGCATCTCGGTGTAGCCCTTGAGCTCCCCGCCCACGATGGTCTTCATGCCCGCCATGAAGTCGCGGCCCACGTTTTTGGACTGGACCACGCTCCCCTTCACCAGGCCCAGGGATTCGATCTTTTTGCCGGGGATGTACTCAATGTTCAGCAGCTGCATGGGATGTCCTCCTTATCCCGGCCCGGAGCCGGTTGATGGAACCATTATACTATGTTTTTTCCGCCGTGACCAGCCCTGTCTTTCAGGCAAAGGGGTTGAAAAACAGAAAAAGTGAAGTATAATTACATTCGCATGGTAGCAGACTCACACCAGATTGCCACAAAACGGTAGCATTTGCTTGAGGTGCTGCCACATGTACTTTTCCCGTCTGGAAGATTTGCGCGTTGACCATGACAAGACACAGATTGAGATCGCGGAATACCTGAACCTGAATCGGGAGGTCTACCGCCGCTACGAGAAGGGCATACGGGAGATCCCGGTGTGGGCCCTGCTGAAGCTGGCGGAGCTCTACCGCACCAGCACCGACTATATCCTGGGCCGCACCGACGACCCGGCGCCGCCCCGTGCGTAGGCTGGCCTGGCTGGCCGGGGGCTTCTCGGCGGCGGTGTTCCTGGCGGTCTATCTCCTGCCGGAGGGGATCCTGCCCCTTCTGGGGGCGGTCTGCGCCCTGGGGGCCCTGTCCGGCCTGCTGATGAAGGGCGACCGGCGCAGGCGGGTGCTGCTGGCGGGCTTCGGCCTAGCCGCCGGCCTGCTGTGGACGGGGGTGTATTCCTCCCTGGCCCTGGCACCGGCCCGTGCCCTGGCAGGGACGGAGGGGACGGCCTCCGGCCAGGTGGCCGGCTGGCCCCGGGAGACCAGCTTCGGCAGCTCGGTTCTGGTGAACCTGCGGCCGGAGGAGGGGTGGACGGTGCCCACCCTGCTCTACCTGGACGACCCGGACCCGGACCTGCGGCCCGGGGATCGGATCGTTTTCCGGGCGGACTTCCGGGCGGCGGACGTGATCGCCGGGGCGCGCACCGACTACTACTACGCCAAGGGAATCCGCCTGGTGGCCTATGGGGAGGGTGAGCCGGAGACGACCCGGCCGGAGCGCCCGCCCCTGGGCGCCTGGCCCCTCTACGCCGCCCGGGCCCTGGAGGACAGCGTGGCCCGGGCGTTTCCCGGCTGGGCCGCGCCCCTGGTCACCGCCCTGATCACCGGGGAGGACGCCGGCCTGTCCGGCGGGACCTACGCCGCCCTCCAGCGGACGGGGCTGGCCCACGTGATCTCGGTGTCCGGCCTCCACGTGGTCTATCTGGCGGGCTTTCTGGGCCTGGTGCTGGGCCGGGGCCGGCGGCGGACCGCCGTCATCACCATCGCCCTGATGGCCTTTTTCGCCGCCGCGGTGGGCAGCGGCCCGGCGGTGCTGCGGGCGGCCCTCATGCAGTCCATGCTCATGATCGCGCCCCTGGCGGGGCGGGAGAACGACAGGCCCACCACCCTGCTCACCATCCTGATGATCCTGCTGGCCTGGAATCCCTACGCGGCGGCCGGCGTCTCCCTCCAGCTCTCCTTCTCGGCGGTGGCGGGCATCTACCTGTTCACCGGGCCGCTGAACGACCGCTTTACCGCCCGGCTGCCCCGGAAGCCCGAAGGGATATGGGCGAGGGCGGGGGTAAAAATCGCCCGCTTTGTCAGCGCCAACCTGGCCACCACCCTGGGGGCCATTGTGTTTACCACGCCCCTCACCGCCCTGTATTTCCAGTCGGTGTCCCTGATCGCGCCCCTGGCCAATCTGCTGGCACTGTGGGCGGTGACCTGGGCCTTTCTGGGCGGGCTGATCGTGGCGATCCTGGGCCTGGCCCTGCCGGGATTGGCGGGGGTGCTGGCCCTCCCGGTGTCCCTGCCGGTGGGGTACCTGCTGGCGGTGACCGGCACCCTGGCCCGGCTGCCCTTCGCCGCCGTGTCCACCCAGTCGGCCTATCTGAAGCTGTGGCTGGTCTTTGTGTACGCCCTGCTGCTGCTCTACCTGCTGGGGCGGGGCCGGAAGCGGCCCCTGGTGCCCGTGGGGCTGGGGGCCGCCGGGCTGTGCGCGGCCCTGGTGCTCCACGCCGCGTCCTACACCGCCGGGCGGCTCACCGTCTCGGTACTGGACGTGGGTCAGGGCCTGTCGGTGGCCCTCACCTCCAAGGGGCGGGCCGCCCTGGTGGACTGCGGCGGCACCGGCGCCGCCGACGCCGGGGACACAGCCGCCGACTACTTCCAGGCCCTGGGCATGAGCCGGGTGGATCTGGTGGTGCTCACCCACTGTCACGCCGACCACGCCGGCGGCGTCCCGCAGCTGCTGGAGCGCATGGAGGTGGGCCGGCTCATCCTGCCCGACGTGACGCCGGAGGACCCCCTGCGGCAGGAGATCCTGGCCCTGGCGGCAGAGAAGGGGACGCAGGTCCTGCTGATTGAGGACGGGGCGGAGATCGCCTTCGGGGAGGCGGAACTGACCCTCTACCCGCCCCTGGGCAGCGGGGACGCCAACGAGGCCGGCCTGTCCGTGCTCTGCTCCGCCGGGGACTTTGACGCGCTGATCACCGGGGACATGGGCGATGACATCGAGCGCCGCCTGGTGAAGTACGGGGATTTGCCCGATATCGAGCTGCTGGTGGCCGGCCACCACGGCTCCAAGCACGCCACATCGGAAGAACTGCTGCTGGAGACGAAGCCGGAGCTGGCGGTGATCTCTGTGGGGTATAATTCCTACGGACACCCGGCGCCCGAGACCCTGGAGCGCCTGGCCGCCGCCGGGTGCGGCATCTACCGCACCGACTGGCATGGGACGGTGGGCCTCACCGTCCCATAGCCGTCAGCATACCCCAAGGAAAAGAGGGATACCATGCCGCCCAAGGCAAAGCCGAACAACGCCGCCTATCAAAAGCTCAAACAGGATATCAAGGAGGGGACCATCGGCACCCTCTACGTATTCCACGGGGAGGAGACCTACCTTCGGGACCACTATCTGAAACAGATGAAGGAGAAGCTCCTGCCCGCCGGCATGGAGGAATTCAACCTCCACACCCTCAACGGCAAGGACTTCGACGTCAAGACCCTGGCCCAGATGGTGGACTGCCTGCCCATGATGAGCGCGCGCACCATGATCGTGGTCAGCGACTGGGATATTTATAAAGGAGACCGGGACGCCCTGGCGGAGGTGCTCTCCGATCTGCCCGACTACCTGTGCCTGGTGTTCGTGTACGACCTGATCGCGTACAAGGCCGACGCCCGCACCAAGCTGGCCGCGGTGGTGAAGGAGAAGGGGAGCGTGGTGGCCTTCGACCGGCAGAGCCAGGGGGATCTGGTGAGCTGGATCGCCCGGCGCTTCCGGGCCCTGGACCGGGACATCAGCAGCGAGGACGCCCGCTACCTCATCTTCCTGTGCGGCGACCTGATGACCACCCTGGCCTCGGAGATCGGAAAGATCGGGGCCTATGCCAGGCACCACAGGGTGACCCGGCAGGACATCGACGCCGTGGCCACCCCCCAGCTGGACGCGGTGGTGTTCCAGATGACCGACGCCATCGCCGCCGGGAATTTCGACAAGGCGGCGGAGGTGCTGGGGGACCTGTTCCACATGCAGGAAAAGCCGGTGGCCCTGCTGGCCGCCCTGGGCAGGCAGCTGCGGCAGCTCTACACCGCCCGGCTGGCCCTGGAGGAGAAGAAGGGGGTCCCATACCTGATGGAGTTGTGGGGGATGAAGTCCTCCTACCCGGCGGAACGGCTCATGGGGGCGGCCCGGCGGTTCTCCCTGGCCTGGTGCCGCTGGGCGGTGATCCGCTGCGGCCAGACAGATCTGGCCATGAAATCCGGCGGCGGCGACGGGGAGGACCTGCTCACCGCCCTGCTCATGGAGCTGGCAGTGAAGAAAGGAGCATGAATGCAATGAAGAAGAATACGATCCTGGGCGCTGCACTGGTGGCCGCCGGCGCCGCCGCCTGGTATGTGGCCGCCGGCAGCCGCCGGGGGCAGGTGGAACGGCTGCGGCGGGAGGTGCGCCGGCTGCTCCGGGTCCGGCGGGACGAGCTGGAGGCCCTGCGTGACGCCGCGCAGGCCGGCGAACTGCCCCACGACGCGCTGGGGCCGGTGCCCCTGGACGGGGCGGAGCTGGACGCGGTGCGGGTGGAGAACGGCACGGCGGTGCTGATCCTTCGCGGCGGACGGGCGGCGGCCTGGCTGTCCAGCGGGCCGCTGGAGGAGCTGGATGGAGTGCGCTGCCGACCCTGGCGGGGGAGCGCCCGCCCCGGCGTGCTGTATACCGAGGCGCTGGGGGACGGCTGGTATGCCGGCTATGCCTGCCTGGGGTGGAGCTGAGTGCTGCGCATCCGAGAGGCCATCGTGGTGGAGGGCCGGTATGACAAAAATACCCTGGCCCAGCTGGTGGATACGGTGATCCTGGAGACCTCCGGCTTCGGGATCTTTCAGGACAGGGAGAGGCTGGCCCTGCTGCGCCGGCTGGCGCAGCAGCGGGGGCTGATCGTCCTCACCGACCCGGACGGGGCGGGGTTTGTCATCCGCAATTTCCTGCGGGGCAGCATCCCGCCGGAGCAGGTGAAGCACGCCTATGTGCCTGACGTCCCGGGCAAAGAGCGGCGCAAGCGCGCACCGGGCCGGGAGGGCAAGCTGGGGGTGGAAGGCATGCGCCCGGAAGTGCTGGAGGAGGCCCTGCGCCGGGCAGGGGCCACTTTTCTGGACGAGAACGCTCCAGAGGGGATCGCCCGCCCGCCCATCACCAAGGCGGACCTCTTTGCCCTGGGCCTGTCCGGCGGCCCCGGCGCGGCGGCGCGGCGGCGGGCCCTGCTCGGCGCCCTGGAACTGCCGGAGCACCTGTCCCCCAACGCTATGCTGGAGGTACTCAACGCCCTGTACACCCGGGAGACGCTGGCCGCGGCCGTGGAGCGGCTGGAGACTGAAGACGCCCCGGCGGCGCGGCCAGACGGCGGCGCCGCGCCCGCGGCCGGGGCGGCGCCCGACAGGTGAAAAAATTTTTCGAGAAAATGAAAAAAGGGCTTGACGAGGGCGCGCGGACGTGCTATCCTATAAACAGAAATGATAATCATTACTGATTAGCGCTTCTGATCATACAACAAACAGATCTTAGATAGGAGGAAAATCAAAATGAAAAAGTGGGTTTGTTCTGTCTGCGGCTATGTGCACGAGGGCGACACCGCGCCCGATTTCTGCCCCATCTGCAAGGCTCCCAAGGAGAAGTTCGTGCTCCAGGGCGGCGACCGCACCTGGGCCGCTGAGCATGTGGTAGGCGTGGCCAAGGGCGCTCCCGAGGAGATCATCCAGGGCCTGCGCGAGAACTTCCAGGGCGAGTGCTCCGAGGTCGGCATGTATCTGGCTATGTCCCGCGTGGCTCACCGCGAGGGCTACCCCGAGATCGGCCTGTACTGGGAGAAGGCCGCCTATGAGGAGGCCGAGCACGCCGCCAAGTTCGCCGAGCTGCTGGGCGAGGTGATCACCGACTCCACCAAGAAGAACCTGGAGATGCGCGTCGACGCCGAGAACGGCGCCACCGCCGGCAAGTTCGAGCTGGCCAAGAAGGCCAAGGAGCTGAACCTGGACGCCATCCA
>DHCMC07803__coassemble_1980_pt1 | contig 8934 bp, 8 predicted proteins | sample DHCMC07803__metabat2_high_PE_053 | metagenome-assembled genome bin DHCMC07803 | reverse complement strand
CCGCACCCGGAAGCTGTAGCCGTCCTCCGGGTTCTTTGCCACTGTGAAGGGCAGTACCTTCAGGGTGGTCAAATACGGATCCACTCCCGGGGCATAGGCCGGCTCACCGTTGTGGTAGCGTTCCACCTGGTACTCCACATACTGGTAGCCAGCCGGCGGCTCCACCGCGTCCCATTTGATATACATCTCCTGCTTCGGGTCATGGGGCTCGATTTCGAAGCGCAGGTTGGTGGGCGCCGCCGGCGCATCCGACGCCAGGGCCGTTGTAGTGAGCAGCCCCGCCGACAGGCACAGGGACAGCAGCAGGGCGGCTGCCCGCCGCAGTCGTTTTCCAGTTTTCTTCATTGCCTGATTCCTCCTTTGACAAAGCAATTATTTGATATAATCTTTATCCAATGAAGCATTGGACCCAGTAGATCCCCATTTCACCGCCAAGGACTACCCCGATTCCCACCTGATCCACCTCCGGATCCAGGATGTTGTAGCGGTGGTCGGGGGAGGCCATCCAGCCATCAAAGATGACCTCCGGTGACACATTGCCGGCAGCGATGTTCTCACTGATCAGATAATAGGAGATGCCGGCGGCGTCCGCCCGGTAGTCCGGGCCGCGGCCCTCCGGATCCACATGGTCATAGTAGCCACGCTGGATCATGTCCGCGCCATGGTTTCGGGCAATGCCGGCCAGGGCGTTGCTCCAGGACAACGCGGGAAGTCCGTTCTTCGTCCGTGCCGTGTTCACCATCTCAAAGAGCGCCTGCTCATACTCCTCGGAATAGCCCTCCACAGTGCCCGGCACCCCCTGGGCAGGCGCGCTGGCGGCCACATCGTCGATCAGGCCGTCAATGATGCCGTTAAGCTTTTCCACATCGGCTTCCTCAGGATTCAGCCGGCTGAGCAGGGTGCACAGCTCCGCCCGGGTCATGTAGTCGTAAGGCGCGAAGCCGCTGCCCGTTCCTTTCATGATGCCCCTGTCCAGCGCCGTGGAGATTACGGCGCACACGTCCGCGTCGCCGGCGTATCCGGCATAGTCGCCCATGGACTGGGCCGATGTGCTCTCATAGTCAAATTCGATGTCATGGGTCATGAGGATGGCGTAGGCCGCATCCAGCCGGGTCAGGGGCTCCTCCGGATAGATATAGTGCCCCGGATACAGCGGCAGCAGCAGGCCGGCTCCCATACAGGGGGCGTACCATGCGTCAGAGCGGACGTCCGTCCAGAGGATATAGGCGTCTGACCGTTCCGTCAGGCCATACATGGAGGTCAGGATCCTCATGAACTCCGCCCGGCGGATGGTGTTGTTCGGCCCAAAGGTGCCGTCCGGATAGCCGCTGAGATACCCCTTTTCCGTCATGGCCTGGATGGTTTCCTCCGCCCAGTGCCCCCGGGTATCGCTGAAGGCGAAGGCCGTCACGGACATTGCCAGGGCAAGTACCAATGCGAGGGCCAGGGATAGCAGCTTCCTGCCCCATTTTTTACCATTTTCTCCACTCCTTCCTTTCTGTCAATTTCAGTGTCAGACCAGCGGATCTATAATCGGATTTTTGTAGGTAAACCGGTGCCCGTTCAACTCCATATCCAGCGCGACAGTCGCCTTGGCATCGGCGGAAATGGGCTGCGGCAGTGTGGCGGTGATCACTCGGATATAATCTGTGACAGTCTCCACCTCATCCGGAGTATCCATATGGGACACCTGGCTTTCCTCTGTTTCATCCGCAACCGTGTAGTTTTCCTGTGGGATGGGCTGGCCGTCCACGAACACCGTCACGCTGACCGTCTCGCCCGCAGCGTCTTCCGGCGCGCCGCAAACCACGGGGATGAAATCCTCGCCCAGCAAGTTATACAGCCGGACCTTCACCGCGCCGGCATCCTTTTCGTACCGCACGGATATGGAGCTCGGGCCGTCTCCCATATGCTCGGACGCGTATTCCTCGCTTTCTCCGTCTGTCCGCTCGATGGTCAGTGTGAACGCAAAGTCAGGGAAAGCGCCCTCGCCGTTGGCCGCCCAGTAGGCTTCAAAATCCGGTACATAATTATAATATGTAGTGCTATAATGCCCGGTCTTAATATCCTCCTGGGGAATACCGGCACCAAATTGATCTTCATAGTATGTTTCTCCTGAAATCTGATCGAACATGGTGATCTTGGCCGATGAAATGGTCTCAGGATCCGCCAGGGTCACATCGATCAGGCCGTAAGAGCCGCCTATGGTAGCGGTGTAAATGGAGCTTTCCTCTTTAGGCTCTGGGGGCAGTTCCTCTGCTGATGGCGGAACCTGCATAGAATTATCATTAGGCTGTACTTGCGTTGCATCGTCGGGTGGGATAGAAGAGGTCATATCTCCAGCTTCTGGCAATCCGGCCTCATACACCGCAACGGCCAACAATATCAGCGAGAACAACATAGTTGCCATACGCCATATGTTCTTGCGCTTCATCCTAAACGAATTGTTTTTTCCGCTGCTGTGAAACTCAGGAGGTAACGGTGCGCGTTCTGGTCCAGGAGAAGGTTCCGGCGGGATCATATACTCCTCTGGCAGAGGAAATTGTTCAGGTAAAGTATCCTCTGACGGAAGCTTATGCTCTAAAGGCGGCTCATGCCGCACATCTTTCCTTTTCATAGCCTATCTGCTGTGAACATCCAACTGCGGGAAGGGGCACTCCACTCCCAGCCGACGGAAGCCTAGCAACAGCTCTCGATTGAGGATTCGGATTGCTGAGTAGATATCTTTCTCTCTCACATCCACACAAAAACGCAGTATAACAGCGCTGTCGGCCAGACTTTGCACACCCAAGTAGACAGGCCCCGCTTTCATTGCATCACTATGTGCTTTGTAGATCTCATCAAGCAGCCCTGGAAGAGCTGCCTCCAAGTCTTCCAAGTCGGTCTTGTAGGGAATAGGTATATCGCAAATAGACTTTGAGACGCGATCAGATCGATTTAAAATGTTGCGCATATCCGCGTTATTGATGACTTTGATGTTCTCGCTGGCATCGGTAATTGATGTCGTGCGAATGCCAATATCGGTCACTGTCCCACGAAATCCCCCTATCTCCACAATGTCTCCCACGTTGTATTGATTTTCAAAGAGCATAAATAGGCCAGTTACAAGATCAGCAATAAGACTCTCTGCACTGAACCCAACGATCAACGTCAGTACCCCTACGCTGGCCAATACCACCGTAATATTTACTCCAATGATCGTCAGGCCCCAACAGAGTATAACGATGGCAGCTGCGTATTTCAACAGGCTGCGGATAATTGTAATCACCGACCGGGCACGATGTGCCTCTGGCTTGCAATATCCCAAGATAAGCTCTACCAGGTATTCCACGAACAGTACCCCTGCCATCATGATAACAAGGCGCAGCAACACATCGGCACTAAACGCCCAACTGGAAGCAAGCGCATCTGGTTGTATTGCCCCAGTTAAAAAACCGGTAATTATCGCAGCGACTAGTACCACTGCCAAGATCAAAAGCTTTATTACTCCTGCACGTTTCTTATCCATATTTATCCTCCTGCGGCATTATTATAGCAGCGCGATTATTCATCAAAAGCTCGTTTTCCAGATATTGTACGATTCGATCCATCACAGCGGTCATGGCCCGCTCTTTTCCCTGCTCAGACAATCCCACGCAGGACTGCAGCATGGTGACCTTCAGCTCGGTCCCCATCTCTTGCTCCTCGGCAGAGATAGAAAAGGTGCTGAGATTGCCGTATACCTCCGCTTTGGCCACGACCGTGTCCTCTTTCTTTTGATAAGGCACTCTTTCGCCGTCCAGCACGTCATAAATTCCAAGGAGCACATACCGACGGACATATGGGATGATCTTCGAGATGCTATAATTCATTCACGCTCCTCCTGTTCGTTAAAAAAATGCAGCTACCTGTCGTTGTAAGCAGGGCAGTTTTCACTCAATATAGCCGCTGATGGGCTGTACGTACATCTCGTCTTCCGTCACCGGCTGATAGCGCTCCCCAGAATAGCTGTCGCTCCAGCCGTTCTCCGCCCGGTAGATATCACCTGTTTCCGTGTCGTAAACGCGCTCATATCCCAATGTGGCGTCGCTCTGCTTCTGGCTCTGGATGTCCACGCTGGTGTCTCGCGCCTTCCAGGAAGACATGATCCCGTTCAGCACCTCGTTTGCATTTCGGCTGAAGTCCATGGCCTGCTGTACCACTTCCTGCCCCGCCTGGATGGTGGCGTTTACAAAGTTTTCCGAGTACTCCAGTGTGCCGAGGCTCTCGGTCAAAATGCCCTCCCACTCAACGAAGGTGTCCTTGGCCGCTGTGACCGCCATGATGTTATACGCCATATAATACCCGCCGTCCGCCTGGGGGAGCTGGTAGCCTACCGGCGGGCCGGCCGCGATGGGAACACTGCCAAAATCCACGACCGACGCGGCAAACATCCCCTCTCCCTCTCTGCCGTCTTCGGTGAAGGTGGCCCGCAGCAGCTCATCGCCCAGCGCGTAGGCGCTCAGGCTGCCGGTGGACGGGAAACGCTCGGTCACAGTGAAGGCCTCAAACTGGGGGAAGGTATAGCCGGCATAGCCGGGGCCATATTGGGCGGCAAAGTCGGCGTACTGCGGGAAGATCTGATAAAAATTCTCTGTAGATGGGCTGGACAGCACGGGAGCCTGGGCAAATATCTGCATATCAGGCATACCGGTCACGCCGGAATAATAGGTCCAGGCGTCCTTTCCCTCCTGACTGTGGAGCAGGATATCCGCCTTCAAGAGAACGAACATCTGATTGAGGGGCTCAGCGGGGTCCTGAATCCGGATGGAGTGATACATCCCTGTACCGCCGCTGGTGACCGTCCAGCCCTTGGGAATCTGGATGCTGAAATCTGGGGTTTCATACAGTTCCAAATCCACAGTCCTGGCCGCCGTTTCCGTGATCGACACCGCGGGTTCCCGGGAAGATGGGGCAGGCTCCGATGTTATCTGACCATCTCCCTTCGGCACGCTTTCGCTCTCCGGTTCGTTTCCCGGACCGCCGCAGGCAGTCAGGCCAAACAGGAGCAGCAGGGCCACTAAAATAGATCCTGTTTTTCTCAAATTTCATTTCCTCCTTATACAGCGACTGCCTGGCCTGAGCGTCCCACACCGCTGCGGACGGGGTGGACGCAAAAAACCGCGCCAGGAGATCCTGACGCGGTTTGTCGTAGGCCGGGATGCTGCGCCAGTATCTGTGGAAAGCGTAGCATAGATGGCCTTAAAATATAAGGTTACATTTGTCTCTTTTTTTATTTTACATCGTTTTTTTCGAATGACAGGGGGGGTACATTTGTCTCACGCCTTGAAATCCGGGCTTTTTTCAGGGGTAACGCCCTTGTTCTCCGGCATCCACTCATAATAGAACTGCAGCAGGCCGATCCGGCTCTGGGTTCCGGTCTTTTCATTCAGGCTTCTGATATGGCGATACAGCACAGGACGGGAAAGGGCCATCTGCTGCGCGATATCCTGCACGCTGCCGTCCGAGACCAGTAAATACTGCAGCACATCCCGCTCCCGGTCAGTCAATGAATAGAGGCTGGCAAAGGAAGAGAACTTTTCCTTCGGCGTGTAGCCCGCCGCCGGAGCCGGGGGCGGCGCCAATACGGCATGAGCCTTGACCGTGTAGGCAAACATCAGGATGCTGGCCGCGACAAACAGCACCAGCATGAGGACGATCAGCGTAATACTCCTGCCGGCAAGGAGCAGCGTCACCGAGCCGTTGGTAACCAGCGCCGCCACGAGATTATTCACCGCCCGTCCCATGCCGGCCCAGAGGTCCGGCAGGCGCATACAGGCAGCGAGCTCCAAAAAACTGGTGGTAAAAAACACGACAAAAAATCCGGAGGCCACATAGGCGACCGCTACTCCGGTCAGGAATGGCCCGCCCCACCGGAGAACAATCACACACAGCACCGAGAGCACCATCACGCAGTACATCATCAGCGTCATATATTTTCTTTTCCGGATATCAAAGAGGAAACCGGCAGCCAGGCCGCTCAGGGCCAGCAGCATACGGGGCCATTGCCCGATGTCCATCGTGCCCGCCGCATGGCCCAGGGTGATCGCGTTATCCAATGTGCTGAATACGCAGGCCATCAGGGCCACCAGAAGTACCAGGAGCAGTCCCGCCGGTATTTTCTTTCTGGACATTTCATCGGGGCGGAGCGCGGTTCGGAGCGGCGCCGTTTCATCCGATGCGAGTGCTTCTTTGTGGATGCGGCGTGTGCGCATGATCAAAACACTCAGTACCGCAAGGGAAACAGAGAGTACCGCGGCCTCCGCGATCTCTATATTTACCAAATTGTTGTTTGCGTACTGTAGCAGGATGCCGGCCGCGTAGGAGATTCCCACCAGGCCGGCTATGCGTTCGGTCCGGATCGTGCAGGCAGCCAGATAATGAACGGAGCCGCCAAAAACGCCCAGCAACAGAAACAGAACCACGCCTGCCGCAAGCGTGACGGAAAACGAGATGTGCTGTTGGATCAAAAATATGCAGATAATGGAGAGGAACGATAGGGAAAATATAAGGATCGTCTTGTTCCTCTCGCGGACAGAGCGGTTTATCAGCGGGTATATAAGAAATCCAAGGGCATTGACGCCCAGCGCATAATTTTGTGCAATGACCGTCTGGCTTTCCTCGACAATGCGGGAGACCATATTGACATATAGATATTCCGAACCAAGAAACACAAATGTAAAAATACTCAGCAATAAAAATATGGCGCTATGCGACGCCATAGCCTGCGTTTTCCTTCTCTCCATTGCTCCTCCATATGGCATGAGTATACTGCACTCATATCATTGCTCTGGCACCTGTAACCATCTTAGGGGCCGTTCTCGTTTTACTTCTTGTTTGTTGTCCAAGTGGCTATACTTTATTGTAATTTCTGACGGCCCATTATACCACAACAAGAAACGTCAGGGAACTACAACTGATTCCAAACACATAATACGGGAGGAAATATTATACCACAACAAGAAACGTCAGAAAAGTGATTTTCAAAGATCAAAGCCGATCCGAAAAATGGCCTCCCGCTGGTGTCCCGGGGCTGTGTGGTCCGTGCGTATCGGCCATAAAGTTTTCCCTTATAGTTTCCCTTACGCGCTTAACACAGGTCTTTCGGCGGCGGTACAATCCAACACAACAGCGGATGATCTTTTCCCGAAAACAAATCAAAAAAGACCACAACGCAGTCAAAAAGATACGCTAACAACGCTATCTTATAATTCATTTTTTTCCGTTGATAATACCATGCAACCGCAGTGATAACCAATACTTCAACGGCCATTACGCCGATGGTGGGTAACGACGCCGCTTGCAGAATGGTGGCAAGGCATCCACCAGCACCGGTCAGCAACAATGCTTTCCGCTCCAAAGAAAAATCCGTCAGCCTTGCCACGAGATAAACCCCTAAAAACAGGCGCAGTTCATTGGTGAAAAGGCAAGAAACCACCCGTACCCAATCCATCATATATGCGCCCCCCAAAATTGATTGATTTGTCGCTTGACTTCCTGCAAGTGGGAGCGGCTGATGGGTAGCTGATCGCCGTTTTTCAGTATGGCAATGCTATCGCTGACCTTCATAATCTGGACGATATTGACGATATAACCACGGTCAATAAAAATAAATTCCGGTGCATTCAGTTCATCAAATACCCGCTGCAAGCTCTTTCGTACTTTTGAAGTTCCAACGCTGGACACGATACTGGAATTCTTGCCGTCCCGTTGGATATAGAAAATATCCTTGTAGGGAATCTTCTCCATGTGGTTTGCGGTCTGAATCGTGTATTCCTGTCCAGCCTCCAACTCAATCAGTTTTGCGGCATCAGTTATAGCGGCGGTCAGCTTCGTTTCCAGATTATTTTTCGGCACATAGCGGAAAATGGACAGTTCAAATGCATCAATCGCATACTCCGTATGTGAGGTCACAAAGATAATTCTGGCATTGGGCAGAAACCCTTTGACCTGCTGAGGGATTTCCATGCCGCTGATCCCCGGCATTTCAATGTCCAGCAAAATCAGGTCATAGAAAAAGCCATCATCGGTTATGTCGTAAAGCAAGTTCCGGCTTTGGGTATAGGTCGTTATTTCACAGCCGATGCCTTGCGCTTGTAAGCAAGTCTTGACGATTTTTTCAGTCGAAGCAACGGCCCGTTCTTCATCGTCACATATCGCAATCCGTATCATTTTTCCCCACCTTTCCGCACCAATATAACGCAACATAATAAACTATTTGCAAAAAGCACTTTGTTTGCTGAGAAAAAGCTGAGGACCACCAGTACAAAGAAATTTGTTCTTTTGCCAAGACGCTGCCTTGATTTTTTATTATACTGTGTCTGCCAGCACTTCGCAATTGGCTGTAAAAATTGGATACACTAAAATGAATTTGGGAGGCAGAAAGCTATGATCTACACAGAAGTTGAAAAAAAGGAACTTGATGAAGTCCAGCGGGTGTTTGCAGAACATCTTCGGCAGTGCCCGGATTATGAACTGTTATGGTCGGATAAAGTCGGCTATGTTTGGCTGGCCATTGGTCTCGAACCGCTCTATGTGGATACTGGCCGCCGGATTGTGTCGGCGGAAGATCTTTGCCGGGAGTGCCTGGAGAGTATAGCGTCCGACGTCCTTTACCTTACTGACAATGACCACGGGTTTGAGAATGCCGACCCCCTGGAGCGTGCCGAGATTTGGCGGCGTTGGAGGCCCTTTATAGGCCAACTGCCGCAATTCTCTTACCTCTGCGATGAAATTCTTCCTTTGAAAGATTAGCCAAAAAACAGCTGGCTACCTCAAGTATGAGGCTGCCAGCTGTTTTTCATCATAATATACAGTGTTAACACCGCTCAGGTGCCATGCTCCGCGTAGACAAATTGCAAAGGTTTTCCAAGTGGAACTGCAAAAGATGTTGCAACCGTCATTTCAAAAAGCATG
>DHCMC07803__coassemble_1970_pt1 | contig 8986 bp, 8 predicted proteins | sample DHCMC07803__metabat2_high_PE_053 | metagenome-assembled genome bin DHCMC07803 | reverse complement strand
CGCAACCAGACCATCGGAGGGCACCAGGCATGAGCGGACCATACGACGACATCATAGATCTGCCCCACCCCACCTCCCGGAGGCATCCCCGTATGCCCATCCGGGACCGGGCCGCCATTTTCAGCCCCTTCGCCGCCCTCAGCGGCCACGGGGCCGCCCTTGCGGAGACCGCCCGGGTGACGGAGCGGCGGGTGGAGCTGGACGAGGACACCAGGGCGGAGCTGGACCGGCGGCAGGCGGTCCTGCTGGCGCACCTGGACGAGCAGCCGGAGATCACCGTCACCTGGTTCCAGCCGGATGAGCGGAAAGAGGGCGGGGCCTACCGCACTGCCGCCGGCCGGATGAAAAAGCTCAGGGAGCTGGAGCGGGTCCTGGTCCTGGCAGACGGAACGGAGATCCCCCTGGAGGATGTGGTGGCGCTGGAGAGCGACATCTTCCGAACACTCATGTAGCTGAGAGGAAAGGGAGCACAGCGCATCAGGCGCCGTGCTCCCTTTTGCGGTCCGATCAGGCGTGCAGATGGAGCCTGCATTTTGCAAACGGCGGTGATGGCCGCCGAGTATCTCCAGGCAAACTATTCGGAGGCCAAGGGCTTCTCCCCCCGGAATCTGCGCCGGATGCGGGAGTTCCACCGCGCCTGTGCAGACGGCAGGGAGCTGCGGGTGCTGGCCCGAAATTGGGCTGGACACAGAACGCGGCCGTCCTGGATAGCTATGAGGGCGTCCGGGAGCACGCCTGATATCTGCGGGCGGCGGAGCTGCTGGAACAGATCCGGGCCGGGGCCTGCCTGCAATCCACACTCGACGAACGGCCGGATTCCTGCTATACTGAGGAAAATACAGTGCGTGTGGAGTGTCTGGAGCATGAAAAAGATCCTTTTTGTGTGTCACGGCAATATTTGCCGCAGCCCGATGGCCGAGTATGTGATGAAGGATTTAGTAAAGAAGGCGGGCCTGGAGGACCAGTTCCAGATCGCCTCGGCGGCCACCAGCCGGGAGGAGATCGGCAACCCGGTCTATCCGCCGGCCCGGCGCAAGCTGGCGGAGCACGGCATCTCCTGCGCCGGCCACGCCGCCCGGCAGCTGCGCGGCAGCGACGCGGAGGAGTACGACCTGCTCATCGGGATGGACGAGGCCAACCTCCGCAACATGCGCCGCATCTGCGGCGGCAGCTTCAACGAAAAGATGCACCTTCTGATGGAATACGCCGGCCGCCGGAAGGGGCCCCCACACGAGCCCAGCGAAGCGGGTCGCGTGGGGAGAGGAGAAGTAAGGGAGCGTTCGGAGTTTTCGCCGCAGGCGGAAACGGAGAGACGCGGACTTTGCTTCGACGAGGTGGCGGACCCCTGGTATACCGGCGACTTCGACGCCACCTGGCGGGATGTGCTGGCCGGCTGCCGGGGGCTGTTGGAACGGAGCGCGCGGGGCGGGCTGTGACCCCGCAGGGCAAAGGCCCGCGAAAAGCCGCCTGGGGCGGCGGACCGGCACCAAAAGCAGGAGCGGACTGCAAATTTGCAGTCCGCTCCTGCTTTGCGTTTCTTAGAAATTGCCGTACGTCAGGCTGTCGTGAATGGCGAGCGCCGCGGCGCCGTTGGCGCCGCTGTAGTCATCCGGCTCCACGAACCGAAACTCCGTATCGGAATGGAGCGCGTTGCACAGATTTGTGTGGATGACGTTCAGAAGCTGCTCCCGGTTTCCGGGCACGCCGAAGAGCATGCCGTCGATAAACATGATGCGGGAGCTGGCGAAATTGACCACGTTCGCCACGGCGACGCCCAGCATATAGACCGCGTCCTCCGCGATGCGCTGTACATCCTGGTCGCCCTCCAGCTGGGCGGCAATGATGTTCTGCATGGTGGGCTGCCTGCCCTGGCACAGGGCGCGGAGCTTCGGCGCTTCCCCGCGGTCCATCGCCTCCTGGCAGCGGCGGATCACCGCCACGTCGCTGGAGTACGCCTCCAGGCACCCGCGGTTGCCGCAGCTGCAGAGCAGGCCGTTGGGCTGCATGATCATGTGCCCGACCTCCCCGGCCCCCACGATGGAACCGACGACGTTGTTGGTGTCCAGAAACAGCGGGCAGGCAATGCCCCGGGAGATGAAGAAGTACGTGAAATTGTGGATGTCCTTCAAAAGCTCCCGCTGGGCCAGGCGAAGGCCGTAGGCCCGGGCGCAGGTGTTGTTTTCAACGCTGATGGGGCCGCAGTAGCCGGTCAGCGCCCGCACATCGTCCCGAACGGGCTTGTCCCGCCAGCCGAAGCTGGGCAGGGTATCCAGGATCCCCGCCGCGTGGTTGACGACGCCGGGCATGCAAAAGCCGATGCCGGAGATGTCGTCCAGGGCAAGCCCGCAGGCGTCCAGGGCCGTTTGGAGCATGCCGCACCCCAGCTTCATGTTTTCATCATAGTCGTGGACCAGGCGGTTGTCCTGGTCGGCATAGAGGGTCTCGCCGATCAGGTTGCGCACGCTGATGGTCCGCTTGAAGCCCCGGATCTCAATGCCCACATAGTGCTTGGCGTCCGGGATGATGCTCACCGGCCGCGCTTTTCGCCCCAGACTGTTGGAGGCGGCGTCCGGCTTTTGCTCCTCTTTTACCAGGCCGGCTGCGATCAGGGCGTTGACGTTGGTGGTGATCGTGGCCTTCGTCAGTCCGAGCAGATCCGCGATCTCGGCGCGTTTGATGGGGCCGCGGTAATAGATCGTTTTGAGTACCTCCGAAGTGCTTGCCGACCATGTGCCCGACAAGACGCTCCGCTGAACGCTTTGCATGAAAACCACCTCGCAGTCGATGGGGCCGGCCGGCCCGGTTCAGGCCCGGGATCTGCCGCTCAAAGGCGGCGCCCCCGCAGGAACACGTCGGCGACCTGATGTTGCGCGTCAAGCACCACAAGGTCCGCGTCCTTGCCGTCTTCAATGGAGCCCTTCCGATCGTACACGCCGATCAGCTTGGCCGGGTTCTCGGTCAGCACAGGCACGATCTGCTCCAGGGGGAGCCCGGTAAAGGCAAGCAGGTTCCGCAGAGCCCTGTCCTGCGTCAGGGTGCTGCCGGCGCGGGTCCCGTCAGAGGCCAGCTTGGCGTCCCCCTGTTCCACCACCACCTGGTTGACGCCCAGGTGGTAGTTCCCATCGGGCAGGCCTGCGGCCATGATCGAGTCCGTGATCGCAACGAGGCGCTCCACGCCCTTGGTCTTCCACAGCAGGCGGACGATGGCGGGGTGCAGGTGGAGCCCGTCGCAGATCATTTCGCAGTAGACGTCCGACTCCAGCGCGGCCCCGATGATGGCGGGGCGGTGCTGGTGCAGGGGCGCCATGGCGTTGAAGGTGTGGGTACAGGCGGCGGCCCCGGCCTGGATGGCGGCCATGGCGGTGTCGTAATCGGCGCCGGAATGGCCGATGGCCACGACGATGCCGAGCTTTCGCAGCGCGGGGATGAGCGCCAGAACGCCTTCCACCTCGGGGGAAACGGTGATATACCGAATGTTTCCGCCGGCCAGGCGCTGGTAGGAGGCGACCAGGTCCGAAGAGCCCTTTTTCAGCAAATGCTCAGGCATGGCGCCCTTGAATGCAGAGGCGAGGAACGGACCCTCCAGATGGATGCCCAGCAACTGCGCGCCCATCCCGTCGGATGCCTGGTATGCGGTACACTGGGAGATGGCGCGGCCCGTCTGCTCCTCTGTGTCTGTCAGGATGGAGGCAAGCCAGGATGTGGTCCCGTTTTTCGCAAAAAACCTTCCGATCTTTTCCAGGTCCTCTGCCGACGCGCCGTTGACGTCCACACCCACCGCGCCGTGGGTGTGAATGTCGATGAAGCCGGGGACGATCTTCTTCCCGGCGGCGTCAAACACCGTCCCGCCGGTCCGGCTGCCCGGCTCCAGCAGGCGGAGCTTCCCGTCCTGGATATGGATGGTCTTTTCCTGAAACGTGTGGTCGATATAGACCTGGCCATTTACGATATACGTATCGCTCATTGGTATCACCTAATATATTATAATATTAGTCCGGCAGTTCCGCAACAAATTCTGTGAATCGAAGCAGCGCGTCAGGGTGATCCTGCAGAAGGGTCACCGGGAAGTGGGCGGAGACCTCGCCATAGGCCGCGTGGCGCACGACGCTGCGGTGCCAGTCCCGGAAGCAGCCCAGGCGGATCTTGCGGGCATTGTAGATCTCGTTCATGCCGATGGTGACGCACCAGCGGGGCATGTCGTCCAGCGCACCGTTGAAGTCGCCGATGGCGTTGGCGGTGCGGGTCTCCGGGGTGATCTTCAAAACGCGGGTGTGCAGCTGCTTGAACTGCTCCGGGGTCAGCTCGTCCTGCGCTTCATTGAAGGCCAGGTGGCCGTTGATGCCGATCCCGCCGAAGCAGATATCCACGCCGCCCAACTGGGCGATCAGCCGCCCCATGCGCTCGGGGTCATTCGGGTCCGGGAAGACCCGCTGCTCCTCCGGCATCACGAGCTCGGGCTTAAGCTTGGAATAGACGGTGCGGTCCATGAAGCCGCGGAAGCTCAAGGGGTGGTCATGGTCGATCCACTCCTGATCATCGGTCAGATACTCGTCCATATTCAGGAACCAGACGTTTTTCAGGCTGATATTCTCCTGGTTGACCAGGTCCACAAAGTAGGGGTACTGGCCGACGGGACCCACCGGGCAGATGAACACCGTGCGCTCGCCCAGGGCATTTTTCCGCTTGATCTCCTCCGCCATCTCCCGGGCGATGGCCTTGAACACCGCCTGATTGTCCTGCAGCACCTCAAGGGGCAGCTTGGGGGCCTTGAGAAGCTCCTCCTTGGTATAGTAATAGTATTCGTGACGCATAAAATGCTCCTTTCATTCCTCCGAAAGAGGAAAATCGGTGTATTTTCTCGTGACCTCCAAAACGCGGTAGACGTCCAGGAAGGGCTGATACTTCTGCTCGTTCTGGCAGATCAGTTCCCGCAGCGCGTACCAGCCGTCCGCCGCCTGCCGGGCGTCTCCGCCGGCCAGGGCACCCAGGGCGCGGCTCAGGGCCAGGACGTAGTCCCGATGGTAGCGAAGGATCTCCCAAAACAGCGGGCAGCCGTCCCCGGCCGCGTCAAGAGAGACGTCCCGGCACAGCCGGGAGACCTGCTCCATGCGCCCGGCGATCGCCGGGTCCGTACGCGGGCCCTTGCCGTTGAGATAGTCGCAGCTGCTGAGACTGGACAGGGCATCCAGATAGGACAGGATCTCGCCTGCGCGCGCGCCGTATGCGGCCGAGAAGTACTCCTGGATCAGGGCCTGGGGGTCGGCGGACTCGTCGAAGAGGGTATAGCCCATGATATAGTTGGGCAGTGCGTTCGGCAGGCACACGCGAAGCTCCTGGCAGCTGATATAGCCGTCCAGCCCCATTTTGTGAAGCTGCTTGATGTCGCTGGAGATCACGCGGGCGATGTGGACATATCCAAGGTCCCCGTAGTGGGCGCGCCCCAGGGGGTAGTCGTATACAAAGCTGTCCCCGTGGAAGAGCCGCTGCCAGCCGCGGAGGAAGGCCAGGTTCTCCTGCAGGTTGGTAGGAAGGACGATGTGGTTGCGCACAAACGCCGGGACAGGCACTTCCGGCCCGCTCAGATCGTAGGAGGACTCGAAGGTGCGGCTGATGGGGGCGAACATGAGCACGAAGCGGTCGGGGTGCGCCAGCTTTTCCCGGATGGGGGGCCAGAGCAGCTCCTGGTAAAGCAGAAAGACGATCCGCGTCGGCAGGCCCTCCGCGGTCAGCCGGCGGTCGATCTCGTTGAGCAGGGCGACATACTGGTCCGACGGGGTGGTCTGCCGGCAGCCGCCGCACTCGCAGACGTTATTGTACTCGTCGGCCAGCCAGACGTGGAGATAATCCACCGCCGGGTTCTCCCTGGCGTAGTTCACGACCAGCCGGGCAAAGGCGTCCACCGCGTCGCCGTTGTGAAAACACAGATTGGTGTTTGCGGGGCTTCCCTGCCAGAGCTCCCGCCGGCCCGCGATCTCGGCCGCCATGGCCCGCTTCTCCGGGGCGAGCGGGCGCGGCTGCTGATCCCAGGAGACCGTCTGATAGCCCAGGACCTCCCCAGTCCAGCCGTGACCGACCTTGTGCAGCATAAGGCCCCGCTTTTTGAGCTCTGCCTCCAGAGCCGCGGTGTCCGTCTGCGCGTCCTCCACACGGTACGCCTCAGGCTTCAGGTGCGGGTTGCCCTGATGCTGATACCAGCGGGCCAGAAAGGCAAAGGGCACTTTGAACTGAAAGAAGAAGCTGTTGTACCCGAGCTTGGGGAGCCAGTCGATGAAGTCCAGGATATTCTCGCGGGAGTCGGCCCCTTCGATGCACACGCCGCGGTGGCGGAAGCTGGCGCGCTTTTCATACGCTGCGGGGAGGGCCTGGGGGGAAATAGCGGGAATGACTTCACAATCCGCTCCCGGAGCAAGGAACCTGCACCCCAGCCGGTGGAGATAGTCGTACACGCCCAGCAGTACGCTGCGGTCGTTGACGCCGCAGATCTCGCCGCCGTCCGCCGCAATCCTGACCGAGAATGCATCCAGGGGCTGCCGGCCGGTCACAGTGAGGCGAAAGGCAAGCTGCGACGTGGAGGGGAGCATTTTTGTCAGATACTTTTCAAGCTCCGAGGCGGCAAACCGTACGGTCTGGGATGCCGCGGCATCGAAGGCGATCTTCATGTGGAACGTACCTCCATTTCGGATGTTGGGGAATAAAACGGACCCTATGAACCGGACAAAAGCCGTTCCATAGGGTCCGTTCCTATGCTCGCATGATCCTCAGAGAAGCGGGACGAGAGGCTCAGATGCCCAGGGACTCCCGCATGACGTCATAGAGGACCACCGTGCTCATATCCACGGCCTCATCCTCGGTGATGGACTCGCCGTCCAGGAAGTCCTGCTGGAGGTGATCGTAGTAGCCCTCCATGGTGCCGTCCTGCATGTTGGAGATCAGAGTGGCGCTGTCGAACCAGGTGGCGTCGCCGGTCTGGGCCAGGTTGGCCTCCAGGCTGGTCTTGGTCCGGTCAGCGCACCACTGGGCGACCTGCTCCCAGTTGTCGGGGTTGGAGCCGTAATCCATGCCCTTGTACAGCGCGCGGGAGAAGCGGACCAGGATGTCGTGGTTTTCCTCAGCGTAGTCGGGCAGGCAGATCCAGCTGGACAGGTTGATGGAGCCGTTGGAGAACTCGATCTCCTTGGCGCCCTCCACCTGGTTGAGGATCTCGGTGGTGTAGGGGTTCCAGGCGACGGCCACGTCAACGGTGCCGGAGACCATGGCGGAGACCATGTAGGACACGTCCATGTCGAACAGCTCCACATCGGCCTCGGTCAGGCCGGCCTGGGACAGGGCGCTCTGCAGGGTGGACTCGGAGGAGGAGCCGCTGTTGTAGGCGATCCGCTTGCCGGCCAGGTCCTCGATGGACTCGATGCCGCTCTCAGCGGTCACCACGATCTTGTCGCTGGTGTGGACGGAGCTGGGGGCGAAGACCAGGGCGCGGCCCTGGATGCACAGGGTGTGGGCGCCCTTGCCGATGTAGGCCAGGTCGATGCTGCCGCCTTCCATAGCGGCGATCTCGGAGGGGCCGTCGGCGAACTCCCACAGATCAACGGTGATGCCCTCTTCCTCAAAGTAGCCCATGTTCATGGCGGACAGGACGCCCCAGAGGGAGGCGTAGTTGGGCATGTAGGCGATACGCAGGGTGATGGGCTCGACGGACTCTTCGCCGCCGGTGCCGGTGGCGGAGGGATCGGTGGACTCGGTGGTCTGGGAGTCGGGGGTGGGGGAAGCGGTAGTAGCGCTGGGGCCGCCGCAGGCGGCCAGAGCGGCCACCATGACGATCGCGAGCAGCAGGGCAGTGAGCTTTTTCATTTCTTTTCCTCCTGTATTTCAGTGTTTTTGATCCGCCGAAGCGGCAGATGCCGTTACTTTCGGACTTCCAGGTATTCCTGGTAGACCTCGTTCCAGACCTCGGCCTTCAGTGCCATGAACCGGGGGTCGCTTTTGGTGCCCTGATCGCGGGGATAGGGGATGTCGACGTCCACGATCCGCTTGATCCGGCCGGGACGGGCGGACATGATGACCACGCGCTGGGCCAGCAGGATCGCCTCGTCCACGTCGTGGGTGATGAAGAAGCAGGTCTTCTTTTCGCCCTCCCAGGTCTTCAGCAGCTCGGTCTGAAGCTGCGCGCGGGTCTGCGCGTCCAGGGCGCCGAAGGGCTCGTCCATGAGCAGGACCTCGGGGTTGTTGGCATAGGCGCGGGCGATGGCCACGCGCTGCTTCATGCCGCCGGACAGCTCCTTGGGGAAGGAGTTTTCAAACTCCTCCAGGCCCACCAGCTTGATGTACTTGTGGGCGATCTCCTTGCACTGCTCCTTGGGCATGCGCCTCATCTCAGGGCCGAACATGACGTTCTGCAGGACCGTCAGCCAGGGGAACAGGGCGTACTGCTGGAAGACCACGCCGCGCCTGACGTCCGTCCCGACGATCCGCTCACCGTCCAGGTAGCACTCGCCGCTGGTGGCCTCGTGCAGGCCGGCCAGGATGTTCAGCAGCGTGGACTTACCGCAGCCGGAAGGACCGACGACACAGATGAACTCGTTTTCCATGATGTCCAGGTTCACGCCGTTCAGGGCCACGGTCGTCCCGTGTTCCCCCTTGTATTCCTTGACTACGTTTCTGATGCTGAGCTTTACTCCTCGCGTCTCTCCTGCCACGATGTCAGCCTCCTTTCAATGATGTCCACGAACAGGTTCAGCAGCAAGCCGATGATACCGATGATAATGATGTATGCCAGCATGGATCCGGTCTCGAAGGTGGTCTGCAGGCTTCGGATGCGCATGCCCAGGCCGCCCTGCGCGCCGGTGGATTCAGCGGCCAGCAGAGTGGTCAGGCCGGCGCTCAGGCCCAGCCGGACAGCGGTGATGACGAAGGGGAGCGTTGCGGGAAGAATGATGCGGAAGAAGATATCCATATCGTTGGCGCCCAGGACCTTGGCGGCCTTGATCAG
>DHCMC07803__coassemble_1960_pt1 | contig 9032 bp, 7 predicted proteins | sample DHCMC07803__metabat2_high_PE_053 | metagenome-assembled genome bin DHCMC07803 | reverse complement strand
GCAGGTGGACCTCCTTGCCGAAGGAGGACAGGCCGCCGGCGCCGGGGCCGCTGTCAGCCAGGATCAGCTCCACCCGGTCGAAGAGGGGCAGCCGGGCGGACTGGGCGAACACGAAAAAGCCGCACTGGCACAAAAGCAGGGAGAGCACCGTGGAGCGCAGGGAGACCGTCTTGCCGCCCATGTTGGCCCCGGTGATGACGGTGCAGCCGCGGCCCAGGTCCAGGTCCAGGGGGGTAAAGCTCTCCCCACGGTTTTTCAGATCCTCCGCCACCTGGGGGTGGATCACGCCCCGCAGGGCGATGGTCTTGTCGGCGCTGAGGGCGGGGCGGACGCAGCCGTAGCGCAGGGCCAGCTTGGCCTTGGCCACCGTCAGGTCCAGCCGGCCCAGGGTGTCCATGCTGTCCAGGAAGCGGTCCCGGTAGACCATGAGCTTTTCGGTGAGCATCCGCCGGACCTCCAGCTCCAGCTGGTCCTCCTGCACCGCCAGCTGGCGGCGCTTTTCCATCAGGGGGCCCCGCTTGTCCTCCTGGGTCATGCGGATGGCCTTCTCCAGCTTGCCCTTCTCCGCCCGCAGGGGGGCCAGGTCGTTGTGGTAGGAATTGACGATGGAGAAGGTGGGCAGCCGCCGCCCCTCCGGGTCCATCAGCTCCAGGGCCTCCGCCAGGGAGGGGAAGGCCACCCCCTGCATGGGGGGCATGGCGGCGTAGGCCTGCACCAGCCGCTCCAGGGTGACCAGGAAGTGCTTGATCTCAAAGAGCTCCACCAGGTCGAAGGGGGCGCCGGGATCCCGGTCAAAGGAACCCCGGATGTCGTGGAACAGGGGCAGCTGCTTGGTCACCCCCCGCAGGGCGGCGGCCGCGTCCTTCAGGTCGTCGGGCCCCAGGCCGGAGGGGCCGCAGCCACAGTCCTCCGCCGGCTGGGCCTTGGCCGCCCCGGCGGCCCACAGCTCCATGGCCAGGGCCACGTTGTCCAGCTCCGCCTCCAGGGCGGTCTCCTTCCCCGGACCGTACCAGGGCAGATCCCGGGCGGCGGTCTTGCCGAAGGGAGACATGGGGCTCAGCTGCTCCAGCACCCACTGGAGCCCCGCGTTCTCCCGCAGTTCCAGGGTCAATTTCATGCCTGCGCCTCCTTCACGTTCACCACCGGCAGATCAAGGGCCTGCCGGAGGGCGTTTACGAATTTTTCAGCCTCAAAGTGCCAGCCGTAGGCCGACCACGGGTTGGCGGCCACGGCGGCGATGGTCAGCTCCCGGCGGACCGTCAGCTCCCCGCCGTTGCGCAGGAACAGGTCCAGGGCGGCCCGCCCCGCCAGCACGTGGGTGGCGTCCGCCGCCGCCAGCACGGTGGGGGCCCCCCGCCGGGCCAGGGTCTTGAGCAGCGGGTCGGTGATGCCGCCGGCGGCCCAGAGCACCAGGGGCCTGCGGGGCAGCTTGGCCCATTTCGGGCCGCCGCTCTCATCCAGGGGCAGCTCCAGCGGCTCCCCCTCCGGAGTAAACAGGGCAAAGCGCCCCTCCGCCCCGTCCAGGGCGGCGCACAGCGCCGGGTTTTCCGGCCGCTTCCGGGCGAAGAGCCAGCAGGTGTGGGCGGTCTCCGCCACCACCATGTCCATGTCCCGATCCAGGGAGGCGCCGGTACACAGCAGGGCCACGCCCTCCACCCCGGCCCCTGCCAGGGACTTCCGGCCGGCGGCCCCGTCGATGAGCACCCGCTGCGCCCCCAGGGACAAAAAGGTCTCGGTGAGGGGCGGTAGCTGCCCGGCGGCGGAGGGGCCCGCCAGCTGGACGTACCCGTCGGACAGGGCCCGCAGCACGGCCACCGGCCCCAGCGGGGTCATCACGTCGGTGAGTCCCGCCACCTCCAGCGTGGCGTCGCACAGGGTGAGCATCCCCCGGGCGGTGGCGAACAGGTCGCCCTTTTTGATGTACAGGTCGGGCTTCTCCGTGCCCGTCACCAGGTCGGTGCTCTCTCCGTCCCGGCCCACGGAGGTCAGCCCCAGGCACTCGTCCCCCAGCTCGCTCATGAGCCGGCGCAGGGCGGTGGTCTTGCCCGCGTTTTTGCACAGGCCGATCACCGTCACCGGCGAGGCGTCCCCCACCAGAGGCGCTAACAGCTGTTCCAAAACACGGCCCCCTTTCACACGGAATTTTGGGTGAGTTGTCAAGGGCATTATAGGGGCAGGGCGGCGCTTCTGTCAATGGGGGTCCCGCCGGGGGCGAAACCTGTGGAAGCAAAAAATGCAGTTTTTGCAAAAAAAGATGCAGATCGGTGCCGGGGAAGCGGCAAAGGGGCAGCGCTTTGTAAACATATAATGTTGCACCCTTCGCCGCGGTGGAGAGGCGCTTGGGGGCGAAATTGCAGGAACAGGAGAAAATCCTGCAAAAGAAAGGGACGGACTTTTTCAAAGGCCGGACCTAAAGCCGGTCCTCCAGCCGGCGGATGATGCCGTCGGCGGTCTGGTATACCCGCTCAAAATCCACGTGGGGGTTGTAGACGGCCTCCAGATGGTCGTGCATCCCCTTGGCCTGGGCCAGGGCAGACACCGCCTCCTCTGTCAGGGCGGCCTGCACCCTGCGGGAAAAGCGCAGCCGGGCTTTGTTCCGCCGCAGCAGCTCCTGATCGGCCATGGCGTCCACCCGGATGCGGCGGTAGGGCTTTCCGGGCCAGGGATCCGCCGGCGTGGCCGAGACAAAGGCCAGGGAGAGGGAGGGGACGAGCACGTGCTCCAGCCGGTCGGGGCAGAGGGGGGAGGGGCAGAGGATCACATCCCGGCCCGAGGCCATGGCTCCGGCGGAGAGCTGGACCAGCATGCTGTGGGCCAGGCCCCAGCTGTCAGACAGCTCGTAAATTCGTTCACATAATGACATAACTGTTTCCGTTCTCTGCAGAACGCCCTGCCAGGTGACGCCGCCCAGGAACCGCTGGGTCGCCCGGCCGTTCTCTGTTCCGACGCCCTTCATCTCCCGGGAGAGGATGCCCCTGGCCCGGCGGGCCATACGGCCCTCCATTTCTTGCGTAAGAAGGATTGTGCGGTCGTCCTCCGCCAGCTGGGCCGCCCCGGTCAGGCAGCGGTAGGCCCGCTGATAGCAGCCCTTGTACCCCTTCATGCAGCCCTTGAGCTCAGCGGCTACCGTGCGCAGCCCCTCCCGGTCATAGCAGTTGCCTAAATTTACATAAGATTCTACCAACCCGGGATATTTCGGCTCCACCACGTGGGGAGCGGTGCCGTCCACCACGGCGGTTTTCAGGGCGGGTATGACCACCGCGTCCAGGCTGTCCGGGTCCCCGGAGCAGTCGATGTACTCCACCGCCAGGCCGCGCTCCTCCATGGCGGAGCCCACCTTCCGCATGAGGGAGGACTTGCCGCACCCCGGCCCGCCCTTGAGGATGTAGAGCTCCTCGGCCTGCTCCCGGTCGATGAGCTGGTCGTACAGGGAATAAAACCCGCCGGGGGAATTGGCCCCCAGGAAAAAATGAACTGACGGCTGCGCTTGCATAGGCGACCCTCCAAAAGGATGATTTTCACCCTCAATCTATGCAAAAGGGGGAAAACGGGTACCTTGGGCGGTTGTTTTTTCCACCGGGATAGGTTATGATGAAACAGACAGAAAGGGGGTGAGCACATGCCGTACGAGAAGCTGCGCCTGACCGCCATGACCACGGCCGGCGGGTGAGGGGCCAAAATAGGACCGGGCGTCCTAAGGAACGTGCTTGCCGGCCTGCCGAAAATGGCCGACGAAAATCTACTGGTGGGCTTTGACCAGAGCGACGACGCCGCCGTGTACCGACTCAGCGGCGACACGGCGGTGGTCCAGACGGTGGACTTCTTCCCGCCGGTGGTGGACGACCCCTATGACTTCGGCCGCATCGCCGCGGCCAACGCCCTCTCCGACGTGTACGCCATGGGTGGCGCGCCCCGGCTGGCCATGAACCTGCTGGCCGTCCCCTCCTGCCTGCCCGCCGAGGCGGTGCGGGCCATCCTGGAGGGGGGCGCAGACAAGGTGAAGGAGGCGGGGGCCGTCATCGCCGGGGGCCACAGCATCGAGGACCCGGAGCCCAAATACGGCCTGTGCGTCACCGGTGTGGTGCACCCCGACCGGGTGCTCACCAACAGCGGGGCCAGGGCGGGGGATATCCTGGTACTCACCAAGCCCCTGGGCGCCGGCATCCTCACCACCGCCGCCAAGGCCGACCTGCTCAGCGAGGCGGAGTGCCGGGCCATGGTGGCCGTCATGGCCGCCCTGAACCGGGCGGCGGCGGAGGCGGCCGCCCCCCTGGCGCCCAGCGCCTGCACCGACGTGACGGGCTTTGGCCTCATGGGCCATGCCAGGGAGATGGCGGAGGGCTCCGGCGTGACGCTGGAGCTGTGGCCGGACAAGGCGCCCCTCCAGCCCCGGGTCCTGGAGCTGGCCCGGGACGGGATCATCCCCGGCGGGGCCTACCGCAACCGGGCCTTCGCCGGCCCGGACGCGGAGGGGGAGGAGGCCTTCCCCCAGGCCCTGATGGACTGCCTCTACGACCCCCAGACCTCCGGCGGCCTGCTTATCAGCATCCCGGAGGAGCGTGCGGCTCAGCTGCTGCGCCGGCTGTCCGACGCCGGCGTGCCCGCCGCCGCCGTGGGGACGGTGCGGCCCCGGGGGGAGAAGCTGCTGAGGCTGCGCAGGGGCTGAAAAACGGGCGGGGCCGGCTCTGCTTGTCCTGCGGGGCCGGCTGTGCTATACTGAAAGAAAAACGGGGGCGGAAGCATGGATACGATGGTCATCGGCATTGCCGGAGGCACCGGGTCGGGGAAGACCACCCTGACCCTGGGACTGAAGGAGCGGTTTGGGGACGCGGTCTCCATCCTCTACCACGACAACTACTACAAGCGGCACGACGAGCTGCCCTACGAGGAGCGGTGCAAGCTCAACTACGACCACCCCGACGCCTTCGACACGCCCCTGATGGTGGCCGACCTGGATGCGCTGCGCCGGGGGGAGACGGTGTTCAGCCCCACCTACGACTATACCGTCCACAACCGGGCGGAGGAGACGGTGGAGGTGCGCCCGGCGCCGGTGGTGCTGGTGGAGGGCATCCTGATCTTTGCCGAGCCCGCCCTGCGGGAGCGGATGGACATCAAGATCTTTGTGGATACCGACGCCGACGTGCGCATCCTCCGGCGCATCATGCGGGACGTGAAGAAGCGGGGCCGCTCCCTGGACTCGGTGGTGCAGCAGTACCTCACCACCGTCAAGCCCATGCACGAGCAGTTTGTGGAGCCCTCCAAGCGCTACGCCGACCTGATCGTCCCCGAGGGGGGCAAGAACGCCGTGGCCATGGACATGATCGTCCAGCGGGTGAGGAGCCACCTGGAAAAGCAGCGCTGAAACCAGCCGGGCCGCCCGATCGGGCGGCCCGGCGACAGCGTGTCGAAAAAGCCTCGCAGAGTTCGCGCCCGCAGGCGCGAAAAAATGCAAATCCGTGTCCGGCCGCGACATGCGCGTGGCCGGACACACCGCTCAGCCCGCAAGTGTGCGGCCCGGTGCCTTGGCATCCGGGCCGTGCGCGCAGTCGGGCTGCGGCCTTTTCGAAAAAGCGGCTCCGCCGCTTTTTCGACAGTCTCAGCCGGGCCGCCCGATCGGGCGGCCCGGCATTTTTGGCGCGCGGGGCGCATCTTATTCCTGGGGCTCCGCCTCCGGGAAGCACCGCCGCAGGGCGAACAGGTCGCGGGCCGTCACAATGGCCACCGCCAGGGCGGCCAGCAGCAGGAGCAGGGCCAGGGCGGTCGCCGTCCCCTCCGAAAAGGGGCAGTAGCCCAGGGCGGTCACCAGCACGTGGCTGACCGCCGCCACGTTGCGGCACACCCGCAGGCGGCGGGCCAGGGGCTCGCCCTCCGCCTGCCGCCCGGCCAGACCGGCCAGGTCGGTGAGCAGCTGGAAGTGGAAGTAGAGGGACACGCAGACGATGAGGGCGTTCACCAGGAAGATCTGCCCGGTGAGGGGCTCCCCGGCGAGGAACACGGCCAGCCAGTCCAAAAGCTCCGTCACCACCAGCAGGACGCAGAAGGGCTTGAGCAGGGGCAGGTCCCGCACCTCGTCGGCCAGATAGCCGATGGCGTAGAGGATGAGCAGGTAGCCCACCCAGTTGGGCAGCACATCCAGCCGGCCCAGGTTGACGTCCAGCAGGATGAGCAGGTTGCCCCAGGCGATATTCCCCAGGGCCTTGCGGATGAGGGCGCTTTGCTCCGTCATGGGCCCACCTCCTTCGGCAGGGCGGTACAGGCATAGGTCTGCTCCCCGTCGGCAAAGGAGACGGCCATGGCCTCCGGCATGGCCCGCAGGGTCATGTTTTCCCCGGCGTAGACGCCGGAGGATACCTGGATGGGATCCTCGTCCAGGGTGCCGGGGGCCACGGTGAAGCGGTAGTCCGCTTCCGCCAGGGCCTCCTCCGGGCTGCCGCCCGCCTCCATGGGGGCCACGTCCACATCCAGGGCCGCGGCCGCGCCGCTGTCCGGGTCGGCGAGCCGGACGGCCACGCCGTCGCGCATCCAGTCGAATTCCGCGTGGGGCTTGGGGGTATGGTCCACCTCATCCCACGAGGACCAGCCGAACAGGGCGGAGGTGTTGACTGTCACCAAGTTGTTCACCGCCAGGCGGAGCTGGAAATCCACCTCCACCTCCAGGCCCCCGGCCTCCCCGGTATAAGTGGTGTATGGCATGTCGCCGCTGGGGCACAGCCACCAGTCCGTCCGCTTCTCCGCCGTAAGCTCCCCCAGGGGCTCCACTGTCCAGAATGCCCCGTCGGGGCGCACCGCCACCTCTTGCAGGACGATGCCCAGTGCGCCGCCCACGTCGCTGTCCAGGGGGGTGAAGAGCAGGGTGCCGGTGTATCCGCCCGCCCCGTCGGACAGCAGGTTCATCACCGACCACTCCGCGTTCCACCCGGGCCGGGACCAGGTGTAGCCCAGGTCCCAGAAGGGGGAGCTGTACAGATCGTCGTCCTCATAGGGCTCCAGGGCGGCGTCCCACGCCGCCGCCCGCTGCGTTTCCGGCAGGACCATGGCGTAGTACAGGGGACTGTCGCACAGCAGGGCCTTGGCGTAGGTGTCCAGGGCGCCGGCCACGGTGTCCGGCCGGTTGATCACGGCCCGGGCCAGGGCCAGCCGCCCCCGGTCCTGGGCGAAGGGGACGGCGGCGGAGGCCGCCCCGCTGACGCCCCCCAGGCAGGTGAAGGCCAGCACCGCCGCCACGCAGGCGGAGGCCAGGGCCATGCCGGCGGGGTAGCGCTTGAACCGGGCGATGGAGGAAATGCGGGCCTTGATGTTCTTTCCCCCGTTGGCCATGGAGGTGGTGCCCGGGGCGCGGGCGTAGCGGTCGTCCGCCATGTCCAGGAGGATGCGGCCGTATTCCCGCCGGTCCTCCCCCTCCAGCCGCTCCAGCGCCCGCTGGTCGCACAGGGCCTCGCAGTCGTTCTGTATCCGATCGCAGCAGTACCATACCAGCGGGTTGCACCAGTGCAGGCACCGCAGGGCGCACACCCCGACCCCGGCCCACAGGTCCCCGTATTTCAGGTGGAGCAGCTCGTGGAGGATCACCTTGTCGTCCACCGGCCTGTCGGGGAGCACCAGCACGGGCCGGAGGGGGCCGCAGACGAAGGCGCTCTCCAGCCCTGGCAGAACTGTGATGCGAGCGGGGACCTTCAGTCCGTATCGGGCGGCCACGGCCCGGACCTGCTCCACCGCCTCCGGGGCGGGGGCCATCCCACGGCCCACCCGCCGCCGCAGGCGGAGATAGGACAGGAAAAACCACAGCCCCAAGGCCAGGATGCCCGCCGCGTAGAGGTAGAAAAGCGCGTCGGTAACGCTCCCCGGCGCGGGCAGGCCGCGGGGGAAGAGGGGCACCGGGGCCAGCACCTCCACGGCGGCGTAGGGGGCGGTGAGGGCGGAGCCCAGCCCCCGCTCCGCCGCCAGCCGGGCGGCCTCCAGCAGCGTGCGGCCCCCGGGCACCAGGACCCGGCCCCACAGCCCGGCGGGGATTAGGGCCCGCAGGGCAAAGACGGCCCACACCCCATACTGCCACCGGGGGGAGAGCTTATCCAGGAACAGCCGCTTGGCGATGAGCAGCACCGCCGCCGTCACCGACAGGGTGAGGGTCTGGTACAGAAAGGCCCAGAGATTGGCCACGGCTCACACCTCCATCTCGTCCAGCATGCGCCGCAGCTCCTCCCGCTCCCGGGCGGTGAGGCTGCCGTCCCTCAGGAAGGCGGCCACCAGGGAGCCCGCCGAGCCCCGGTACACCCGCTCCAGCAGGCCCCGGCGCTCCTCGGCGGCCCAGTCCTCCCGGGCCACCGCCGCCCGGTAGCGGTGGGGGCCGGTCCCCTTGTCGATGGTCACCAGGCCCTTGGCCTCCATCCGGGTCAGATAGGTGAGCACCGTGTTCCGGCTCCACCCGGTGGCGGATTTCAGGGCCTCCGCCGTCTGCCCCAGGGCCAGGCCCTCCGGGGCGGCCCACAGGGCCTCCAGCACCTGCCGCTCCCTGTCGCTGAGCTTCATGGGAAAGACCTCCTACAAGTGTAGTATATCAAGACAATACTACACTTGTAGTATCTTCTTGTCAAGGCCGGCCGCAAAATTTGCCAAAACGGGAAAAAACCTTTGTGGGGCGGCCCCGGTTGTGGTAGAATAGCGGTTGGTAATTGAATGTATGACGAAATGAGAGGGGTTGAACCTATGGACAGGCCCGGCTTCGACAATCAGAAATATCTGGAGCTCCAGTCCGCCCACATCCGGGAGCGGATCGGGCAGTTTGGCGACAAGCTCTACCTGGAGTTCGGCGGCAAGCTCTTTGACGACTATCATGCCTCCCGGGTGCTGCCCGGCTTTCAGCCGGACAGCAAGATCCGCATGCTCAAGGAGCTGCGGGACTCATCGGAGATCGTCATCGCCATCTGCGCCAGCGACATCGAGAAGAACAAGGTCCGCGGGGACCTGGGCATCACCTACGACGTGGACGTGCTGCGCCTCATCGACGCCTTCCGGGGGGAGGGCCTGCTGGTGGG
>DHCMC07803__coassemble_1950_pt1 | contig 9093 bp, 5 predicted proteins | sample DHCMC07803__metabat2_high_PE_053 | metagenome-assembled genome bin DHCMC07803 | reverse complement strand
ACTACCACGGCACCTATGTCAACGGCTTCATCAACTCCATCTTCGGCCAGCGGGAAGTGACGGTGACCACCCAGGGGTACAACTACATCGCCCTGAACGACGACGTATATGTGTACACCGGCATCACCTCCGCCAACGCTGACCAGTCCAACCTGGGCTTCCTGCTGAGCAATCAGCGCACCAAGGAAACCAAGTTTTACGACGCCCCCGGTGCCACCGAGTACGCCGCCATGGGCTCGGCCGAGAGCGTGGTGCAGGACCTGGGCTATGTGGCCACCTTCCCCCTGCTGCTCAACATCAACGGGGAACCCACCTACTTTATTCCCCTGAAGGGCCAGGACAACCTGGTAAAGATGTACGCCATGGTCAACGTGGCCCAGTACCAGGTGGTGGCCACCGGGAACACCGTCTCCCAGTGCGAGCAGGAGTATATCCGCCTGCTGGGCTCCAGCGGCATCGTCCAGGAGGAGGATCTGCCCCAGACCCAGGCCAGCGGCGTCATTGCGGACATCCGCTCCGCCGTGCTGGACGGCACCACCTACTACTTCATCCGGCTGGAGGGGAAGCAGGTCTATTACAGCCTCTCCGCCGCGGAAAACCCCGTGGCCGTGCTCCTGAACGTGGGCGACGCCGTCACCATCCAGCACAACGCCCCCGCAGAGGGGGAGAGCGCCTCCATCCTGGGCGGCACCACCGTCACCCTGGATGAGGCAGCCGCGCCCACTCCTGAGAGCTCCGCCCCGGCGGTCAGCCCCCAGCCCACCCCGGCGGAGGAATAAGCCCGCAAATCAGCAAACCGGCGGACAGCGCTGCTGTCCGCCGGTTTTTGTCGTCCCGGAGACGGGCGGCCACATGGGGCCGCCCCTACAAAGGAAAACGGAAACGTCTCTCATGCGGCGCCACGCCTGCAGGGGCGGATATCATCCGCCCGCCGGGCCGCTGCCCGGCGCGCCTCCCGGGGCGCCCCGCCGGAGGCCCTTCCTGCATCCCGCGCCCACCAGCGGCAGCACCTGGGGGGACAGAGCCAGCAGGGCGCACAGGTTGGGCAGGGCCATGAGGCCGTTGAACAGGTCGGTGAGCTGCCAGACAATCTGCACATCGGCGGCGGCGCTCCACACCACCATAGCCAGGAAGGCCAGCCGGTAGAGCCCCCGCCAGCGGTCGGATCCGGTCAGCCAGGCCAGGCACCGCTCCCCGTAGTAGCTGCACCCCAGCAGGGAGGTGAAGGCGAAGAGCAGCAGGCATACCGCCACGAAGGGGGCCCCCAGGGGACCCAGGACGGTGGAGAAGGCGGCGGCGGAGAGGGGCGCCCCCAGCATGGCGTCCTCCACCGCGCCGCTTCGGATGGCGGCCAGGGCGGCCTGTTCTCCATAGACCCCGGAGGTGAGGATCACCAGGGCGGTGACGGTGCACACCGCCAGGGTGGCGAAGAACACCTCGAACATGCCCATGAGCCCCTCCTGGACCGGGTCTTCGGTCTCGGAAGCGGCGTGGGCGATGGCAGAGGTGCCCATGCCCGCCTCGTTGGTGAACACCCCCCGGGCCACGCCGTACCGCAGGGCGGCGGCCAGGCCGTAGCCCGTCCCGCCCCCCAGGGCGGCCTGGGGGGAGAGGGCGCAGGCAACAATCCGCTCCAGCGCCCCGGGGATGGCCGCCCGGTGGCAGAAGAGCACCAGCACCCCGCCCCCCAGGAAGAGCAGGGCCATGGCGGGCACCAGGGCCTGGCTCACCTTCCCGATGCGGCCCACGCCCCCCAGGATCACCGCCCCGGTGAGGGCGGCGGTAACCACCCCTACCGCCAGGCGGTCCCAGCCGAAGGCGGCCTCCAGGGAGGCGGCGATGGAGTTGGACTGGACCAAATTGCCCCCCATCAGGGAGGCGGCGGCGCAGGCCAGGGCGAACCAAGCCGCCAGAAAGGGGCTGCCCAGCCCCCGGGCCAGGTAGCACATGGGCCCGCCCCGCCAGGCCCCGTCGGGGCCCTTCTCCCGCCAGCGCACCGCCAGGGCCTTTTCCACAAAGCCGGTCATCATGCCCAGGAAGGCGGAGACCCACATCCAGAACACCGCCCCCGGCCCGCCGAAGAAGATGGCGGTGGCCACCCCGGCGATGGAGCCGGTGCCGATGGTGGAGGCCAGGGCGGTGGACAGGGCCTGGGCCCGGGTGAGGCCCCGTCCGTTTCCCTTCCGGCCCCCCAGCAGCCCGGACAGGGCCCCGCCCATCCAGCGCCTGGCGCCGAAGATCTGAAAAAAACCGCTCTTTACCGTGAGATACAGCCCCACCGCCAGGAACAGCCCCAGCAGCCCCGGGGACCACAGGCAGTCCCCCAGCCGCTCCAGTACGGTCATGTCCCCACCCCCTCCTCCCAGAGGTATGCGGGAGCGTGCGTGGTCATGCCCGCGGCACGGAGAAAGGGGCCGCCCGCTCCCCATACCTCCTCCCTTGCGGGGGAGGTGCCCCCGAAGGGGGCGGAGGGGGCGCACCGCCCGCGCCGGTTGAACGCCACCCGCTGCACATCCACCCCCCTCAGTCAGCCTGCGGCTGACAGCTCCCCCGCAGGGGGGAGCCAGGGTACGGGCGGTTTCCGGCAGGGGGCGTTAAGAAAAAGCCCTCCGTCCCCCTGTCCCCGTCATTGCGAGCCAGTCCGCAGACTGGCGCGGCACTCCGTCCTCTCCGCCCCCTGCGGGGCCCCGTCTTCATACCTCCCCCCTTGCGGGGGAGGTGCCCCCGAAGGGGGCGGAGGGGGGGCGCACCGCCCGCCCCGGTTGAAAGCCACCCGCTGCACATCCACCCCCCCTCAGTCAGCCTGCGGCTGACAGCTCCCCCGCAGGGGGGAGCTAAGGCGCAGGGGGGAGCCAATGCGCGGGGGCGTGACTGCGCAAAACCGCCCCGGGCCGGTGCCCGAGGCGGTTTCCATTTTGGGACGATATTCAGTTGCCGCCGAACTCGTTGAAGAAGCGGTTGTGGATGACCTGCACGGCCCGGTCGGCCTCACTGAGGTCCACCAGGACGGAGACCTTGATCTCGCTGGTGGAGATCATGCTGATGTTGATGCCCGTATTGTAGAGCGCCTCGAACATTTTGGCGGCCACGCCGGGATTGTGGACCATGCCCGCCCCTACGATGGACACCTTGGCGATGTCCTCTTTCACATCCACATGGTCAAAGCCCAGAGCCTCCCGCCGGGCCTCCAGGGCCTGCCGGGCCCGCTCCATGTCCTGCTTGCCCACGGTGAAGCTGATGTCCTTGGTGTTGTGCCGGCCGATGGACTGGAGGATGATGTCCACATTCACATTCTCCTTGGCCATCAGGGAGAACACCTTAAAGGCGATGCCCGGCTCGTCGGGCAGACCCACAACGGCCAGCCGGGCCACATTCTTGTCGCAGGCCACGCCGCTGACGTGCATTTTTTCCATGGTTTTCGCAACCTCCTTGACTTTGGTGCCGGGCTTGCCGGAAAAGCTGGAGAGCACCTCCAGATTGACGCCGTAGCGCTTGGCCATCTCCACCGAGCGGTTGTGGAGCACCTGGGCCCCCAGGGTAGCCAGCTCCAGCATTTCGTCGTAAGTGATCTCCTCCAGCTGGAAGGCCTCGGGCACCAGGCGGGGATCGGCGGTGAAGACGCCGTCCACATCGGTGTAGATCTGGCACAGGTCCGCGTGGAGCACCGCCGCCAGGGCCACCGCCGAGGTGTCCGACCCCCCCCGGCCCAGGGTGGTGATGTCGTCATACTTGTTCAGGCCCTGGAAGCCGGTGACGATGACGATGGCCTTTTTGTCCAGCTCGGCCAGCACCCGCTCGGTATCGATGCGCTTGATGCGCGCGTCCCCATAAGTGGAGTCGGTGCGGAAGCCCGCCTGCCAGCCCGTCAGGGAGATGACCGGGTAGCCCATGGCTTCGATGGCCATGGCGCACAGGGAGCAGGAGATCTGCTCCCCGGTGGACAGAAGCATATCCATCTCACGCTTGGAGCCGTTGGGGTTGATCTCCGCGGCCTTTGCGATCAGGTCGTCAGTAGTGTCCCCCTGGGCGGAGAGCACCGCCACCACCTGGTGGCCCCGGCGGTAGGTCTCGGTAATGATGCGGGCCACATTGCGGATGCGGTCGGCATCCGCAACGGAGCTCCCGCCGAATTTTTGCACGATGAGTCCCATTGGTGTGTGTACCCCCTAAATCTTAGGAAAATCAGCGCCGCTGCCCGCTTAAAGCATTCTATGCGGCGGCGCCGGAGCCGGTCAGTCCAGCACCCGGAATACCGAGCGCACAGCCAGGCCCGCCAGGCGCGCGTCCAGCGTGGAACGGGTCATGGACCCGGTCAGCAGGGCGAACTCCCCCTCCGGGGCGTCCGCCCGGGCCAGCAGGGTGCAGCCGGGGAAGGCCGCCCGGATCCCCTCCGCCGTCCCCTCCGCCCGGACGTACCAGGCGCTCTCCAGCCCGGCGGAGGATGCGGTCACGTCCTCCCCGCCCTCGGCCCAGAACACCCGCTTCTTCTCATCCCGGTGACGGGCCGCGTCGATGACGTCGGCCACCACGGCGGAGGCGGTGGGCAGCTTGCCCGCCCCCCGGCCGTAGAACATCACCTCGCCGATGGCGTTGCCCTTGACGGTAATGGCGTTGAACACGTCCTCCACGCCGGCCAGGGGGTCCCCCCCGTCCACCAGATGGGGCGCCACATAGGCGCATACCTTTCCGTCGTCCTGGCGAATGGCCCGGCTCAGGAGCTTGATCTTCTTCCCGCAGGAATCGGCATAGGCCACGTCGGCCAGGGTGACCGCGGTGATGCCCTCGGTGGGCACCTGCCGGGGATAGATATGCCGACCAAAGGCCAGGGAGGCCAGGATGCAGATCTTGCGGCAGGCGTCGTGCCCTTCGATGTCGGCGGTGGGGTCGGCCTCGGCATAGCCGTTGGCCTGGGCCTCCTTCAGGGCCGCGTCGAAGCTCAGTCCCGCCCGGATCATACGGGTGAGGATATAGTTGGTGGTGCCGTTGAGGATGCCGCAGATCTCCTCGATCTCGTTGGCTGCCAGGCACTGGTTCAAGGGCCGGATGATGGGGATGCCGCCGCCCACGCTGGCCTCAAAGAGGTAGCTGACCCCCTTCTCCGCCGCCAGCTTCAGCAGCTCGCAGCCGTGCTCGGCCACCAGTTCCTTGTTGGAGGTCACCACGCTCTTGCCCGCGGCAAGGGCCCGGCGGGTGAAGTCCAGCGCCGCCCTGGCCCCGCCGATGGTCTCCACCACGATGGAGACCTCGGGGTCGTTCTCGATCACGGAAAAGTCGTGGATCACCTTCCCGGCAAAGGGGCTGTCCGGGAAGTCCCGCACGTCCAGGATATATTTCAGGCGGATCGGGTCGCCCGCCTTTTGGTCAATATGCGCCTCGTTGGCCAGGAGCACCTCCGCCACGCCGGAGCCCACCACGCCGAAGCCCAGGATCGCCACGTTTACCATGTCCGTTCTCCTCTCTGTTTTACCTTGTCCGCCGGCTCAGCCCGCCATGATCTCGCACCGCAGGACGCCCTCCAGCTCCCGCACCCGCTCCAGCAGCTCCTCCATGGAGGTCTGCAGGCCCGAGGTCTCCGCCCCCACCGTCACCGCCGCGCAGCCGTTCACCGGGATGCCCTGGTTGATGGTGAGGATGTTCCCCCCGGTCTGGGCGAATACCGCCAGCACGGAGGACAGGCCGCCGGGCTCGTCCTTCAGCAGGATCTGGAAGGTGACGATGCGGCCGTGGAGCATATCGTTGAAGGGGCGCACCGCGTCCTTATACTTGTAAAACGCGCTGCGGCTGATGCCCACCCGCCGGGCGGCCAGATTCACCGTGTCCACTTCCCCGGTCTCCAGCAGCCGCTTGGCCTCCGCCACCTTGCGGAACACCTCCGGCAGCGCGCTGGCCTCTACGATATAATACTTGGGCGTCTTACCCATGGCTGTCCTCCAGATGTCTTTAATACAACGTCATTTGTCTGCGTCCTGTGGCCTATTGTAACACATCCCTTTTGACGCCGCAAGCGCGTCCTGCCCCCTCCCCCGCAGATTTCGCCCCGTTCTTCCCCCGCTCTTTTCGTCATTTTTCACAGGAATATGGATATCCATGCAAAAACCGCCTGCGGACAGAGGTCCGCAGGCGGTCTGTACAGGTCGGAACGGTATCCCGGCGTTTGCTTCCGCAGGCTCAGCCCCCGGCGGGGACATAGGGCTCCTCCGTCGGGGTGGCGGACGGCGTCGGGTCGGGCGGCGGAGTGGGTTCCGTCACCGGCGGGGTGGTCTCGCCGCCCGGAGTGGGCGTCACCAGCGGGGGCAGCGCGTAATCGGGCCAGGTGGTCTCGTCCGCCGGGTCGAAGCCGGGCCACTGCTCCTGGGTGGGCCAGGTGTCCGGGTCATAGCGGTTGAAGGAATAGGGGTCGTAGGGGGTCTCCGGCTCAGGGGCGGAGGTGTGGACGGTGCAGGTGCCCTGCTCGTCCAGGAAGCTCTTGAGATAGCTGGCATCCCGGGCCACGGCGCCGCCCACGGCCTGCCGGGTGTAGTCCAGGATGCCGATGGTGGTGACGCCGCCCTCCGTCGTGCCGGCGGCGGTCGTTTCGGCGGAGCCGGCCGTCCCCTCGGTCCCGGTCTCGGCGCGGGGGCAGTACTCCCCGGCCAGGTGGTACAGGCCGGAGATCGCCTCTCCGCTGGCGTCCAGCACCGGGCAGGCGGTGCACACCTCCACCTCCACATGCATGGCGCACTGTTCGGTGGGGGCGTCCTCCTGGAGCATGGTGACGTTCATCACCCGGCTGCCCCGGGGATCCAGGGTGCAGGCCTCGCTGGCCAGAAGGCCGCTGTCCTGACAGATCTGGACGGTGGTGGTTCCGCTGATCTGGGTGAAGTCCTTGTTTTCCAGGCCCTCGTGGACAGGCTCCATGACGGCGTGCCACATGCGCACCGCCGGGTTGCCGCCGGAGCTCTCGATCCGCTCCGGGTTATTGTAGCCGACCCACACCGCGGCGGTGTAGTAGGGGGTATAGCCCACGAACCAGCGGTCGTTGTTGGAGCTGGTGGAGCCGGTCTTGCCGGCCACGGTCATGCCGGAGATACGGGCGGCGGTGCCGGTGGCACCGCTGATGCTGCCGTTGACCACGTTCTGCAGCAGCTCATTGATATACCACGCGGTCTCCGGGGAGACGGCCACCTCCGGCTCGCCGCCGGTGTTGTCCAGCAGGACCTCCTCCCGGCCGTCCACCTCCCAGGTGACCTGGGTATAGGTCCGGGGCTCGATGTAGAGCCCGTCCCGGGGGAAGACGGAGTAGGCCGCCGCCATGTCGATGACGCTGACGCCGGTGGTGAGGCCGCCCAGGGCCAGCTGGCTGGTGCCGTAGTCGTTGTGGACCTCGTTGCCCACCACCAGCTCCTCGGTCAGGTCGATGTGCATGTTCTCCTGCATGAACTGGAAGGAGCGCTCCACCCCCAGCATCTCCAGGGCGCGTACCGCCGCCGGGTTGGAGGACACGGCAATGGCGGGGGCCAGGTTGGTCAGGCCCCGGTAGTAGCTGTACGAGTTGTTGGGCCAGGCCGAGCCGCTGTACACGTCCACCGGGTAGTCGTCCAGCACGGTGGCGGGGGAAATGACGTCGTATTCCAGGGCGGGGGCGTAGACGCTCAGAGGCTTGATGGAGGAGCCGGGCTGCCGCAGGGAACGGCTGGCGTAGTTCCACCCCCGGTTGGAGGTCTTTTCCCCCAGGGCGCCGGCCAGACCCACCACGTTGCCCTCCGGGTCGATGATGACGATGGCCGACTGGATCTGCTGGCCGGAGCGGGAGGTCAGGTCCAGGTTGCTGCGGTCGGAGTAGACCGACTCCACGACGGCCTGGATGTCCTCGTCCACGCAGGCGTAGATCTTCAGGCCGCCGGAGAATACCATGGTGGTGGCCAGCTGCTCGGAGTAGCCGTACTGCTCCATCAGGTCGTTGCGCACGTCGGTGATGACCTGCTCGTCATACCAGTTGTAGATGGTGGCGGGGCGCTCCTCGTCCACGTCGGTGACGAAATTCAGCTCCTCGGCGCAGGCGGCCTCGTAGGTGGCCTGGTCGATCATGCCCAGGTCCATCATCTTCCAGAGCACCAGCTCCTGGCGGTCCTTGTTCCGCTCCCGGCCGGTGGTGACCACCCCCTCCTCGTTGGTCATGCGGATGCTGGAGTTGGGGCCGTAGATGGTGGGGTTGTTGGTGATGGCGATGATGCTGGCGCTCTCGGCCAGGGTCAGCTCGGACACGTCCTTGCCGAAGTAGTTCTTGGCCGCCGTGGCCACGCCGTAGCAGCTGTCGCCCAGGTAGATGAGGTTGAGGTACCACTCCAGGATCTGCTCCTTGGAGTAGTTCTTCTCAAAGTCCAGGGCGGTGAAGATCTCCAGGATCTTGCGCTTGACCGTCACGTCGTCGTACTGGGTGGCGTTTTTGATCAGCTGCTGGGTGATGGTGGAGCCGCCCTGGATATCCCCGCCGGTGAACATGAGGATCACGCCGTAGAGGGTGCGCTTCCAGTTGACGCCGTGGTGGTCCCAGAAGGTCTCGTCCTCGATGGCCACGGTGGCGTTGATGAGGTCATCGGGGATCTCCGCAATGTCCACCAGGATCCGATTCTCCGTGCCGTGGAGGGACAGGTGCTCCACATACTCTCCGGTCTCGGAGTCCATATAGTAGATGGTGCTGGTCTGGTTCATCACGAAGTTGGCCTCCAGGTGGGCCTCCGGGATGATGACGGTGCGGATGTAGTTGGCCGCAAAGCAGACCAGGATGATCCCCGTGATGACGCCGATGAGCAGCAGCGTGCCAACCACCTTCCCCACCGTGCTCAGCACGGCCACGGCGGGAGAGGGATTTTTCCGCCTCGGCTTCCGGGGCCGGGGGGCGGGATCGGGATTGGGACGGGTGGGTGCAGTCAAAACAATACCTCCGTTTTCAGTCGGACGGGAAATGCCTATAGGAACGGATTGTATTATTATAGCACATTTCCGGCGTTTGTCCACCCTATGGACTTCCTGCCAGACCAGAAATTAGAAGATCCGGCAAAAAAGAGGGTGCGCCCGGCATAGCCGGGCGCACCCCATAAATACTGTATAGCT
>DHCMC07803__coassemble_1937_pt1 | contig 9143 bp, 6 predicted proteins | sample DHCMC07803__metabat2_high_PE_053 | metagenome-assembled genome bin DHCMC07803 | reverse complement strand
GGCCGCCGTCCTGCTGAAAAAGAAAGACCTGTTCTGACGGAAATGCGTCGGACAACCCATAGGGCTGCCCGGCGCTTTTTTGTTTTTGCAGGAAGTTTGGCAGGCAGATTCATAAAATGGTAACATTTTTATGGTAGGCTGTATCCAATTAAGCCCAGAGGCAAGAAATATGCCGGCGCAGCGGCGCCGAAACGGAAGAGAATGGAGGGTTTCTATGGCGAGCAATCCCAAGTACTGTGAGATCACCCCTGAGATCGAAGCCCTGGCGGCTCAGGCCCTGTCCAACAGCCAGATCGACCCCGGCGACTTTGTCAAGTATGACGTCAAGCGCGGCCTGCGGGATCTGAACGGCAAGGGCGTGCTGGCGGGGCTTACCGAGGTCTCTGATATTGTGGCCAAAAAGGTGGTGGACGGCCAGGAGCAGCCCTGCGACGGCAAGCTGTACTACCGCGGCGTGGATGTGGAGCAGCTGGTGGCCGGCGCCTTGAAAGAGGGCCGCTTCGGCTTTGAGGAGACCGCCTATCTCCTGCTGCTGGGCCGCCTGCCCAATGCCGCGGAGCTGGAGAGCTTCCGGCAGCAGCTGTCCTACTACCGTACCCTGCCCAACAACTTTGTGCGGGACATCATCCTCAAGGCCCCCAGCCACGACATCATGAACTCCCTGGCCATCAGCGTGCTCAACCTGGCCTCCTATGACGACCGCTGCGACGATATCTCCCTGCCCAACGTCATGCGCCAGTGCGTGCAGCTCATTTCGCTGTTCCCCATGCTCAGTGTCTACGGCTATCAGGCCTATACCTATAAAAGCGGCAACAGCCTTTATATCCACGCCCCCCGGCCGGAACTGTCCGCGGCGGAGAACATCCTCTCCCTGCTGCGGCCCGACTCCTCCTATTCCTTCTGGGAGGCCCATGTGCTGGACATCTGCCTGACGCTCCACGCCGAGCACGGCGGCGGCAACAACTCCACCTTCACCACCCATGTTGTCACCTCCTCGGGCACCGACACCTACGCCTGCATGGCCGCCGCCCTGGCCTCCCTCAAGGGCCCCAAGCACGGCGGCGCCAACATCAAGGTGGTGCGCATGTTCGAGGATATGAAGGAGCATGTGCGGGACTGGAAGGACGAGGACGAGGTGAAGGCCTATCTCCAGGCCCTGCTGGACAAGCGGGCCTTTGACAAGGCGGGGCTCATCTACGGTATGGGCCACGCGGTCTACTCCCTGTCCGACCCCCGGGCCAACCTGCTCCAGTCCTTCGTGGAGAAGCTCTCCCGGGAGAAGGGCCGCACGGAGGAGTACGAGCTCTACTCCCTGGTGGCCCGGCTGGGTCCCGAGGTCATCGCCGGGGAGCGGAAGATGTACAAGGGCGTGTCCGCCAACGTGGACTTCTACTCCGGCTTCGTCTACCACATGCTGGACCTGCCTCTGGAGCTGTACACCCCCCTCTTCGCCATGGCCCGCATCGCCGGCTGGTCCGCCCACCGCATCGAGGAGCTCATCAACATGGGCAAGATCATCCGCCCGGCCTACAAATACGTGGGCCGGCACACGGACTATGTGCCCATGGAAAAGCGCTGAACAGCCGAACAGAGCCCCGCGCCGTTATGCGGCGCGGGGCTTTTGCGTGGGCTTTTCTGTGCGTAGGGGCGAACTGTGTTCGCCCGCGGGCGGCCACATGGGGCCGCCCCTACACACGAAAACGAAAACGTCCCTCGTAGGGGCGACCCTTGTGGTCGCCCGCCGTTTCGTCACCGGGAAACGATGCCCGACGGGGGCAAGCCCCCGCCCTACGGTGGGTGCGGATGTTGTCCGTGGGGCGCAACGGCCCGGAGCGCCCGCCCGCCGGTCATTCCGCCGCCCGGCGGACCTCCAGGTAGTAGTGCTCGGTGTCCGGGTCCAGGGGGACGGTGTTCACCCCGTTCTTCAGGTCGAAGCCGAAGTTCTGCCGGACGATCTGGATGAGCCCCCGGTCCTCCAGGGTGGCGGTCTGTTCCGTGCAGACCAGGTTGGAGCCCAGCTTCGTCACCAGGTCGTAGCCGTACACCCCGCGGTTTTTGGTGTGGGCGCAGGCGTAGTCGAAGCTGCCCGCCTTGGCAAAGGAGGCCTCCACCGTGACGGTCCCCCCGGCGGGGACGGTGACCTGGGCCGACACCCAGCTCACCCGGTCCATGGTGAAGCTCTCGCTGATAAAGTCCTCAATGCAGCCAGTGCCGTACCACTCCGACAGATTTTCCGGCAGACCGCTCTGCCAGAACCGGTCCAGGATGGCCCGGTAGCAGGTCTCGAAATCCAGGTCGGTGTACATGATGTCCTCCGTGTCCATCCGCCGGGCCAGGGCGTCGGCCAGGATGGTCCGGAATATGGTGCCGAAATCGCTTTCATACCGGGTTACGGTGACGCCGCTGTTTTCCAGCGCAGGGGTGTCCGGATCGTTGCCGCCGGTGACATAGCCCCCGGTGGTGAGGCCGGAGATGTCCGCCCCCAGCACCAGCAGATAGCGGGTCTTTCCGTAGCTGGATTCTCCCGGCTCCGGGATGGAGAAATCCTGCATCATGGTGCCCGCCTCCCGGTCATAGGAGCCCCCCTGGAAGCCGTAGGACAGCACTGCCGTCCTGTCATAATCCAGCTCCATACTGGCCCGGATGGAGGGATTGGGAGCCTCCTCGCTCCCCTCCGGCCCGTAGGGGTCGGTGAATTCGTAGACAGTCACCGGGATGGATGCGGGGTCCCGGAGGGAGCCCAGGGCCGTCTCCAGATAATCTCCGCCGGAAAACAGGTCCTGGTAGTCCTCCCAGCTCCCGGCGCTGTACATCTCCCCGCTGCTTCCCACCGTCAGGGCGGTGTCCGCCTCCGCCCCGTCCACCGTCAGGGCGGGCTTGTACTTGGACAGCTCCTCCAGAATGGAGGCGAAGGGGTAGTACACCGTCACCTCCTGGTCGGTGTCGCTGTGGTTGGTCAGGGTGTAGGAATCGGTGACCAGAATGTGGTCATAGCTGCGGTAATACCCGCCGTCGGTGAACCACTCATTGTACTGCTCCAGGGCCTCCTGCCGCTCGGCCTCGGTGACACCCTCCAGAGCCGCCGCCTCCTCCTCGTTGGACACCCATTCCCGCTGCCAGGGGGCGAAGTCCAGGGTGATGCTCCGCTCCGCCGTGATGCTGTCGTTGCCTTCGCCCAGGGTCAGGGGGAAGATGGGCCCGGCGTAGGACATGAAGGTGGAGGCCTCGTCGTGGCCGCCCCCTCCGGCATTGCCGCCCATCCGCACGTTGGTCACCAGCCAGGCGCCCCCCAGCACCGCCACCGCCAGGGCGGCGCACACCCCCATCCAGGGCCGGAACCGCCGCCGGGGCCGCTTGGCCTCTCCGGCCAGAGCCGCGATCCGCGCCCGCAGCGCCGGGGAGGCGCGGAGGTCCTCCACCTGGACCAGATAATCCAGTCTATTCCGCATCGTCAAAGCCTCCGATCATCCGCTCCCGCAGGGCCTGCCGCCCCCGGGACAGCCAGGACAGCACCGTGTTCCGCTTGGCGCCCAGGATCTCCCCGATCTCTTTGGCGGTATAGCCCTCGATGTAGTGCAGGTAGATGGCGTTGCGGTAGGGCTCGGGCAGTGACCGCACCTCGTCCAGTACGGAGGGCTCCGGCCCCGGCTGGGGGGCGTCGGCCTCCGCCAGGGGCACCTCGGTCTGCCGCCTGGCCCGGTGGAGGTTGCGGCACTTGTTGACCGTCACCCGCAGCAGCCACGCCTTCAGATGCTCCCCGTCGGCGAAGGCCTTGCCGCTGCGCAGCAGGGCCTCAAAGACCTCCTGGGTCACGTCCTCGGCGTCCTGCACCGTGGGGGCGTTGTGGTACGCCGCCCGGTACACGGTGTCCAGATAGTGTTCCATCGCGTAGGAGAAGGGGGCGTCCCCCCGGAGCTGCATGGCCATGGCGCTCTCTCCTTTCACCCTGTACACACCTGAAGGGGGCGAATGATTGCACAAAGGCGGAAAAATATGCGGCGGCCGCCATATATGGCGGCCACCAGGGAATGGGTCAGCACGGCAGCCCCCCTGCATGGCCCCCCTGCGGGAGAACTGTCAGCCGCAGGCCGACTGAGGGGGTGGACGTACGGCGGCCGCATTTCAACCCGCGTGGGCTGTGAGCGCCCCCTCCGCCCCCTTACGGGGGCACCTCCCCCGGGAGGGGGGAGGCAGGGAGGGCGCCCGGTGCGGGGTGAGATGTGGGGGGCGGATTGCCGCGCCAGTCTGCGGACTGGCTCGCAATGACGGGAAAGGGATCGGGGACAGTTTAAGCAGCCCAGCTCCCCCCTGCGGGAGAGCTGTCAGCCGCAGGCTGACTGAGGGGGTGGACGTATGGCGGCCGCATTTCAACCCGCGTGGGCTGTGAGCGCCCCCCTCCGCCCCCTTCGGGGGCACCTCCCCCGCGAGGGGGGGAGGTAGGGAATTCTCCGCGAAAACGAACCGCGCCGCGGTCCATCCCGCACAGCTCCCCCCTTGCGGGGGAGCTGTCAGCCGCAGGCTGACTGAGGGGGGAGCTTACCGCCGCAGGTTATTTTCCCCCCGCCACCCGGATGCCGTCCACGGCGGCGCTCATGATTCCCCCCGCGTAGCCCGCCCCCATTCCCCATGGGGCAGGCCCCATGGGGGCCCCAAGGGCATTTTCATCTGCCGGGGGCAAGTGAATTGCCCCCGGCATCAAGGTTTTGACAGAGCCAAAACCTTGTACGGCGCACAGCGCCGCCCCGCTTTGCGGGGCCCCCGGCGAGGGGGCTACTGCCCCGCCACCGCCTCCGCCACCCGGATGCCGTCCACGGCGGCGGACATGATTCCTCCCGCATACCCTGCCCCCTCGCCGCAGGGGTAGAGGCCCCGGAGGGCGGACTGGCAGGTCTCGTCCCGGAGGATGCGCACGGGGGAGGAGGAGCGGGTCTCCACCCCGGTGAGGACGGCGTCCGGCTCGGCAAAGCCGCTGACCTTTCTATCAAAGAGAGGCAGGGCCTGCCGAAGGGTGTCGGTCACGCAGCCGGGCAGGCAGCGGGAGAGGTCGGTCCAGGTCACCCCGGGGCGGTAGGTGGGGCGGATGGCCCCCGGCCCCTCCGAGGGCCGGCCGGCCAGGAAATCCTCCACCCGCTGGGCCGGGGCGTGAAAGACCGGGCGGGAGGGGTCGAAGACCGGCGGGGCGTTCCCGGTGCCCAGGTCCCAGGCCGCCCGCTCCCACTGCTCCTGGAAGCGCACCCCGGCCAGGGGGTCGGCCCCGGGGAAGTCCCCCGGCCCCACCCCCACCAGGAAGCCGCCGTTGATGTTTGCCCCGTCCCGCGCCCGCAGGCTCATGCCGTTGGTGACCACCTGTCCGTAGTCGCTGGCGGCGGCCACCACCTGGCCCCCGGGGCAGACGCAGAAGGTGAAGGCGGAGCGGCCGTTGGGCAGGTGGCAGGAGAGCTTGTAGTCCGCCGCCGGCAGGTGTTCCCAGGCCGGGCCGTACTGGACCTGAGAAATGGCGGCCTGCCGGTGCTCGATGCGCACGCCCACGGCAAAGGCCTTCTGCTCCATGGGCACGCCGGCCTCATGCAACATTCGGAAGGTATCCCGGGCGGAGTGGCCGGGGGCCAGGATGAGGGCGTCGCAGGGGACGTCCACCCGCCCGCCCTGTTCATTTTCCGCGGTGACAGCGGCCAGCCGGCCGTCCCGGATCTCCAGGCCGGTGAGCCGGTGCCCGAAGCGCACGTCGCAGCCCAGGCGCCTGAGCTCCTGCCGGAGGTTTTTCACCACCATGCGCAGCACGTCGGTGCCGATGTGGGGCTTATGGCTCCATACGATGTCGGCGGGGGCGCCGAACTCCACCAGGGCCGAGAGCACCGCGGGGATGCGGCCGTCGTGGGTGCCGGTGGTGAGCTTCCCGTCGGAGAAGGTGCCCGCGCCCCCCTCGCCGAACTGGACGTTGGAGGCGCTGGAGAGCTGCCCGGTAGCCCAGAAGCGCTCCACGTCCTCCGTCCGCTCCTCCACCGGCCGGCCCCGCTCCAGCACCACGGGGGGCAGGCCCGCCCGGGCCAGGAACAGGGCGGCGAAGAGCCCTGCCGGCCCCATGCCCACCACCACCGGGGGCAGGGGAGAGTTCCGCCGCACCGGGGGGAACACATAGGGCTCCGCCCGCCAGGGCGTCACGTTTTTGTCCCGGCAGCGGGCCAGCACTTTCGCCTCCCCGGGGACCGCCACCCGGACGGTGCAGACGTAGTGGACGTCGCTTTTCCGCCGGGCGTCAACAGACTGCCGGACCAGGTCGATCTGTTCGATCTGCCCCGGCCGCAGGCCCAGGATGCGCTCGGCTTTTTTCCGCAGCTGCTCTTCCCCGCCCTCCAGGGGCAGGTGGATGTTGGAGATCTGGATCATGGGAGTCCCTCCGTATATGGCTGGCGCCCGGCGGGCGCGGATAGAAAAAGGGCGCGGGCTCCCGAAAGGGCCCGCGCCCCGTCTCTTCAGTTGGCTGAAAGAAAGCGCTCCAGCTTGGCTCCGTCCTGATAGCCATAGCCGTACAGGCGCTCCATGGCCATGGCGTTGCGCCGGAGCGTGCTGATGCCGTCGATGTCTGCCGGGGCCAGCACCAGGGCCCGGCCCTGCTTTTCCAGTTCTGCCAGCTCGTCCAGCGCCTGGTTGTAGACCAGGTGCCGCCGGAGCAGCGCCTCCAGCGCCCGGGGATAATGGCGCAGGGCCAGCCGGGCGGCCTGCGGGTGGCTCAGCGGGGGACGGCGGAAGTCTTTGGGCCGGGTGAGGAGCACCACCACCCGGTCGCACCCGTCGTCCATGGCCCGGCGGTAGGGTACCGGGTCGGACATGCCGCCGTCAAAGTAGGGCACCCCATCGATGACATAGGGCCGGCATGCGATGGGCAGGGAGCAGGAGGCCTTTACCACGTCGAAATCATCCGGGTGGACGTCCGCCCGGGTAAAGTAGCGGGGCAGGCCGGTCTCGGCGTCGGTGGCCACCACCACGTAGGGGGTCGGGTCGGCGGCAAAGGCGGCGTAGTCGATGGGGTCCTCCCCGTGGGAATCGCTGAGGGTGGAGTAGATATAGTCCACGTCGAAATAGGAGCCCTTTTTCAGGTAATTGCCCAGGCTCATATACTCCGGCCGGTTGGCATAGTTGGTATAATACCGATGGTTGCGCCCCCGCTGGCCCGACAGATAGGAAACCAGATTGGCCGCCCCGGCGGACACGCCCAGGCAGTAGTCCACCCGCACCTTGTGGTCCAGCAGATAGTCGTACACGCCGGCGGTGTAGATGCCCCGCATCCCGCCGCCCACGTCGATGATGCCGATCATGTGTCCCGACCTCCCGTCACGATCATTGCAGGCCCGGCGGCCGGCCCTCCTGGACGGGCCGCAGAGCGCGGCCGCCCCGCGGCGCGGGGCGGACTATAAATGAAAATGACCACACCCGCAGGCGTGGTCATTTTTTGTGGTGCGCGAGGCGGGACTTGAACCCGCACGTGCGTAATGCACACTAGAACCTGAATCTAGCGAGTCTGCCAATTCCACCACTCGCGCATATCTCTGCGCCCCTGCGGGGCACGCATCATATATTACCATGGCGGGGACCGCTTGTCAACTCTTTTTTCGCTCCTGCGGCGAACTTTTCTCTCCCACGTCAGAATGGAGTTGACAAACCGCCCGGGCACCGCTATAATAATCAAGCAGCCTTTGAACGGGTTGCAGCTGCGCGGATGTGCTGGAACTGGTAGACTGGCTAGCTTGAGGTGCTAGTGGCCCACGGCCGTACGGGTTCGAGTCCCGTCATCCGCACCACGGAAAAAGGCAACTGCGAAAGCAGTTGCCTTTTTTGAAAAAACGGGCCTTGGGGCGCGAAGGGAAGGCGACGGCATGGCCGGCGGGATCTTCAACCCGGACAACTGGTTTTATCGCAGCACGGAAAAGCTGGTGGACCTGGTGTTCCTCAGCGTGTTCTGGCTGGCGTGCTCGCTCCCTGTGGTGACCGTGGGGCCGGCCACAGCGGCGCTGTACAACGCGGCGGTGCGCTGTATCCGAGGGGACGAGCGGAACAGCTGGGGGGTGTTCCTGCGCACCTTCCGCGCGGAGCTGAAGGTGGGGGTGCTGGCCACCCTGGCCGTCCTGCCCGCGGCGGCGGCGCTGCTCTTCCTCCAGGGCCTGCTCTATCAGACGGCGTCCGCGCCGGCCGGGGTCGCGCTCTACGCGGGATACCAGCTCTTTCTGCTGTTCCCCCTGGGGGCGGCCTGCTACCTGTTCCCCGTGCTCTCCCGCTTCACCTTCCGCACGGGGGGGCTGCTGCTCAACTGTGCCAAGCTGGCGGTGGCCCATCTGCCCTCTACGGCGGCCATGGGACTGATGCTGGCCCTGGCCATCTGGGTGTGCTCCTTCCTGCCCCTGCTGGCGGTGGTGCTCCCCACCGCTATGGCCCTGGTCCAGTCCCTCTTTCTGGAGCGGATCTTCCGCCCCTATATCCACCGGGAGCAGCAGGACGCAGAGGGGTCCTGAGGAGCTGGGATCGTCTTTGAGAAAACCGCCCCCCGAAAGCCGCGGGCTTTCGGGAGGCGGTTTTTTATGATCAGAGCTCCGGCAGGGAGGCGGCGGCCACGGACTGGCCCACCCGGCGTGCCTTCTCGTCGGGCAGGGTGGGGGCGATCTTGTCCGCGATCTCCGGGTACTCGTCGGCCAGGACCTTTTTGCAGGTATCCAGCACGATGTCGCCCCCCCGGCCGGACATGACCCGGCCCAGGAGCAGCACGTGCCTGAAACCGTAGAAATGGTGGTACAGGGCCAGAGAGTGGCCCAGGTACACGCCGATGGAGCGGAAAATGGCCTCGGCGGGGGAGCCGGGCTGTTCCATCAGCTTCTGCACCGCCTTGAGCTTTTCGGCGGGGGAGAGGCTCTCGTCCAGGTGGATGCCGGCGGCGGGGGCCAGCTTGATGACCGCGTCCTGTGAGAAGTACTTCACGCCGCAGCCGATGTCCTCAGACCACTCGTCCATCATGGCGGCGGGGGACACGTCCACCGGGGCGAAGGCCAGCTCGTTGAGCCAGCCGGTGATGTTGCCGTTGGCGTCCACATAGCCCACCGCCTCGCTGGTGCCCATGGCGATGCCCAGGATGTTGTTCTCCTCCAGGCTCATGG
>DHCMC07803__coassemble_1936_pt1 | contig 9151 bp, 9 predicted proteins | sample DHCMC07803__metabat2_high_PE_053 | metagenome-assembled genome bin DHCMC07803 | reverse complement strand
GCGGGTGGAGCTGGAGAGCGTCCCCAAGGCCCAGCGCCGGGTGGGGGAGCTGAAACGGGCCATCTCCGCCCTGGGCAACATCAACCTGGACGCCATCGACGAGTTCCAGCGGGTGAACGAGCGGTACACCTACCTCACCGACCAGCGGGACGACGTGACCCGCTCCAAGAAGGAGCTGGAGGAGATCATCTCCGGCATCACCGCCGAGATGAAGAACATCTTCAGCCAGCAGTTCGCCATCATCAACGAGGCCTTCCAGCACACCTTCCAGGAGCTCTTCGGCGGCGGCAAGGCCACCCTAGAGCTGGAGGACCCGGAGGACATCCTGAGCTGCGGCATCGAGATCAGGGTCCAGCCTCCGGGCAAGGCCCTGAAGGTGCTCTCCCTGCTGTCCGGCGGGGAGAAGGCCTTCGTGGCCATCGCCCTCTACTTTGCCATTCTCAAGGTGCGGCCCACCCCCTTCTGCGTCATGGACGAGATCGAGGCCGCCCTGGATGACGTGAACGTGGTGCGCTTTGCCCGCTATATGCGTCAGATGTCCGAGAAGACCCAGTTCATCGTCATCACCCACCGCCGCGGCACCATGGAGGAGGCGGATGTCCTCTACGGCGTCACCATGCAGGAGCAGGGGGTGAGCAGATTGCTGACCATCAATCTCAACGACGTGGAGAAGGAGCTGCACATCAAGTGACGCCGAAGAGGACGTCGGCCGACGATGCCCGCCTCCGGCGGGCCCGGCGCATACGCCGTCAAGCGTTTTGCCCGTGGGCAAAACCTTGAAATCGACGGAATTCATTTCCGGCGATTTGAGTGCAATCAAGGGGTCCCCGCACAGCGGACGCTGTGCGGGGCGGAGGCAGACGTGCTTTACGGCGTCACCATGCAGGAGCAAGGCGTCAGCCGCCTGCTGACCATCAACCTCAACGACGTGGAGAAGGAGCTGCACATCAAGTGACGGAGGGGAGATGGGGGATATGACGGCCCACGGGGGGAGAAGGCTGGCGAACTGGCTGATGATCCCCGGCGTATGCCTGGTTCTGGCGTACAGACTGCTCCTATGGCTGCCGCTGCTGTGTGTGGGCACCGGTCTGATACTGGCCGGAATCATCGTGTGGGTAATCTTCTGGCGCTGCCCCGGCTGCCGCAAGTTCCTGGGCCGGGAGGATGTGAACTACTGCCCCCACTGCGGCCGCGCCCTGGGCGAGCGGGAGTGACGGGGATGGAGTACCCGATAAGAAAAAGGATCCGGCTTTCGGATTATGATTACAGTCAGAATGGCGCTTATTTTGTAACCGTCTGCACGCAAAATCGGGAGCGTTTGTTCCCCTTTGTAGGGGCGGCCCCATGTGGCCGCCCGGCGCTCGCCCGCGAGATCGCGGAGGGGTGGATAGGGAAAATCCCGGAGAAATTTCCCGCTGTGTCCGTGGAGCACTCCGTTGTTATGCCAAACCATGTCCATTTGCTTTTGCTGTTTGATGACGGGGGCGCGGGCGGCCACATGGGGCCGCCCCTACATGTGGTTTTAGGCTGGTACAAGACCATGACGACCAACGCATACATAAATGGCGTCCGACGTGGACTTCTCCCGCCGTTTCAAAAACGGCTTTGGCAGCGGGGATACTATGAACATGTTATCCGCGGCCGGCAGGATTATCTTGATGTGTGGAATTATATCGAAGCCAACCCCCTCCGCTGGGCGGAGGATGAATACCATACCTGAGGAAAGGAAACGACACCCATGGGCTTTTTTGAAAAGATCAAGGCGGGGCTCACCCGCACCCGGGAGAACATCGGCCACTCCTTCGATCAGCTCTTCGCCGGGGAGCTCAACGACGACTTCTACGACGAGCTGGAGGAGACCCTGATCCTGGCGGACATGGGGGTGGACGCCACGATGAAGGCGGTGGAGGCGCTGCGGGAGCGGGTGCGCGGGGAGAAGATCCGCGACATGGAGGGGGCCCGGGCCTGCCTGCGGGCCATCCTCACGGAGATGCTCCAGGTGGGCGACCCGGCCCTGAAGCTGGACACCACCCCCTCCGTGGCCCTGTTCATCGGGGTGAACGGGGTGGGCAAGACCACCACCATCGGCAAGCTGGCCGCCAGGCTGAAGGGGGAGGGCAGGCGGGTGCTCATGGCCGCGGGGGACACCTTCCGGGCCGCCGCCGCCGACCAGCTGGAGATCTGGAGCCAGCGGGCGGGGGTGGAGCTGGTGCGCCAGCACGAGGGGGCCGACCCCGCCGCCGTGGTGTTCGACGCCCTCACCGCCGCCAAGGCCCGGAACGCCGACGCGGTGCTGGTGGACACCGCCGGCCGGCTGCACAACAAGCAGAACCTGATGAACGAGCTGAACAAGATCTCCCGGGTCATCGACCGGGAGCTGCCCGGCTGCGACAGGGAGACCCTGCTGGTGCTGGACGCCACCACCGGCCAGAACGGCCTGATCCAGGCCCGGCAGTTCAAGGAGGCCGCCGGCATTACCGGCATCGTGCTCACCAAGCTGGACGGATCGGCCAAGGGCGGCATCGTCATCGCCATCGCCCAGGAGCTCCAGGTGCCGGTGAAGTTCATCGGCGTGGGCGAGGGCGTGGACGACCTGATGCCCTTCGAGGCGGAGAAATTTGTGGAGGCGCTCGTCTAGGGGGGATTTCATCTGCTTTTTGTGGTGTCTGACGCCTGATTTCCATCGAACCTGCCCCCGGCAGGTTTGACCCTAGATACAAAACCGCCGCGCCGCCCGTGGCGGCACAACGGTTTTGATACCCCCCTCACCCGCGCCCGCGCGGGTGGTTGCGGCCACGGCGGCCGCAAGTTAAGGTGTCCTGCGCAGGCGCATGTCCTGCTTCGGACAGATCAAAATGAAAATCGCCTGCGGCGATTTGGAATGGAGGAGACCATGGCCAGAATCGACGGCCGGGCGGCGGATGAGCTGCGGCCCGTGGAGATCATTCCGAACATCAACAAATTTGCGGAGGGCTCCTGCCTGATCCGCTGCGGCAACACCCATGTGCTCTGCTGCGCCAGCGTGGAGGAGGGGGCTCCCCGCCACGTGCCGGAGGGGACGGGCTGGGTCACCGCCGAGTACTCCATGCTCCCCCGGGCCAACCGGGAGCGGAGCCGGCGGGACATCTCCAAGCTGAAGCTCTCCCCCCGCTCGGCGGAGATCCAGCGGCTCATCGGCCGCTCCCTCCGGGCCTGCGTGGACATGGAAAAGCTGGGGGAGCGCACCATCACCGTGGACTGCGACGTGCTTCAGGGGGACGGGGGCACCCGTACCGCCAGCGTCACCGGCGGCTTTGTGGCCCTGAGCCTGGCCCTGTACAAGCTGGTGGCCGACGGCGTGCTGCCGGAGATGCCCCTGAAGACCTGCGTGGCGGCGGTGTCTGCCGGCATCGTGGGGGAGGAGCCCCTGCTGGACCTGTGCTATGAGGAGGACTCCTCCGCCCAGGTGGACCTGAACTGCGTCATGACCGGGGAGGGGGAGCTGGTGGAGCTCCAGGGCACCGGCGAGGGCCGGCCCTTTACGGTGGAGGAGCAGCGGGCCCTGGTGGACCTGTGCATCAAGGGCATCCGGCAGCTGCAGGCGATCCAGAGACAGGCGCTGGGAGGTTGAACGGTATGAAACTGGTATTGGCCAGCAAGAATGCCCATAAGCTGGTGGAGATGCGGGACATCCTCTCCCAGCTGGGGGTGGAGGTGGTGCTGGAGTCCGACGTGGGCGTGGACGTGGACGTGGAGGAGACCGGGACCACCTTTGAGGAAAACGCCTTTCTGAAGGCCCACGCGGTGATGGAGGCCTCCGGCCTGCCCGCCATCGCCGACGACTCGGGGCTGTGCGTGGACGCTCTGGGCGGCGCCCCCGGCGTGTACTCTGCCCGCTACGGCGGGCCGGAGCTGGACGACGCGGGCCGCTACCGGCTCCTGCTGGAGAACCTGCGGGGCCAGCTGGACCGGCGGGGGAAGTTCGTCTCCGCCATCTGCTGCTGCTTCCCAAATGGGGACAGGGTGGAGGCCCGGGGGGAGTGCCCCGGCACCATCGCCTACGCCCCCAGGGGGGAGGGGGGCTTCGGCTACGACCCGGTGTTCTTCCTCCCCGGCCTGAAAAAGACCTTCGCCCAGCTTACCCCGGAGGAGAAGAACGCCGTCTCCCACCGGGGCGCGGCCCTGCGGGCCTTCCGGGAGAAGCTGGAGGTTTATCTGAAAAAATGAACGCCTTCCCCCAGGGGAAGGCAAAAGGAGACCGATCCATGGAAGATTTGACAAGCAAGCAGCGCGCCCAGCTGCGGGGCCTGGCCAACGGCATCGACACCATCCTCCACGTGGGCAAGGACGGCATCGGCGACAACCTGGCAAAGCAGGCCGACGACGCCCTGGAGGCCCGGGAGCTCATCAAGGGCAGGGTGCTGGAAAACTCCCTGCTCTCCGCCCGGGAGGCGGCGGAGGAGTTGGCCCAGCGCACCCGCAGCCAGGTGGTGCAGGTCATTGGAACAAAATTTGTGCTCTACCGTCCAACTCATAAGAAGGACAAAAAGGACAAGATCGTGCTGGTATCCGACAAAAAGCGGAAGGCATAACAAAGTCAGGAGGGGCACACCATGAAGCTGGGTATCTACGGCGGCACCTTCAACCCGCCCCACCTGGGGCATCTGGCGGCGGCCCGGTTCGCCCTGGAGGCGCTGGAGCTGGACGAGCTGCGCTTCGTCCCGGCGGCCGCGCCGCCCCACAAGGCCCTGCCCGCCGGCTCCCCCGGTCCGGCGGAGCGGCTGGCCATGACGCAGCTGGCCGCCGACAGCCTGCTCCTGCCCGGGCAGGTGGACGTGAGCGACTTGGAGATCGCCCGCCCCGGCAAGAGCTACACCGCCGACACCCTGCGCCAGCTCCGGCGGCAGTACCCCGACGCCCGGCTGTGGCTGCTCATGGGGACGGACATGTTCCTCACCCTCCACCAGTGGCGGGAACCGGAGGTCATCACCGCCCTGGCCGGGGTGTGCACCTTCGCCCGGGCGGCCTCCGACAGCCTGGCGGCCCTAGACGCCCAGGCCGCCCGCCTGGAAAAGGACTTCGGGGCAACCACCCGGGTGCTCCGCCTGCCCCAGGTGGTGGAGGTGTCCTCCACCCAGCTGCGGGCGCTGCTGGCCAAGGGGGAGGGGCAGGACTGCCTGGCCCCGGCGGTATACGGCTATATCATCCGCCGCGGCCTCTACGGCGTGCACTGGGACTTAAAGCGCCTGCCCGACCGGGAGCTGCGGGCCTGCTCCTACTCCATGATAAGGGCCAAGCGCATCGCCCACGTCCAGGGCACGGAGGAGGAGGCGGCCCGCCTGGCCCGCCGCTGGGGGGCCGACGAGGAGAAGGCCCGCCGCTCGGCCATCCTCCACGACTGTACCAAGTACCTGACCATGGAAGAACAGTTGCAATTGTGCGCGAAATATGGTATCGTACTGGATGATTTGGAGCGGCAGGCGGTGAAGCTCCTTCACGCCAAGACGGGCGCGTGTGTGGCCCGGGACGTGTATGGGGTGAGCGACGACATGTACAGCGCCATTTTCTGGCACACCACCGCCAGGGCGGACATGACCCTGCTGGAAAAGATCCTCTATATCGCCGACTACATGGAGCCCACCCGGGACTTCCCCGGGGTGGAGCGCCTGCGGAAGCTGGCCTATGAGGATCTGGACGCCGCGGTGTGCCTGGGGTGCGAGATGAGCATACAGGAGATGCGCGACCGGGGCCTGCCAGTACACCCCAACACGGTAAAGGCGAGGGATTGGCTGAGGAGCAAAGCAAGCGGAAAGGAACCTTAACAGCATGGACTCTGAGCACAGAAAGAGTACCCGGGGCGGCGCCCGGCTGGAAAAGAAGGCCAAAGCGCCCCGCCCCGGGAAGAACAGACACCCCTGGTCTCAGCTGACCCGGCAGCAGAAGGCGCTGCGCATTTTGTGGATCGTCCTGACCGTGATCGCGGCGATAATTATTGTGGTGGCTGTGGCCTATAAGCTGCTGGTGGTCAAGCCGGAGACCCCCGGCGTCACGCCGCCGCCCACGGAGAGCGGGGAGGAGGACTATGACTTCGGGGACGGCCCCCGGCTGTACGGCGACCGGAAGGAGGACTTCTACACCTTCATGCTGGTGGGCCGGGACACCGGCGGCGGCGGCAACACCGATACCATCATCGTGGTGGCCTACGACGTGCCCAACCAGCAGCTCAACGTCATGTCCATTCCCCGGGACACCATGGTGAACGTCCCCTGGGACATCAAACGCATCAACTCCGTGTACAACTACGCCGGCTACTATGACAAGGACGGCATAGAATTCCTCCGGGAGGAGGTCTCCTACCTCATCGGCTTCCAGCCGGACTACACTGTGGTGGTGGAGTGGGAGGCCGTGGGCGAGCTGGTGGACGCCATCGACGGGGTGTGGTTCGACGTCCCCCTGGACATGGACTACGAGGACCCCACCCAGGAGGTGTGGATCCACCTGGACGCCGGCTACCAGGAGCTGGACGGCGACAAGGCCATGCAGCTGCTCCGCTACCGGCAGAACAACAGGATGGTCAACGGCCACAACGTGGTCTATGGCGGCTACCCCAACGGGGACCTGGGCCGCATTCAGACCCAGCAGGACTTCCTGAAGGCGGTCATTGAGAAGTGCCTGAGCAGCATCAGCATCTCCACCATACCACGCATGGTAGGCATTTTCATGGACAATGTGGATACCAGCGAAAACCTGACTATGAACAACTTGGCCTGGTTCGCCCAGCAGGCCATTGTGGGCGGGCTGCGCATGGATAACGTGAATTTTATGAGCCTGCCCAACCAGGGCGTCAAGGTTTACAGCCGCACTTATGGCAATAACCAGTCCTATGTGACGCCCATCCCCGACGAGCTGCTGGAGATGGTGAACACCTACTTCAACCCCTATCTGGAGGACATCCAGCTGGAGGAGCTGGACCTGATGTCGGTGAATTCCGACGGGACCCTCTCTTCCACCCGGGGCGTGGTGGAGGACACCCGGGCCAACCAGACCCGCCCATCCAGCACCCCGGAGCCCCAGGAGAGCGCGGAGCCGTCGGCCAGCGCCACCCCCGTCCCCGGGGAGAGCGCCCTGCCCGGGGAGAGCCCGGCGCCCGGGGAGAGCACCGCCCCGGCGGAGAGCGCGTCGCCCTCTCCCGAGCCCACCCCTGGTGAGACCCCGGCGGGGGAGAGCCCTGTTCCCACGGCGGAGCCCACCCCGGCGGCCACCCCCACCACTCCGGCGGCCACATCTACCCCCGCCCCCACGCCGGCGGATACCCCCAGTGATATCGAATACGGCCCCGGCATGGAGCCGGTGGCGTAAAGGAGAGCTGTAAATGACCCCAAAAGAGATCGCCCTCACCGCCGTGAAGGCCCTGGACAGCAAAAAGGGCCAGGACATCAAGTGCCTGGAGACCGGGAAGCTGACCACCCTGGCCGACTACTTCGTCCTGTGCTCCGCCTCCTCCACCACCCAGATCAAGGCCCTGTCCGACGCCTGCGAGAAGGCCCTGAAGGACGCCGGCGAGCCCCCCCACCACATCGAGGGCCACCGGGGCGGCACCTGGGTGCTGCTGGACTTCTCCTCCGTGGTGGTCCACATCTTCAACGACGAGGCCAGAAAATTTTATGACCTGGAGCGCCTCTGGAGCGACGCCGCTCCCGTGGACCTGACCGGCGTACTGACGGAGAACTGAACCGAAATGGACATGCGCGCCCGCCGGTACCCCGGCGGGCGCGCCTTTTTGCGCCGGGACACTTGCAATCAGGCTGCTTTTCCGATATAATGTCATGGATTGCATACGGCCTGGGGCCGTACCCACAGATCATAGGAAAGCGTGAGAGATTTGAAGTACGATTTTGCCGCCATTGAGCCCAAGTGGCAGAAGAAATGGGCGGAGGAGAAGACCTTCCGCTGCGAGAACCACAGCGACAAGCCCAAGTTCTACGCCCTGGTGGAGTTCCCTTACCCCTCCGGCCAGGGTCTCCACGTGGGCCACACCCGGCCCTACACCGCCATGGACGTGGTGGCCCGCAAGCGCCGCATGGATGGGTACAACGTCCTCTTCCCCATGGGGTACGACGCCTTCGGCCTGCCCACGGAGAACTACGCCATCAAAAACCACATCCACCCGGCCAAGGTGACCCACGACAACATTGAGAACTTCTCCAAGCAGCTGCACATGCTGGGCTACTCCTTCGACTGGGACCGGGTGATCAACACCACCGACCCCAGCTACTACAAGTGGACCCAGTGGATCTTCCTCCAGCTCTACAAGCACGGCCTGGCCTACAAGACCACCATGCCGGTGAACTGGTGCACCTCCTGCAAGTGCGTGCTGGCCAACGAGGAGGTGGTGGAGGGCGTGTGCGAGCGGTGCGGCGCCCCGGTGGTCCGCAAGGAGAAATCCCAGTGGATGCTGAAGATCACCGCCTACGCCCAGCGGCTCATCGACGACCTGGACGAGCTGGACTTCATCGAGCGGGTGAAGATCCAGCAGAAGAACTGGATCGGCCGCTCCACCGGCGCGGAGGTCACCTTCAAGGCCACCACCGGGGAGGACATCGTGGTGTTCACCACCCGGCCGGACACCCTCTTCGGCGCCACCTATATGGTCCTCTCCCCCGAGCATGAGCTGGTCAAAAAGTGGCTGGAGGCCGGCCTGCTGGCCAACGCCGCCGACGTGACGGCCTATCAGGCCGCCGCCGCCTCCAAGAGCGATCTGGAGCGCACGGAGCTCAACAAAGAAAAGACCGGCGTGTGCCTTGCCGGCGTGAAGGGCGTCAATCCGGTAAACGGCAAGGAGATCCCCATCTTCATCTCCGACTACGTGCTCTCCACCTACGGCACCGGCGCCATCATGGCCGTGCCCGCCCACGACGACCGGGACTGGGAGTTCGCCAAGAAGTTCGGCTGTGAGATCATCGAGGTGGTCTCCGGCGGCGAGGACGTGCAGAAGGCCGCCTTCACCGCCAAGGACGAGACCGGCATCCTGGTCAACTCCGACTTCCTCAACGGCCTGACCGTGAAGGACGCCATCCCCGTCATCACCAAGTGGCTGGAGGAGAAGGGCATCGGCCACGCCAAGGTGAACTACAAGCTGCGGGACTGGGTGTTCTCCCGCCAGCGGTACTGG
>DHCMC07803__coassemble_1896_pt1 | contig 9375 bp, 9 predicted proteins | sample DHCMC07803__metabat2_high_PE_053 | metagenome-assembled genome bin DHCMC07803 | reverse complement strand
CCCCACGCCGGAGCCCACCCCCACCCCGGAGCCCACGCCGGCTCCCTTTGACTTCAGCCAGCCCGCCCCGGCCACCGAGGCGGTGGACATGGAGTACTTCTCCGACGCGCTCTTCATCGGCGACTCCCGCACCGACGGGCTGCAGCTGTACAGCGGCGTGAAGGGGGCGGATTTCTACTCCTACAAGGGCCTCACCGTTTTCGAGACCGATTCCCGGAAGATCGTGGACCTGAACGGGACCTCTTACAGCGTGGTGGAGGCCCTGGAAAAGGGCCCGCAGTACGCCAAGATCTACATCTCCCTGGGCGTCAACGAGCTGGGCTATTTCGACGACCAGGCCTTCCACGACACCTTCGCCTCCTTCCTCCAGAAGGTCAAGCAGTACCAGCCTGACGCCGTCATCTACCTGGAGAACCTGGTGCCGGTGAACCCGGACAAGTGCAAGGCCAACAACCAGCCCTACTATGTGAACAACGACCGGGTGGCGGACTACAACGCCATCTATCCCAAGCTGGCGGAGGAGGAGCGCGTGGTCTTTCTGGACGTGGCCTCCGCCCTCAGCGATGAAAACGGCATCCTGCCTGCCGACGCCACGGTGGACGGCGTGCACTTCACCAAAGACTACTATAAGACCTGGCTGGCCTTCCTGATGGAGCACACCGTGGACGCGGAGGTGTACCACGCGGGCGTGGCCGCCGCGGAAGGAGCGTAAAAAGAGATGAAAACCATGCTGATGCGGCTGATCCCCGCAGCGCTGACCCTTTGCCTGGCCCTCACCGCCTGCGGCGGCGACAGCGGCGGCAGCCAGACGGCCGGGGCCTTCGACCCCGCCGCCACCGCCCAGGCCCTGCTGGACTCCGGCGCCTTCTCCGACGCGCTGGAGGAGGTGGACGTCTCCGTGGCCGCCACCCTCTACGGGGTGGACGAGGCCGACATCACCGACGGCAAGGTGTACATGTCCCTGTCCGCCGGCGCGGAGGAGATCGCCGTGCTGGTCATGGCCAACGAGACCTCCGCCGCCGCCGCCATGGACGGGCTGGAGAAGCGGGTGGCCGACCAGAAGGCCGCCCTGGAGAGCTATCAGCCCGACGAGGTGAGCAAGCTGGACGGAGCCATCCTGGAGCAGCGGGGCAACAGCGTCCTGCTGGCCGTGTGCGCCGATCCCCAGGCCGCCCAGAGCGCGCTGGAGGCGCTGGACTGAACGCGCGCCGTGACGACCGCCTGCGGCGGGCGGCCATTGCGGCCGCCCGCCGTTTTTCTGCCGTCCCTTCAACTTTTTCCCGCCGTCGCCCATCTTACCATCAGAACCAGGGAAGGAGCGCCCGCCCTTGGAGCAGACCGTCCACCAGCAGCTCACCGCGTTTATCGTGGAGCACCAGGAGGATTTCTACCGCCTGGCGTACAGCCATGTCAAAAACCGGGACGCGGCCCTGGACGTGGTGCAGGAGAGCATCGTCAAGGCCCTGTCCAAGTCCGACGGGCTGCGCCGGCCAGAGAGCCTCAAGCCCTGGTTTTACCGCATCCTGGTCAACGAGAGCATGAACTACTACCGATACACCCGCCGGCTCACCCCCCTGGAGGAGGCGCCGGAGACCGCCGCCCCCGCCGGGGATCACGCCGCCCGGCTGGACCTGTACGCCGCCATCGACCGGCTGGACCAGAAGGAACAGCTCATCATCCGCCTGCGCTTTTTCGAGGATATGAAGCTGGAGGAGATCGCCCAGGTCACCGGCGTCAATCTGAATACCGTCAAATCCCGGCTGTACAAAGCCCTGCGCAAGCTGCGGGAGCTGACGGGAGAGGAGCACCTCTATGACTGACTCATGGAACAAGGCCCGGGAGGCCTACCGACATACCCCCATCCCGGAGGAGCTGGCCTTCGCCGTGGCCAGCGCGGTACGGTCTGGCTCTCGGCGGCGCCGGCGGCTCCAGGCCGCCCGCCGGGGGCTCACCGGCCTGCTGGCCGGGTGCGCCTGCTTTGTGCTGCTGGTGAACGCCAGCCCCACCTTCGCCCAGGCGGTGTCCGCGGTGCCGGTGCTGGGGGAGCTGGCCCGGGTGGTGACGGTGACGGAGTACACCCTGGACTCCCGGGAACAGCTCATCGACGTGCGCATGCCCGCCCTGGAGCTGCCGGAGAACACCGACCTGGAGCAGCGGATCAACACCGAGATCCGCGCACGCATCGACCAGGTGCTCCAGCAGGCGGAGGAGCGGGCCCGGGAGGTCCGGGACGCCTATGTGGAGACCGGGGGCTCGGCAGAGGACTTCATTCCCGTGGTCATCGACGTGGACTACGAGATCAAGTGCCAGAACGACCAGTACCTCTCCTTCCTCCTGACCGAGACCGAGACCCGCGCCGCCGCCTACACCGAGATATACGCCTACAACATCGACCTGGAGGCCGGCCGGGAGCTCACCCTGCGGGACGTGCTGGGCAGCGACTATCTGGAGCTGGCCAATGAAGTCGTGCGGGCGGGCATCGCCCGGCGGGAGGCGGAGGACCCGGACGCCTCCTTCTTCCACGACGAGTTCGGCTTTACCTCCATTTCGGAGGATCAGCTCTTCTACCTCAACGAAAACGGGGAGCCGGTGGTGGTATTTGAAAAGTACGCCATCGCCCCGGGCTATATGGGCATGCCCGAGTTCACCGTCCCCCTGCCGGCGGAATAGGGCGCAAAAAACCGGGGCCGCGCGCCATGCGCGGCCCCGCCGACGGGAGAGGAGGGAACATGGTCATTCTGATTACCGGCGCCTCCCACACGGGCAAGACCCTTCTGGCCCAGAGGCTGCTCGAGCGGTATCGATATCCCTACCTGTCAATGGACCACCTGAAGATGGGCCTGATCCGCAGCGGGTACACCGATCTCTCTCCCGAGGACGACGACAGGCTCACGGAGTACCTGTGGCCGGTGGTCCGGGAGATGATCAAGACCGCCATAGAAAACGGGCAGGACCTTGTGGTGGAGGGCTGCTACATCCCCTTCGACTACCAAAAGGATTTTACGGAGGAATACCTCAGGGAAATCAGGTTCTGCTGCCTTGTGATGAGCGCGGCCTACATCAAGGCCCACTTCGACGATATCAGGCGGCACGCCTGCGCCATCGAGCGCCGCCTGGACGACAGCGGGTGCACCATGGCGCAGGTCCTGCGGGACAACGCGCAGTTTCTGGCCCTCGCCCGGGCCCACGGCGCGCCCTGCATCCTGATCGACGGCCGCTACGGGATAGACCTGGATCTGTTTGCACGCTGAACCGGCCGAACGCGCCGCCTCCGCCCTGGCCGGCACGGGAACGCGCAGCACTGTCGAAAAAGCGGCAGAGGCCGCTTTTTCGAGTAAGATGCAGTCCGCCGCGCGCAGGATCAGTCCGCCTTGTGCGGACTGATCCCACACTTGCGGCCTGAGCAGTGTTTTCCCCGAGGCACATGTCCCCGGGGAAAACAGATTTCCATTTTTTCGCGCCTGCGGGCGCGAACTATGCGAGGCTTTTTTGACATGCTGCGCCCTGCCGGGCCCGCGGAATACCGCGGGCCCGGCAGGGCGTCTTTTCAGCTTGTCTGTCTTTTAGCACAGGCCGTAGCCGGCGGGCACCTTGTCGTCCAGCATGATGAGGTGGAGCTTCTCGGACCCGTCGGGCTCCTCCTTCACGGCGGAGATGAGCATGCCGTTGGACTCCAGGCCCATCATCTTCCGGGGGGCCAGGTTGGTGCAGGCCACCACCGTCTTGCCGATGAGCTCCTCGGGCTCATAGTACTCGTGGATGCCGGAGAGGATCTGCCGGGGCTTGCCCTCGCCGCAGTCCAGGGTGAAGCAGAGCAGCTTCTTGCTCTTCTTCACCGGCTGGCAGTCCAGGATCTTGGCGGTGACGAAGTGGACCTTGTTAAAGTCGTCGATGGTGATGGTCTCGGGGGCCTTTTCCGCCTCCTGTGCGGCGGCCTGGGCCTGGGCGTGCAGCTCCTCCAAAGCCTTCAGCTCCTTTTCCATGTCGATGCGGGGGAAGAGGTTCTCCCCCTTGTTCACCGCCGCGCCGGCGGGCAGCAGGCCCCAGGCGCCGGCGGCCTGCCAGGTGCGCTGCTCCTCCTCCGCGCCGATCTGGGCGAAGATCTTTTCGCAGGTCTCCGGCATAAAGGGGGTGAGGAGCACCGCCGAGATGCGCACGCACTCCAGCAGGTTGTAGAGCACGTGGGCCAGCCGGGGCTTGTTGGCCTCGTCCTTGGCCAGCAGCCAGGGCTTGTTCTCGTCGATATACTTGTTGGCCCGCTGGATGAGCTTGAAGACCTCCTCCAGGGCCTTGTGGGGGGCCAGGGCGTCCATGGCCTCCTCATACCGACCCCGCAGGCCGGCGGCCAGGGCGATGAGCTCCACGTCGTACTTCCGGGGGTCCTCCTCCGGGAAGCTGCCGATCATGCCGAAGGTGCCCCTGGACTGGGCCACCATGCCCGCCAGGTCCCGCTCGTCCTCCGTGGGGCCGCAGTCCGCCGGCAGGTGCTGGCCGAAGTACTTGCCCGACATGGCGGTGGTGCGGCTGACCAGGTTGCCCAGGTCGTTGGCCAGGTCGGTGTTGATGGTCTGGATCAGCAGCTCGTTGGAGAAGTTGCCGTCGGTGCCGAAGGGGAAGGTCCGCAGCAGGAAGAAGCGCAGGGCGTCCACCCCGAACTTCTCCGCCAGGATATAGGGGTCCACCACGTTGCCCTTGGACTTGGACATCTTGCCGCCGTCCAGCAGCAGCCAGCCGTGGCCGAACACGTGCTTGGGCAGGGGCAGCTCCATGCTCATGAGCATGGCGGGCCAGATGATGGAGTGGAAGCGGACGATCTCCTTGCCCACGATGTGCACGTCGGCGGGCCAGAATCGGTCCAGGTCGTGGTACTTGTCGTTGCAGTAGCCCAGGGCGGTCATATAGTTGAACAGCGCGTCGATCCACACGTACACCACGTGGCCGGGGTCGAAGTCCACCGGCACGCCCCAGGTGAAGGAGGTGCGGGAGACGCACAGGTCCTCCAGGCCGGGCTTGATGAAGTTGTTCACCATCTCGTGCACCCGGGAGCGGGGCTGGAGGAAGTCGGTGTTCTCCAGCAGGTCCAGGATGCGGTCGGCGTACTTGCTCAGGCGGAAGAAGTAGGCCTCCTCCTCCGCGTCCGCCACCGGCCGGCCGCAGTCGGGGCAGCAGCCGTCCTTGAGCTGGCTCTCGGTCCAGAAGGACTCGCAGGGCTTGCAGTACTTGCCCTTGTAGGTGCCCTTGTAGATGTCCCCGTTGTCGTACATCTTCTTAAAGATCTTCTGGATGGCGGAGACGTGGTAGTCGTCGGTGGTGCGGATGAAGCGGTCGTTGGAGATGTTCATCAGCTTCCACAGGTCCTTGACCCCCTGGGGCCCCTCCACGATGTTGTCCACGAACTGCTTGGGGGTGACCCCGGCCTCCTTGGCCTTGTCCTCGATCTTCTGGCCGTGCTCGTCGGTGCCGGTGAGGAACATCACGTCCTCCCCCCGGAGCCGGTGGTAGCGGGCGATGGTGTCGGTGGCCACGGTGCAGTAGGTGTGGCCGATATGGAGCTTGTCCGAGGGGTAGTAGATGGGGGTGGTGACATAGAATTTCTCAGGCATCGCGGGTTCCCTCCGTAGTCTCTTTCTCGTCCCGGGCGGGCGCATCCCCCCGGGCGGCATTGAATAGCAGCGTGACCGTGCTGGTCAGCAGGTAGACGATGGAAAAGGCGTAGAGCAGTACAGTGGCCAGGTCGTGGGCGTCGGCCAGGGTGACCAGGGAGAAGTACACGCCCAGCAGGGAGAACAGGCAGGTCGGAAACACCCGTCCCCGCTCGAAGGAAAAGCTGGCCGTACAGTAGAGGCCCAGCAGGGAGGCGATGATGCCGAACAGCTCGTACACATAATCCAGCCGCACCGGATCCCCCGCCCGCACCTGGTAAGCGGCGATGAGCCACACGCAGAAGGCATAGGCCGGGATCAGCAGGCGGAAGCTGTACCTCTGGACCTCGGCGCCCCGGTAGTTGTCCCGCACCGTCACCGCCACGCACACCCCCGCCGCCAGGGCCATGGCCCCGGCGATGAGCCGGGTGAATACCAGTTCCTCCCCCAGCGCCGGGCCGGCCAGCATCAGGCCCCCGCCGGCCAGCAGAAGGAAGGCGGCGATGACGCCCATGACGGCGTACAGGGTATTCCCCTTGGCCCGGAACGCCGGTCCGTAGCCGGACATGACCGGATAATTCCCCCGGCACAGCAGGGCCAGCAGCACCGCCGCCGCCGCGGAGAAGCCGGCCAGGGCCAGGGTGGCCGGGGCGCCGGAGATGGGCAGGCCTGTGCCCGCCTCGAAGGCGGTGGCCAGCTCCCATCGCCGCAGGGCGTAGCCCGCGCCGCCGCATACCACGGCCACGGCGGGCAGGATGATCTCTTTCCGCATAATCCGCACCCTTTCGGGATAAAGTCAGGTCAAATATGTAGTATAACACAACTCCGCGCAAAATGCACGGGTTTTATGGGGCTGCTGGGAGAAAAAGCAGCTGCGGAGGCGCCGCCTCCCCCAGGCCCTCCTCACAGCCGCAGGCCCTTGATGTCCTTGATGCGGGAGAGGATGATGTTGCAGCTCAGGCCGGTGATGCCGGGGAGCCGGTGGATGGTGCCGTCCAGGAAGGCCTCCAGCTCCTCCTGCCCCGCCGCCACGGCGTGGACGTGGAGCTTGTTCCGGCCGGATACCTGATAGATCTGGGTGACGGTGTCGTTCTCCCGCAGGGCCTCCGTCACCGCCCCGAAGGCGGCGGGCTCCACCTCGATCTCGAAATAGCAGGACACCGCCCCGCTGATCTTCTGTGGGTCGATGACGGCGGTGTACGCCTCGATGACCCCCCGCTCCTCCAGGGCCCGCACCCTGGCCTTGGCCGCCACCCGGGACAGGCCCACCGCCGCCCCCAGGTCGGAGTAGGACATCCGGGCGTTGCGGATGAGCAGCTCCACCAGCTTTCGGTCGATTTCGTCCAGGCCGCTGAGAAACACCGCGCCAGCCCCCTTTCTCTGCCTGCTATCTTATCCTCTCGTGGGAAAAAACGCAAGCAGCCCCTTGTATTTTTTTCTGGATCCTGGTATGATTCTTTCAAAACGAAAGTTAAAACTTCCGAAACGAAAGCGTGATCCCGTGCACATCGACCTGACCCGGGGCGGCATCACCCGCCCCCTGCTGGCCTTTGCCGGCCCCATGATCGCCGGCGACCTGCTCCAGCAGTGCTACAATATCGCCGACACTCTCATCGCGGGCCGGGCCCTGGGGCCCACGGCCCTGGCGGCGGTGGGCTTTTCCTTCACCCTGATGACCTTCCTGACCTCGGTGCTGCTGGGCCTGTGCATGGGCAGCGGGGCCCTGTGGTCCATGCTGTGGGGGGCGGGGCGGGAGGAGGAGCTCAAGCGTTGCCTGTTCACCTCCTTCCTGTTCATCGGGGCGGCGGCGGTGGTCCTCAACGCCGGGGTGCTCCTGCTGCTGGAGCCGGTGATGGCCCTGCTGCGCATCCCGCCGGAGGCCTGGGACATGACCCGGGACTACCTGGGGGTGGTGCTGTGGGGGGTGTGCTTCACCTTTCTTTACAATTACTTCGCCTGTCTGCTGCGCTCGGTGGGCCGGTCGGCGGCGCCGCTGGTGTTTTTGGCGGTGTCCACGGCGGTGAACATCGGCCTGGACCTGTGGTTCGTGCTGGGGCTTGGCTGGGGAGTGGCGGGGGCCGCGGGGGCCACGGTGATCGCCCAGGGCGTCTCCGCCGGCGGCATCGCCCTGTACTGCGCCCTGCGCCTGCCCCTGATGCGGCTGGAAAGGCGCCACTGCGCCGTCCGCCGGCGGGAGCTGGGGCGCATCGTCAGCTACTGCCTGCTCACCTGCGTGCAGCAGTCGGTGATGAACTTCGGCATTCTCATGGTCCAGGGGCTGGTGAACTCCTTCGGGGTGAACGTGATGGCCGCCTTCGCCGCGGCGGTGAAGATCGACGCCTTCGCCTACCTGCCGGTGCAGGACTTCGGCAACGCCTTTTCCACCTTCGTGGCCCAGAACACTGGGGCAGAGCAGCCCGAGCGCATCCGCCGGGGCATTCGGTCCGCGGCAATCACCGCCCTGGCCTTCTCCCTGGCGGCCTCCGTTCTGGTGTGCCTCTTCGCCGGGCCCCTGATGACCATTTTCGTCAGCCCTGCCGAGACGGAGATCATCGCCGTCGGCGTGCAGTACCTGCGCATCGAGGGGACCTGCTACTGCGGCATCGGCATCCTCTTCCTGCTCTACGGCCTGTTTCGGGGCCTGGGGCGGCCCGGGGTGTCGGTGGCCCTCACCGTCATCTCCCTGGGCACACGGGTGGCCCTGGCCTACCTCCTCTCCCCTATCCCCGCCGTGGGCCTTTTGGGCATCTGGTGGGCGGTGCCCATCGGCTGGGGCCTGGCGGACCTGGCGGGCTTCATCTTCTGGCGGCGTACCCGCCCGTCCAAACCGTAAAAAAGCGCCCGGGCCCGGTCCATCTGGACCGGGCCCGGGCGACGAGACTATCGAAAAAGGCAAATGCTTTTTTCGGCAAAGGGGATTCGCTGCGCTCTGCGCCTCGGTCGTCCGCCTGGGGCGGACGATTCGACGCGCGCTCCGCGCAAAGCGTTTTTCCGACGCCGCAGCGTGAAAAAAATGTGCCAGTGGTACATTTTTAGCGGAGGCTGCGCAGGAAAGGCCGGTGCCGCCGGAAAAACGATTTGATTTTCTTCCGCCGCCTCCGCTTGGCGGAACTCTGCGGGGCTTTTTCGACACGCTGAGTCGGCGGGCTGATCGGTTCAGCCCGCCGACTTTTTTGCCGGGACGGCCCATGTTTCTCTTGACAGGGGACTACTTTGTGATACAATGTAGTCAGAACAGTATTTTGCCATGCAAGGTAGTGACGCCATGATTCCCTCCCAACTGCTCAAGGGCACCCTGGAGGGGTGCGTGCTGGCGGTGATCCGCCAGGCCCCCGCCTACGGCTATGAGATCGCCCAGAAGCTGGCCGCCTACGGCTTCGGGCAGATTGCCGAGGGCACCATCTACCCCCTGCTGCTGCGGCTGGAGCGCAACGGCGCGGTGCGCCCGGAGCTGCGGCCCTCGGCCCTGGGCCCCAGCCGGAAATACTACGCCCTGACCGGGGCGGGGGAGCGGGCCCTGGAAGAGTTTATCGCCAGCTACGCCGAGCTGGGCCGGGCGGTGGACCGCCTGCTGGCCGACACGGAGAAGGAGGAGCAGCCATGACCCGCACCAAACGCCTGCTCAGAGAAAACAACGCCTTTGAAAAACAGCTGAATCCCGAGTTCAACGCCGTGCTTACCGACATGGTGGTCTACCTCCGCTCCGCCCCGGTGAGCGAGTACAACCAGGAGC
>DHCMC07803__coassemble_1886_pt1 | contig 9414 bp, 9 predicted proteins | sample DHCMC07803__metabat2_high_PE_053 | metagenome-assembled genome bin DHCMC07803 | reverse complement strand
AGCCAGGCAGATCGCAGCTGCCTGGCTTTTATTCGATTTCAACGTTCTCTATCCCATGCTTCAAAATAATGTTGATCAGTTCATTCCTTGAATAATTGCTCTCCGCCGCCAGCTTATCCAGCGCTGCCAGCGTATCTTCCCTGATGCGCACGGTTATGACCTTGTTCCCGTCCTCCCCGCGCCGTTTAATTTTCAGCGGTTCATTTTTCATATCAACACGCCTCTCAATCTGTATTAAATTATAGATTGACAAAAGCAACCATTATATATTACAATTATATATCTAATATAATACCATTTTGTAATACAAAAGGAGAGGTTGCAAATGAAGCGGGCGATTCCATTTTTGTTGGCGGTAACCCTGGCTTTTTCGCTGATGGCCTGCGGCGGCGGAAGCACCGAAGCCGAAGGGGGAAAAGACGCGCTGTTAAAACGCGCATCAGAAATCGCTTTTGAGGATCTGCCAAACAGCAGTAATAGGGCCAGGGCGCAGCAGGAGATCGGAAAAACTTACCTGATAACGCAGACGATCTCGGAAATTGGAGAAAACTATTGTGATTTAAGCCCGGTTCGGTATATATCGACTGACAGCTATGGGAGAGATTCCTACCACATAAGCAGGTCCACAATTATCCGGGCCTATCTCCCTGTTGAAACGCTTGCAGAATTGAATTTTGGCGACGAGATCACGATCGTCGGAGAAATTTCGGACGTGATCGATGTTGAAAACAATCAGCAGACGGCAACAAGAGACAGCATGTGTTATGAGATGGAACAGGCGTATATCACAACAGCTGACGAGTTTGACGCAGTCAACAGCACCGATAATCAGTCTATTTCGACAACTGATGACAGCTGAGAAAGCGGCCGGTATTTGACGCCGGCCGCCTTCTTACTGTCAAATCAGAGGGTGCATGCCGCCGATTTTGTTTTACAAACCGCCGTTTTTATTGTATAATGTTTGCGGCGTTTCGGCAGCGGGCTGTGTCCCGCCGGGACGAGAAACGAAAAAAGTAGGAGTGTTGTACTATGAGCCGGATGCTCGGTACCGTATCCATGGGGCTTCGGGCTCCCATCATCCGCAGCGGCGACGACCTGGTGGAGATCGTCACCGCCTCCGTGCTGGCCGCCGTGAAGGACGGGGACATCACCGTCCGGGACCGGGACGTGATCTGCATGACCGAGGCCATTGTGGCCCGGGCCCAGGGCAACTACGCCTCGGTGGACGACATCGCCGCCGACGTGCGGGCCAAGCTGGGCGGGGAGACCGTGGGCGTCATCTTCCCCATCCTCAGCCGCAACCGCTTCGCCATCTGCCTGCGGGGCATCGCCAAGGGGGCCAGGAAAATCGTCCTCCAGCTGTCCTACCCCTCCGACGAGGTGGGCAACCACCTGATCGACGAGGACGTGATGGACGAGAAGGGGGTGGACCCCTACCGGGACGTGCTCAGCCTGGAGCGTTACCGGGAACTGTTCGGCCATACCGTCCACCCCTTTACCGGCGTGGACTATGTGGACTACTATGCCGACCTGATCCGGGAGAGCGGCGCGGAGGTGGAGGTCATCTTCGCCAACGACCCCCGGGCCGTGCTGGACTACACCAAAAACGTTCTCAACTGCGACATCCACACCCGGGCGCGCACCAAGCGCCGCCTGCTCTCCGCCGGGGCGGAGCGTGTGTTCGGCCTGGACGAGATCCTCACCGCGCCGGTGAACGGCAGCGGGTACAACGAGAAGTACGGCCTGCTGGGCTCCAACAAGTCCACCGAGGACAAGGTCAAGCTCTTCCCCCGGGACTGCCAGGGCCTGGTGGAGGCGGTGCAGGAGCGGATGTGGAAGGAGACCGGCAAGCACGTGGAGGTCATGGTCTACGGCGACGGGGCCTTCAAGGACCCGGTGGGCAAGATCTGGGAGCTGGCCGACCCGGTGGTCTCCCCCGCCTATACCGCCGGCCTGGAGGGCACCCCCAATGAGTTAAAGCTGAAGTACCTGGCGGACAACGACTTCGCCTCCCTCTCCGGCGAGGCCCTGCGGGAGGCCATCAAGGGCGAGATCAAGAAGAAGGACGGCTCCCTGGTGGGCAAGATGGCCGCCCAGGGCACCACCCCCCGCCGGCTCACCGACCTCATCGGCTCCCTGTGCGACCTGACCTCCGGCTCCGGCGACAAGGGCACCCCCATCGTCTATATCCAGGGGTATTTTGACAACTATACCACCGAATAAGCGCCATGACGCGCCCCCGTCCGCAGCTGCGGACGGGGGCGTATGCGTTCAGGCCCGCCGCCATGCCCCGCCGGGCCAAGGTTTTGGCCTTGACAAGGGCGCGGCGGGCCGCTATAATGTCATGTAGTTAGTAAAAGCTAACCTCCGAAAGGACAGACCCATGGACCTGACTGTTGTATGGGGGCTGCTGCTCCCTTTGATTGGCACGGCGCTGGGCGCGGCCTGTGTCTTTCTCCTGCGCCGGGGGCTGGCGGACCGAACGCAGCGGTCCCTGACCGGCTTCGCCGCCGGAGTTATGACGGCCGCTTCGGTCTGGAGCCTGCTCATACCCGCCATGGAGCAGTCCGCCGGCCTGGGCCGCTGGGCTTTCCTGCCGGCGGCGGCGGGCTTCTGGCTGGGCGTGCTCTTCCTGCTGGCGCTGGACCACCTGGTCCCCCACCTCCATCAGAAAAGCCAGAAGGCGGAGGGCCCCAGGAGCAGGCTCCGGCGCACCACCATGCTCACCCTGGCCGTCACCCTCCACAACATCCCCGAGGGGATGGCGGTGGGAGCGGTGTACGCCGGCCTGATGGTCGAAAACGCCCAGATCACCCTGACCGGGGCCATCGCCCTCTCTGTGGGGATCGCCATACAGAACTTCCCGGAAGGGGCCATCCTCTCCCTGCCGCTGCACGCCGAGGGGCTGGGCCGGGGCCGGGCCTTCTGGTGGGGCGCGCTGTCCGGGGCGGTGGAGCCGGCGGCCGCTCTGCTCACCATCCTGGCCGCGGGGCGGCTGGCGCCCGCCCTGCCCGTCCTGCTCAGCTTCGCCGCCGGGGCCATGCTCTATGTGGTGGTGGAGGAGCTCATCCCCGAGACCGCCCAGGGCGAACACTCCAACGCGGGAGTTTTGGCCTTCGCCGCCGGCTTTTCCCTGATGATGGCCCTGGACGTGGCCCTGGGGTGAGTTTCGCCGCGCCCAAAAGTTAGCTATAGCTAATCTCAAGGCCGCGGTCCGTCATACGTCCCGTACAAAACACAAGGAGGGCATTGAAATGTGGAAGTATACCGTTCAGGTGACAGGCATGATGTGCAGCATGTGCGAAAGCCATGTCAACGATATGGTGCGCAAGGCGTTCCCGGTCAGGAAGGTGACTTCCTCCCGCAGAAGGAACGAGACCGTGATCCTGACCGAACAGCCGCTGGACGAGAGCGCCCTGCGGGCGGCTGTCTCCGCGGCGGGGTACGACGTGGGGGAGATCAGGAAAGAATCCCAGGGCCGCCCGCCCTGCTGAGCGCCCGGATCCCTGCGGGCGCTCAGCAGGCGCTCCAAATACGCCCGGCGCACCGCCGGGCCTGTTGGAAAAGGAGGCGGACAGATGCTGGCGGAATATCTCGACGGGGCGCCCCAGGCGCTGTGGCAGACGGTGATGCCCGGGGCGAGGGCCTGCCTCTTCTCGCTGGACGGTGAGGAGAGCTCTCCCCCCGGCGGCCTGCCGCCCCGGCTGGAGCAGATGCACTTTGAGGTCCTGTTCTGCCTGAAAGGGTCCGTGACCCTTGTCCGGCGCGACGGGACGGCCCTTACCGCCGGGCCGCGGCAGATACTGCTGCTGGCCGGCGGCTCCGCCCTGGCCGGCGGGCGGCTGGAGCGCCCCGCCTCCGGCGTGCTGGTGGCGGTGGACGCCCGGCAGGCGCGGGAGAGCCTGGAGGCCCTGTGCGCCCTGCTGGGCCTCACCCTGGACACCGGGCAGGTGCGCCGGCGGATGGACCGCAAGGGCGGCTGTGAACTGGTCGGGCGCTCCCCATGGAGCCAGTCGGCCTTTGAGCACCTGGCCCGCCTGCCCCAGGCGGAGCGGGGGCGGTGGTGCGTGCTGAAGTCGGTGGAGCTGCTCTACCTGCTCTGCACCCCGGAGGAAGGCGCGCCGGAAGAGGGTCCCCTGGCCCGGACGGTGGCCGACCTGCGGCGGTACATGGAGGAGCACCTGGACGAGCCCCTCACCATCCCGGCCCTGAGCCGGCGCTGCTGCCTCTCCCCCACCGCCCTGAAGTGCGCCTTCCGCCGGATGTACGGCCAGAGCATCCACGCCTGGCTGCGGGACCGGCGGCTGGAGCGGGCGGCGGAGCTGCTGCGCGCCTCCCGCCTCAGCGTGCTGGGGGTGGCCCAGGCGGTGGGGTACGGCAGCGCCAGCCAGTTCAGCGCCGCCTTCCGCCAGCGGTACGGCACGGCCCCGGGGCAGTATCGGAAAAATGTCTGAACGGGCGCGGCCGCGTCCGTTTCGGCGGGACAGGCCGGGCCCGTTCTGCTATAATTTCACAATATGCAAAGAGCCTATGGCTCCCACAGGCAAGGAGGAGAGCGCTTTGAAGCAGCACCGTTTCTGGGCCTGGGCCGCCGTGATCTGCATGGTCATGGTGATGGTCACGGGCTACAAACGCAAGTAAGTACATGGCAGAAAGGACAGATCCTCTATGACGAAACACACCATTCCCCTGGCCTGCTTTGTGGGCGGCGCCCTGTTCGGCTCCGTCGGCGTAAAGCTGCTCACCAGCAAGGACGCCAAGCAGGCCTACACCCACATCACCGCCGCCGGCCTGCGGATGAAGGACGCGGTGATGGAGACCGTCACCGCCGCCCAGGAGAACGCCGCCGACATCCTGGCCTCCGCCAGGGACATCAACGAGGCCCGGGCCGCCAAAGAGGCCGGGGAGCAGGTGGAGGGGCAGGACGCCTGACCCCGCCCGGGAAAGGGAGCCGCCACGTGCGGCTCCTTTTTGCAGGAAAAGGAGCAAAAACCATGAAAGCAGTCATCGTACACGAGAGCCGGGGGCGGATGCGCCTGCGCCTCCGGCAGAAGCACCTGACCCTGCGGCAGGCCGACCTGCTGGAGGCCTGGCTGAAAAGCCGGCCCTGGGCCATGGAGGCCGCCGTCCACGAGCGGACGGGCTGCGTCATCCTCACCTACCGGGAGGGGGCGCGGGCCGACGCCCTGGCCGCCGTGGCCGGGTTCACCTGGGCCGGGGCGGAGACGGAGATCACCCTGCCCGGCCACAGCGTCCGATCACTCAACCGCCAGTTCCAGGAGAAGCTGGTGGGCAAGGTGCTCATGAAGGGGGCCTCCGCCCTCTTCTTCCCCGCCCCGGTGCGGGCCGCCCGGGTGGTGTGGCACATGGTCCCCTTCCTGCGGAAGGGGCTGGCCTGCCTGCTGCGGGGGCGGATCAAGGTAGAGCTGCTGGACGCCCTGTCCATCGGCATCTCCGCCTTCCGCCGGGACTTCGGCACCGCCGGCACCGTCATGTTCCTGCTGGAGATCGGCGAGCTGCTGGAGGACTGGACCCGGAAAAAGTCGGTGGCCGACCTGGCCGAGAGCCTGTCCCTCCACGTGGACCGGGTATGGCTGGAAACAGAGGCCGGCGAGGTGCTCACCCCCATCGGCCAGATCAGGCCGGGGGACCGGGTGGTGGTCCGGGCGGGGGGCGTCGTCCCCCTGGACGGGGTGGTGGCCCAGGGGGAGGTCACGGTGAACCAGGCCTCCCTCACCGGCGAGTCCATCCCCGTAGCCAAGCGGCCCGGCGGAGCCCTCTACGCCGGCACGGTGGTGGAGGAGGGCCAGTGCGTCCTGGAGGTGCGCCAGGCCTCCGGCCAGGGCCGGTACGACCAGATCGTGGAGATGATCCAGCGCTCCGAGCAGCTCAAGTCCGCCGCCGAGGCCAGGGCGGCGGGCCTGGCGGACCGCCTGGTGCCCTACACCTTCGCCGGGAGCCTGCTGAGCCTGGCCCTCACCCGGAACGTGACCCGGGCCCTGTCGGTGCTGATGGTGGACTTCTCCTGCGCCCTGAAGCTGGCCATGCCCCTGGCGGTGCTCTCCGCCATGCGGGAGGCGGGAAGGGCCCACATCACCGTCAAGGGCGGCAGGTTCCTGGAGGCCGCCGCCCGGGCGGACGTCATCGTCTTTGACAAGACGGGCACGCTCACCCATGCCTGCCCCCGGGTGGCCCGGGTGGTCCCCTTCGGCGGAAGGGACGAGGCGGAGATGCTCAAGCTGGCCGCCTGCCTGGAGGAGCACTTCCCCCACTCCATGGCCAACGCCGTGGTGGAGGAGGCCCGCCGGCGGGGCCTGAACCACGAGGAGCGCCACGCCAGGGTGGAGTACCTGGTGGCCCACGGCATCGCCAGCTCGGTGGGCCGCGAGCAGGTGCGCATCGGCAGCGCCCACTTCATCTTCGAGGACGAGCGGTGTATCGTACCCCCGGAGGAGCGGGACAGGTTCGCCGCCCTGCCGGCGGAGTACTCCCAGCTCTACCTGGCCATCGACGGGACGCTCTCCGCCGTGATCTGCATCTCCGACCCCCTGCGGGAGGAGGCCCGGGACGTGCTGGCCGCCCTGCGGGGCCTGGGTGTGCGCCGGGCGGTGATGCTCACCGGGGACAGCCCCCGCACCGCCGCCGCCATCGCCGGGGAGCTGGGGGTGGACGACTTCCAGGCCGGCGTACTGCCGGCGGACAAGGCCGAGTACGTGGCCGCCCTGCGGCGGGAGGGGCACACCGTCCTCATGGTGGGGGACGGCATCAACGACTCCCCCGCCCTCTCCGAGGCGGACGCCGGCGTGGCCGTCAGCGACGGGGCGGCCATCGCCCGGGAGATCGCCGACATCACCATCGCCGCCGACAGCCTGTGGGAGCTGGTGCGCCTGCGGCAGCTGGCCATGGCCCTCATGGACCGCATCCGGGCCAATTACCGCTTCGTTATCGGCTTCAACGGGGCGCTCATCGCCCTGGGCGCGGCGGGGGCGCTGCCCCCGGCCGCGTCGGCCGTGCTCCACAACCTGTCCACCCTGGCGGTGAGCCTGCACAGCATGAGCCCCCTGCCCCCGCCCAGACCGATGGAACAGCCCTGAACGGACCGGCCCGGCGCATACGCGCCGGGCCGGTCCCGCTTTCCCGGGGAAGGCCGCCCGGCGGGCGCGGAGGTGTGCGCTGATTTTTTCTGCGCGCGCCTCTTGACAAACCGGCGGGGCCGGCGTATTATAACAGCGTTATATAACACTGTTACGAGGAGTCCTGCCTGATGGAAGACCGCTCTACCGCCACCCTGCAGAACATCCAGCGCTCCGCCCTGGAGGAGTTCCTGGACAAGGGCTTCCAGGGGGCCTCCCTGCGGCAGATCGTGAAGAGCGCGGGGGTGACCACGGGGGCCTTTTACGGCTACTTTTCCAGCAAGGAGGCCCTGTTCGCCTCCATCGTGGAGCCCCACGCCGCCGCCCTCATGGGGCGGTTCATGCAGGCGCAGACCTCCTTTGCCGAGCTGCCGGAATCGGAGCAGCCGGCGCACATGGGGGTGGAGTCCTCCGACTGCCTGCGCTGGATGGTGGAGTACATCTGCCGGCACCGGGAGCCGGTGAAGCTCCTGCTCTGCCGGTCGGAGGGCACCAGCTACGAGCACTTCGTCCACAACATGGTGGAGGTGGAGGTGGAGTACACCCTTCGGTACCTGGAGGTGCTCCGGCGCCTGGGCCGCAGCGTACCCGAGCTGGACGGGCAGCTGTGTCACATCATCGCCAGCGGCATGTTCAACGGCATCTTTGAGATCGTGGTCCACGACATGCCCGACGACAAGGCCATGCGCTACGTGGGCCAGCTGCGGGAATTCTACACCGCCGGATGGCTGAAATTGATGGGGGCCTGACTCCCGTCTTTTTTGGATAGAAGTTAGCCATTGCTAACCAAGAGGAGGGAGAACCTTGAACAAAAAGAAACCGAGCAGCCTGTCCCGCATCCTCAGCTATGCGGGCGGGCACAAGAGCCTGACCCTGCTGGGCTGCCTCCTGTCCGCCCTGTCGGCGGTGCTGGGGCTGGTCCCGTACGTGTGCGTCTGGCTGGTGGCCAGGGGCCTGCTGGAGGCCTGGCCCGGCCCGGGCGGGGCGGGAGACCTGGCCCGCTGGGGCTGGACGGCGGTGTGGACCGCCATAGGCAGCATCGCGCTGTACTTTGCCGCTCTCATGTCCACCCACATCGCCGCCTTCCGCACCGCCCGGAACATCCGGCGCTCGGCCATGGCCCATGCGCTGAAGCTGCCCCTGGGCTTTTTCACCGGGAGCCAGTCCGGGCGGCTGCGCAAGCTCATCGACGACAACGCCGGGCTCACCGAGGACCTGCTGGCCCACAAGCTGCCCGACCTGGCCGCCACGGCGGTGACGCCCATCGCCGCCATCGTCATGCTGTTCCTCTTTGACTGGCGGATGGGGCTTTTGTGCCTTGCCACCATGGTGCTGGCCCTGCTCTCCATGTGCATGATGATGGGGGGCAAAAACACCGGCTTCTTCCACCGCTACCAGCAGGAGATCACCCGCATGAGCGGCGAGGCGGTGGAGTACGTCCGGGGGATCCCGGTGGTGAAGATGTTCCAGCAGACGGTGTACTCCTTCAAGGCCTTCTACGCCGCCATCCAGGATTACAGCAGCCTGGCCAGCCAGTACGCCATGAGCTGCCGGACGGGCCAGACCTGCTTCCTCACCTGCATCAACGGCGCCTTCGCCCTGCTGATCCCGGCGGCGCTGCTGCTGGCCTCGGGCGGGGACGTGCGGGCGGTGCTGGTGAACTTCATCTTCTACGCCCTGTTCGCCCCGGCCTGCGGGCAGATGATCAACCGCATCATGTACATGAGCGAGGCGGTGATGGAGGCCGACGAGGCGGTGGGCCGCCTGGACGAGATCCTGGACCGGCGGCCCATGCCCCAGCCCCAGGTGCGGAAGCGGCCGGAGAGCGCCGCCGTGGTCTTTGACCGCGTGCGCTTCACCTACCCCGGCGCGGCGCGGCCCGCCCTGGACGGCGTGTCCTTTTCCGTCCGGCCCGGACAGGTGGTGGCCCTGGTGGGGCCCTCCGGCGGCGGCAAGACCACCGCCGCCAGCCTGATCCCCCGGTTCTGGGACGTGGATGGCGGCTCGGTGTCCGTGGGCGGGGCGGACGTGCGGGAGCTGGACGGCGCCGCCCTGATGAAACAGGTGGCCTTCGTGTTCCAGGACACCCGGCTGTTCAAGGAGAGCCTCCTGGACAACATCCGCGCCGCCCGGCCGGAGGCCACCCGGGAGGAGGTGCTGGCCGCCGCCCGCGCCGCCCAGTGCGGCGACATCCTGGCAAAGCTGCCCCAGGGCCTGGACACGGTAGTGGGCGCCAGGGGCGTCTACCTCTCCGGCGGGGAGCAGCAGCGCATCGCCCTGG
>DHCMC07803__coassemble_1852_pt1 | contig 9584 bp, 7 predicted proteins | sample DHCMC07803__metabat2_high_PE_053 | metagenome-assembled genome bin DHCMC07803 | reverse complement strand
CACACATCTGCCCCGCGAAATCCCCCAGCCCTCCCATCAGGGAATACTTCTTAAATATGACGCCGCCGTCCTTATCTGTATAAATCTCCAGCGGGTCGCCATCACTGATAACATTGGCATGGAACACCTTGTCCGGGCGCTTTTCCGCGCGCTGAACGATGGTAACGGGTGAGATATGTCCCATGCCCGACTTAAAATTTACGGTGCCCGCCGAATAAACAGCCGCCGCAGCCACGCAGTCCTCCGTAGGGCGGGGGCTTGCCCCCGCCGCCTCCGGTAATGCCGGCAATGTGCCGGAGCGCAGGATGCTGTCCACATCCGCCTGGAGCTGGATTTCCAGATGATCCTCATAGACCTTGATCTTCTGAATGATGAGCTCCAGATCGCGGCGCTCCAGCCGCTGCTTGTTCAGGATGTCCTCAAAGACCTCCAGGGCGGTGCGGGCCGCCCGGTTCACCCGGATGATGGTGTTGCGCTTGTCTGACAGCAGCTCGATCTGGCGGCCGATGCCCTCGATCCTTTTTTGCAGGTCGCCCTCCAGCTCGTCGTAGGTCTGCTCCAGGATGTCCTCCTGATCCGGGTGCTTCATCAGATCCCGGATGCGCTGGCGTTTCGTGACCTTCAGCTCCTCCTGGAGGTCGGAGAGCACCTCCGCCAGGCGGTCGGCGCTCTGCTCCGTCTCCGCCACGTCCTCCTGCTCCCGGGCCAGATCCTCGTTGAGCCGCTGAAGCATCTCCGAAGCGTGATCCATCACCTGCCGGATATAGTGTTTCATCAGCTCATCCAGCTTGTCGGCGCGGATGTGGTGGCTGGTGCAGCCCTTCAGCCCCCGGCGGTGGTAGGTGCCGCAGGTATAGGCGCTCTTCAGGTCTCTGCGGCTCATGGCGAACATGGGCGCCCCGCAGTCCCCGCACACCAGGAAGCCGGAGTAGACGTTGTCGTACTTCTTCACCCCTCGGTAATGGGAGGTGGTCCGTTTTTCCCGCAGGGCCCGGGTGGCGGCAAAGGTGCGGTAGTCGACGATGGCCTGGTGGTGGTGCTCAATGACGATCTGCTGGTCCTCGTCCCGGCGCACGTCTTTTCCGTTGATCTTCTTCCGGGTATACTTCCCCTGCCGGAGCGTACCGATGTAGAAGTCGTTGTCCAGAATGCCCTGTACCGTCACAATGGCCCAGGCGGGCTTCACCGTCCGGCTGTATTCCTCCCCGGCGGCCTCCTTTCGGTCCCGCTCCGCCATGCGGGGGGTAGGAATTCCCTGGTCGGTGAGGTAGTTGGCAATCTTCTTATAGCCCCAGCCCTCGTCGTTGTAGAGGCGGAAGATGGTGCGGACAATGTCTGCCTCGGCGGGAACAATCTCAAACTCCTGCCGCTTGTTGACAATGTAGCCGTAGGGGGCGGCGCAGATCCATTTGCCGTCCGCCTGACGCCGGCGGATGACGTTCTTTACCTTCTTGCTGGTATCGGTGACCGGCATCTCGTTGATGAGGAACTGGAACTGAATCTTCAGCCAGTCATCGTCGTTGGGGAAGTCGATGCTGTCCCCAATGGAGATGATCCGTACCCCGGCATCCCGCAGGTCCTCCAGCTCCACCAGCCCCCGGCTGTTCCGCCGGGAGAAGCGGGAAAAGTCTTTGACAATGAGAATGTCGTACTGATGGCTCATCAGGCCCTTCCGCATGGCCTGATAGCCCTCCCGCTGCTCAAAGGTGTAGCCGGAGCGATCCCGGTCCTCGTAGAAGGTCAATGTACTGCCGGGGAACTTCTGCCGGACAAAATCCTCAATAATGGCCTTCTGGTTCTCGATGGACACATTGTCACGATCCAGCTCGTCATCCACGGAGATGCGGGTGTAGCCAGCGATGTCAAAGGTTTCGGTCAACTGTCTCCATCCCCTTTCAAATATTTCTCCATGGCCCGATCAAAGTCGGAGATGTAGTCGGCGTCCTGCTTCTTGCGGAATTCCTCATAGACGGCGCTGACCTTCTGCACTGCCGCCTCCCAGGAGATGTGTCCCTTGCCCTCCAGCACGTTCCGGCGGTTGTTGCTGAGAAAACGGTCAGTTTCCCGGAGCCAGTCCTCCATAGACATGAGCACCTGGTCCTCCGCCATCAGCTCGGCGTAGTCGATAAACATGGTGACCAGCCGGTTGAGGCGGGAGAGCTCTTTCTCGTTTAAGTAGTTCTTGGCTACCAGAATGTCGCTTTTTAGGATTTTTCCATCCGGGGCCCCCTTCCAGGTGGTGAGGCCCATGGTGGGGCTGTCCAGGGTGGCCCGCTCCGAGATCAGCTCCGCCGCCGTCCTGCCGGTGACAGCGAAGTGGAGCTTGTTTTGGACGAAGGCATAGAAGGCCCGGGTGGTCTCGCTGTTCTTGTCGTAGTCGTAGCTGCACTGCTCAAATACGTCTGCGATCTTCTGGTAGGCCCGGCGCTCACTGGCCCGGATCTCCCGGATGCGCTCCAGCAGCTCATCGAAGTAGTCTCTCCCGAAGGGACGGCCGTTTTTCAGCATCTCGTCGTTGAGGACAAACCCCTTCTGAATGTACTCCTTTAGGGTTTTGGTGGCCCACTGGCGGAACCGGGTGGCCTTCTTGGAGTTCACACGGTAGCCTACGGCGATGATGGCGTCCAGGTTGTAGTGCTCCAGGGTGCGGCGAACCTGCCGGGAGCCCTCCTGACGAACCACCGAGATTTTCTCGGCAGTTGCCTCCGGCGTCAGCTCCTCCTCAGCATAGATATTTTTCAAGTGCAGGGAGATGTTGTCGGCGGTGCAGTCAAACAACTCCGCCATACCGCTCTGGGTCAGCCAGAAGGTCTCATCCTGAAATACCACACTGACGAACTCCTTCTCGCCTCCATTTTCATAGAGCAGGATCTCTCCCCTGGGACTTGGATGCTTCTCCATGCGCTCCTCCTTTCAACAATAAAGTCTCGATTTTTAGCCTTTCTTTAGATAACATTGTATACGGGTTCTGCCGGAATTGCAAGGGGAAAATGAGCCACGGGGGAGGCGGCGGGAACCGCCTCCCCCATGGCTTATGAGCCTATTACCATCCCGGCCCGTCTCTCGGCATGCACTTCCTTTTCCGCCTGTCTCCGCCGATTGTAGAGCAGCAGATCCCGGGTCTGCTGGTACAAATCCTCTTTCCCGGAGAGGAACACCGCCACAAGGTACTTTTGATCCTTGTACTGCTGATAAATCGGCTTCAGCGACTTGCGGAGCGCGGGATCGTTTTTTTCTTCTTTCGTAAGCCAGAGCTCCACGATCTTACTCTGCTCCTTGACCACCATGTGCAAGCGGCTCTCATCTCCTTTTCCATAGTTTTCTTCCTGTCGTTCAAACTATTCACATGGTCTGCTCCCATTTGTGTTCCTCCTTGTCGTTTCCCTTGTGCCCAAGGGCGATTTTCTTCTGCCGCTCCTTTTGCAGGAGCCTGCAGTCGGTGTGCTGGTGTGTCGTGGTGGAGTCCGTCACGGGATCAGCGTCCGCACCGCGCTCCAGAGCGCGGCCAAGCCGGACCAGACCGCCTGCAGGACCACCATACCCACCATCGTCCCCAGCAAAATCAGGGCCAGCCAAATCAGCACCGACAGCGCCGACTCCAAACTGGGCGGCGAGATAGAGATCTCTTTCTTTTTCCCAGCCTGTTTCAGCTCCGTCCGTACCTGGGCTACCTCCCGCGCCAGCGCCTCCATCTGCTCGCGGGTGGGGAGCTGTCCCACCTGTCGGCTCAATGCCCGTGTGAGGGCCTCCTGTGCGCCGACGCTGGCCTCCAGGCGCTCCAGCCGGTCTCTGTTGGTGCTCTCCAGCCGGTACAGGGCCGTGAGTGCCGCCAGCAGATCGTCCCAGTCCTGCCCCGTGGGAGTGTCCGGCGGCGTGGTCGGTACGGGCGGGGCCGGCGGCTGGTTTATCCGTTTCAGTTCTTCCACGGACAATCTCTGCCCGGATCCCAAATTCACGTTCCATGACCTCCTTGGTGTACTTCTCCTCGTGGAGCCGTTCATCCCGGCACCTCATGCCGTTTGGGGTGGTGTAGGTGATGTTCTTCCGCCCCTCCGTCCAGCGCACCTGATAGCCCTCGCGCTCCATCAGGGAGATAAACTCTTCCCGGGTTGCGGCGCACCTCATGCACTGGTCGATGGCGTTCATCAGCCGGAACTTCCAGCTCTGGCCCTTGGCGGCGGAGCGGTATTCACGGGTACTCATCCGCTTCTGCCTGACCCTCCGCTGGGGCGGCGGCAGGATCTCCAGCCCGTGGGCAATGCAGATCTCGTCGCTGGCCAGCCGGTGGGCCTGGAGATCGGCGGCGCTCTGGTGGAGCTTGCGGCCGTCCTGGAAGCTGACGCTGTTCACCACCAGGTGGTTATGCGGATGGGCCGTGTCCACGTGGGTGGCCACCAGCACCTCGAAGTCCGGGAACTCCCGCTGGGCCAGCTCCAGACCCATGGCGTGGATCTCCTGGGGCATTAGTCCATCCTGCGCTCCGAAGGACTGGACGAAGTGGTAGTACTGCCGGCCGTCTATCTTGCGGAACCGTTCCTTGGTGAGCTGCATCTCGGTGTAGGCAGACGGTGCGGTGCAGTTCCAGCCGGACACCAGCTGACGCCCCTCCCACAGCGTCTTTTCCTCCTGCTGGACATACCGCAGTACCCCACCCAGAGCGCCCTGGCCACCGCCCCGGTTCTTGATGGCGGTGAAGGTGGCCATCTCAGGTCACCTCTCGCAGAAGTTGCCGAAGCTGTTCACTGATGCGCTCATAGCCCTCCGCCAGCCTGTCGCCGTACACAACGGTGATCTTCCCCATGTGGGCCAGGGTAGTGAGCTGGTTCAGGTTGCGCCCCTGGGCCTTCAGCTCGGACAGCACCTTATCCAGGCCGTCCACCCGCACGATCTCCTTGCCCAGCCCGCTGTAGCACAGGTAGTCGGTGACCGTCAGGCCGGACTCCCTCGCCCGTTTTCGGATGGCCTCCTTAGTGCGGGGCGTCACCCGCAGGGTGATAATCTCTGTTTTTTGTTCTCTCTGCATTTGCATCTCCTTCTTCCATACACCCCTTCAGGGGCTGGGGGCCGGGGCAGCGCCCCGGAAGTGTGGCCGGCGTATAGCCGGACGCGATGCTTGCCCCTCGTCGGAGCAAAGTCCGCTCTGCGCGGAACACCCCTGCGGGGTATTCCTTGCTTCGCTCCCTTGCTCCTCCTCTTCCCGCCGAACCCGCTTCGCTGGGCTTCGGCGGGAGTTCCGGTGGATGGTCAGACGTTGTCAACAGGGTCGATGGTGACGATCTTTTCGGCAGGAAGATCATCTACACCATCGACCCTGTTCAGGCAGATGAGGCGCTCCCCGTTGCTCCTGCGGAAGGACACCACAATACCGCTCCGCCTTAATGTGTCAACGTTTTTGCGGATCTGGCGGGAGAGGCTGTTGGGCGTCAGTTTTTCGATACCGGCAGGGTCGATCTTCTCCAGCAGCACCTTGGCAGGGGCGCAAATCTCTGGCCGCTCCCGCAACAGTGCAGAGAGGAGGAAAGAAATCCGCCCGCCGGACTGATCCACCTGGGTACAGTCGTCGGAGAGCAGGTTCCAGATGTGGGTCTCACCGTCGAACTCCAGGGACAGTTCCCGGTAGGGAATGTCTCGCCCCGTGCAGTAGAGGGTGGCGATGTTCTCTCTGCGCTTGCTCTTGCGGAGCACAAAGTTGGAATCCGTGGCGCCGCTGAGCCCGGTGGTGCCGGAGATCATGTTCATGGGATCATCGTCGTTCAGCTTCCGCAGGTGGTGGATCAACAGGACGGTGGTCTGGTGCCGGTCTGCCAGAGCTTTGAGCACGCCGATGTCTCGGTAGTCGCTGGCGTAGGGATTGACCTCGTTGCCCGCGCCCCGGATGCGCTGGAGGGTGTCGATGACCACCAGGCCGGTGGCCGGGTGCTCCCGGAGGAACTGCTCCATCTGCTCCACCAGCCCGCTGCGGAGCTGCTCGGCCATCACGGCGAAGTGCAGCGCGGGCGGCGCGTCCTCGATGAGGTCAAAGAGGCGGCTTTGGATACGCTGGAAGCTGTCCTCCAGGCAGAGGTAGAGGACTTCACAGGGATGGGTGGGGAAATTCCAGAGGGGCTGACCCTGGGCCACCCGGAGGCACAGCCACAGGGCCAGCCAAGACTTGCCGATTTTCGGCGCCCCCGCCAGCATGTGGAGCCCCTGGGGCAGCAGACCCTCCACCACAAATGAGGGCGGCTCGTAGGGGATACCCAGCAGGGTATCCGCGTCGATGGTTTCCAGTTTTCTGACCGGCATAAGAACCCCCTGATGAATTCTAAAATTTCAGAGAAAAACATCTTGCGCTTCGGCAGGCTCTCTGTTAGACTGAACGCAGATGGGAACTGCGTTTTCCGAAACGCGGCACGCCGTCAGGCTGTTGCAGCAGCCTGGCGGTTTTCCTTTTTGCTGCGGTAAATGTGATAACACCTCCTTTTGCTCTTCGATGCCGCGCGCCAGGGATCGGTCCGCTCCATTGGTACGCTCGTCCGCCGTCCCACGACTGGCGAAGTCCCGGCGGTACTTTTCCTGGAGCAGCCGACTCCCGGCGGCGGGTATTCCGTTATCAAGGTGCAGTGGTTGCACATCGGATCGAATCGTGCTATACTGATCGGGTACACGTCCAGTATAACAGATCCGTAAACCGTTGCAAGACCTTGAAGAGCAGTTTTGCTCCTGTGAGAGCAAGTCGGGTAAAATAAGAAAATTCAATCGGGTACATAGGGGTACGATAGAAGATGTATTACATGAATCACGACGCGGTGGATTACTTCCGGGTGGACTTCACAGCAGAGGACAGCATCGTAGGAGGGAAGCATTATCCTCTGGGCAGCTTTGCGGCGGAGATGCTGGCGTTTGAGTGGAACGCGGCCGCAGACATTCGCCGGCCCCTGACACAATTCCGGGAGGAGTTTCAGATATTTCTGGCCTCCAGAAGTCCGTCCAGCGCCGCGGCCGCCCTTGGCGCCATGCAGGAGCTGTGGCAGGTGCTGGAGAAGCTGCCGCTCTACAACAAGCTGCTGGCGGGGGATCACCGGCGGAATGCCCTGATCCCCTATCTGCGGAAGCACCCGGATCTGACGGATGATATGCTGACACCGGGGACGCCCCGCAACGAGGCGTACACCCGGTGGATGGAAAAGCTGGAGACTCTGGAGAGTGAGCTTCGGGCCTTTGTGAAAGACACGGAGTGGATGCTGGAGGAGTTCTTTCAAAACCTGCCCTCCAGGAGGCGGCAGGACTACCTCCGGGCTTACGCCGGCTACCGGCGGACCCTGGAGGAGGCGGTGCGGCAGCAGAAAGACGCGGAGGACGCGGGGGACGTATGGGAGGACGGCACGGTGGATCTGGATACCGTCGCGTTTGAGTACCCCGTGAACATCTCCCTGGTTCCCGTCCTGGACCCCCAATCGCGCCGCCTGACGATGGCGGAACAGATGACCTTCGAGAGTCTCCCCAGCTTTTTGTACCTGGATCTGTATAAAGGAATGGCCGCCGGGAATTTACCGCGGCGCTGCGCCCATTGCCGCCGGTGGTTTTTGGCAATGGGCGGATACAATACCCTTTATTGTAGCCGGGTGGTTCCGGGTACCGGCGGAAAAACCTGCCGGAAAATCGGGGCCCATGTGCGGGAGAAAGAGAAGCAGAGGACGGAGACCGCCGCCCGGGAGTACAGCCGGGTCTACAACCGCCTGAAGGCCCGGAAGCGGCGGGGCCGCCTCGATACGGACGCCTGGAACCGCCAGGTGGCCCAGGCCCAGGCGCTAAAGGACGCATTTGCCGCCGGAGCGTTCACGCGGGAGGAATATGTGCAGAAGCTGAACGCGCTGTAGAGAGGCGAGGAGCGCCGCCATCGCCCGCCCAAGCAGGAATTCCACACTATAGCAGAAACAGCCGCTGTGCTCCATCGGAACACAGCGGTTGTTTTCAGCTTTGCTTACAAAAAATGTCGAAGAAAATACGGAGGAGGACAATCACTGTCCACTCAATATGCTATAATAGCAGTATCATGTCTCCTCAAAGCACAGGAATTTGTACGCAGGTACCTCTAATACGGCGGCGATATCAAACAGCGTGCCCAAGGACAGGGCCCTGGCGATGTTGGGGACTTCCAGATGGCCGGTGAAGGCGGGTGTCACCCCCGCCTTCTCCGCCAGCCGCTCCTGGGTCAGGCCCCGGAGCTTTCGGTAGCAGGCGATTTTCAATCCGATTTGACAGCATTGTTCCTTGTAAATTATTTTCATGCGCAATTTCTCCAGCGTCCCCCTTATGGCTGCGGATTGTGGAAGAATTTTTCACAAGCAGATAATGTCCCCCGATGTAAGACAGAATACTGAATGGCTGACGATCGTACTTTTTTCATAAACTTTTTGAACAAAGGCGTTTTTACTGGAGCGGCGGTCCGCTCGTCGCTATCATAAGCAGCCTGTACACGCCCTTGCTTTGCGGAGACAGTGGATGGCCCCTCTCTGGCTGCGGCCAGGTAAGGGGCTGTATACAGAGAGGAGAATTGTACTTATGAGCGTAACTGTGGCGGACCTGCTGAATCTGCCCAGCCTGCGCAACGCCCGCCTGGCGGCGGGTAGGGGCGGGCTGGGCAGGCCGGTATCCTCCATTTCCGTGCTGGAGTACGCCGACGCCAATGCCCTGCAGAGCGAGCTGTTTGAAAACAACGAGTTCTACGGAAGCGAGATTGTGATTACCGGCTTCACCAGCATCCCCCGGGATGTGGAGGCCCAGTGCGCCAACATCCGCCGGCTGGCCGGGGCGGGGGAGGTGGGGCTGATCCTGTTCTATGTGGGCATCTTTATGCCAAAAGTAGACCGGGAGCTTATCGAACTGGCGGACAGCCTGGACTTTCCCCTCATTGTCATGCCGGAAAAGCAGATGAACCAGCGGTACTCCGAGGTCATCTGCGAGGTGATGGAGGCCATCTTCCGGGATCAGAACTCCGCCGCCGGCCTGGTGGGGGACATCCTCCAGCGCATGTCTCTCCTGCCCGAGCACCAGCGGACGCCGGACACCGTGCTCCGGCTGCTCAGCGACCGCATCCGTGCCTCCGCCGCGCTGGCTGACCGCGCCCGCCATGTGCTCAGCGCGGCCAACTGGCCCCGCACGCTGGAGCTCCGGCCGGAGCAGGTGCTGCCCGCCCTCCCCGCGCTGCCCCAGCCCTGGGGGACGCCTATGGAGCTGGAGGGCGGCCGGTTTCAGCTCTACCGCTGCTCCCTGTCGGACACGGCCTCCAATATGGAGCTGTTCCTGCTCAAGGAGGGGACGCCCCTCTCCCCGGAGACGGCCCGACAGTCGGCGGAGGTGGTACGCCTGGCTGTGAACCTGTGGGGCCGGGGCCATGACCGGGAGGTGATGAGCGAGCTGGTGCGGGCCATACTTCGGGACGAGCCGCTGAAGATGCGCCGCCTGGCGGACATCTTCCACGTGGACGTAGCATCCATCCACAGCATGTGGGTGGTTCACAGCCTCCAGGCCCAGGGTGACTTTCCAAGGGATGTGCTGCCCCTGGTGCTGGAGGCGCTGTCCCACGCCTGCGGCGCCCTGGT
>DHCMC07803__coassemble_1849_pt1 | contig 9595 bp, 6 predicted proteins | sample DHCMC07803__metabat2_high_PE_053 | metagenome-assembled genome bin DHCMC07803 | reverse complement strand
TGGAGGTCCAGGGCCGCCACAAGAAGCAGACCGGCGGCCACGGCCAGTTCGGCGATGTGTGGATGCGCTTTGAGCCCGGCGACACCGAGGAACTGCAGTTCTGCGAGGAGGTCGTGGGCGGCGCGGTGCCCAAGAACTACTTCCCCGCCGTGGAGAAGGGCATGCGCGAGGCGGTGCAGCACGGCGTGCTGGCCGGCTACCCGGTGGTGTACCTGAAGGCCACCCTGTTTGACGGCTCCTACCACCCGGTGGACTCCTCCGAAATGGCCTTCAAGACCGCCGTTCAGCTGGCCTACAAGGCCGGCATGCCTCAGGCCTCCCCCGTGCTGCTGGAGCCCATCGGCGAACTGAAGGTCACCATTCCCGACAGCTATATGGGCGACGTCATCGGCGATCTGAACAAGCGCCGGGGCCGTGTCATGGGCATGAACCCCGACGGCGAGGGCAACCAGATCGTGGAGGCCGAGGTGCCCATGGCCGAGATGGGCCGCTACGCCATCGACCTGCGCTCCATGACCCAGGGCCGCGGCTCCTTCACCTTCCACTTCGTCCGCTACGAGGACGCGCCTCCTGCCGCCCAGGAGAAGGCCATCGAGGCCGCCAAGGCGATGCAGGACGAGGAAAACTAAACAAGCTTGCACAAGGGCCGGGCTGCGATGCAGCCCGGCCCTTTTTTGTAAAAGAAAACCACCGGCAATGCCGGTGGTTTTCTTTTACAAGAGAATCCGGCCTTCGCTCTCTGGGAGCGAAGGCCGGAAGGGAGATCGCGCAGACAGTGGGGAGGGTCGCGCAATCATAAGGGAGGGTCGCGCGGTCAATCGCGCTGGGAATGAATCGTCATAGAGCCAGTCACCTTGCCGATGATGAGCATCACGACCACGGTGGAGGCGATGGCGATGGCCAGGCAGACCACCTGAGGCACGTAGTTGATGATCAAACCGTCGATGATGTAGTTGACAAAGGCGATGGCAGCCACGGTAACGGCGTAGGGGATCTGGGTGGCCACGTGGTTGAGGTGGTAGCACTGAGCGCCGGTGGACGCCATGATGGTGGTGTCGGAGATGGGGGAGCAGTGGTCGCCCATGACCGCGCCGCCCAGGGTGGCGCCGATACCCACCATCAGGATGGGCACGTCGTTCAGGGCCTCAGCAGTCAGATTGTCGAAGCCGCCGGGGGTGAAGATCTCCAGCACGATGGGCAGCAGGATGCCGAAGGTGCCCCAGGAGGTGCCGGTGGCGAAGCCCAGGAAGCAGGCGATGATGAACACCACGGCGGGCAGGAAGTTGTGCAGGCCGGGGCCCAGCTGCTCCACCAGGTCAGCCACGAACTCGGGGGCGCCCAGGCCGTCGCGGGTCACGCCGCTGATGGTCCAGGCCATGCAGAGGATCAGGATGGCGGGGACCATCTGCTTGAAGCCCTCAGGCAGGCAGTCCATCAGCTCGGTGAACTTCATGGAACGGCGGGCCATAAAGTAGATCATGTCGATGATGATGGCGATGGTGGCGCCGAAGGGCAGGCCGAAGAAGGCGTCGGTGTTGGCGAACATGCTCAGGATATCGGTGCCGCCGCCCAGCCAGCCGGCATAGATCAGGCCGCCCACGCAGCAGATGATGAGGATGATGACGGGCAGGATCAGGTCGATGACCTTGCCGTTGGGGTTGAACTTCATCTCCTCAGCATTGGCGTAGGGACGCTCGGGGGTGGTGTAGAGGTCGCCCTTGGCGGCGTTGTCCTCGTGCTTCTTCATGGGGCCGTAGTCGATGTTCAGGCAGGTCATCATGATGATGAAGACCATGGTGAGCACCGCGTAGTAGTTATAGGGGATGGCCCGCAGGAAGATCTGGAAGCCCAGCTCCTCGTTGTTGATGACGCCGGTGACGGCGGCAGCCCAGGAGGAAATGGGCATCATGATGCAGACAGGGGCGGCGGTGGCGTCGCACATGTAGGACAGCTTGGCGCGGGAAATGTGGTGGCTGTCGGCCACGGGGCGCATCACGTTGCCGGTGGTCAGGTTGTTGAAGTAGTCGTCCACGCCCAGCACGATGGCCAGGATGAAGGTGGACCACAGGGCGCCGGCCTTGGTCTTGATGTGGGCCACAGCCCAGTCGCCATAGGCCTTGGAGCCGCCGGCCCGGATCATCAGGGCCACCAGGCAGCCCAGGATGACCAGGAAGATCAGGATACCGGCGTTGCCGCCGATGTTGCCCACGAAGCCGTTGACCAGGTGGTCAAAGGTGAGCACGGGGTCGAAGTTGGCCTGGAGTACGAAGCCCACCAGGATACCGATGAACAGGGACGAATACACTTCCTTGGTGATCAGCGCCAGAACGATAGCCACCACAGGCGGCAGCAGGGACAGAGGTCCGCCGTAGAAATTGCTGACGGCAGCCTCGCCCTCGGCGAAGGCCACGGTGACCATGATACATGCCAGCGCGAACAGGACCAGCAGGAATCTGCCCAGCCGGTTTTTGCTCGGTTTACTCATGATGTTCCTCCTAATTCAATCGTCTCTTACCGTCTTCAGGAAAAATGCCACCAAAGGCCCCGGCAGCGCTGCACGCAGTCCGCAGGCGCCTGCCGGGCGGCACGGCATTTTTCCCGAAAGGGTGATCCTCTAAGCTCCCCAACCCAAGGACCAAGGTCATCATACACCCTTGTTCACAATTTGTCTATAAATTTTTTATCATTACAAATTTTTTGTAAGGCTCACCAATTTTATTGCCCTATTTTGGTCGTTCTGTCAAAATTCCCGGCGGCAGTCCCGCCCGCCAAGGCGCAAAAAAAGATCCCGGAACCGCTTTGCGGTCCGGGATCTTTTCAGTTGTGATCAGCCTACTCTTCAGCAGACATCAGTCGCGCTGAGAGTGGATGTTCATGGAGCCGGTCACCTTGCCGATGATGAGCATCACGACCACGGTGGAGGCGATGGCGATGGCCAGGCAGACCACCTGAGGCACGTAGTTGATGATCAAACCGTCGATGATGTAGTTGACAAAGGCGATGGCAGCCACGGTAACGGCGTAGGGGATCTGGGTGGCCACGTGGTTGAGGTGGTAGCACTGAGCGCCGGTGGACGCCATGATGGTGGTGTCGGAGATGGGGGAGCAGTGGTCGCCCATGACCGCGCCGCCCAGGGTGGCGCCGATACCCACCATCAGGATGGGCACGTCGTTCAGGGCCTCAGCAGTCAGATTGTCGAAGCCGCCGGGGGTGAAGATCTCCAGCACGATGGGCAGCAGGATGCCGAAGGTGCCCCAGGAGGTGCCGGTGGCGAAGCCCAGGAAGCAGGCGATGATGAACACCACGGCGGGCAGGAAGTTGTGCAGGCCGGGGCCCAGCTGCTCCACCAGGTCAGCCACGAACTCGGGGGCGCCCAGGCCGTCGCGGGTCACGCCGCTGATGGTCCAGGCCATGCAGAGGATCAGGATGGCGGGGACCATCTGGTTGAAGCCCTTGGGCAGGCAGTCCATCAGCTCGGTGAAGCTCATGGAGCGGCGGACCATAAAGTAGATCATGTCGATGATGATGGCGATGGTGGCGCCGAAGGGCAGCGCGAAGAAGGCGTCGGTGCTGGCGAACATCTGGATGATGCCGCGGGCGCCGGACAGCCAGCCAGCGTACAGCAGGCCGGCCACGCAGCAGATGATGAGGACGACGACGGGCAGGATCAGGTCGATGACCTTGCCGTTGGGATTGAACTTCATCTCCTCAGCGTCGGCATAGGGACGCTCGGGGGTGGTGTAGAGGTCGCCCTTGGCGGCGTTGTCCTCGTGCTTCTTCATGGGGCCGTAGTCGATGTTCAGGCAGGTCATCATGATGATGAAGACCATGGTGAGCACCGCGTAGTAGTTATAGGGGATGGCCCGCAGGAAGATCTGGAAGCCCAGCTCCTCGTTGTTGATGACGCCGGTGACGGCGGCAGCCCAGGAGGAAATGGGCATCATGATGCAGACAGGGGCGGCGGTGGCGTCGCACATGTAGGACAGCTTGGCGCGGGAAATGTGGTGGCTGTCGGCCACGGGGCGCATCACGTTGCCGGTGGTCAGGTTGTTGAAGTAGTCGTCCACGCCCAGCACGATGGCCAGGATGAAGGTGGACCACAGGGCGCCGGCCTTGGTCTTGATGTGGGCCACAGCCCAGTCGCCATAGGCCTTGGAGCCGCCGGCCCGGATCATCAGGGCCACCAGGCAGCCCAGGATGACCAGGAAGATCAGGATACCGGCGTTGCCGCCGATGTTGCCCACGAAGCCGTTGACCAGGTGGTCAAAGGTGAGCACGGGGTCGAAGTTGGCCTGGAGTACGAAGCCCACCAGGATACCGATGAACAGGGACGAATACACTTCCTTGGTGATCAGTGCCAGAACGATAGCCACCACGGGCGGCAGCAGGGACAGAGGCCCGCCGTAGAAGTTGCTGACGGCTTCCTCGCCCTCGGCGAAGGCCACGGTGACCATGATGCACGCCAGTGCAAACAGGACCAGCAGCAGCCTTCCGATGCGTTGCATTTTTGCTGACTTCATAATTACCCTCCCTTATAAATTGGCGAATCCTAACAGCCTCCCCAACCCTAGGATTCATGCCTATCATACACCATCATTCACAATTTGGCAATACTTTTCCATCATTTTTTACAAACCGTGTCACACTTTACCGCGATGCATCTCACATTTTTAGCAAAAGGTTCTCGTTTTTCAGGGATTCCCTGACTCTGAGGAACGTTTTCTCGTCGGCACAGCGTATGGTGTGCAGATGGACCCCCCCGGTCAGCTCGGCCAGAGGCCTTGCCCCATGCTCGGCCACCCGGCGGAGGAACTCCGCTACATCATATCGGCTGCGCACCCCCAATATGCCGGTAAGCTGGCCGTAGACCGGGTGCTCCACGATCACGTCCACCGCCTCTCCCCCGGCGTCCACGATGGCCGTGAGTTCCCGGCCCATGTCCTCCGGGGCGTGGACGCAGGCCACGGTCCCGGTGTATCCCTCCGGCGGCCGGTCCAGCATGTAGCCCCTGGGCGTGGCCAGGATACGGGCGCCCCCCGCCCGCAGCAGGGCCACGTCCCCCACGATGATCTGCCGGCTGACGGAGAACCGCCGGGCCAGCTCCGTAGCGCTCACCGGCCCCGCCGCCGCCTCCAGGGCGGCGGCCACCTCCGCTCTCCGCTGCGTCCCGCTGCGCTCGCTCATGGCTCGTCCCTCCTTTGCCCCCAAGTATAACAGCTTCCCTTCCCGCTGTAAATCACCTTGCTTTTTTCAGGAAAGCACAGTACAATAAATATAGACAAAATGTTGAAGGGAGGGTTCGCCTCATGGACCGCGACGAGGCCTTTGAATTCCTGGACCGTACCGCCAGGGGCATCGCGGAGATGTTCGGCTCCACCTGCGAGACTCTGGTCCACGACATGGGGGATCCCCGCCACCCCATCCTGTCCATCTACAACGGCCACGTCTCCGGCCGAACGGTGGGCTCCACCCTGGATATCCTGGGCACCGCCCGGGAGCTGGACGAGACCGCCCTGGTCACAGATTTTGTCAACCTCTACGCCACCACTCCCTCCGGCCAGCAGATCAAGAGCAGTACCTTCCATCTGATCGGAGAGGGGTACAACCTGGCCCTGGGCATCAATTTCGACTACTCCTCCCTGGTGTATGCCAACCGCATCCTTGTGGACCTGATGAGCGCCGAGGCCGACCTGCAAAGCGCCATGTGGCACGGCGGCGACCAGCGGCTGGGGGATCTGTTCGAGGAGTGCCTGGCCGCGGTGGGCAAGCCGGTGACCGCCCTGAACAAGCGGGACCGCATGAAGATCATCGCCCTGCTGGACCAGAAAAACGCCTTTTCCTTCCGCAAGTCGGTGCCCTTCGTGGCCAAACGCCTCCAGGTCTCCCGGTACACGGTATACAAGTACCTGGGGGAGCTCAACGCCGCCCAGGAGGCGGAATGACCCCTCCGCGCCCCGGCCTGTGTATCCGCGGCGCGGCTCTTACCTATCATTTATATATGATGCAGAATAAAAAGCATGAGGAGGAGCGCTCCATGTACGAGCAGCAGATCCATTCCTATTTTGACGACCCGGCCCGCCGGGCCCAGCTGGTGGAGGCGGTCTCCCGGCTGGTGCGGGTGCGCAGCGTCCGGGAGGAACCCCAGCCCGGCATGCCCTTCGGCCCCGGCCCCGCCGCCGCCCTGAGGGAGGCGCTGGACCTGGCCGGAGAGCTGGGCTTTGCCGTCAGAAACTATGAAAACTATGTGGGGGCCGTGGACCTGAACGGCGGGGAGACCGCCCTGCACATCCTCTGCCACCTGGACGTGGTGGGGGAGGGCACCGGCTGGACGGTGACCGAGCCCTATGCGCCAAAGGAGGTGGACGGCATGCTCTACGGCCGGGGCACCGACGACGACAAGGGCCCCGCCGTGGCCGCCCTGCTGGCCATGCAGGCGGTGCGGGAGCTGGGCGTGCCTTTGAAGCGGAACGTCCGTCTCCTGCTGGGCACCGACGAGGAGAGCGGCTCGGAGGATATCGCCTACTACTATGCCCGGGAGCCCTACGCCCCCTATACCTTCTCCCCCGATGCGGAGTTTCCCCTGATCAACATCGAGAAGGGCAACTACAAGCCGGTGTTCACCAAGACCTGGGAGGCGGAGACCGCCACCCCCCGGGTGAAGGAGCTCCACGGCGGCTTCCGCATCAACGTGGTTCCGCCGGAGGCGGAGTGTCTCATCGCCGGCCTGTCCGCCGGCGCCGCCCAGCCCTACTGCGACCGGGCCGCCGCGGCCACCGGCGCGGCCTTTGAGCTGCGGGAGGAGGGGGAGGACCTGCGCGTGCTCTGCCACGGCACGGGGGCCCACGCCTCCACCCCGGCGGAGGGGTGCAACGCCATCACCGCCCTGCTGGCCCTGCTGGCCGAGCTGCCGCTGGCCAAGGTGGGCTCCACCGCCGCCTTCCGCGCCCTGCACGCCCTCTTCCCCCATGGCGACACGGAGGGAAAGGCCCTGGGCATCGCCCAGGCCGACGAGATCTCCGGCGCGCTGTCGCTGGCCTTTTCCCTGCTGGAGGCCGGCCCCACCGGCCTGTCCGGCCAGTTTGACAGCCGGGTGCCCATCTGCGGCACGCAGGAGAACTGCCAAAAGACGGCGGAGGCCGCCTTTGCCAAGTTCGGCTTTGCCGCGGAGGGCGGCATGGACGCCCCCCACCACACCCCGGCGGACACCCCCTTTATCAAGACCCTGCTCTCCTGCTACGAGCGGTATACCGGCAACAGGGGCGAGTGCCTGGCCATCGGCGGGGGCACCTACGTCCACCACATTCCCGGCGGGGTGGCCTTCGGCTGCGCCATGCCCGGCTTTAACGGGAACATGCATGGGGCGGACGAGCACACCAGCATCGCCGACCTGCTCACCTCCGCCAAGATCTTCACCCAGGCCATCATCGAGCTGTGCTCCTGAGCGCGCGGCGGCCGTCTTTGAAACGAAGTCTGTCATGAAACGCAGAATATAAGGAAAGAGAAAGGATGATACCCATGCGTAAAGCCATCATCACCCTGCTCCTGCTCCCCGCCCTTCTGCTCCCCCTGTCCGCCTGCGGCGGCGGCATGAGCGACCAGACCGCCATGACCTATATCCAGGGCACGCTGGACCAGAACTACCTGGGCAAGGCCGACGACGACTTCATGTCCATCGTGGACACCGACGCGGAGGAGGTGGCCGAGACCTACGAGGGCAGCCTGGAGACCGAGGCGCTGTTCTTCCTGGGCTCCTTTGTGGAGAGCACGCTGGACCAGGAGACCACAGACCGGCTGACGGCGGAACTGGTGGAGATGTACCGGGAGATCTACGCCCACTCCAAATACACGGTGGACTCCGCCTCCCAGATGGATGAGAATACATACAGCGTAAAGGTAACGGTGGAGCCCATCGACATCTTCCATCAGGTGGCTGACGCCATGGCCGGCGGCGCCGTGGACGAGCTCAACGCCAAGTACCCCGACGAATTTGAGAGCGAAGAGCAGTATGCCCAGTATGAGGTGGAGTGGGTGGAGCTCTTTATCGACCTGACCTATGAGAAGCTGCCCGACCTGGGCTATCTGGAGCCCGCCTCCACCCTGGTCCAGGTGACCTGGGATGAGACCGACGAGCTCTGGGGCATCCCCGACGAGGACTTCTGGTCCCTGGACGCCCTGATCATCGATTACAATTTCTGAGCGCAGCCCCTTCTACCGCGGAACATTTTCTGTCAGGAGGAATCGCCATGGAAATGAAGCAGTATCAGATCAAGAACCTGGCCGACGCGCCGGAACATATGGAGGAGGTCTCCCGCTGGCTGTGGGAATACTGGGCCAAGGCCGACGGCTACTCCCTGGAAGAGATCGTCTACCGCACCCGCCACGCCTGCCAGAGGGATACCGTGCCCCAAATGCTGGTGGCAGTGATGGACGGCCAGGCCGTAGGCACCGTGTCCCTCTGGCTCAACGACGCAAAGACCCGTCAGGATCTGTCCCCTTGGATGGCCGTACTCTATGTCAAGCCGGAGCTGCGCAACTTCCACATCGGCCAGGCCCTCCAGAAGGCCAGCATCGAGGCCGCTGAAAAGCTGGGCCGGTACGACTGGCTCTACCTCATCACCGAGCTGGAGGACTACTACGAAAAGACTGGCTGGGAATTCGTGGACCACGTCCCCGTGGGCCACGGCCACACGGAAAAGGTCTACCGCTATCCCCTCAAACGCTGAGCCCGGGCCCACAGGCCCGGAACAAGAAAAGCAGGCGCCGGCTTGAGACTGTCGAAAAAGTGGCTTCCGCCACTTTTTCGAGTAGGATGCAGCCCGCCGCGCGCAGGATTTGTCCGCTTTAGGCGGGCAAATCCCACACTTGCGGGCTGAGAAGTGTTTTCTCCAAGGCACATGTCCCCGGAGAAAACGGATCCCGATTTTTTCGCGCCTGCGGGCGCGAACTCTGCGAGGCTTTTTCGACTCACCGAAGCAGGCGCCGGCCGGCGCCTGCTTTTTTGTGGGCACGGATAAAATATGTCAATTACTTTTTCAAAAAATTTCCCCGCCCCGGATATCGGGGCGGGGGACGGAGCGGAGTGATCAGCCGACTTTGTCGTACACGCCGGCACGGTACAGGGCCTGGCACAGCTGGGCGCGGGTCATCTCGGCATAGGGGCTGAAGGTGCCGGCGGCGTCGACGCCTGCGAAGAAGTCGTAGTTATAGGCATTGACGATATCTTCCTGCAATTTGCTGGACATATGGGATACGCTGTCCATCTGGTCAGGGTGGTCATTGAGATAATTTGTAGCATGTTCGACGGACCATGTCTTGATTGCGTCTGCGTCAGGAAATTCGTCAATGGTGCGAATGAGTGTTCCATTGTCGATTTTATCCCATCTATTTGCACTGACAATGTCATAGTAGTTATGACCGGTGTTGTTATAGGCAGACCATCTGGCACCGGCCATGTAGTAAGCTGCACCGCCACGGGATACTGTTTTTGTCGCCCATGCGTCGTTGCCGTTGTATTCCCAGATGTCGTAGACCTCTTCGTAGTTGCAAATCCGATCAAGGATCGTCCACAACTGCTGATAGGTCAGGGGGTCGTCGG
>DHCMC07803__coassemble_1834_pt1 | contig 9695 bp, 7 predicted proteins | sample DHCMC07803__metabat2_high_PE_053 | metagenome-assembled genome bin DHCMC07803 | reverse complement strand
CGTGGGCGTACTTGACCACTTCCCGGGTCAGCTCAATGTTCTGCTCCAGGGGCAGGGAGGAGCCGTCGATCATCACGGAGGTGTAGCCGCCGTCGATGGCGGCCACGCAGGAGTCGAAGTCCTTGCCGTGGTCCAGGTGGAGCACGATGGGGATGGGGGAACTCTCGCCGTACTTCTTCACCGCGTCGGCGATGTTGCGGGCCCCCTTCTTCTTGTCCTCCAGCGTGCCGTTCTGGAAATCCACACGGCCTCCCATAAACGCGTTTGCCAGGTCCGCGCCCTGCAGGATGGCGGGGGAGCGGAAGGTCTCGTGCATTTCAATGACAGCCTTGGCCTGTGCCACGGCGTTGACATTGAACGCCCCCTGAGCATAATTGTGAGTCTCGGCGGCCTCCATAAGGGGTCTGAGCGGTACCAGCGGCATAACGCATACCTCCAATGTGTGAGTAAATTGTTTTTTAACTAAATTAACTAATTGCAGTATATACTACTTTCCACACCATTGCAATTTGGAATAGGTAACAAATATTTAACAATTTTTTTGATGAAATACACAAGACAAGGGGAAAAGTGGCCAGGAAGGTATAAGCAAAACGGCAAAACAGAGCGGCGCGTCTGCAGAGGGGGAGCGCCGCCCGGCGGGGCGCTCCTGGCCGGGCGGGGAGCGCTGCCCCGAAAAAGAAGACCGCCCGATCCCTTCAGAGATCGGGCGATCAGTATCCCCTTTGGCGGAAAGCGTTTCCACGGGCCTGACGATTCAGCGCGGGCGGGCGCCCGGACAGCGGGATCGATCCTCCAGGATGCCTCTGTCCCGGGCCGCCCTGGCCAAGAGCCGGTTTTTTTCATTCAGCGGCCCGAATGCGGAAGCGCAGCAGATCACGCGGGCGCAGGTCTCTATGACCGCGAGGGCCTCCTGGAATGCGGCCTGGCCGATGGGCTGATAGGCCCGCTCGGAGATCAGCCGGGAGGCCAGCGCGGCGGCCACCGGGTAGTCCAGATCGTTTTCGTGGAGGACTCCGGCCGCGAAGGGCAGCCCCTGCCGCTGCAGGCGGCGGTATACCGGCACGCCGCCGCCTCCGCCGCCAATGACAAAGACCTGGGGCGGGCCGTCCGGGGCCTGGAGTTCGGCGGTGCCGAAAACGGCGTTGTAGGAGCCTGTGGAAATGCCGTACAGCTGCGTGATATATCCGCCGGAGAAGATATCCTCCGGCGTCCCGCAGCGGTCCACCGAGTTGCCCCGGATACACAGAATATAGTCGGAGACCTTCTGCGCCAGATCGATCTCGTGGAGGGAGAGGATCACCGCCAGCTGCCGCTCCTGCACCAGCTGCTTGAGAATGGAAAGCAGCTCCAGCTTGTAGCGGATGTCCAGGAATGAGGTGGGCTCGTCCAAAACGATCACCTCCGGTTCCTGGCAGATGGCTCTGGCCAGCAGCACCCGCTGCCGCTGCCCGTCGCTGATCTGGGAAAAGTCACAGTCGTACAGCTCGTGGGCGTGGACCAGTTCCATGGCCTGCCGCACCTTCTGCCGGTCCCCGGCGGACAGGATCCCCATCCGCCCGGTATAGGGATACCGGCCTGTGGCCACCACATCCCCGCAGGTCATCAGTTCGGGCCGGATCCGCTCGGTCATCAAAACGGACATGGAGCGGGCGATGTCCCGCTCGGAGAGCTCCCGCATGGAGCGGCCGTCCAGATATACCGTTCCGCCCAGCAGCGCCAGCTGGCGGATGATGCTTTTCAATATGGTGGACTTCCCCGCGCCGTTGGGGCCGATCAGGGTCAGGATCTCGCCCTTCCTGACGCGGATGGAGATGTCGCGGATCAGGGGCACCCCGCGGTAGCCCACGGTCAGCTGCTCTGTGCGCAGTTTGTACTCGTCCAAGGTCATCCCCCTCTCAGCCAGCCTGGGTCCGGCGGCGCACCATAATGTAAATGACCACCGGCGCGCCGAATACCGCCGTCACAGAGCTGACGCTCAGCTCCGTAGGGGCAAAGACCGTACGCGCCACCAGGTCGCAGAACAGGCAGAAAGCCGCGCCGCCCAGGAAGCAACCCGGGATCACCAGCAGCGGCTTTGCCGACTGGAACAGGGCCTTTACCAGGTGAGGCACCGCGATGCCGACAAAGGAGATGGGGCCGGCGAAGGCGGCCACGCAGGCCGACATGAGGCTGGAGAGCAGGATCAGGGCAAAGCGGAAGGCCCGGATATTCACCCCCATGTTCTGGGCGTAGACCTCCCCCATCTGATAAGCGCCGATGGGCTTTGACAAAAGAAAGGTGAGCAGGAGGGTGACCAGCACCACGGGAGCCATTACACAAAGGTTTTCCCACGAGATGCCGGAAAAGCTGCCCATGGACCAGTTATGCAGGTTGACGATATTGGAGTCGTCTGCAAACGTCACCACAAAGTCGGTGATGGCGGAGCAGATGTCCCCGATCATGACCCCGCAGACGATGAGCAGGGACATTTTCCTGACCTTCTGGGAGAGCAGCAGCACAAAGCCCATGCAGAGCATGGCGCCCAAAAAGGCGGCCGCGATCATCAGCGCCGAGCCGATGATGATCCCGCGGGCCAAAGCGCCCACCATGATCAGAGACACCATCAGCCGGGAGCCGGAGGAGATGCCCAGGATGAAGGGGCTGGCGATGGGATTTGCAAAAAAGGTCTGCAGCAGGAAGCCGGACACGGAGAGCGCGCCGCCCAGGAGCACCACCGCAAGGATGCGGGGCAGGCGGATGTCCCAGATGATCGCCGCGTTCTCGCCGGTGCGCAGCAGCAGTGTGCGGATCACCTCCCCGACCGGCAGGCGCAGGCTGCCGGAGTGGACGTTGACCACCGCCAGCGCCAGCAGCAGGCCGGCCAGAAGGACGATGGAAAGGGCGTACCGTTTGTATCGGTTTTGTTCCATTGGGGCCTCCCCGTCAGGTCAGCCGGTGCAGATAGGTCAGATCTTCCAGGTCCTCCTCGGTCAGTACGGCGTGGATATCCAGGATCATATCGCCCAGCCCCATGGTGGACTGGAACAGGTTCTGCTGGGTGCACCAGACGTTTCCCTCCTGCACCGCCTTGAAATCCGCCAGCAGCGGACTTTTGACCAGCAGTTCGTCGATGGTGTGCAGCTCGCCGTCGATGGTGCTGTTGTAGATCAGGCAGTCGGCATCCCTGGCCGCGGCGTAGAAGGTCTCCATCTGCATGTTCATGGTGGAGAGGGCGCTGTCGTCCCCCAGATCCTGAAATACATACCGCCCGCCCGCCATCTCGATCATCCGGGCCACATAGTCCCCCGACTTGCGGACGTTGGCCGCGCCGGTGGAGGTGATGTAGAAGAAGGCCACGCTCTTGCCTGTGCTCTCCTGCCCGATCACGGTTTGGAGGCTGTCCAGCTCCCGCTGGTAGATGGCCGCGGCCTCGTCCTCCCGGTCCAGCAGCACGCCGTACAGTTTGAGCCATTCCATGCGGCCAAGGGGGCTGCTCTCATAGCTGGAGCGCTCCACCAGCACGGGCACGCCCAGCCGCTCCAGCTGCTCCTTCACTTCCGGCGTGTGGTAGATCATGGTGGACTCCACCGCCAGGTCGCACTGCTCGGCGTGGATGAGCTCATAGTCGGGGGCGCTGTACTTGCCGGCGTAGAGCATCTCCCCCTGCTCCATGGCCTGTTTGACCGCGTCGATGTACCAGCCGTCGGCATCCGTCCCGGAGAGGCGGATGTGGCCCACGCCGTCCAGGGCGCAGAACAGGTCCATGGCGGATGTGGCCACCAGGTAGATGCGGTCCAGCGGCTGCTGGAGGACTGCCACCGTCTCCGGCAGGTCGGCGGGTACCGGCGCGCCTTCGGGGACCAGCAGGTATTCGCTCTCATCTCCGATGCGGATCAGCGCGTAGCCGCCCTCGCAGTAGTCTACGGAAAACTGCTCAGCATACTGCAGCTCCAGGCTCTTTTCCACGGTCAGCCCGCCCCACTGCGCCTGCGTCCGGCCGCCGCTCTCCGCCGGAGCGGCAGAGGAAGGGGCTGAAGCGGGCGCGGAGGTGCAGGCGGACAGCAGGAGGGCCAGCGCCAGGGCCGCCGATGTGATCCCGCCCCGCCTCATGGCGCCACCGGCGTGATGGAGGCGGAGTCGAACCGCAGGGCGTAGTCCACCTCATGGGGCTGGCTCATGGCGACGGTGTCCGCCACCACGGCCATCTTCCAGTCAAAACAGGTGACGGGGATGGCGACCACGGAGCGGCCGTTTTCGATCACGGCGTCATAGCGGACGCCGTCCACCTTCATATAGTCGTAATTGGCGCTGCTCCACACGATCTCAGCCGTTACCCGGCCGTCTGCCACGGTCAGCAGGGCGGGGGAGTCCACGCCGGCCCTCCCGGAGCCGCCCTCCAGTTGTACGTCCACCTGATAGGTCCCGTCTGCCAGGGCCAGGCTCTCCGGGGTGGTCACCACGCCTTGGACAAAGGCGTCCACCGGCAGGGAGTCGGCCCGGAAGACCAGGGTGCGGTCATACCACTTTTCTTTGTTCTTGCTGAAGGCCGCGCAGGAGATGCCCTGATCCAGCGCCTCCACCGGGACGGTATAGGTGTGCGCCCCGGCGCCGTCCTCCGCAAAGGGGATATAGGCGTCCGCCCCGGCTGCGGCGGCCTGCCGGCCGGTGCCCATATATACGTAGAGGTAGCCCGTGCCGCCCATGGTCATCCTGGCGGTCATCTCGCCGCCGTCCACGGTCAGCTGGCAGGCGGTGATCTGGAACATGGAGGAACTGGAGTCCACGGTCACGTCATACACGCCGTCCCGGACCTGGCTGCCTGGAATGGGCACCATGCCGTCCTCCACGATATCCTCCACGCCGGCCATCTCCTCCGGGGAGGCCACCGCGCCGCTGCCGGAAGCCGGCGGCTGGGATCCCGCCGGGCCGGCTGTCGGGGCGGGGCCGTTTTCGCCTCCGGCGCAGCCTGCCAGCAGCAGCGCGGCCAGCAGGAGCGGGGGGAGCATCTTTGCCTTTTTCATAACTGTTGCGCGGGATCCCGCCGCCCTTTTGCGCGGGGGATGCCGCTGCCTCCTTTCGTCCGGCGTGGCCGCGCCATGCCGGGGTGTCAAACAGGGTGCAGCCCCGCAGAGAGGCTGCACCCCATCGTGGGTATGAAACTGCGGACTGCGGGGCGATCAGCCCAGAGCGTCGATGGCGGCCTGCGCGTGCGCCACCAGCAGGTCCTGAACGGCCTCCAGACTGCCCAGGCCCTCCACAACGGTGGTCACTTCGTAGCCGGCGGCTTCAAACGCGGCCTTCCAGGAGCCCTCCTCGTCGCCGGCCATGTCGTTGTTGGCGTGGTCGCCCGCCACGATCATCAGGGGCTGAAGCACGACCTTGGTGTAGCCGCCCTCCTGGACCAGGGCCAGCACGTCATCCAGGGAGGGCGCGGCCTCCACCGTGCCGATGAAGTAGTTGGCGTGGCCGCCGTCGGCCAGCACCTGCTGCATCTTGGCATAGACGCCGTTGGACTCCGCCTCGGTGCCGTGGCCCATGAAACAGATGGCGGTCTGCCCGTCGTCGTACTGGTCGGTGGCGTCCACGATGGCCTGGGCCACGCTCTGGAAGTCTTCGTCGCTGGTCAGCAGGGGCGCGCCGATGGCTACCCGCTCAAAGGCGTCGCTGTACTCGGCCAGCTCGGTCACCAGGTCGTTGTACTCAAACCCGTTCATCAGATGGGTAGGCTGGACCACCAGGGTCTTCACGCCGTTGGCCACCGCCCGGTCCAGGGCCTGACCCACGTTGTCGATCGTCACGCCGTCGCGGTCCTTCACATGGTCGATGATGATCTGGCTGGTGAAGCCCCGGCGCACGGAATAATCGGGGAACGCCTCCTGCATGGCCTTCTCGATGGCGCCGATGGTCAGGCGGCGGTTGTCGTTGTAGCTGGTGCCGAAGCTGACCACCAGCAGCTCGGCCTGGCCGATATCGTCCTGATTGAGCGGGTCGTCCAGGCTGGCGTCGCCGGTGTCGTAGTTCTCGTCCGGGTCGGGCTGGGCGGTCTCGGTTTCAGGGGGGGCGCTGGGCGTGTTCCCGGCCTGGGGCGTCGGGCTGGGCTGAGAGGTCTGCTGCCCGCCGCACCCGGCCAGGACGGCGGCGAGCATCATGGCCGCCATCAGGGCGGCCAGCCATTTCTTGAGCTTCATAACGATGTTCCTCCTTCTTGTTTGACGGGGCGCGCCCCGCCGTGATGTATATGTGAATTTACATCACCCGTGAGAAGGTACAGGAACAAAAAAATTCTTTTACTCACAGGGCAAACCTGCAAAGCAAAAGAATCGTATAGCTCCGCCAGCGGTAACAGTACGATCATTTTACTCGTGACCTGGAACGACAGACATCGTTCCTGTACCAACAGACGGCAGGTTTCCTGGCTCGCAGATCCTCACGCGTATCCGCCTTCCCGGTCTACACCAGTGGACTTATGGACACGCATTCCCTGCATACAGTGACGAGATCGCACAGGCCTTGCACCTGTTTCCCTTTTAACCCGCCTTTCCCAAAGGAAGCGGCGGGCACCGGCTGCTCGCTCTTTATTAACTTTGCTCTTATTATATCATTCCCGGGTGCGCTGTCAATAGCCGCCCGCAGAAAATATCCAGGCGGCCACAAACCCGCCGGGGGGCCGCAGCGGGGCGGTGTTTTACATATAATTTACGCAAAATTGACATCCGCCAGGTCGTGGAAATTTCCGGGTTTTGCTAAACTACTAAAATAGATGTTCTATACCCTGGATTCTGCAATTTTGCGGGAGCGGCCCCGAAAATGCGGCGGCGGCTCCGTATTCTACCGCTGGAGGGGGCGGAGGGATCGACATGATGCGGACGGAACACAGCATCGTAAGCCAGGTATATGAGGCGAAAACAGACCCGGAGGCGGCGGACCGCCTGATCGGGCAGTACATGGGCTTTATCCGCAGCGAGACGGTGAAGTTCACCCACGCCCTCCCGGAGGACGGCCATGAGGATGAGCTGAGCATCGCCATGCTGGCCTTTTACGAGGCCGTTCTGGGCTATGAAAAGGCCCGCGGAGCCTTTCTCCCCTATGCGGCCCGGGCCATCCGGAACCGGCTTGTGGACCACTATCGGACGGAGAAGCGCCACGGGAACGCCGTCTCCCTCCACGCGCCCTCTGCCGACGGGGAGGAGCGGAGCCTGCTGGATGCGCTGCCGGACACCCGGGATGAGATCGGGGACTTTGAGGCCCGGTCCGCCAGCCGGCAGGAGATCCGGGAGTTCGGCGCCCAGCTCGGCCGCTTCGGCATCACCTTCTCCGACGTGGCGGACAGCTGCCCCAGGCAGGAGCGGACCCTGGCCGTCTGCCGCCGGGTGCTGGACTACGCCCGGGCCAATCCGATGCTGCTGGCCAGGGTGGAGGAGAGCGGAAAGCTGCCCATGGGCGAACTGGTCCAGGGCGCCGGGGCGGACAAAAAAACCCTGGAGCGGCACCGAAAGTATCTGGTAGCCATCCTGCTGGCCTTTACCAACGGCTATGAGATCATCCGCGGGCATCTGTGTCAGCTGGCCCCGGCGAAGGAGGGGAGCGCGAAATGAACTATCTCGTCATGGAGGTCCACCCGGCCTATGCGGTGGTACTGGACGAGGAGGGCCGCTTCCTTAAGGCGGCCAACCTGCGCTACCAGGTGGGCGACACCGTCCGAAGCATCGTGGAGCTCCGCCCCGCCCGAAACAGGCCGGCTGCATGGTGGAAGCCCCTGGCCGGCCTGGCTGCCGCGGCCGCCTGCTTCTGCCTGGTGTTTTTCGGGTATTACCAGCCCAACTACACACCCTACGGGACCCTGCGCATCCAGATCAACCCGGACGTGGAGCTGACCGTCAGCCGGACGGACCGGGTGCTGGAGCTGGAGGGCCTCAACCCTGACGGCGAGGAGCTGATCGAGGGCTACTCCTATCAGGGGAAGGACCGGCAGACGGCTGCCAATGAACTGGTGGAGCGGGCCATTGCCATGGGCTACCTCTCCAGCGGGGATACCGTCTCCATCACCGTCAGCAGTTCGGACGCGGACTGGCAGGCCCGGGAAGAGGCCCGGACCCGGGCCCAGCTGGAAGAGCGGTACGGAGAGACCATCGTGATCCGGCTGGGGGAAGCGTCCGGGCAGCCTGAGCCCCAGCCGCCGGAGGAGACTGCGGAGATCGTGATCCCGATCTCCCCCCAGACGCCCACGCCCGCACCTGTGTCTACGCCCACGCCTGTGCCCACGCCCATACCCGGCGACACCGACTACGGCCCCAATGCCGACGGGGTCACGGACTATGACGATACCGACTATGGCCCCAACGCCGACGGCGTCACCGACTACGATGACACCGGCGACGGGCCGTATACCGACGGCGTCACCGATTATGAGGAGCGGGGCGACGGGGAGTATGGGGACGATGGCGGCGACGATGATGACGACGGAGATGACGATGACAGAGATGACGACGGAGATGACGATGACAGAGATGACGATGACAGAGATGACGATGACAGAGATGACGATGACGGCGGGGATGACTGACCGCCTGAAAAACTTTTGAACAGTTTTCCCGGCGGCCCCGGTTTTTCGGCCGGACTGCCGTATACTCCCGATGTAAGCCAAAGAGAGAAAAACACATCTCAGACGGTTCCGTTTTTCAGTCAGCGGCTTCGCGACTTGCCAACAGAGGACAAACACAACGACATTTTGAGGTGATCTGCATGAAAAAGAACTTCACTCCTAAATTGCTTGGGCTTGCCCTGACCGCCGCACTGACCCTGACCGCCTGCGGAGGCGGCGCCGGAACGGCGGCAATCCCCGGCGGCACCGCCGGCACTCCCGCCCCGGCCCGGGAGACCGCCGGCCGCAGCGTGGGCACCGTGCTGCTGAGCGTCAACCCGGAGATCGAGATGGACTACGACGGGGCGGGCAACGTGGTGGTCCTCAACGGCCTCAACGACGACGGGAAGGCCGTCCTGGCCTCCTACACCGGCTACGAGGGCAGATCCTGCACCGCCGTCATCGGCGAGTTGGTGGATAAGATCAACGCCGGCGGCTACTTTGACGCCACCATCAACGGGCATGAGAAGAACATCGTCCTCAAGCTGGAGCGGGGCTCCCAGTACCCCAGCGACCAGTTCCTGAGCGACCTGGCCCAGGCGGTCCGCCTGGTGGTGGAGGCCGATCAGATCGGCTCCCAGACCGTGGCCCTGGACGATGACGACTACGACGACGCCCACGCCGACAAGGGGTACATCAGCGCCCAGGCGGCGCAGGGCATCCTCTCCGCCCAGCTGGGCCGGGACGATATCCAGTTCGTGGAGAAGGACTACGATCTGGACGACGGGGAGTATGAGGTGGAGTTCGTCATGGACGGCGTGGAGTATGAGTACGAGGTCAACGCCGTCACCGGCAAGGTCATGGAGATGGACGCCGACTACCAGGACTATGACGACACCGACTACGGCCCCGGCGCCGACGGCATTACCGACTATACCGACACCGACTACGGTCCCAACGCCGACGGGGTCACGGACTACGACGACACCGACTACGGCCCCAACGCCGACGGCGTCACGGACTACGACGACACCGACTACGGCCCCAACGCCGACGGCGTCACGGACTACGACGACACCGACTACGGTCCCAACGCCGACGGCGTCACGGACTATGACGACACCGACTACGG
>DHCMC07803__coassemble_1832_pt1 | contig 9711 bp, 7 predicted proteins | sample DHCMC07803__metabat2_high_PE_053 | metagenome-assembled genome bin DHCMC07803 | reverse complement strand
CCCAAAGGGCCCAAAATCCGGCCCCCGGAGGCGTTCTTTCTCTGAATTCGGATGGTCCGGACAGCCGCCGCCCCACACGCGGCCCAACGCCGTCCAAGTGCCTCGGCGGGTCACCCGCCCACCTCCACTCCGAAACCGGCACACAGGGCCCACACGGCCGCGACAGCGGTTCTCTCCTGCCTGCCCGCCTCGTGCTTGAGCACGCCGGCAGCGCCGCGCAAAGTGGGTGCGGGCCACGCCCGCAAATGCGCCAGGCTGCCGCTTGCGGCAAGCCAGGTGCTCTGCTTGCCCCACCCAATGGTGGGTAAAAATATCCTCCCTTAGTATAATTCACCCGAAAACAAAAAATAACCACACCTTTCGGTGTGATTATCTTTATGGGTGCCCCGGGAGATTTTGTATGCTTAGGCAGAGTGAATCCACCCCGCGCCAGTACCAACTGTTTTCCGTACAACTTAAACCCGCTCGCCGGATTTTCTGCGGATTGAGAGCGGCCCGGATCGGTGTCTTGCTGATCCGGGCCGTTTTTCGCGTCCGCGCTTTCGGGGGGGGGCCAGCGGCACCAAGCCGCTCAATTTGCCGTCCCTCCATGCGTAGCTGCCGGTTTCATAGCGGTGGCGGTCCGGGACGGACTCATAACGTCCGCTCCATACCCTCATTGACCACGTTGAAGTGGTGATTGATGGCCAGCGTCAGCTGGAGCTTGTCCCGTCGGGCCAGGGCGTCCACGATCTGTTCGTGGGCATACTGGAGTTGGCCGCCGGTCTGGAAATTCAGCAGGATGCGCCGGCGCATATCCGTGATGAACTGGTCAATGGTGGAGGACAGTGCGCGGTGGATCTGGATGATGAGCTCGTTACCTGAGATGGACGCGATGGTGTCGTGAAGCTGCTTGTCCAGATGGGCGGCCCGCTCTGACGAGCAGGAGGCCATCTCCCGCACCAAGGCGATCAGCTCCTCAGCCTGTACATCGGTGATGCGTTCTGCGGCCAGCAGGGCGGCCTGGAGTTCCAGGCCAGTGCGCAGATCGGCCAGCTGGTGGTAGTCAATCCGCTGGAGAAGCATGAGAAGCTCAAAGGAGTCCTTCAGATTACGCTGGATATTGCAGCTGATGAAATTTCCGGAACCCTGGCTGCTGATCACAAAGCCCATGTGTTCCAGCAGGCGGACCGCCTCCCGCACGGAGTTGCGGCTGATACCCAGCTGCTCGGCCAGATCACGCTCCGGCGGCAGGGCCTGCCCAAGGGACAGCTCCCCGGTGCGCAGGGCGTCCTCCAGGTAGGTGAGAACCCTCTCGTAGGATTTTGCCTGTTCTGCCACAGAATTCGCCACCTTTTCAGAAAAATACCGAGGGAACTGGTTCAGGAATATGCTCCCTGTAAAGGTACTACCAATTTTGCGAAATGGCAAGTCTAAATAATATACAAAAATCAAAAGCGCAATTCATTCATCTGAACAAAACTATAAAATAGCAGAGGAAAGCTCTTGACTTCTGGATAAAATGCGCATAGGATAGAGAAAAAACTGGAAAGAAGATCAAAAACGGTTGTGACATGCCTTTGATTTGGTAGAACCAATAAGCAAAGAGAAAAGAGGAAGTGTGTCAAGATGTTCCTGCGATTTATCTTGGCACTGCTGCCGATCATCTGGCTGGCAGTGGCGCTGAGCGTGCTGAAACTCCCCGCCTATAAGGTCTGTCCGCTGGCGCTGATACTCACGATTCTGCTGGCCCTGTTCTACTGGAAGAGCCCCGGTATGGAGGTGCTGACCGGCGGGGTGGAGGGCGCGGTCATGGGACTGTGGCCCATCTCGCTGGTGATCGTGGCCGCGGTCTTTGCCTATAATCTGACCGTGCGTACCGGCGCTATGGACACCATCAAGCGTATGCTCACCGCAGTGACCTGCGACAAGCGGGTGCTGGTGCTTATCATCGCCTGGGGCTTTGGCGGATTTATGGAGGGTATGGCGGGCTTCGGCACCGCAGTGGCTATCCCCGCCGGCATCCTGTGCGGTCTGGGCTTCAACCCTATCCAAGCCGCCCTGGTGTGCCTGGTGGCCAATGCCACCCCCACTGCTTTCGGCTCCATCGGCATCCCAACCATCACCGCCGCCTCTGTCACGGGATTGGACGCCTCCCATACCGCCGTGGTAGTGGTGCTCCAGCTGGCGCTGATGGTGGTTGCCACGCCGCTGATCATGGTCATGATGCTGGGCAGCGGCCCCAAGGCCCTCAAGGGGGTGTGGCATATTGCACTGGGCTCCGGCATCGCCTTTGTCATTCCCGAGTTTATCACGGCCAGATTCGTGGGTGCGGAGCTGCCTGCGGTGACGGGCTCTGTGGTGTGCATGGCGGTCACCATTCTGCTCTCAAAGGTGCTCCTGCGCAGGTCGGATCCCAGCTATGCCCTGCCCGACGCGGAGGAGCAGGGGGCCCCGCTGACGATACGCTCCGCCCTGCTGGCGTGGTCCTCCTTTATCCTCATCCTGGTGTTCCTGTTGCTTACCTCCAACCTGGTGCCTCCCATCCATGATGTGCTGGCAGTCATAAAGAGCGACATTCCCATTTACACCGGCCCGGAGGCAAGCCCCTATACCATCTCCTGGGTCAACACCCCGGGTGTCCTGATTTTCCTTGCGGCGATCCTGGGCGGCTGCCTCCAGAAGGCCGGTGCCAGGGTGATGGGGCAGGTGCTGGCGGCTACCGTCAAGCAGATGTCCAAGACCATGATCACCCTGGTCTCCATCCTGGCTGCCGCCAAGATCATGGGCTACTGCGGTATGACCAGCGACATCGCCGCCTTTCTGGTGGCCGCCACCGGCAGCTGCTATCCGTTCGTGGCCCCGCTGATCGGCTCCATCGGCACCTTTGTCACCGGAAGCGCCACCTCCGCCTCGGTGCTTTTTGCCGGGCTGCAGGCGGAGACCGCCGGTGCCCTGGGCATGGACAGCGTGTGGCTGGTGGCCGCCAACACCATCGGCGCCACAGCCGGCAAGATTATCTCCCCACAGAGCATCTCCATCGCCACAGCTGCCACCGGTATCGTGGGGCAGGAGAGCAAAATCCTCCGATCTTCCATCGGCTATTACGTACTGTTTGTGGCGGTATTCGGACTGACTGCGCTGCTGGGCCATCCGCTGATGGCCCTGGCGCAATAAAACCTTCAGGGAGGAATGAGAAGTGGCAAGCATTTCACTGCCTTTTGGCCGCGTCCGGGTGGAGGCGGAAATCCCCGACAGGCGTCTGGCCGGCGTACTCCGGTCCAAGGCCCACGGTTACCGTCCGGGCGCGGCAGAGTGTGAGCTGGTCCGGCAGGCCCTGGCCAACCCCATCGGCACCCCCCGCCTGCGGGAGTTGGCCAAGGGGAAGCGGAACGTGGTGATCATCAGCAGCGACCACACACGCCCGGTACCCAGCAGGATCATCCTGCCGGAGCTGGTGGGGGAGATCCGCGCGGGCAGCCCTGACGCGGAGATCACCGTCCTGGTGGCCACCGGCTTTCACCGGCCCACCACCGAAGCCGAGTTGCTGGACAAGTACGGCGAGGAGCTCTATCGCCGCGCGGGGCTCCGCTTTGTGGTACATGAGAGCGGCAAAAGCGACGACATGGTCTCTCTGGGCACCCTGCCCTCCGGCGGCCAGCTGCGCATCAACAGGCTGGCGGCCCAGGCCGATCTGCTGGTGGGGGAGGGGTTCATCGAGCCCCACTTCTTCGCCGGCTTCTCCGGCGGTCGGAAGAGCGTGCTGCCCGGCGTGGCCAGCCGGGTCACGGTGCTGGCCAACCACTGCTCGGCCTTTATCGACAGCCCCTTCGCCCGCACCGGCATCCTGGACGGCAACCCCATCCACCGGGATATGCTCTTCGCCGCGGAGCAGGCCAGGCTGGCCTTTATCTGCAACGTGGTCATTGACGGGAACAAGAAGATCATCGCCGCCTTTGCCGGGCACTATGACCAGGCCCACCGGGCGGGCTGCTCCTTTGTGGAGGAGCTCTCCGGCGTGGAGGCCATCCCCGCCCCCATCGTGATCACCACCAACGGGGGCTACCCGCTGGACCAGAATATCTACCAGTCTGTGAAGGGGATGACGGCCGCTGAGGCCACCTGCACCCCCGGCGGCGTGATCATCATGGTCTCCGCCTGCGGGGACGGCCATGGGGGCCAGTCCTTCTATGACACCTTCGCCAACGAGAAGGACAAGGAAAAGATCATGGCCCGCTTCCTGGCCACCCCCAGCGACCAGACCATTCCCGACCAGTGGGAGGCCCAGATCCTCTGCCGCATCCTGCTCCGGCACCCGGTGATTATGGTGACCCAGGCCCCCAGAGAGATGGTGGAGGCCATGCAGATGCACTACGCGGCGGATCTTCCGTCGGCCCTGGCCATGGCCGACCGGCTCCTGGGCCGGAGGGACAGTCCCGTCACGGTGATTCCCGACGGCGTGTCGGTGATTGTAAAAGCCAAGAAAAATTAAAATACAAAGGGGTTTTTCGCGATGACTCAGTATGAAAAAGTATCTCCCGAACTCATTGAGGCGCTGAAAGCGGCCGTACCCGGGCGGGTCAGCGTCAACGGGGATATCAACGAGGACTTCTCCCACGACGAGATGCCCATCTATGGCAAGGCCATGCCTGAGGTGGTGGTGGAGGCCACCAGCACCGAAGAGGTGGCGGCAGTCATGAAGCTGTGCAATGAGCACCATGTCCCCGTCACCCCCCGGGGTGCCGGTACCGGCCTGACCGGCGGCGCGGTGGCCATCCACGGCGGTGTGGTGCTCTCCACCACCAAAATGAACAAAATCCTGGGCTATGACACCGAGAACATGGTGGTGCGGGTGCAGGCCGGCGTGCTCCTCAACGATCTGGCGGAGGACGCGGCCAAGCAGGGCTTCCTCTATCCCCCTGACCCCGGCGAGAAGTTTGCAACCCTGGGCGGCAACGTGTCCACCAATGCCGGCGGTATGCGGGCGGTGAAGTACGGCACCACCCGGGACTATGTGCGGGCCATGACGGTGGTGCTCCCCACCGGCGAGATCATCCACCTGGGCGCCTCCGTATCCAAGACCAGCTCCGGATACTCCCTGCTCAACCTGATGATCGGCTCCGAGGGCACACTGGGCGTGATCACCGAGCTCACCCTCAAGATCATCCCCGCCCCCAAGGAGGTCATCAGTCTGGTGGTCCTCTATGAGAACCTGGAGGACTGCATCGCCACCGTACCCAAGCTGATGCGCTCCGGCTTCCAGCCCCAGGCCCTGGAGTTTATGGAGCGGGAGATCGTCCGCCTTAGCGAGGCCTACCTGGGCAAGAGCACCTTCCCCCAGCAGTTCGAGGGCACCGAGATCAACGCCTACCTTCTGGTCACCTTCGACGGCGACAACGAGGATCAGCTGGCCGATGTCATCGAGCAGGCCTCCGAGATCGTGCTGGAGGCCGGCGCCCTGGATGTGCTGGTGGCCGATACTCCCCAGCTGAAGAAGGACGCCTGGGCCGCCCGCTCCAGCTTCCTGGAGGCCATCGAGGCCAACACCAAGCTGCTGGACGAGAGCGACGTGGTGGTGCCCGTCAACCAGATTGCCAGCTACGTCACGTTCATCAAGGAGATCGCCAAGGACTACGACTTTGAGGTCAAGAGCTTCGGCCACGCCGGCGACGGCAACCTGCACATCTACAACTGCTCCAACGACATGGCTCAGGAGGAGTTCGAGCGCCAGGTGGCCGACTTCATGAAGCGCGCCTATGCCAAGGCCACTGAGCTGGGCGGCCAGATCTCCGGCGAGCACGGCATCGGCCACGGCAAGCTGGACTATCTGGCTCAGATGGTGGGTCCGGTGAACATGCGCCTGATGGAGGGCATCAAGCACGTGTTTGACCCCAATATGATTCTCAACCCCGGCAAGGTCTGCTACAAGCTGTAAGCGGCCGCCCGAATCTGTACAAGGAAATCGTGATCATTAAGATAAAATCATAAAACCAGGAGGAAACGATCATGGCATATCTGATTTCTGAAGAGGCCCAGGAGCTGCTGGGCGCCGTCAAGGAGTTCTGTGAGAACGAGGTCAAGGAGCAGTGCAAGGAGTACGACCGCAGCGGTGAATGGCCCAAGGAGATCTACGACAAGGCCATCGAGATGCAGCTGCATATGCTGGAAATCCCCGAGGAGTACGGCGGCATGGGCCTGAGCCGGGTGGACGTGGCCGCCCTGTTCGAGGAGATGGCCAAGGCCGACGCGGGCTTTGCCACCACCATCTCCGCCAGCGGCCTGGGCACCAAGCCGGTGCTCATCGCCGGCAGCGAGGAGCTGAAGAAACGGGCCTGCAAGCTCATCGTGGACGGCGGCTTCGGCGCCTTCTGCCTGACTGAGCCGGGCGCCGGCTCCGACGCCTCCGCCGGCAAGACCACCGCCGTCAAGGACGGGGACAGCTACATCCTCAACGGCCGCAAGTGCTTCATCACCAACGGCGGGATCGCCTCCTTCTACTGCGTCACCGCCATGACGGACAAGTCCGCCGGTGTGAAGGGCATGTCCATGTTCTTCGTGGAGGCCGGCACCCCCGGCCTGTCCACCGGCCACGAGGAAGATAAGATGGGCATCCGCACCTCCAACACCTGCGACGTGGTGTTTGAGGACTGCCGCATCCCCGCCTCCAACCTGATCGGTGCCGAGGGCAAGGGCTTCTCCATCGCCATGAAGACCCTGGACCAGGCCCGCACCTGGATGGGCTGCATCGCCACCGGCATCGCCCAGCGGGGCATGGAGGAGGCCATCGCCTACGGCAAGGAGCGCGTCCAGTTCGGCAAGCCCGTGCTGAAGAACCAGGCGCTGCAGTTCAAGGTGGCCGACATGGCCATCAAGATCGAGACCGCCCGCCAGATGGTGGCCCACTCCCTGACCCTGATGGACAAGGGCCTGCCCCACACCAAAGAGTCCGCCATCGCCAAGTGCTACGCCTCCGACATCGCCATGGAGGTGGCCTCCGAGGCCATCCAGATGTTCGGCGGCTACGGCTACAGCCGGGAGTACCCGGTGGAGAAGCTGCTGCGGGACGCCAAGATCTTCCAGATCTTTGAGGGCACCAACGAGGTGCAGCGCATCGTGGTGGCCAACAACACCATCGGCAAATTCTAAGCGAGGAGTGGAGACGACATGGAGATTCTGGTCTGTCTGAAGCAGGTGCCCGATGACTCGGTGGAGATCCACCTCAAGCCGGGTACCGAGGAAGTCAATCTGGACGGCGTGGACAGCGTGGTCAACGCCTTTGATACATACGCCCTGGAGATGGCCGCCCGCCTCAAGGAGGCGGTGGGGGGCAGCATCACCGCCATCACCATCGGCCCCGAGAAGGCCAGGGACGCGGTCAAGACCTGCCTGGCCGTGGGCGCCAATCAGGGCTACCTGATCAGCGACCCCGCCTTTGAGGCGGCCGACACCCTGGGCAAGAGCAGGATCCTCGCCGCCACCGTCCGGCACCTGGAGGCAGAGGCCGGCAAGCCCTTCGATCTGATCTTCTGCGGCCGGGAGGCCACCGACCGGGCCACCGGCCAGGTGGGCCCCCAGCTGGCCGAGGCGCTGGGCGTGGGCCTGATCACCGACCTGGTGGACATCGAGCAGACCGGGGCCGGTATCTGCGCCAAGCAGGAGACCGAGTCCGGCTACCGCAGGGTGGAGGCCGCCACCCCCTGCGTGGTGACGGTGAACAAGCCGGCCTATGACCCCCGCTATCCCACCATCAAGAGCAAGCTGGCCGCCCGCAAGATGCCCATACCCGTGCTCTCCGCCGCCGAGCTGGACAACGTGGATCCCGGCAGGCCGGGCAGCCACGTGGTCAGGGTCTATGAGCCTGCCAAGCGCCAGGCCGGTGTGAAGATCAAAGAGGAAACCTGCGAAGAGTCCGTCCTCAAGGCCGTGGCCATGATGGCGGACGCCAAGGTACTGTAAAGGAGAGACGGTCATGGATTGGGGCAATCACAAGGATATTCTGGTTTTCGTGGAGCAGGCGGAGGGCAAGCCGGTCAACGTGGGGCTGGAGGCCCTCGCGCCCGCCCGCACCCTGGCCGGGCTCACCGGCGGCAGCGTGCTGACCCTGGTGGTGGGCACGGACAACGCAGCCGCCGCGGAGAAGGCGGCCGTCCTCTGCGACGGGGTGCTCTCGGTGGAGGGCGCCGCCTTCGGCGACGGCTGTACGGACGCCTTTGCCTGCGCGCTGGAGGCCGTGGTCAGCAAGTACGCGCCCGCCGCTGTGCTGGCGGGCAACACCCCTCTGGGCCGTGAACTCACCGCCCGCCTGGGCGCCCGTATGGGCCTGGGTAGCGCGCAGGACGCCACCGCCCTGAAGGTGGAGGACGGTACCCCTGTCTGGACGGTGCCCGTCTACGGCGGTACCGTCCTCAACGACGTGGCGGTGGACACGGTCCCCGTGCTGGCCACGGTGCGCTCCGGCGCGTTCTCCAGGCCGGAGGCGGCCGCCGCCGCGGCGGTCACCGCCGAGGCCGTGGACGTGCCGGACGAGGCCGTCAGGAGCAGGGTGCTGGAGACGGTGCAGGAGATCTCCGAGGCGGTCAACCTGGAGGAGGCCAAGGTCATCGTCACCGGCGGCCGCGGCATGGGCAGCAAGGAGAACTTTGCCCTGGTGGAGGAGCTGGCCCAGCTGCTGGGCGGCGTGGTGGGCGCCACCCGCCCCGCCATCGAGGACGGCTGGGTTTCCCGCGCCCACCAGGTGGGCCAGTCCGGCAAGATCGTGGCCCCTGCCCTGTACATCGCCTGCGGCGTGTCCGGCGCCACCCAGCACGTGTCCGGTATGTCCGGCTCCGGCTATGTGGTGGCCATCAACAAGGACGAGGAGGCCCCCATTTTTGACGTGGCTGACGTGGGCATCGTCGGGGACGCCGTGCAGGTGCTGCCCCTGATGATGGAGGAGATCCGCAGGCGCAGGGCCGAGTAATCGCCGCCTTTCCCACCGTGGCTGACAGGAAAGCCCCCGGAGATCGGGAGAACGCCGCCGCAAGCGGCGCCCTCCTGGTTCCCGGGGGCTTTCTGCATATCTCTGTGTTGGAAGACATTCGGGGCAGCGCATCCAGATCTATCTTGACCGCATTGCCGAGGAACAGAAGGTGTTTGCACAGCTCCAGGCTACCAACACCAATGGAATTAACAATGACCGAAACAGCATGCTCGACCAGATTGCCCAGGATGAGTCTAACGAGGCTATCCTCATGGGAGAAGACACAGTCCGGCATTGCCATAATTACATAGCCACGGCAGGCGTCATTGCTCCACGTGTCCGGTTCCAACCCCGGAATGGACGGAACGGATAAGTTTTCTTCATAAAGTTCTCCTGTTCATAAAAGTATGGGGCCCCGCTGGAAAGGTCGCTCTATCATCAGACAGAATAACGGCGAGGCCCCACAGGTCAAAAATGCTTTTCAGATAGACTGGATGGGCGGCTGGCGGTCCGCCCCATGGCATTTCAGCTTTCCACATTCTGATGGCAAGGCGATCTCATTACCTGCGACGGCTCACGGTTCGCAACACCGCTGCACGCTCTGTGCCTAATCGCAAGTATCCGGGGTTTTGTGTTTATCCGGCAGGCCTGCCAAGGTCCACCTGCGGCATGGACCTTGTCGCTCTCTATTCTCTGGCAATAGAGGTCATGGCGGGCCTGTCGCTGGACACAAGCACCCTTCGTATCCGGGTATCCTTTTATTCAGTTTTCAA
>DHCMC07803__coassemble_1783_pt1 | contig 10022 bp, 8 predicted proteins | sample DHCMC07803__metabat2_high_PE_053 | metagenome-assembled genome bin DHCMC07803 | reverse complement strand
GTCTCCTTGGAGCGGTAGGCCAGATCCTGGGACACCATCACCGGATAGGTGTTGAGCAGGATGAGCACCGCCGCCACGATGAGAATATAGGTCATGGCGAACTTGGTCTGGAGGGAGCGCCAAAAGGGCACCTTTTTGGATTGCGGCAAGAAAACACCCCCCGAGCAATGAATAGTGAACAGTGAGGGGGTCAGTTCCCCTTCAGGTAGTAGCCCACGCCCCACTTGGTGAGGATATACTGGGGGTTGGCGGGATCCAGCTCCAGCTTCTCCCGCAGGCGGCGGATGTGCACGTCCACCGTGCGGTAGTCCCCGGCGTACTCGTACCCCCACACCACATTGAGCAGGTTCTCCCGGGAATACACCCGGTTGGGGTTGCGCATGAGCAGCTCCATCAAATCGAACTCCTTGGCGGTGAGGTCCACGCTCTGCCCGTCCTTCCAGGCGGCCCGGGCGTCCGGGTCCAGGACGATGTGGCCCATGGTGAGCCTGGCCCCCGCGGCGCTGCGCTGGGCGGCCATGCCCGCCCGGCGCAGCAGGGCCCGCACACGGGCCTTGAGCTCCAGGATGTTGAAGGGCTTGGTGATATAGTCGTCCGCCCCGCACTCGAAGCCCACCAGCTTGTCCGCGTCCTCGCTGCGGGCAGTGAGCATGATGACGGGCACGTTGGAAAATTCCCGAATGCGCATGCAGGCCTGGAGCCCGTCGATCCGGGGCATCATCAGGTCCAGGATGATCAGGTCAAAATTGCCGCTGCGGGCCAGGTCCACGGCGGCCTCCCCGTCGTAGGCGGCCTCTACCTGGTAGCCCTCGCTCTCCAGGTTGAACTTGATGCCCTTCACCAGCACCCGCTCGTCGTCCACTACCAGTATTTTCATTGGGTCTCCTCCCCCACGGTCACATAGTCGATCAGTCCGGCCAGGATCCCCTCGCCGATGCCGGGCACCTCGGTGAGCTCCTCCGGGATGCGGAAGGGGCCGTTGGCCCGGCGGTAGGCGATGATGTCCTCCGCCCGCTTCTCCCCGATGCCGGGCAGGAGCATGAGCTCGTCCACTCCGGCGGTGTTGATGTCGATCCGCCCGCCGGCGGCGGCCAGGGCCTCCTCCTTGCTCAGCTCCTCCTGCGCCGGGGTGGGCGCGGGCAGGACCAGGGGCGTCTCCTGGACCAGGGTGCGCTCCGTGCGCACCTGCATAGGCCCGGCCTGGGCGGAGTCCCGCAGGAACCAGCCCGCCGCAAAGGCCAGGAAAGCCGCCGCCAGCAGCAGGGCGGCCCATTCCAGCTTGGAAATTTTCATTTTTTGTAACCGCCCCTCCCGTTGCGCCCCGGCCCCGGGTCTGCTATAATGTGGGCAAGCAGTCCGCTCCGAACGCTGGATACGGAGACATTATAACACACTTGGTGGGAGTTTCCTATGAAAAAATCTGCCTTCCTCTCTCTTTTTCTTTCCCTGCTCCTGGTCCTGCCCCTGACGGCCCCCGTGGCCCGGGCGGCGGAGAGCGGCAGCGCCATCCTGGACGCCATGGACGTAAACGCCGCCGCGGCCCTGCTGGTGGACCCGGACACCGGGGAGGTGCTCTATGAAAAGAACCCCCACGAGCAGCGCTACCCCGCCTCCATCACCAAGGTGATGACCTGCCTGCTCACCCTGGAGGCGGTGGACCGGGGGGAGCTGACCCTGGAGCAGACCGTCACCGCCAGCCAGGCCCTCCACACCGGCATCGGGGAAAACGCCTCCACCGCCGACATCAAGGCGGGGGAGGAGATCCGCATCATCGACCTTTTGTACGCCGCCCTCATCCCCTCGGCCAACGAGGCCTGCAACGTGCTTGCCGAGGCGGTGAGCGGAGATGTGGCCTCCTTCGTGGAACTGATGAACCAGCGGGCCGCCGAGCTGGGCATGGAGGACACCCACTTTGCCAACACCCACGGCTACCACGACGACAACCACTACACCTCCGCCTGGGACATCTACCTGATGTGCAGGGAGGCCATGCAGTACGAGACCTTCCGCACCATCGTCTCCTCCCTGAACTACACCATGCCCGCCACCAACATGCATGAAGAGCCCCGCATCGTCCGCTCCACCAACGCCCTCATCTCCAACTTCCGGGTGTTCGGCTACCTCTACCAGTACGCCACCGGCATCAAGACCGGCTCCACCCCGGAGGCGGGCTACTGCCTGGCCGCCTCGGCCACCAAGGAGGATCGGAATCTCATCTCCGTGGTGCTGGGCTGCGAGCGGGAGCCCAATACCACCGGCAGCGACGGCTTCATCTACTTTGACGAGACCATCCGCCTGTTCGACTGGGGCTTCAACAACTTCACCCGCCAGGTCATGCTGGACGGCACCAAGCGGGACATCCCCGAGGTGGCGGTCACCCTGGGCAAGGACACCAACTACGTCACCCTGGAGCCCCAGGGGGAGATCGAGGCCCTGCTGCCCCGCGACGTGGGCCCCGAGAATTTTACATACTCCATCACCCGCAACGCCGAGAGCGTGGAGGCCCCGGTGGAGAAGGGCCAGCAGCTGGGCGCCATCACCGTCTCCTTCAACGGCAAGGAGTACGGCACCCTGCCCCTGGTGGCCAGCATCGCCGTGGAGCGGGACGAGTGGCTCTACCGGCTGGACCGGCTGGAGAAATTCTTCGGCCAGCTGTGGGTGCGCATCCTCCTGGTGGTCATCGCGGTGGCCGTGGCGGTGCTGCTGGTGCGGCACTTCCTTTTCGGCGGCCGCCGGCGGCGGTACGGCCGGGCATACAGCGGCGGCCGCTCCCGCTATACCGGCCGGAGAAGAAGATAGCGCCATGAAAAAGGCCGGCGGGATGCAGAGCATCCCGCCGGCCCCTTATGCAAATTTTTTGCCTTCCCCGCAATGAAAACCCGCTCCGAAACCGTCTAATGGGCAGAAAGGGGGGCGCCACCCTTGACGGAACAGGAATACATCCAGCGGGCCGAGGCCCTCAAGCCCCGGCTGTACCGGGCCGCCCTGCTCTATCTGGGGGGCGAGGCCCCCGCCGTGGACGCGGTGGACGAGGCGGTGTACCGGGGCCTGCTCCACTACAAAAAGCTCCGCCAGCCGGAGTTTTTCGACACCTGGCTCACCCGCATCCTCCTCAACGCCTGCAACACCGAGCTGCGCCGGAGGAGGCGGGAACTGGCGGTGGCGGAGCTGCCCGAGACGGCGGCGGAGGAATTCGACGCCCTCCCCCTGCGGGAGGCCATCCGCCGCCTGCCGGGGGAGCTGCGGGCGGTGGTGGTGCTGCGGTACTTCCAGGGCCTCACCCTGGCGGAGACCGCCCGGGTCCTGGGACTGCCGCCGGGCACCGTGTCCACCCGGCAGCGGAGGGCCCTGGCCCTGCTGCGGCTGGAACTGACCGAGGAGGATTGAACTATGGACAGAACGGAAGAATATACCGCCCTCCTCCGGGACCTGGAGGAACTGCCCCCCGCCCTGGCGGGGACGGTGGGCCGGGCGAAGGCACGCCGCCGGCGGCTCCGGCTGCGCCGGTGCCTTGCCCCCGCCGGCAGCGCGGCGGCGGTCTTTGCCGCCTTCGTGCTGGCGGTGAACCTGTGGACCCCCTTCGCCCTGGCCTGCGGAAGGGTCCCCATCCTGAAGGAGCTGGCCGCCGCCGTGGCCTTCTCCCCCACCCTGAAAACGGCGGTGGAGCACGACTACGTGCAGTATATCGGCCAGCGCCAGACGGACAACGACGTCACCATGGAGCTGGAATACGTGATGGCCGACCAGGGCCAGCTGGTGTTCTTCGTGTCCTTCACCGGGCCGGAGGAGGTCACCAGCTTCATGCCCCTGGCGGAGTTCGTCACCGCCGACGGGGAGAAACTGGAGGGCTGCTCCGTCATGACCAGCAGCCTGGACCCCGGGGAGCTGTCCAACGCCGTCACCGCGGTGTTCAACGGGGAGGAGGAGCCCGTCCTGCCGGAGGAGCTCCGCCTGGAGTGCCGGGTGGAGTGCCACATCCCCGGCGCCTCCACGCCCGGGCGTTTCCGGGAGGACGCCGCCTTTACCTTCACCTTCCCCCTGGACGAGCAGTTCCGGGGCCAGGGCCGCACGGTGGAGGTGGACCGCTGGCTGGACCTGGACGGCAACCGCATCCGGGTGGCCAGCCTGGAGCTCTATCCCACCCACGCCCGGCTGAACCTGGAGCAGGACCCGGACAACGCCGAGACCCTGACCGGCCTGTCCTTCTACCTGGAGGACGGCAGCGGCGTGCGCTACGAGCAGGGCTCCGCCAACGGCCTGACCGCCATGGGGGACTCCTACCTGTTTGAAAGCCCCTACTTCAGCGACTGCTCCTCCCTCACCCTCTGCATCACCGGGGCGGAGTGGCTGGAAAAGGGCCGGGAGTACGCCGCCATCGACCTGGAGGCCGGCGAGGCCCTAAGCCCTCTGCCCCAGGGGGTGGAGGTCAGCGTCCACCGGGCGGAGAACGGCGCGGTCTGGCTGGCCTTCCTGGCCCCGGAGCCGCCGGGCACCGCGGAGGACGGCCACGCCTCCTACCAGATCTGCACCACCGACTACCGCGCCCCCGACGGCACGGAGGGGGATACCGGCGGGCTGAGCCGCTACTCCGACTCCGTCCTGTGGCCCAGCACCGCCGACGAGACGCCCATCCCGAAGGGCTGGTTCGCGGAGGAGTACGACCTGGGGAATTACCCCTGGGACACCGTGGAGATGGAGCTGTGCTTTACCCGCCGCACCTACCTCCAGGCGCCCCTCGCCCTGGCCATTCCGTAGGGGCGCACACCGTGCGCCCGCGGCCCGAGGGCCGGCGCGCCGGGAGATGTCACGCCCGACAGGCAGATATGCGCACAGTACAGCGGGCGCCGGCCAATGGCCGGCGCCCGCTCGTCTTATTTCAGCAGATCCTCCAGGATCTCCACCGCGTCGTACACCATGCGGTCGCAGTGAGGCTTGCGCTCCTCGCCGTTCTCCCTGGCCATGCGCAGCAGATCGGCGCAGTCCAGGGCCCGGTTCCTCTCCCGAAAGCGGCGCATGAACTGGGCGGCCTCGTCGGCGCCCTTGCCTGCCAGGCCCAGCACCATCAGGGCGCTGGTCACCGCGCCGCAGGTGGAGCCGTGGCGCATGCCGGAGCCGAAGTTGCCCCCCAGCCGGAAGGCGGTCTCCCTGTCCAGCCCGCACACGTCGGAAAAGGGCACCAGCACCGCCTGGCAGCAGTTGTAATGTACGTCCGTCCGGGCCCGCAGGCCCCGGGTCTCTTCCATTCTGGTCATGTCTCTTCCTCTGCTTCCTGTTCAAATATCAGATCGATCTGTTCGATGCTTCCCCGTGTGATATGGGCAGGCACCCAGCCGGCAAAGCGCCAGCCCTCCGCGGCGCAGCGGTCGATGAGTTCCCGGTGCTCCTGGAACTTGGTCGCCGCGACGCCCTCGCCGGTCACCCTGACGTAGCGGTAGCGATACATTCTGCGTCCTCCTTTTCTTCAGTTGAACATATCTCCATGGTCGGCAAAAAGCTTCCGCACCCGCCCCAGCAGGGGGGCGTGTTCCGGCCTTTGGAGGCCGGGGTCGCCCTCCAGCAGCGCCCGGGTGGCCTGCTGGGCCTCCTTGAGCACCCGCATGTCCCCCGCCAGGTCGGCCACGCGCAGCTGGGGCAGGCCGTGCTGCCGCCGGCCGAAGAAGTCGCCGGGGCCCCGCAGGCGCAGGTCCTCCTCGGCGATCTGAAAGCCGTCGTTGGTGGCCTTCAGGGCCCGCAGGCGCTCCATGCTCTCCGGGATGCGGGTGCCGGTCACCAGCACGCAGTAGGACTGGTGCTTTCCCCGGCCCACCCGGCCCCGGAGCTGGTGGAGCTGGCTCAGGCCGAAGCGGTCGGCGTTTTCCACCACCATCAGCGCCGCGTTGGGCACGTCCACCCCCACCTCGATGACGGTGGTGGACACCAGCACGTCCAGCTCCCCCCGGGCAAAGGCGGCCATGACGGCGTCCTTGTCCCGGGACTTCATCTTCCCGTGGACCAGGCCCACCCGCAGATCGGGGAAGACCTCCTCCTGGAGCTGCCGGGCATAGGGGACGGCGGCCTTCAGGCCCTCCTCCGGCCTCGGCGGCTCCGTCAGGCCCCGGAAGCCGCAGTCCTCCGGCCCCGGCTCCTCCGCCTCCTCCACCGCGGGGCAGACGATGTACGCCTGCCGGCCCTCGCCCACCAGCCTGCGTACAAAGCCGTACATCCGCTGCCGCTTGCTCTCCCCGATGATATAGGTCTCCACCGGGCTGCGCCCGGGGGGCAGCTCGTCAATGACCGACACATCCAGATCCCCGTAAATGGCCAGGGACAGGGTGCGGGGAATGGGGGTGGCGGAGAGCACCAGCACGTGGGGCGGGTTCTGGGCCTTGGCGGCCAGGGCCGCCCGCTGGGCATCCCCACGCTGCTCCCGCAGCGCGGGGGCCCCCAGGCCGATTTCATTTGCGGCCGGGGAAAGTGAATCCCCCCGGCCTTCGCCGCTTGCGCGGCGCCCCGTCTGCGACGGGGCCCCCGGCGTGGCCCAGGCTTTGGCGGCCAGGGCCGCCCGCTGGGCATCCCCACGCTGCTCCCGCAGCGCGGGGGCCCCCAGGCCGATTTCATTTGCGGCCGGGGAAAGTGAATCCCCCCGGCCTTCGCCGCTTGCGCGGCGCCCCGTCTGCGACGGGGCCCCCGGCGTGGCCCAGGCTTTGGCGGCCAGGGCCGCCCGCTGGGCCACGCCGAAGCGGTGCTGCTCGTCGGTGACCACCAGGCCCAGTCTGGCGTACGCCACCCCATCGCTGAGCAGGGCGTGTGTGCCGATGATGAGGTCGATCTCCCCGCCGGCCAGGGCGGAGAGCAGTTCTTTCCTGGCCTTTCCCTTCACCGCCCCGGTGAGCAGGCCCGTCCGCAGCCCCGCTCTCTCCAGCAGGGGGGAGAGGGAGCGGAAGTGCTGCTCGGCCAGCAGCTCCGTGGGGGCCATGAGGGCGCACTGATAGCCGTTTTTCGCCGCCAGCCAGGCTCCCCAGGCGGCCACCATGGTCTTGCCCGAGCCCACGTCCCCCTGGACCAGCCGGTTCATGGGGGGGCCGGCAGCCATGTCGGCGGCCATCTCCTCCATGGCCCGCCGCTGGGCCCCGGTGAGGGAAAAGGGCAGCAGGGAGAGGAACTGCTCCATGGGCGGGGCGGAGAAGGCGGGCCCCGCCTCCCCGTCCCTCCGCGTGCGCAGCAGGGCCAGGCCGCAGGTGAGGGAGAACAGCTCCTCGAAAATGAGCCGCCGCCGGGCCAGGGCCAGGGCCTCCTCGTCGGCGGGGAAATGGATGTTCCGGCAGGCGAATTCCACCCCGGCCAGGGCGTGCTCCTGCCGCAGGGCCTGGGGCAGCGTCTCCTCCACCTGCCCGGCGCACCCCTCCACGCATCGCCGGGCCAGAGCCGCCATCAGGTTGTTGGAGATACCCTTTGTCAGGGGATAGACCGGCAGGATGCACCCGGTGAACCGGGCCCGGTCCGCCCGCTCGCACACCGGGTTGGTCATCTGCCGCCGGCCGGGGGGGCCCTCCACCTTTCCGTAGACGATGTAGCTCTCCCCCCGGTGCAGGGCGTTTTTCATATAGGTCTGGTTGAAGAAGGTGGCCGTCAGACTGCCCGTGTCGTCCACCAGGCGGACCTTCACCAGCTCCAGCCCCTTGCGGATGTAGGACAGCCGGGGCTCCTCCGCCGCCATCACCTCCAGGCACACCGGCAGATCCGCCGGGGCGGAGGCGATGGCGGCAAACTGCCGCCGGTCCTCATAGCCGCGGGGGTACCAGGCCAGCAGATCCCCCGCCGTCTCCAGCCCCAGCCGGGCCAGGGCCCGCCCCCGGGCCTGGCCCACGCCGGGCAGCTCCACCAGGGCGGTATTCAGCTCCAGGGGCATGGCGCTCCCCCCTTTCCGCTTTAGTGTAGCACATTTCCCATTTCCCGGCAAGCGCCCCGCCGCTTTTCCTGTGTACCGCGCCAAGATCTGCAATTTTAAAGAAAAATGATTGCAAAAAATCCGCCGCTCCGATATAATGGAGCCACACAGGAGAAATGGGCATCCATCTCCCGGAGCAAGGACGTTCCGGGGCGCGGCGGGGCCGGCGGGCGGTCCCGCCGTCTCTGTCCCTTTTTTGACAGAGCGCGACAAATTTGATTCAGAAAGGAAGGATCACATGGCGGAGCGCACCTTCAACAAGGTCCTGGTGGCCAACCGGGGCGAGATCGCCATCCGGGTGTTCCGGGCCTGCTACGACCTGGGATTGCACACGGTGGCCATGTACTCCAATGAGGACACCTTCGCCCTCTTCCGCACCAAGGCGGACGAGGCCTACCTCATCGGGGAGAACAAGTCCCCCCTTGGGGCCTACCTGGACATCGACGGCATCATCGACCTGGCAAAGCGGCGCAACGTGGACGCCATCCACCCCGGCTACGGCTTCCTCAGCGAGAACGCCGACTTCGCCCGGGCCTGTGAGGAGGCGGGCATCACCTTTATCGGCCCCTCCTCCAAGATCCTGGCCCAGATGGGGGACAAGCTCACCGCCAAGGCCATCGCCAAGGCCTGCAACGTGCCCACCATCCCCGGCTCGGCCGAGCCCCTCAAAAGCGGCGAGGAGGCGCTGGAGAAGGCCGTTTCCTACGGCTTCCCCATCATCCTGAAGGCCGCCGGCGGCGGCGGCGGCCGGGGCATGCGCCGGTGCGACACGCCGGAGGAGGTCATTCCCGCCTTCAACCTGGTGAAGAGCGAGGCCAAGAAGGCCTTCGGCAACGAGGACATCTTCATCGAGAAGTACCTGGTGGAGCCCAAGCACATCGAGGTGCAGATCCTTGGCGACCAGTACGGCAACGTGGTCCACCTGTTCGAGCGGGACTGCTCCCTCCAGCGCCGCTACCAGAAGGTGGTGGAGTTCGCCCCCGCCTTCTCCGTGCCCGAAGCCACCCGGCAGAAGCTCTACGAGGACGCGGTCAAAGTGGCAAAGCACGTGGGCTACGTCTCCGCCGGTACGGTGGAGTTTCTGGTGGACAAGAATGGGGACCACTACTTCATCGAGATGAACCCCCGCATCCAGGTGGAGCACACCGTCACCGAGATGGTCACCGGCGTGGACCTGGTGCGCTCCCAGATCCTGATCGCCGAGGGCCGGCCCCTGTCCACCCCTGCCATCGGCATCCCCAGCCAAGACGCGGTGCGCATGAACGGCTATGCCCTGCAGTGCCGGGTGACCACCGAGGACCCGGCCAACAACTTCGCCCCCGACACCGGCAAGATCACCGCCTACCGCTCCGGCGGCGGCTTCGGCGTCCGTCTGGACGGCGGCAACGCCTACACCGGCGCGGAGATCTCCCCCTACTATGACTCCCTGCTGGTAAAGGTCACCTCCTGGGACAACACCTTCGAGGGGGTGTGCCGCAAGGCCATGCGGGCCATCAGCGAGGAGCACGTCCGGGGCGTCAAGACCAACATCCCCTTCATCTCCAACATCCTGGCCCACCCCACCTTCATCGCCGGCAAGTGCCACACCAAGTTCATCGATGAGACCCCCGAGCTCTTCGACATCGACACCGGCCGGGACCGGGCCACCAAGATCCTCAAGTATATCGCCCAGATCCAGGTGGACAACCCCTCTGCCGAGCGGCTCCAGCTGGATATCCCCCGCTTCCCTCCCTACGAAAATACCCCGCCCAAATGCACCGGCCTCAAGCAGCTGCTGGACCAGAAGGGCCCCGAAGCGGTGCGGGACTGGGTGCTGGGGCAGAAAAAGCTGCTTATCACCGACACCACCATGCGGGACGCCCACCAGTCCCTGCTGTCCACCCGGGTGCGCACCCGGGACATGGTGAAGGCCGCCGAGGGCACGGCGGAGATCCTCAACGACTGCTTCTCCCTGGAGATGTGGGGCGGCGCCACCTTCGACGTGGCCTACCGCTTCCTTCATGAGTCCCCCTGGGAGCGGCTGCGGCTGCTGCGGGAGAAGATCCCCAACATTCCCTTCCAGATGCTGCTGCGGGGCGCCAACGCCGTGGGCTAC
>DHCMC07803__coassemble_1776_pt1 | contig 10046 bp, 9 predicted proteins | sample DHCMC07803__metabat2_high_PE_053 | metagenome-assembled genome bin DHCMC07803 | reverse complement strand
ACAAGTCCAAGTCCAAGCAGGCCACCGCCCGGCGCAAGCTGCTGGAGAAGATCACCCTGGAGGAGATCCCCGCCTCCTCCCGCCGCTACCCCTGGGTGGCCTTCAGCCCCGATCGGGAGGTGGGCAAGGACATCCTCTTTGTCACCGACGTGTCCAAGACCATCGACGGGGTGAAGGTGCTGGACAAGGTGAGCTTCATCGTGGGCCACGGGGACAAGATCGCCTTCGTGGGCGACAACGAAAACGCCCAGACCGCCCTGTTCCAGATTTTGACCGGGGAGCTGGAGCCCGACGAGGGCACTGTGAAGTGGGGCCAGACCGCCACTTATTCCTACTTCCCCAAGGACAACACCGAATTTTTCAAGGACTGCGACGACAACCTGGTGGAGTGGCTGCGCCAGTGGTCCTCCGACCCCCACGAGGCCTACCTCCGGGGCTTTTTGGGCCGAATGCTCTTCTCCGGGGACGAGGTGTACAAGCCCGTGAAGGTCCTCTCCGGCGGGGAGAAGGTGCGGTGCATGCTCTCCCGCATGATGCTCTCCGGGGCCAACGTGCTCCTGCTGGACCAGCCCACCAACCACCTGGACCTGGAGTCCATCGCCGCCCTCAATAACGGCCTGGAGGCCGTGAAGTGCAACGTGCTGGTGGCCTGCCACGACCACCAGCTCATCCAGACCGTGTGCAACCGCATCTTCGACTTCACCCCCGACGGCAAGCTCATCGACCGCAAGATGACCTACGACGAGTACCTGGAGAGCCAGGCCGCCCGGTAACCGCCCCCCGCCCGGCTTTTTGAGATGGACATGCGCGCCGCCGGGTGGTATAATAACCACACAGAGACACAGCGCCGCCAAAACCGCATACCAGACACAAACCGCAAGCGATAATTGCCCAAATGCAACCCGCTTGCGGTTTCTTTTCTAAAAGGATGCTTCTATCATCTGAGGTGAACGGGATGAAACTGGAGGAGAGGCTGACCGCCCTGCGGAAGGAAAAAGGGCTGTCCCAGCTGGAGCTGGCCGAGGCCCTTGGGGTCTCCCGGCAGGCGGTCTCCCGCTGGGAGGTGGGCGCGTCCGCCCCGGGGATGGAAAACCTGCTGGCCCTGAGCAGGCTGTACGGCGTGCCCCTGGACGAGCTGGTGGGCGGGCCGGCGCGGGCGGCGGAGCCGGAGGCCGAACCGAACGCGCGGGCGGCAGAGCTGGTCAGCGCCCGGCGGCTGAACCGGGCACTGGCCGCCGCGCTGGCTGCCGTCCTGCTGGCGGCGGCCCTGCTGGCTTGGCTGTACTGGGGCCGGCACAGCCCGGCCCCCGCAGACCAGACGGAGGACGGGATTCCCATTGTGGATATTGAGGACACAGAAGGGAGAGAGATTGGTGATTCCGATGTGGTAATCATTGGAGAAACTTCATAGGGAGGAGAAGACTTGCTGTGAAGAAGCGGCCATTTTCCCCGGCGCGGGAAGCTGTGGATGAAAAGCCGGGGAGCACATCTACGAAGGGCCTGCGTATCTTCCACATTTTCGCCTATTTTATCATCCCGCCCCTGCTGGCCGTCCTGTCCGGGTGGTTTTCCTTTTCCAGAGGGATCCTCTTTCTTCTGGCCGCTGCGGTGATGCTGGTGGACGTGCTGCTGCGCTGGCGGTTCAAAAAACGCCAGCCGGACGCGGAACTGCCCGTGACCGCCATAGAGGAACTCTTCAGCGCGACGCCCCAAGCGATGGCTGTGGGCTGTATAGCAGAGCTGGTGATCCTGCGGGAGATCGTGCGGCTGCTGGTCCACGGCTGACCGCGGCGGAAGGGAGGTGAATTACTGTGAAACGGGTCCGTCAGCTGGGCCGGAGCGCGCTTGCCGCCGCCGGCCTGACCCTGATCGCGGCGGCCATTGCCTGGACCCTGCCTGCCGTGATCCCCCAGCCCGTCCTGGACCGGCCGGAGACGGTGGAAAACCTGTCGGTGCGGTACTACGGGGAGGGCTTCCTGACCCTGGACGGAGAGACGCAGGCGGCCCTGCTGGAGGTCCTCTCAGAAGGGCGCTGTACCCGCCGCCTCCTGTGGTCCGGGAGCGGCACCGGCCATCCCGTGGAGGAGACCATCTCCATCTCCTTCCACACGCCGGGACAGGGGGAGGCGGCTGCCTCCACCGAGCTGGTCCTGGGAGACCCGCTGTGGTCCTCCCTGTCCAGAAGCTCCGCCGCCTGGGGCGGCATCGAGTACAACATCCGCGGCGCCGGGGCCCTGACCCGGCAGGTGGAGGCCGTCCTGGCCGGGGCCGCGGAGGAAGGCGCGCAGGCTTAAAGGAAGGGGACTGCCATGAGCAGGAGACATCTCCGTTTCGCAACGGGCTTCCTTGTGGAGCTGCTCGGCCTGTTTTTGCTCAATTATCACCTTCGGGAGATCAGAGACGGGCTGTCCGACGGGCTGGGGGCCGCCGCGCCCGCCGCCCTGTGGAGCATCCTGGGAATCGTGCTGATCTGCGCCGGCGCCTGGATGTTTGCAGGGCCGGGCGGAAAGAAAAAATGAGCGCCGCGGCCCCGGCGCGGACGCCTGCTTGAAAGCGGCTATGCCTCTGCCCCATGAACGCGGGAGGGATGCCTGCCCGCGTTCGGATCAATGATCGGGAGGCGGATGAAATGACAAAGCGGAAACATCTCACGCCCAAACGCGCCGTTCTGCTGGCGCTGGTCCTGTGCGCGGCGGCGATTTTGCTGCTGGTGTACGGCCACACGGTCTCCCTGGGCGGGGCCGCCGGTCTGCCGGAGGACCCGGAGGGGCTGTGGTGCGTCACCCTGGACGAATTTGCCGCCATGGACCCCCTGGAATTCCGGGCGGGGGAGGGCATGGAGGAGCTGGCCCGGGCGGTGGGGCGGCTGCGGGTGCGCTATGCCGGGCCCTTCCAGGAGGGGTATATGGCTCGGAGCGGCCAGGAGGCCTATACCTTCCGGGCCGTGCCCTACGACGGGGCGGACGCCCTGGGCGAGCCTGTGGAGTTCTTCTTCCGGGACGACGGCTATATCCTGGCGGACGGCCGGCGCAAAGAGGCGCCCGGCGTGTCGAAAAAGCCACGCAGAGTTTTGCCGGGCGGAGGCGGCGGAAGGAAATCAAATCGGTTTTCCGGCGGCATCGGCCTTTTCTGCGCAGCCTCCGCTAAAAATGTGCCGCCGGCACATTTTTTCACGCTGCGGCGCCGGAAAACGCTTTGCACGGAGCGAGCGTCGAATCGTCCGCCCCAGGCGGACGACTGAGGCGCAGAGCGCAGCGAATTCCCTTTGTCAAAAAAGGCATTTGCCTTTTTCGACAGTCTCGGGCGGCGGGCTGAACCTATCAGCCCGCCGCCTTTTTCAATAACTGGCCCACAAAACCCCGGTGTAGCGGGGGACGTAGCCCTCCTGCTCCGTCAGCCACTGGTCAAATTCCGCCTGGCTCACGGTATCCCCCGCGATGGTGCAGACGCCGTCCACCTGGCTGCCCAGCTCCTCCACAGCCAGGGCCCCGTCCCGGAAGGTGAGGCGGTTATAGTAGTGCACCACCGCCCCGCCGGAGCCTCCGAACATCCCGCTGGCCTGGAGGTCCAGAAAGCTGCGCTCCCCCAGGTTCATGCCGTGGAAGGCGTCCCCCTCCCGGTGGAGGATGAGGAAGTTGCCGCCGAAGTCGGGAAAGTGAAGGATCAGCTCCAGCGCCCCGTCCCCGGTCAAATCCTCCGCCATCACGTAGTCCACCGCCAGCGGGGCCTCCCCCTCCCCGTCCCAGCTCTGCCGGAAGGCGTCCGGGTAGCCGGCCACGGTGGTGTCCTCCGCCGGCTCCCCCGTCTCCCCCCACACCAGGGAGAGGGGGGCCGCCTCCTCCAGCACGGGCAAAAAGCCGGTGAGGGCTGCGTATCGGTCCTCCGACATGGTCCGCTCCAGGGTCTTCAGGTCCAGGTCCAGGGACGGGGAGGGTGACTGCTCGGGGGATTCCTCCGGCGGCGGGGCGGCGCAGGCGGTGAGGGCCAGCAGGAGCAGGGCGGAGAGCAGGGCATAGGGTCTCATGGGATCGACCTCCTTGTATTATGTAAAGCAAATGATATCACACCCACGTGCCGGTGTCGTTACGGGGAAATGACAAAGAGAGACGAAAGGATAACAAAACCTCTGGCGGCGGACCTGGCGCGCCTCTTGTCATAAGGGGAAGGATTTGATATAATAAAGGGTAATTTTGAGCCGGACGGGCGGAAGGGGGCGGCGAGTATGAAATATAAACAGTGGAATATCGCCCCCGGCGATCCCGCCGCCCGGCGGACCATGGAGGCGGCCGGGGTATCCCCCCTGGCGGCCATGGCCCTGTGCGCCCGGGGGCTGGACACCCCGGAGAAGGCGCGGGCCTTCCTGGATGCGGGCCTGGACCGGCTGGCCGACCCGCTCCTGATGCGCGACATGGACCGGGCCGCCGCCCGGGTGCGGCTGGCCCTGGACCGGGGGGAGGCCCTGGCGGTCTACGGCGACTATGATGTGGACGGCATCACCTCCACCTGCCTGCTTACCGATTTCCTCCGCCGGGAGGGGGGGACGGTCATCCCCTACATCCCCGACCGAATGGAGGAGGGCTACGGCGTGAACCGGGAGGCCCTGGCCGCCCTGCGGGCGCGGGGGGTGGGCCTTGTGGTCACGGTGGACTGCGGCATCACCGCCGTGGAGGAGACGGAGTACGCCGCCTCCCTTGGGCTGGAGCTGGTCATCACCGACCACCACGAGTGCAAGTCCACCCTGCCGGACGCCGCTGCGGTGGTGGACCCCCGGCGGGCCGACTGCCCGTATCCCTTCAAGTGCCTGGCGGGGGTGGGGGTAGCCCTGAAGCTGGTCCTGGCCCTGGGCGGCCTGTCCCGGCGGGAGGAGCTACTGGAGCGGTACGCGGACCTGGCGGCCATCGGCACAGTGGCCGACGTGATGAGCCTGACGGGGGAGAACCGCACCATCGTGCGCCTGGGCCTGGCGGCGCTGGCCCGGACGGAACGGCCGGGGCTGCGGGCTCTGCTCCGGGAGGCGGGCATGGAAGGCAAGGCCCTCACCGCCATGTCGGTGGGGTACACCCTGGCCCCCAGGATCAACGCCTCCGGCCGCATGGGCTGCGCGGGGCTGGCCGGGGAACTGTTTCTCACGGACGACCCGGCCCGGGGGGAGGAACTGGCCCGGCAGCTCTGTCAGCTCAACCGGGAGCGGCAGGCCATCGAGGGGGAGATATACGCCCAGTGCGAGGCCATGGCCCAGGCCATGCCCCGCCAGCGGCGGTATGCCCTGGTGCTCTCCGGGGAACACTGGCACCAGGGCGTGGTGGGGATCGTGGCCTCCCGCCTGGCGGAAAAGTACGCCTGCCCCACCTTTATGATCTGCCTGCAGGACGGGAGGGGCAAGGGCTCCTGCCGGTCCTACGCCGGATTCAACCTCTTCGCCGCACTGGAGCGCTGCGCCCCCCTGCTGGAGGGCTTCGGCGGGCACGAGCTGGCGGCGGGCTTCACCATCCGGGAGGATAATATCCCCGCCTTTGCCCAGGCGATGAACGAGTATGTCCGCGACCTCACCGGCGGGGAGGAGATGATCTCTGTCCTGGATGTGGACGGGGAGGTGGAGGACCCCGGCCAGCTCACCCTGGAGAACGTGGAAGGGCTGGACCTGCTGGAGCCCTTCGGCTCCGGCAACCCCCGGCCGGTCTTTTCCCTGTCCGGCTGCACGGTGACCGCCGTGAGCCAGGTGGGGGGCGGCCGGCACCTGAAGCTGAAGCTGTCCGCCGGCGGACGGGGCTTCGACGCCATTTTCTTCTCCGCCACCGCCGCCGGGGCGGGCATCTCCGCCGGGGACCGGGTGGACGCGGCCTTTACCCCCCAGGTCAACGAGTACCGGGGCTGGCGGAACGTGCAGCTGCAGCTGTGCGACCTGCGCCCCGCCCTTACCCGCGCCCAGGCCGAGCGGGCCCTGTACGAGAAATTCTGCCGGGGGGAGGCGCTCACGCCGCGGGAGGCCGCCGCCCTGCTGCCCAGCCGGGAAGAGTTCGTTGCCCTGTGGCGCTATCTGCAGGGCCACGCCCGCCCCGCTGCCCTGGAGGAGACCGCCCACCGCCTGGCCCGCGCCGTGGCCCGCGCCGCCGGCCGGCGAGAGACCGTCATGCGCACCCTGGTGTGCCTGGAGGTTTTTGACGAGCGGGGGCTCATCCGCCTGGAGCACAGTACGGACCATCTGCGCATCGACCTGATGCCGGTGGAGGGCAAGGTGGATCTGGACCAGTCCGACATCCTCCGCCGCCTGCGCAAGCTGATGGAGTAGCGGCGGGGATACGGCGGCGGGGGCAAGCCCCCGCCCTACAGGATCCGCGGCAGAGCGAAGGATATGGAGATTGCGACATTCCGGGGCCCCCGCCGAAGCCCAGCAAAGCGGGTTCGGTGGGGAGAGGCGGAGCATCGGAATGAGAGAGCTCTGCCGCAGCGCGGCGGAGCGAAGGATATGGAGATTGCGACATTCCGGGGCCCCCGCCGAAGCCCAGCAAAGCGGGTTCGGTGGGGAGAGGCGGAGCATCGGAATGAGTGAGCTCTGCCGCAGCGCGGCGAAGCGAAGGATATGGAGATTGCGAAGACGAAGGAGGTGCCTGTATGGACCCCATTTTGGAGCGCTATCAGGCGCTGGAAGATAAAATAAAGGCTTATAACCCGTCCCTGGACACCAAGCGGCTGTATGACGCGTTCAATTTTGCCGACAACGCCCACTCCGGCCAGCTGCGCAAGGACGGCACCCCCTATATCACCCATCCCCTGGCGGTGGCGGAGATCGTGGCGGAGCTGGAGCTGGATGTGGACTCCATCATCGCCGCCCTCCTCCACGACACCATCGAGGACACCGGGGCCACCCATGAGGACATCGCCAAGCGCTTCGGCGGCCCGGTGGCCGACCTGGTGGAGGGGGTCACCAAGCTGACGCGGGTGCAGTACACCTCCAAGGAAGAGGAGCAGATGGAGAACCTGCGCAAGATGCTCATGGCCATGGCCAAGGACATCCGGGTGATCCTCATCAAGATCTGCGACCGGCTGCACAACATGCGCACCATGGAATACCAGACCCCCCGCAAGCAGAAGGAAAAGGCCCTGGAGACCATGGAGATCTACGCCCCCATCGCCCACCGCCTTGGCATGCAGCGCATCAAGTGGGAGCTGGAGGACACCTCCCTGCGCTACCTGGACCCGGTGGGCTACAAGGAGATCTCCGACGAGCTCTCCGCCCGGGCCGCCGCCCACGAGGAGTTCATGGCCTCGGTACAGAAGAGCATCGAGGACCGGCTGGAGGCCGAGGGCATCCGCTGCACCATCTACGGCCGGGTGAAGCACGCCTACTCCATCTATCGAAAGATGTACGCCCAGAACAAGACCATGGACGAGATCTTCGACCTGTACGCCTTCCGGGTGATCGTGGACGACATCCCCGCCTGCTACAACGTGCTGGGGGTCATCCACGACATGTTCAAGCCGGTGCTGGGCCGGTTCAAGGATTACATCGGCACCCCCAAGCCCAACGGCTACCAGTCCCTGCACACCACTGTGTTCGGCCGGGAGGGTATTCCCTTCGAGGTGCAGATCCGCACCTGGGACATGCACCACACGGCGGAATACGGCATCGCCGCCCACTGGAAGTACAAGCAGGGCATGGCCAACGCCAAGCTGGGCACCGAGGCCGCCTTCGAGTGGGTGCGCAAGCTGCTGGAGAGCCAGCAGGACGTGGACGCGGAGGAATTCGTGCGCACCATGCGGGTGGACCTGTTCTCCGACGAGGTGTTCGTGTTCACCCCCAAGGGGGACGTGGTGAACCTGCCCGCCGGGTCCACCCCCATCGACTTCGCCTACAACATCCACTCCGCCGTGGGCAACCATATGACGGGGGCCAAGGTCAACGGCCGCATGGTCACCTTCGACACCCAGCTGAAAAACGGCGACATCGTGGAGGTCATCACCTCCAAGTCCGCCCACGGCCCCAGCCGGGACTGGATGAAGATCTGCAAGTCCAACGAGGCCCGCAACAAGATCCGCCAGTGGTTCAAGAAGGAACGGCGGGAGGAGAACATCGCCACCGGCCGGGCCTCCTTTGAGTCGGAGCTCAAGCATACCGGGCTGTCCCTGGCGGCCATCACCGCCGAGGACGTGCTCCCCTTCATCCTCAAGAAGGTGCGCTTCGGCACCCTGGACGAGCTGTACGCCGCCATCGGCTACGGCGGCATGTCCGCCCAGAAGGCGGTGGTGCGGGTCAAGGACGAGCTTACCCGCCTCAATCGCCTCCACGCCGCCCAGGCCCAGCCGGAGCGGGAGGGGGAGGAGACCATCCACCCCTCCACCGCCAGCCAGGCCGCGCCCGCCAAGGTGGGCAAGCACGCCAGCAGCGGCATCATCGTGGAGGGCATCGACAACTGCCTGGTGAAGTTCGCCAAGTGCTGCACCCCCGTGCCCGGGGACCCGGTGGTGGGCTTCATCACCCGGGGCTTCGGCGTGTCCGTCCACCGGCAGGACTGCCCCAACGCCGACCCCGCCCGCCGCAAGCCGGAGGAGGCGGGCCGGTGGGTGAAGGTCCACTGGGCGGAGGGGGAGCTGTCCAGCTACCGCACCGCCCTGGAGATCTCCGCCAAGGACCGGGACGGCCTGACGCTGGACGTGGCCACCGCCCTGTCTGCGGCCAAGGTGCGCACCACCAGCCTTTCCGCCCGCTCCCAGCCCGACGGGTACGCCGTGGTAGATATCGTGCTGGAGGTGAAAAACCAGGGCGAGCTCACCGCCGTCATCAACAAGCTGGGGCAGATCCAAGGCGTGTACCAGGTAAAGCGGGCATCTGGCTGACGCCAGTCCAGGGGGCCCCCGCCAGTTTAAGGGGGCTTCGCGGGGATTTTCATCGGAAGCGCCCCCGGCGCTTCCGACCCCCTGGATACGCGGGCACCGCGCCGCCGAGGGCGGCACAATGCCCGCGATACCCCTGGTTTCGCGCCCCGCGGCGCGGGTCGGGGTGTTTTTCGGGGAAGTGAATTCCCCGAAAAACGATTTTGATTTTCTTTTGCCGGCTGGGCCGGCAAAACGCTGCGGGGCCGTGGGGGCGGATAGCATCCGCCCGGTTTAAGGAGAATGAAATATGGCAAAGACAGAGAATATCGAGACCCGCGCCCTGGACCGGCTGCTCTCCCAGTGCTTTGACGGAGGGGAGCGGCTGCAGCGGGAGCTGCGGCTCACCCCCGGCCAGGCGGAGGCCCTGGCGGCGGACTACCCCGCCGACGTGCACCCCCTGGGCGGGGGCTGGTATGACATCACCTTCCGGGAGGCGTTTTCCTATGGCGGCTGAGTTCGTGCCCGTGCTGCTGGGCTCCGACATCAACGCATACAGCATGGCCCGGGCCTTTCACGAGGCCTATGGGGTGAAGAGCATCGTATACGGCATGTTTGCCGCCAGCGTGTGCGCCGGCAGCAAGATCATCGACTACCGCATCCGGGCGGGCAACGACACCCCGGAGCAGGTGCTGGCCAACGTGGCCGAGGCGGCGGGGGAGTTCCCGGACAAAAAAATTCTGGTGTTGGGCTGCGGGGACAACTACCTCAACGCCATCTCCGCCAACCTGCCCCGCTTTCCGGACAACGTGGCGGCCCCCTACGTGGACCTGCCCACCCTGGAGGGGCTCATCCACAAGGAGAAATTTTACGCCCTGTGCGACAAATACGGCATCGACCACCCGGCCACGGTGGTGTATCATAAGGGCATGGGCCACGGCTTTGACCTGCCCTTCGACGGCCCCTTTGTGGTCAAGCCCGCCGAGTCGGACACCTATTGGAAGCACCCCTTCCCCACCCAGAAGAAGGCCTACATCCTCCGCACACGGGCGGAGGTGGACGCCGTCATTGACGACATCTACAACGCCGGGTATGAGGACGCCCTGATCCTTCAGGACTTCATCCCCGGGGACGACAGCTATATGCGGGTGGTGACCAACTACTCGGGGGCGGACGGGAAGGTGCGGCTCATGTGCGTGGGCCACGTGCTGCTGGAGGAGCACACCGGCCACGCC
>DHCMC07803__coassemble_1746_pt1 | contig 10241 bp, 8 predicted proteins | sample DHCMC07803__metabat2_high_PE_053 | metagenome-assembled genome bin DHCMC07803 | reverse complement strand
TTGCAAATCCGATCAAGGATCGTCCACAACTGCTGATAGGTCAGGGGGTCGTCGGGGCCAAACTTGCCGTTGCCGTAGCCGCCGAGGATGCCGTTGTCGGCCATGGTCATCACGGCGTCGTAATACCACGCGCCGGGCTGGACGTCGGAGAAGGAGCTGCTGTAACTGCCCTGGCCGGACCCGGAAGGCTCGCCGGTCTGCGCGCCGCCGGTGGTGTCGTAGTGGGCCCAGAAGGTGTAGGACCTGTCCATAGCCGTGCCGAAGTCGTACACATCGACGATTTTGCCCCCGGGGACGTCGATATAGTCGAGGACCGCTTCGTCGCTGCTGTGGCCGACCGTGATCAGGATGGTGGTGCCCCCGGGCCAGGTGAAGTCGTCACGCAATTCGTAGTAGAAGCCGTTGTGGGTCCCGAACTCGTAGACGATGTCGGAGATGTCGATGACCGCGTCGTACCTGGTGTAGTCGAAGTCGTCGTTCTGCCCGGACAGGCCGTTGAGGCCGCCGGGGTCGGTGGCCAGGGCGGCCAGCCCGGGGGCGGAGGGGCCGTCTTTGTCGGCCGCGGATGCGGCGGGGAGGATGCCGACCGCCAGCACAGCGGCCAGCAGAGCGCCCCAAAAACGCCGGTGTCTTTGCATGGGTGATCTCTCCTTCTATATCAATTTGTGTGCTGATGCTCCCCGGCAGAGCGGCCCGTGGGGGCGGGACTTCCCGGCCCCCGTGGGCACCTGCGGGGCGAACAAAAGGGCCGTGCAGGTATGTAAATTCCCTGCACAGCCCAATACAGCACACAAGCCCATGGAGATTACCCTTGTAAAACAACGGAACAATCGGTATAATGAGCGTGGCGCAGAAATTCTGCTGTGTGGGTGGTCTCGTCACCTGCATAGGGACATGAGGGACGGCAATCCCTCATGTCCTGCCCTTATTATTCGCCTTGACACTATTTTAGACCATGTTGTCGCAGAGTGCAAGCGGTTTTTTCGGACGTTACACGGTCCGGGCCGCTTTTTTGCTGTTCAGAGGGGGCCCTGCCGGGGCTGGCCGCTCCCTGCCCCGCGGGGCAGGGGATTATAAACAGGGCGTATCGTGCCGGGGCCCCTCAAGGAAGTCAGCCGGCAGCAGGCGCAGCCCACAGGGGAAAGACGTCCGCGGAATGCCAGGCCGCTTTGAGCGTCAGGTCAAATCCCACCGTGATATTTACACGTTCTGTACATATTTTTACGCTATGTTTTCATTGGGGGTACTTGTAATTTCGGTTACAATTTGTTACCATTACCATAGCGCGACCCCAAAAAACAGAAAGGCGGTACAAGCAAAAATGAACAGACCTGTAAAGAAGCTCCTGTCCCTGCTGCTGTCCGCGGCCATGCTCACCGGCCTGGCCCTGCCGGCCATGGCGGCGGAGGGGGAGGATGCGGAGGGGATCGTGGTGCTGTACACCAACGACATCCACACCTATATCGACAACAATGTGGGCGAGGGCAATGAGAACGGCCTGACCTACTCCAAGGTGGCCGGCTACAAGGCCAGCCTGGACAACGCCCTGCTGGTGGACGCCGGCGACCACATCCAGGGCACGGCCTACGGCTCCATGGACGACGGCGCCACCATCAGCGAGCTGATGAACGCCGCCGGCTATGACGTGGCCACCCTGGGCAACCACGAGTTCGACTACGACATGGAGGGCGCCCTGGCCGCCATCGAGCGGGCCGACTTCCCCTATGTCTCCTGCAACTTCTATCACGAGGAGAACGGCGTGGCCGGCGAGAACGTGCTGGACAGCTATGTGGTGCTGGAGGCCGGCGGCGTGAGCATCGCCTTCGTCGGCATCACCACCCCCGAGTCCTTCACCAAGTCCACCCCCGCCTACTTCCAGGATGACGAGGGCAACTACATCTACGGCATCGCCGGCGGCGAGGACGGCCAGGCCCTGTACGACGCGGTGCAGGAGGCCATTGACGCCGCCTCCGCCGAGGCCGACTACGTCGTTGCCCTGGGCCACCTGGGCGTGGACGCCTCCTCCCAGCCCTGGACCTCCCGGGAGGTCATCGCCAACACCACTGGCCTGGACGCCTTCATCGACGGCCACTCCCACACCACCATCCCCATGGAGGAAGTGACCGATGCCGACGGCAACACCGTGGTGCTCACCCAGACCGGCTCCTACCTGGACGCGCTGGGCCAGATGACCATCTCCGCCGACGGCACCATCACCACCGAGCTGCTCACCGGCGAGGACCTGGCCGACGTGACCCCCGACGCCGACGTGAAGGCCATTGAGGACGCCTGGATCGCCGAGATCGACGCCGAGCTGGGCCAGGTCATCGGCTCCACCGCCGACACCCTGGACAACTTCGACGCCGACGGCAACCGCCTGGTGCGCAAGCAGGAGACCAACACCGGCGACTTCGCCGCCGACGCGCTGTATTACCTCTTTGACAACATGGGCCTGGATGTGGACATGGCCATCATGAACGGCGGCGGCATCCGCAACAACGCCATCACCGGCGAGATCTCCTACCAGACCTGCAAGGAGATCCACACCTTCGGCAACGTGGCCTGCCTGCAGACCGTCACCGGCCAGCAGATCCTGGACGCCCTGGAGTGGGGCGCCAAGGACGTGGCTCCCGCCGGCGAGCCCGCCGTGGAGAACGGCGGCTTCCTCCAGGTCTCCGGCCTGAAGTACACCATCGACACCTCCATCCCCTCCACCGTCCAGCAGGACGACAAGGGCGTGTGGACCGGCGGCCCCACCGGCGAGTACCGCGTCACCGACGTGCAGGTGCTCAACAATGAGACCGGGGCGTACGAGCCCCTGGACCTGGAGGCCAGCTACAACCTGGCCGGCTACAACTACACCCTGCGGGACCTGGGCGACGGCTTTGCCATGTTTGACGGCGCGGTGAACGTGCTGGACTACGTGATGGAGGACTATATGGTCCTGGCCAACTACGTCCAGTCCTTCGAGAACGGCGTGGTCACCGGCTACGCCGAGCCCGCCGGCCGCATCACCATCGTGGACGGGGCCGCCAGCCAGTACCCCGCCGACCTGAAGGAGACCGACTGGTACTACGAGGCCGCCGTGTACGCCCTGGACAACGACCTGATGAACGGCACCAATGTGGGCTTTGAGCCCAACAGCGACGTCACCGTGTTCAGCGTCTACCAGATGCTTTACAACATGGAGGGCCGTCCCGCCGTGGATCCCGCCCAGGCCGTGGAGGGCACCGAGGGCGCCTGGTACGCCGACTGCCTGAACTGGGCCCAGGCCCAGGGGCTGTACGTGCGGCCCAGCACCGTGGAGGACTCTGATGCCACCCGGGCCGCCGTGGCCGGCATCTTCGCCGACTATGCCACCTGGAAGGGCGTCACCGTGGACACCTCCGGCATGGCCATGCAGGAGGCCCCCGACTACGGCACCATCCAGGAGGCCGATCTGGAGGGCATGACCTTCTGCTACTACGCCGGGCTCATGACCGGCAACCAGAACGGGGAGCTCATGCCCTATGAGACCCTGTCCCGGGCCGAGTTTGCCCAGATGCTCATGAACTACGACGCGCTCATGAGCCAGGCTGACCAGGCCGCCGCTTAATCCAAATCCAAACAAGGGGGCCCTCCGGCTCTGCCGGAGGGCCCCCTTCTGGTCTCACCGAGTTCCGCCGCCCGCAGGCGGCGGAAAAAAGAAAAATCGTTTTTCCCGGGGACATGCGCCTCGGGAAAAACACCACTCAGCCCGCAAGTGTACGGCCCGGCCGCCAAAGGCGGCCGGGCCGTGCGCGCAGTCGGGCTGCGCTCTCCCTCGACCGGGCGGCAAGGCCGCCCGGTCGATTTGTTTTAATGGTTCAGCAGCCGCACCCGCAGCACGCCCTCCAGGGCGCGGATCTCGTCGGCCACCGCGTCGCTGACCCGGCTGCCCACGTCCACCACGGTGTAGGCGTAGTCCTTCTTGGACTTGTTGGTCATGTTCTCCACGTTCACCCCGTCCTTGGAGAGCACGCCGGTGATGTTGGCGATGGCGCCGGGGACGTTGCGGTGGATGATGCACAGGCGGGACTCGCCGCTCCAGGGCTGCACCAGGGTGGGCAGGTTCACGGAGTTGGTGATGTTGCCGTTCTCCAGATAGTCCTTCAGCTCCTGGGCGGCCATGACGGCGCAGTTCTCCTCGCTCTCAGGCGTGGAGGCGCCCAGGTGGGGGATGGCGATGACGTTCTTGCCCTGAAGGATCTTGTTGTTGGGGAAGTCGGTGACGTAGCAGGCCACCTTGCCGCTGTCCAGGGCGGAGAGCATGTCGTCCTCGTTGACCAGGGAGCCCCGGGCCAGATTGAGGATGCGCACGCCGCCCTTCATCATGTGGAAGGCGTCCTCGTTGAGCATGCCGCGGGTCTCCGGCGTCTGGGGCACGTGGATGGTGATATAGTCGCAGTTTTTATAGATGGTCTCCAGGTCCATGGCCCGGTGGACCAGGCGGGACAGGGAGAGGGCGGAGTCCACGGAGAGGAAGGGGTCGTAGCCGAACACGGTCATGCCCAGCTTGGTGGCGATGTTGGCCACCTGCACGCCGATGGCGCCCAGGCCGATGACGCCCAGCATCTTGCCGGAGATCTCGGGGCCTACGAATTGGCTCTTGCCCTTCTCCACCACCTTCTCCACGTCGGCGCCGGAGCCGGCCTGCAGGCGCACCCAGTCGCACCCCTCGGTGATCTTCCGGGAGGCCAGGAGCAGGGCGCACACCGCCAGCTCCTTCACCGCGTTGGCGTTGGCGCCGGGGGTGTTGAACACCACGATGCCCGCCTCGGAGCAGCGGTCGATGGGGATGTTGTTGGTGCCGGCGCCGGCCCGGGCCACGGCCCGCAGGGCGTCGGGGAAGACATAGTCGTGCATGTCGGCGGAGCGGACCAGGACGCCGTCCTCGTTCTCCACGTCGGTGCTGATGTTGTAGCGGGTCTGGTCCAGGACGGACAGCCCGGCGGGGGAAATTTTGTTCAGAGTTTTAATACGGTACATGTGGTGTCATGACCTCCTTGTCATTGCCCGGCGGACCCGGTGGAATCGGCGCGCCGGGTCGTCGCGCCCCACGGCGGGGCGGGCGGATGGTATCCGCCCCTACAATTCAGTTGTTCTTATCGAACGCTTTGATGAAGTCGCACAGCTTTGCCCCACAAAAGGCAGGCCTTTTGCGGGGACCCCGGATTTGACATCCTCGGGCGGAGTGAATCCGCCCTGCGGCAAGATTTTGGCCAGGGGCCAAAATGCTTGTACGCGGCATAAGCCGCGCCCCGCTTTGCGGGGCCCCGGGGATCAGCCGGCAGTTGCATATTGTCAGTTGTTCTTATCGAACGCCTTGATGAAGTCGCACAGTTTCTCCACGCCTTCGGTGGGCATGGCGTTGTAGATGGAGGCGCGCATGCCGCCCACGGAGCGGTGGCCCTTCAGATTGGTGAAGCCGGCCTCCACGCTCTCCTTGACGAACTTGGCGTCCAGCTCGTCGCTGCCGGTGCGGAAGACCACGTTCATGTCCGAACGGGCGGCGGGGTCCACCGCGCAGGTGAACAGCCGGGAGCTGTCGATCACGTCGTAGAGCATCTGAGCCTTGGCGTGCTTGATGGCCTGCATGCCTTCCACGCCGCCCTTGCTCTCCAGCCAGTCCAGCACCAGCCCCAGCATGTAGATGCACCAGCAGGGGGGCGTATTGTACATGGAGTCCTTGTCGATCATGGTCTTGTAGTTCATCATCACGGGGGTGTAGGGCAGTTCGTGACCGGCCAGAGACTCCTTGATGATGACCACCGTCAGGCCGGCGGGGGCCATGTTCTTCTGCGCGCCGGCGAAGATGACGCCGTACTTTGACACGTCCACCGGGCGGGAGAGGATGTCGGAGGACATGTCGCACACGATGGGCACATCCCCGGTCTCGGGGATATACTGCCACTCGGTGCCGTAAATGGTGTTGTTGGCGCAGTAATAGAAATAGCTGGCCTCAGGATCCAGCTTCAGCTGGTCCTGGGCGGGGATGTAGGTGTGGTTTTTATCGGTGGAGGAGGCGGCCAGGCTGATCTGCCCGTACTTCTGGGCCTCCTTGTAGGCCAGGTTGGAGAAGTTGCCGGTGACGGCGTAGTCCGCCTTGCCGGTCCTGCCGATGAGGTTCATGGGCGCCATGGCAAACTGCAGGGAGGCGCCCCCCTGGAGAAAGAGGACCTTGTACCCCTCCGGCACGTTCAGAAGGGTGCGGAGCTTGGCCTGGGTGTCGTCAAAGATCTTCTGGAACACCTTGGAGCGGTGGCTCATCTCCATAACAGACATGCCGGAGCCCTGGTAGTTGGTGATCTCGGCGCCGGCGCGTTCCAGCACCTCCAGGGGCAGCATGGACGGACCTGCGGAAAAGTTGTAGACGCGCTGATTTCCCATGACGATGTCCTCCTCCTACATTTGAAGTTCCACGGCTGACGTACACACTTTATCAAAATAAAGTTAGTAACTTTAATTATAGTCACAGGAGCGGGGGGGTGTCAATAGCGTGGAATGACCAAAAGCAGGGGGCTGGCGGGAAAAACTTTGTGAATATTTCAACAACCCTTTGCACTGGGCGGATAACTATGATACAATATATCCGTTATCAGGAGAAAAAGAGAGAAGTTTTCCCATGCGGGAGAGGAGAGAGACAGTATGCAGCTGTCCCAGATCAGGGATATCTTGAAAGCCAGGGTGCTGTGCGGGGAGGACCACCTGGACCGGGAGGTCTTTTCCGCCTGCGGCAGCGATTTCATGAGCGACGTGCTGGCCTTTGTCAAAAATCAGGCCCTGCTGCTTACCGGCCTGGTGAACCCCCAGGTGGTGCGCACCGCCGACATGGTGGAGATGAAGTGCATCGTCTTTGTGCGGGGCAAGGTGCCCAGCCAGGAGATCGTGGACCTGGCCCGGGAGCGGGACATCGTGGTGATGACCTGCGCCAAGCGGATGTACGAGGCGTGCGGCCTGCTATATTCCAAAGGATTGCGAGGGAACTGCGATGGAGACGATTAAACTGGTGTACCCCGTGGAGGGGGGAGACCTGATCGAGGCGGGAGAGGCCTCCAGCAAGATGAAGCTCACCCTGAAGAAGCTGGGCCTGCCCCAGGATGTGATCCGCCGGGCGTCCATCTGCATGTACGAGGGCGAGATCAACATGGTCATCCACGCCGACGGCGGCCAGGCCGAGGTGGAGATCGACCCGGGCCAGATCCGCATCTGCATGACGGATACCGGCCCCGGTATCCCCGACGTGCAGCAGGCCATGCAGGAGGGCTTCTCCACTGCCGGGCAGACCGCCCGGGAGCTGGGGTTCGGCGCGGGCATGGGCCTGCCCAACATCAAGCGCTATTCTGACGAAATGCATATCGACACCCAGCTGGGGAAGGGCACCACGGTGACGGTGCTGATCAAAATACCCCAGTGAATGACGCGCGCAGTCTGAGAGAGAGGAGGGAAAGCCCATGGCCATGAGACATTCCGTGATGCTCGACCCCAAGCGCTGCCGGGGCTGTACCTCCTGCATCAAGTGCTGCCCCACCGAGGCCATCCGGGTCCGGGGACGCCGGGCCACTATCCTGCCGGACCGATGCATCGACTGCGGGAACTGTATCCGCGTCTGCCCCCACAAGGCCATCAAGTCCGTGGGGGACAGCCTGGACCGCCTGCACGGGTTTGAATACTGCGTGGCCCTGCCGGAGCCGGCCCTCTACGGCCAGTTCCATAACCTGGACAGCGTGGACGTGGTGCTCAACGCCCTGCTGAAGATCGGCTTCCACAAGGTCTATGAGGTGGCCCGGGCGGCGGAGATCCTCTCTGATTACGAGCGGCAGAGCATCAGGCGGGGGCCGCCGGCGGTGACGCCCCAGCTCTCCTCCGCCTGCCCCACGGTGCTGCGGCTGATCCGCATGCGCTTCCCCAAGCTCATGGAGCATGTGACCGATACGGTGCTGCCCATGGAGCTGGCGGCCATCCTGGCCCGGCGGGAGGCGGAGGCCGAGACCGGGCTGCCCCCGGAGAAGATCGGGGTGTTCGCCATCGTGCCCTGCTCCTCCAAGGCCACCGCGGCCCGGGAGTCCGAGGGGCTCAGCCGGCCGGTGCTGGACGGGGCGTTTGCCATCCGCGATATCTATCTGCGCCTGTTGGGCCCCATGCGGGAGGTGGAGGACCCTGCCCCGCTGTCCTCGGCGGGCATCCTGGGCCTGGGCTGGGCCGCCAGCGGCGGAGAGTGCGCCGCGCGGCTGGGAGAGCGGTGCGTGGCGGTGGACGGCATCGAAAACGTCATCCGCATGCTGGAGGAGATCGAGGACGGCCGCCTGCCCGAGGCGGATTTTCTGGAGCTGTCCGCCTGCACCCAGGGGTGCGTGGGGGGCTGCTTCAACGTGGAGAACCCCTATGCGGCCAAGCTGCGCATCAAGGGGCTGATGAAGGGGCTGCCTGTGTCCCGCAACCGATTCACCCTGGAGGGGGAGGGCCGGGCGCTGGTCCGGCGGGACAAGCCCCTTCAGTACCTACCCACATTTGTGCTGGACCACGACCGGCAGGCCGCCATGGACAAGCAGCGGCGCATCCAGGAGCTGGAGGCCCATCTGCCGGGGCTCCACTGCGGCTCCTGCGGGGCCCCGTCCTGCCGCGCCTTTGCCGAGGACGTGGTGCTGGGCCGGGCCTCCATGGACGACTGCATCTTCAAGGTGCGGGAGCGGATGCGCTCTATGGCGGGCAGCAAGGAGGAGGCGGACGACTATCTCCCGCCCCCCTTCCGCCGGCACCAGCCGGAGCCCACGGAAAAATGACACGAGCCGCCGGACCGGGAGCGCGTCGCGGCGGCTCGTTCCATACGCGGAGAAGAGGAGTGGCAGCAATGACAGTGCAGCAAGCGGCAGCCCGGCTGGGCTGGACGGAGTTTCACCTCGCGGACCCGGAGCGGCGGGTGTCCGGCGGCTACGCCGGGGACCTGCTCAGCTGGGTCATGGGCCGGGCGGGGCAGGACTGCGCCTGGTTCACCATTATGTCCAACCAGAACGTGGCCGCGGTGGCCCTGATGGCCGACGTATCCTGCGTGGTGCTCACCGAAGGGGTGCGGCCCGACGCCGACCTGCTCCGCCGGGCGGGGGAGAAGGGGGTCAACCTGCTGGGCACCGCGGAGGATACCTTCACCGCCGCCGTCAGGCTGGCCCGGGCCCTGGAGGAATGAGCCGGGCGGATGCGCCGGAGGAGCGGAAGAACGCCGGGGCTGAGACCATGCCGCGGCCCGGAGGGGGGTGGTGCTGACGCAGTATTATTATGATCTTCACCTTCATTCCTGCCTGTCGCCGTGCGGGAGCGAGGAGATGACGCCGGCGGACCTGGCGGCCATGTGCGCCCTGGCGGGGCTGGATATCGTGGCCCTCACCGACCACAACACCTGCGGCAACTGCGCCGCTTTCTGCCGGGCGGCGCAGGCGCGGGGGCTGCTGGCCCTGGCGGGGATGGAGCTGTGCACCCAGGAGGATATCCACGTGGTATGCCTTTTCCCGGACCCGGAGACGGCGGGCCGGTTTGAGGCGGAGGTGGTGGCCCCCCGGCTGTCCTCCATCCCAAACGACCCGGAGATCTTTGGACGCCAGATCCTGATGGACCAGGAGGACGGGGTGCTGGGGGAGGACCCCCGCCTGCTGGCCATGGGGGCGCAGATCGCCCTGGAAGAGGTGCCCGGCCTGGTCCGCACCTATGGCGGGGCGGCCTTTCCCGCCCATATCGACCGGCCATCCTTCTCCCTGCTGGGGGTGCTGGGCCTGTGGGATCCGGGCCTGGACTTCCCTGTGGCGGAGCTCTCCCGGGCCTGCCCGCCGGACTTTGCCCGCCGTCCCGACCTGGCGGGGCTGCGCTTTGTCACCGATTCCGACGCCCACTACCTGGACCAGGTGTGGGACGCCCAATATACCATGGATCTGCCGGAGCGCACCGCCCGGGCGGTCCTGGACTGGCTCGGCGCCCGATGAAAAGGAACAAACCGGCGCCCGCGGCAAAGCCGCGGGCGCCGGTTTGTTTAAGAAAAAGCGCTCAGGCCTTTTCCATCATGATGTCCAGAATGGTGCGGTCGGTGGCAGTCATACCGGGGTTGCTTACCCGGCCCATGTTGCGGATGGCCTGCTCCGGGGTGGCGGCGCAGATGCCGTCGCTGGCGCTGACCACCACACCGCCCATGGCCAGATAGGCGCTCATGACGGCGGCGGAGGCGGCGGTGGCCAGCT
>DHCMC07803__coassemble_1706_pt1 | contig 10509 bp, 8 predicted proteins | sample DHCMC07803__metabat2_high_PE_053 | metagenome-assembled genome bin DHCMC07803 | reverse complement strand
TCACGCACCCAAATCACGTGCGCTATCAGCTGCGCCGCACCCGAATGTGTTGGGGGAGACGTGACAATGACTATTATAATATACGGACTGCGGGATTGCAAGGGAATGTTGCCTATGGTACAATGGTGCCAAGATCAAAAGAGAAAGGGGTCTTTGTCATGAGCTTTGTCCTTCCCGTCTATCGCGCCCCCGATTTTACTCAGGAGCGGTTCCGCAGCGCCCCGAACGCAGTTTTTCAGCCCGCCCCCAGGGATGGGGTGGCGCCGGAGGGCTACCACGCTACCTCCATCTACCCGGAATACTTCAAAGTGGGGGGGACCTGGCTGCTGGCGGAGGAGAGCCGTATGGACTGTGTGGCCGCCCTGCGGGACGGAAAGATCGCAGTGGTGGAGTTCCGCAACCTGAAGGCCGGAGAGCCGGTGGCGGTGGGCCGCACTGAGGACGGTGCCGACGGCATCTATGTCTACGCCGACGGCTTTGCGCAGGAGAGGGGGGAGGCGGAGACCTTTGCCTTCCGCCAGGGCCGCTCCCGGGAGACCGCCTACTCCATGGATTATGACTCCATCTATGAGCTGCTCCGCCATGAGAAGGACCACGGGAAGATCCTGTGGGTCATGGGGCCCGCCTGCGCCTTTGACCACGACGCCCGCTCCGCCTTCGCCGCCCTGGTGCGGGGCGGATATGTCCACGGCCTGCTGGCGGGCAACGCCCTGGCCACCCACGATCTGGAGGCCGGCTATCTGCGCACCGCCCTGGGCCAGGATATCTATACCCAAAAGACCATGCCCAACGGCCACTACAACCATATCGATACCCTCAACGCCATCCGCCTCATGGGCTCCACCGCCGCCTTCGTGGAGTCGGGCAAGGTGAAGGACGGCATCATCTACGAGTGCGTCAGGCACAACATCCCCTATGTGCTGGTGGGCTCGGTGCGGGACGACGGGCCCCTGCCTGAGGTTTACGGCAACGTCTATGAGGGCCAGGACGCCATGCGCGCCCTGGTGCGGGGGGCCACCACCATCATCTGCATGGCCTCCACCCTCCATACCGTGGCCACTGGCAACATGACCCCCTCTTACCGGGTGGTGGACGGCGTGGTCCGGCCGGTGTACTTCTATTCGGTGGATATCTCCGAGTTTGCCGTCAACAAGCTGCGGGACCGCGGCAGCCTGTCGGTGCGTACCATCGTCACCAATGTGCAGGATTTTGTGGTCAACGTCCAGAAGGGCGTGCTGTAACGCAAACGGGAAGAGGGGCGGGGCCGTGCTGTGCGCGGCCCCGCCCCTGAGCATTTTCGGGCGGATCCTGCCGGATCCCGCCGCCGGCGGGTAAAGCTTTTGTAAAGTCCATTGCAGTCCGGGGCAGAATATCTTAAACTATACTCTGCATGAGAAAGGAGCGCTTTGACATGAAATGCGGCATCGTGGACGTGGGGTCCAACACCATCCGCCTGTCCATCTACCACTGGGAGGGGGAGACGTTCAAGCGCCTGATGAACAAGAAGGAGATGGCGGGGCTGGCCGGCTATATCAAAAACGGCGTGCTCTCCGACAGCGGCATCCTGGTGGCCTGCCGCGTTCTGTCCGGGTTCAAGGCGCTGCTGAACAATTTTGATATCGGGGAGCTCCACGTATTCGGCACCGCCTCCCTGCGCAACATCGTCAACACGGAGGAGGCGCTTGACACCATCCGCGCCGTTACCGGCCTGCAGGTGGATGTGCTCACCGGGGCGGAGGAGGCGGCCTATTCCTTTCGGGGGGCCACGGTGGGGGGCGGCGCCCCGGGCTGCGGCCTGCTGGCTGACATCGGCGGCGGCTCCACGGAGCTGGTGTCTTACCGGGACGGGCAGATCACCTCCGGCTGCTCCCTGCCCATGGGCTCCCTGTCCCTGTTCGCCGGGTATGTCTCCGGCCTGTTTCCCACGGGGGAGGAGCGGAGGGCCATGAAGGAGCAGGTGGAGGCCGAGCTGGAGCGGGCCAAGACCGCCGGTCTGCGCTGCCGCCACCTCACCGGCGTGGGGGGCACCGTCCGGGCGGCGGCCAAGCTGTGTAACGACCTGGCCGGGGCCGATCCGGACAACCGGATCATCCCGGCAGGGGAGATCCGCGAACTGTACAAGGATCTGAAAAAGGGGGACCGGGCCACCCTGCGGCTCATCCTGCAGTCGGTGCCCGAACGGGTGCACACCATTCTGCCGGGCCTGGCCATTTTGACGGCGGTGCTCAAGGCCTATCAGGTGGAGACCGTGTCCGTCAGTTCCTGCGGCGTCCGGGAGGGATACCTTCTGGACCGGGTGATGGGAGTGAAAGAGAAACATGAGCAGTGATCTGCCCGTAAAAGAGGTGGACACCCGCTATACTCAGGAGCGGGAACTGTCCTGGCTGCGGTTCAACGAACGGGTGCTGGAGGAGGCACGGGACGAGTCCGTCCCCCTCTTCGAGCGGCTGAAGTTCGCCGCTATTTTCACCAGCAATCTCTCTGAGTTTTTTATGATCCGCGTGGGGTCCATCAGCGATATGACCCTGTCCAAGGAGCACCATGTGGACAGCAAAAGCGGCCTGACCCCCCAGCAGCAGCTGCAGGCCATCTTCAAGGCGGTGCCCGCCCTGTATAAGCAGCGGGACAAGATCGTCTCCCAGCTGGAGACGCGGCTGCGCAGCTGCAACATCTGTAACCTCACCCCCGAGGAGCTGGACGGCAAAGAGCGCAAGCAGGCCGAGCGCTGGTTCCGGGACTATGTGCAGCCGGTGCTCTCCCCCATGGTGGTGGACGCCCACCACCCCTTCCCGCATCTGCCCTCCGGCAGCCTGGCCGTGGCCCTGACCCTGCGCCTGGACGGGGCGACCCGTTTCGGCCTGGTGCCCATTCCCAAGAGCCTGCCGGCCTATCTGCGCCTGGAGGAGCGGGGGCTGCGCTATCTGCTCACCGAGCAGGTGGTGCTGGCCTTTGCCGACGTGCTGTTTGAAAACTGCAAGGTAGTGGAGAAGTGCATCCTCTCCGTCACCCGCAACGCGGACATCAGCCCCGAGGACGAGGACTACGACGTGGGGGAGGATTTCCGGGCCCACATGCAGAAGGTGCTGAAAAAGCGCTCCAGGCTGGCCCCGGTGCGCCTGGAGATCCAGGGGGACGCCTCCCCGGAGCTGGAGCAGTATCTGTGCCAGCGGCTGGAGCTGGCGGGCGAGCAGGTGTTCCGCTCCAAGGCGCCACTGGCCATGGGCTATGTATATTCCCTGGAGAGCAAGCTCCCACCGGAGAGCGCCGCCGCCCTGCGCTACCCGCCCTATACGCCCCAGTGGCCGGCGGGGCTGGTGAAAGGGGAGAAGCTCATCCCCCAGGTCCTCCGGCGGGACGCGCTGCTCTTCTACCCCTACCAGAGCATGGAGCCGTTCCTCCAGCTGGTAAAGGAGGCGGCCAACGACCCGGAGGTGCTCTCCATTAAGATCACCATCTACCGCCTGGCTTCCACCGCCAAGCTGGTGGAGTACCTGGCCGCCGCGGCGGAGAACGGGAAAGACGTCACCGTGCTTATGGAGCTGCGGGCCCGGTTCGACGAGCAGGCCAACATCGCCTGGGCCCAGCGGCTGGAGGAGGCGGGGTGTACCATCCTCTACGGTTTTGAACACTACAAGGTCCACTCCAAGATCTGCCTTATCACCCGCCGGGACCACGGGCGCATCCAGCACATCACACAGATCGGTACCGGCAACTATAATGAAAAGACAGCCAGGCTCTACACCGACTTCTGCCTGATGACCGCCAGCCCCGCCATCGGGGCGGACGGCGCGGCCTTCTTCCAGAACATGGCCACCTCCAACCTGGAAGGGGAGTACCACCAGCTGCTGGTGGCCCCCAACGGCCTGAAACGCAAGCTGCTGGAACTCATCGACGGGGAGATCGAAAAGCTCCGCCGGGGCCAGGACGCAGCCATTTTCATCAAAGTCAACTCGGTCACCGACCGGGAGCTCATCGACAAGCTGGCCCAGGCCAGCCAGGCCGGCGTGCCTGTCACCCTGAACGTCCGGGGCATCTGCTGCCTGCGGCCCGGCGTGCCCGGGCTCACCGACAATATTCGGGTGTTCTCCATCGTGGGGCGCTTTCTGGAGCATCCCCGCATTTATGCCTTCGGCGTGGGAGAGGGGACGAGGGTGTACATCGGTTCGGCTGACCTGATGACCCGCAACACCGAGCGGCGGGTGGAGATCGCCTGCCCGGTGCTGGATCCCGCCATCCGGGCTCAGATCCTCCGGGCCATCGGGATCTATCAGGCCGACAATGTGAAGGCAAGGGTGCTCCACCCGGACGGCTCCTACAGCCGGGTGGAACGGCAGGAGGGGGCCCCGGCGGTGGATGCCCAGGCCGCCTTCATGGGGCAGGCCCTGGAGGAGGCCGCCCAGGCCGCCGCCCAGGCGCCCGCTGTCCCGGAACACCGCCCGGGCCTGTTCTCCCGGCTGTTTGGCCGGCGCGGGAAGTAAAAAGAAAAGCCGCCCCGCGGCAGGGGCGGAGCGGATACGGCGGGACGGCATGGCCAAGCGGAGGCCATGCCGTCCCGTTTTTTATGATGCGCGCGGGCAGAGGACTGGCCGGCGGCGGCCGGCCCAACGGGCGGGAGATCATTTTCCTTCGGCGCTGTCCCGGAGCTCTCTGAGCAAAGCCACAGTGATGTCCTTTGCGATGGCGGCGGCTTTGTCGCAGTTTTCGTCAAAGGCTTCCACGCCGCTGTGCGCGGCCGTATCGGTGATACAGCGGACCGCGATAAAGGGTATGCCGTTCACATAGCACACATGCGCGACGGCCGCGGTCTCCATGTCTGTCGTCAAGGGCGAAAAGTCATCCAGGATCCGCTGCCGCCCTTTGTCGGTTATGAACGCCTCGCCCGTGGCCATCCGGCCCCAGACCACTTTCCCGGCAGGCCTGAGGCGGGCGACGGCGGATCTGGACAGGTCCACCAGCGCGCTGTCCGCGGGAAAGAACGCGGTGCTCATCCATGGGTGGAACTCGATTAAATTATTCGGCGAAACGTCGTGGTAACATGCCTGGGTGGAAATAACGGTGTCAAATATATCAAGATCCGGGGACATCCCGCCCGCCGTTCCGGCGTTGACGATCAGCTCCGCTCCGAACAGATCGATCAGCAGCTGCGCGGCAATGGCCGCGTTCACCTTGCACACGCCGGAAAACAGGGCCACGACCTCCACGCCCTCCAGACGTCCCGTGTGGAACTTCAGCATCGCCCGTTCAACTGTTCTGCGGTCTTTTATCAAGGGCAGGAAGGGGGCGAGCTCCTCGTCCCCCGCGCAAATGATCCCGACTTTCATGGTTTCCCTCCACCTGTGAGCGGTCGATCAGATCAAATATGCCGGCCAACAGGGGCCGGCGCTGTGGGACAAGGGGCAAACAGCCGCGCCCCGGCAGGCGTGGCTGTTTACCCCTTGACAAGATGGCGGGCGCCCCAAGGCGGGCCTTTTCCCGGCCCCGGGGCCCCTATTCCTCCTGAAAACGGTCGGCGATCAGGACATATTCCCAGTGTTCCTCGCTCTGAGGGGCGGGACGGCTGTGGGCGGCCAGATAATCCGCCACCAGGGCGGAGAGTTCCTCCCGCTCCTGCCGGGTGAGGTGCAGCGCGCCGAAGGCAAACAGGCACCGCTCCCCCAGGTCCTCTTCCGAACCCCGGCGGGCGGCGTCCAGACTGCCCCGGAAGACGGCGTCGGCGATCTCGGCGGCCAGCGCCTCCCGCTCTCCCTGAAGGCCGTCCTTCCGGCCGAGACGGAGCCGGAGCTCCACGTCCGCGGGGACGTAGCGGACGCTCTCCGGGCCGGTGACGCCCTCCCGGCGCAGCACGTCCACCAGCCCCAGCTCCGCCAGCTTCTCCAGGTGCCCCTTGGCGGCCAGGGGAGATAGCTCGGCCCAGCGGGCCACCGTGCTGGCGGACAGGGGCCGGCCGGCCAGATGGAGCAGGCGGAGGACCGACTGCCGGGCGGGGTGGAGCAGGATGCGGAACTGCCGCTTCTGATCCAGTACGATCACCTTTGACATGGGGAGCCGCTCCTTTCAGGGCTGCCGGGGGCGAAAACGATGGGTCTTGGGATCCATGGCGTCCCGGAGACCGTCGGCCACGCCGGCCAGGCAGAAAACAGTGAGGATGATGCACGCCCCGGGGGGCAGCCAGGCCCAGGGCCGCCCGGTGAGCACCGTCAGGTCGGCGGCGGCCTGGATGAGTCCGCCCCAGGAGGCCTGGGGGGCCCGGATGCCCACCCCCAGAAAGCTGAGGCTGGACTCGGACAAAATGGCCCGCCCCGCCCGCAGGGGAATGGCGCACCACACCGGGGAGATGACGTTGGGCAGTACGTTGCGCCGCAGCAGCAGGCCCCGGCTGGCCCCCAGGGCCCGGGCGGCCACGATGTATTCCTGGTCCCGGACGGTGAGGGTGTTGCCATACACCAGCCGGGCCACCCCCGTCCAGCCCAGCAGGCCCAGCACCAGCACCAGGTTGAGTACCGACGGGCCCACCAGCACCACCAGGCAGAGCACCAGGATGATGCTGGGGAAGGACTGGAATACGTCGGCCAGACGCATGATCCAGAATTCCCAGACCCCCCGGCGGTACCCCGCCAGCAGGCCCAGGGGCACCCCCAGCCCGGCGCTGATGCCGGCGGCGCTGAGCCCGATGAGCAGGGACACCCGCCCGCCGTACAGCAGCCGGGCCAGCAGGTCCCGGCCCGCATCGTCGGTGCCCAGGGGGTGAGCGGGGGAGGGGGCGGCCCAAAAGCCGGCGGCCAGGTCGCTGGAGTAGGGGTCCAGCCCCAGCAGGGGGGGCAGCAGGAGCACCGCCAGCAGCTCCAGGCACAGTACGGCCAGGCAGAATACGGCCCGCCTGTCCCGGCGGAAGCGGGCCCAGGGGCCCCGGGGGAGCGTGGTATGCCTATCCATGGCCCTACTCCTTCCCGTAGCGGACCCGGGGGTCGGCCAGGCCGTATACCAGGTCCAGCAGCAGGTTGGCCCCCAGCACGGCCAGGGCGGTGACCACCGCCGTCCCCATGACCACCGGGTCGTCACGCTGGGAGATCGCGGAGAAGAGCAGGCTGCCCATGCCGGGCCAGCCGAAGATCTGCTCCACCACCACAGAGCCGCCCAGGATGTGGGGAATATGGCTCAGAATGGTGGTGAGCACCGGCACCAGAGCGCCGCGGAAGGCGTGGCGCACCATCACGGCGCCCTCGGTCAGGCCCTTGGCCTGGGCGGTGAGGATGTAGTCCTGCCCCAGGGCCTCCAGGCAGGCGGCCCGGGTCTGCTTTACCAGCTCGCCCAGGCTGCTGACGCACACCACTCCCGCCGGCAGCACCAGGTGCCGCAGCAGGTCCGGCAGGGTGGTGAAGGTCCCGTACTCGTACATGCCCCGGGCGGGGAGCCACCCCAGGGCCACGGCAAAGACGGCGATGCCTGCCAGAGAGAGGAAAAAGCCGGGTACGCCGAAGCTGATCAGGCTGAGCGCGTCAGCCAGCCTGTCCCAGGCCGACCGGGGCTTCCAGGCCGCCAGGATCCCCAGGGGGAGGGTCAGCGCCACCGCCAGGACGACCCCGGTCCCTGTCAGCAGCAGGGAGGGGCCCACCCGCTGGGCCAGGAGCTGGGCCACGGGGCGGCCATAGAAGAAGGACTCGCCCAGGTCGCCCCGCAGCAGGCCGCCCAGCCACTGAAGATAGCGCAGCAGCGGGGGCCTGTCCAGCCCGAGGGCGGCCTCCAGGGCCGCCCGGTCCCCAGAGGCGGCGGCCCCTTCGCCCATCAGGTCGGCGATGGACCCGGGGGCAAGATCGAAGAGGAAAAAGACCAGCAGGGTGATGCCGAAAAACACGGGGATGGCCGTGAGCACCCGCCGGCGGATGTAATGTCCCATAGCGCTCTGCCTCCTGCACTTCCGGCCCCGGGGGGCACGGACCGTATGGGCGCGGTCCTACGGAGGTCTGTTGGGTTTGAAAGTCGCGGGCTGACGGGCATGCCCGGGCCGCGGCCTTTACGGACTGGCTGTGAGCTCCCACTGCCACACGTTCTCGTTGGAGAAGCTGGAGGAGGGGTAGTCGATGCCGGACACGGTGGGGGACTGGGCGTGGAGGGCCCGGCCGAACCACAGGGGGATAAAGGGCCGTTCCGCAGCCAGCAGGTCCTGGAGCCGGTCCACCAGCTCCTGCCGCTCCGCCCCGCCAGGGGCGGCCTTGATGCTGTCGATAAGCGCCTGGTAGGGGGCCAGGTCGGCCACGTGGAAGATGTTGTTGCCCTGGCTGAACCGGCTCTCCACAAACCACAGGGGGGAGGCGCCGGGGGTATGGCTGGCGATGGCCATGTCGTACCGGCCCTCCGCCATGCCGGAGAAGAGGGTGGCAGAGTCAACCGTCTCAATGAGAACGTCCACCCCCGCTTCCGCCAGCTGCTGCTGCATCAGGGCGGCCAGGCCGGAGCGGTTGGAGGTGCAGGCCAGCTTGTAGGTCCGGCCGTCGTATCCCCCCTCCGCCAGCAGGGCCTTCGCCCCCTCCACGTCCCGCTGCCAGGTGAGGGAAGATGTGTAGGCGGTGCCGGGGGTCAGGTCGGAGGCGGCGGGCTCCCCATAGCCCTGGGCGGTGTGCAGGCACAGGGCCTGCTTGTCCAGGGCCAGGTCGATGGCCCGGCGCAGCGCGGCGCTGCTGATGGTCTCATTATTGAGCATCAGCTCGTAAAACGTGGTGGGCACCGTGCCCTCCAGCACCTGGATGCCGCCGGCCTGCGCCGTCTGGGCGGCCTCCGCCGTCACGCTGCCGCCGAAGGCATAGTAATCCAGGTCCCCGGCGATCAGGGAGGGCAGCAGATTGGACTTGTCCACCACCGAGATCACCAGCAGGTCGAAGCCGGGCCGGCCCAGCTGGTAGTCCGGGTTGGCCTGGAGGGTGAGCTGGCTGCCGGGAAGTTCCTCCACAAATTTGCAGGGGCCGGAGCCGATGGGGGCCTGCCACAGGTCCAGGTCCATGATCTCCGCCGGCTCCACCCCCTCCAGCAGGTGGGTGGGCAGCACGTAGTACTCCCGGTTGCGGTCCAGCAGGAAGTCCTCAGGGGTGGTGGGGGTCTTGAAGGTGAGCTTGAGGGTGTAGGTATCCACCGCCTCCGCCCCCAGGGCCTCCCCGGCCACGGCGGCCCCGCTGTCGTCAGTGCCGGCCAGCACGTTGAAGGCCGAGCGCCCCAGGGCGGGACAGGCCGGGTCGGTCATCAGGGCAATGGTATCCGCCCAGTGCTCCGCCGTCACCGCCGTGCCATCGTGGAAGGCGGCCCCCTGGTCCAGGTGGAACAGGACGGCGTACCCGCCGTCGGCGCTCTCCCAGGAGGCGGCCCCCCGGGGATCCAGGGCGCCGTCGGCGTGGACGTAGGCCAGCCGGTCGTAGATCTTGTCGCACACGATGCGGGTGTAATTGCTCCCGGAGGGGCTGTTATAGGGCATCAGGGAGTCCCAGGCGTTGGACAGGCCGTAGCGCACCACGGCGGCGGGGGCGTCCTGGGACCCGCAGGCGGCCAGCGGAAGCGCGAGGGCCAGGGCCAGCAGAAGGGCGGTCAGCTTTTTCAAGGGCGGCCTCCTCATTCCACTGTGACCGACTTGGCCAGGTTGCGGGGCTTGTCGATGTCGCACCCCCGCTGGAGAGCCACATAGTAGGCAAACAGCTGCATGGGCAGCACGTCCAGGGAGGGGAGGAGCAGGGGATGGGTGTCGGGCACGGAGATGACGTGGTCCACTGTCTTGGCCATGTCCCCGGCCCGGGCGGCCACGGTCAGGCCCAGCACGTCGGCCCCCCGGCTCTTCACCTCCACCACGTTGCTCATGGTCTTTTCAAAGAGCTTTTCATAGCTGGCCAGGGCCACCACCAGGGTGCCCGGCTCGATGAGGGAGATGGTGCCGTGCTTGAGCTCCCCGGCGGCGTAGGCCTCCGAGTGGATGTAGGAGATCTCCTTGAGCTTCAGAGAGCCCTCCAGGCCGATGGCATAGTCGATGTTGCGGCCGATGAAGAAAATGGAGGGGTGGTTGAAGTAAAGAGAGGCGAAATACTGGATATCGCTGCGGTTGTCCAGGATGGCCTGCATCTTGTCGGGGATGCGCCCCAGCTCGGCGACGATGGCCGCGTAGTCCTCCGGCCGGATGGTGCCCAGCGCCTCGGCGCAGTACAGGCCGATGAGGTACACCACCGCCAGCTGGGTGGAGAAGGCCTTGGTGGTGGCCACGGCGATCTCCGGCCCGGCCCAGGTGTAGAGCACGTCGTCGCTCTCCCGGGCGATGGTGGAGCCCACCACGTTGACGATGGAGAGCACCCGGGCCCCCAGGCGCCTGGCCTCCCGCAGGGCGGCCAGGGTGTCCACCGTCTCGCCGGACTGGCTGATGACCAGCACCAGAGTCCGGCTGGTGACGATGGGGTCGCAGTAGCGGAACTCCGAGGCCAGCGTGACCTCCACCGGCTTGCGCAGCAGCCGCTCCAGGGTGTACTTGGCCACCATGCCCAC
>DHCMC07803__coassemble_1703_pt1 | contig 10536 bp, 9 predicted proteins | sample DHCMC07803__metabat2_high_PE_053 | metagenome-assembled genome bin DHCMC07803 | reverse complement strand
CCGTCACGGCTCCGCCGCGCCACCTTCCCCCCAAGGGGAAGGCAAACGGGCGGCCCCATGTGGCCGCCCGCCGTTCGTCCCCCATTCCACACCCGACAAACCGCGCGCCGCCGGGCCACGGAGATGACGGGCGGATCCGAACAAAGGAACGCCCCCGGCCAAATGGCCGGGGGCGCGGTTCAGGACAGGGGGAGAGCGGGGGTGAGGCGGTCGAAGCGGAAGGAGTCTGCAAAGGCCTCCATATCCGCCGCGGTCAGGCCCTGGTCCGTGCCCTCCAGCACGTTGACGGTGACGAAGCTGTCCGCCAGGTCGGCCAGGATCAGGCCCTTGTCGGGGCCCAGGACCAGGGTGACCGTCACGCCGGAGGAGGCCGTATGGCTCCACTGGCCGTAGTCGTCCACATCCCCGATGGTAAGGCCCACGTCGTTGAGGCTCCCCTTCACCATGCGGTCGAACTGGTAGTCCATCAGCCCGTGGCCGTTCACCCAGCCCTCCCCGTCGAAGTGGAAGGTGCCGTCCTCATACATCCAGCCGGGGGCGGGGACGTTGTCCCCCAGGAAGTCGCCCCCCGCCATGCCGATCCAGTCTGACCGGCTGTCCACAGCCTGCCGCCGGGTGTGGAGGGTCAGGCCGTATTTCCCGGCGATCTCCTCCAGCTTTTCTCCCATCTCCCAGGTGTAGACGGCGGGATAGCAGGGATAGGCCTCCAGCAGATCCCAGTCGATCTCGTTGCCGATGGCGGCCAGGATGGCGCCGTCCCTGTCGTACCCGGCCAGGAAGGCATCCCACTCCGCCTGGGCCCGCCCCTCCGGGCTGTCCAGCCAGCCGGACAGCCCGATCCTGTCCACCGCCCGGCTCTCGCCCGGGACGGCGACGCCGTCCCCGTCCATGACGTCCACCGTGACCTTTGGCAGCAGCAGCTCCCTCAGGCCCAGCAGGTTTGCGGCCACCGCCGCGGCCGACAGGGCCGCCAGCACGGCCAGCACCGCCGCCAGCATCACCAGGCGCCTTGCCGCATGTCTGTGCCGTTTCATATGCGCGTAATCCTCCCATCGGATGGGGACGCGGCTGTGGACCTGGGAGAAGGTCTCCTGATAAAATTCCTTATTGCTCATCCTGCCACACCTCCCCCAGGACCTCCTTCAGCTTCTTCCGGGCCCGGCTGAGCCGGGTGGTCACCGCCGAGACCTCCAGCCCCAGCAGGGCGGCGATCTCCTTCACCGGCAGCTCCTCGTAGTAGAACAGCACCAGGACTATGCGGTAGCGCTCCGGCAGGGAGAGCACCGCCTGATAAAGGGCCTGCTGCTCAGGGGCTTCAAAGGCGGGCTCCGCCGCCGGGAGCCGGTCCTCCAGCGGCGCGGTCCGCCGCCAGGGGCTGCGCAGCACGTCCCGGCACCAGTTCACCGTCACCCGCAGCAGCCAGCGGCGCAGGTGCTCCTCCCCCTCAAAGGGCTTGCGGGCGGTGTACAGGCGGAGAAAGACCTCCTGGACGGCGTCGTCCGCGTCCTGGGGGCTGCCCAGGGCGTGGAGCGCCACCCGGTATACCATGTCCTGATAGCGCTCCACGGCGTGAGTGAATTCAGTCTTGTCCATCGGCGTCCCTCGTTTTCTGAAAGCTGCTTTCACCCTATGTACGGAGCGGATGGCGGATTTGTCACAAGAAACAGCAAAAAAGCGGAGCGCCGGGCGGGCGCTCCGCTTGTGCGTTTATTCCTTTTCCCCGGCGTCCGAAGGGGCGGGAGGGGTCTTGGTGACGGTGGCCCACTCCACCCGGCGGTCGGTGAGGGTGTCCACCCGGATGTGCAGACCGTACACGTCCACCTCCGGGTGACTGCCGTCCTCGGGGATCACGTTGAGCTGGGCGAACACCAGCCCGCCCAGGGTCTCGGACTCCTCGTCCTCCGGGAATTTCACCCCCGTGGCGTCGGATACGTCGTCCAGGTCCGCCGAGCCGGCCATGCGCCAGGAGCCCTCGCCCAGGGGGACGATCTCCTGGTCCTCCAGGGGGTCGAACTCGTCGTAGATATTGCCCACGATCTCCTCCAGCAGGTCCTCCATGGTGACCAGGCCGGCGGTGCCGCCGTACTCGTCGATGACCACGGCCAGGTGGACCTTCCGGCTCTGCATGTCGCGGAAGAGCTTGTCGGCGGGCACCGACTCAGGCACAAAGTAGGCCGGGCGCAGCAGTTCCCGCACCGGCTTGGGGTCGCTCTTGCGGGCGTTGATGAGCCAGACCCGGGTGCTGAGGATGCCGATGACGTCGTCTACGTCCTTCTCATACACCGGGAAGCGGGACAGGCCGGTGGACTCGATAGTGGCCTCGATCTCCTCCGGCGTGTCGTCCACCCAGAGCATCTCCATATCGGTGCGGTGGACCATCACATCCTCGGCGGTCATGTTGTCGAACTCGAAGATGTTCTCGATCATTTCCTTTTCGCCGGTCTGGATGGCGCCCTTCTCCTCGCCGATGTCCACCATCATGCGGATGCCCTCCTCCGATACCTCATCGTCCTCCTCGTTGGGGTCGATATGTACCAGACGGAGCACGCCGTTGGTGGATTTTGTAAGAAGCCAGATCACCGGGCGCATCACCGCGGCCAGGAAGGCCACTACCCGGCAGGTGAAGCGGGCCACGGCCTCGCTCTTTTTCATGGCCACCCGCTTGGGCACCAGCTCGCCGAAGATCAGGGTGAAGTAGGAGATGATCAGGGTGATGAGCACCACGGAGAGGGTGTGCACCGCGTCGGCCGCGGCGGCGGTCAGGTGGTATTCGTCGATGAGCCACTGGGACAGCCGGCCGGCCAGGTTGTCCGCGCCGAAGGCCGCGCCCAGAAAGCCCGCCAGGGTGATGCCGATCTGGATGGTGGAGAGAAAGCCGGTGGGCTGCTCGGTGATCTTCAGCAGCAGGGCGGCCTTCTTGTCTCCGTTCTCCGCCTGCTTGCGGAGCATGCCCTCGTTCAGGGAGAGCAGGGCGATCTCCGTGGCGGCGAAGTAGGCGTTGAGTGCGATGAGTATGACCTGAAGCAGTATCTGAGGCCATAAGGGGGGTTGCAAAATAATTCCTCCTCAAAAATTCAATTGTATGGCGAACCATACGAGCACTAGTATAACATATTTCTGAAAAAAATCTATATGAAGGCGGAAAAAAGTTGACGGGCATGTTATAATGTCTCCAGCGATCCCATCCGGGAGAGGAGGAGCATGGTGCGCAACATCCATTGGAAACAGCTGCTGGAGCAGCCGGCGACCTTTGTAAAGTGGCTCGTCTTCGCCGCCGTCAGCGGAGCGGTGTGCGGCGGCGTGGCCGCCGCGTTCTATCACGCCTTCGAGGCGGTCACCACCCTGCGCCAGGCCCATGGCTGGCTCCTTTTCCTGCTGCCTTTGGGCGGCGCGGCCATCGTGCTGCTCTACCGCTGGTGCGGCATGGAGGGGGACCGGGGCACCAACTTCGTGCTGGTGGCCGTGCGGGAGAACAGGCCCCTGCGCCTGCGCACCGCCCCCCTGGTGTTCCTCTCCACCATCCTGACCCATCTGCTGGGCGGCTCCTCCGGCCGGGAGGGGGCCATCCTCCAGATCGGCGGCTCCATCTCCTCCCGCCTGGGCCGGCTGATGCGCCTGGACGACAAGGATAGCCGCATCATCACCATGTGCGGCATGTCCGCCGCCTTTTCCGCCCTGTTCGGCACCCCCCTCACCGCCGCCATGTTCGCCATGGAGGTCACCAGCGTGGGGGTGCTCTACTACGCGGCCATCGTCCCCTGCGCGCTCTCCGCGATCCTGGGGCTGTGGATGGCCCAGCTCTTCCATGTGCCCGCCACCGCCTTTGCCCTGGAGGGCATCCCGGACCTGGGGCCGGTCTCCCTGCTGCAGATCCTGGGCATGGGGGTACTGTTCGCCCTGCTGTCCATCCTGTTCTGCCGGCTGATGCACGCCGCGCCCCGCCTGTATGAAAAGTACCTGCCTGACCCGCTGATCCGGGCCGCGGTGGGTGGCGCGCTGGTCATCGGCCTGACCTATCTGGTATGGCTGTGGGATCCGGGCAGCTATGACTACAACGGCGCGGGGGAGGCCGTCCTTCGGGCCGCCGTGGAGGACGGACAGGCCCGGCCGGAGGCCTTTTTCCTGAAAATGCTCTTCACCACCATCACCCTGGGGGCGGGCTTCAAGGGGGGCGAGATCGTCCCGGTGTTTTTCACCGGCGCCACCTTCGGCTGCACCGCCGCCCCCCTGCTGGGACTGGACCCCTCCTTCGGGGCGGGGCTGGGGATGGTGTGCGTGTTCTGCGGGGTGACCAACTGCCCCATCAGCTCCCTGCTGCTGGCCCTGGAGCTCTTTGCCGTGGACAGTTCCGGCATGCTCGCCGGGCAGAACCTGTGCCTGTTCGCGGTGTGCCTGGCGGTGTCCTACATGCTCTCGGGCTATTACGGGCTGTACAGCGAACAGAAGATCGTCTACAGCAAGCTCCGTCCGGAGTTCATCGACAAAAAGGCCAACGAGGACCCGTGACCGGCCCGTCCCCCATCACCTGAGAGAAAGGGAACATTCTTTGTATGACTATCTTTGATATCATGGGCCCGATCATGGTCGGGCCGTCCTCCTCCCACACCGCAGGGGCGGCCCGCATCGGCTACCTGACCCGGAAGCTGCTGGGGGACGAGCCCCGGCGGGCGGAACTGCTGCTCCACGGCTCCTTCGCCGCCACCGGCGCCGGGCACGGCACCGACCGGGCCCTGGTGGCCGGCCTGCTGGGGATGCGCCCGGACGACGCCCGGCTGCCCCGCGCCTTCGAACTGGCCCGGGCGGCCGGGATGGAGGTGAGCCTGGGCAGGACCGTGCTGCGGGGCGCGCACCCCAACAGCGTACTTTTGAAGGTGGAGGACGCCTCCGGCAGGCGCCTGGAGGTCACCGCCTCCTCCCTGGGCGGCGGCCGGGTGCAGGTGTGCGCCATCGACGGCCTGGAGGCCCGCTTCACCGGCGAAATGCCCACCCTGATCATCCGCAATCAGGACAGGCCCGGCATGGTGGCGGAGGTCACCGGCGTCCTGTCCCGCCGAAAGGTGAACATCGCCGCCATGCAGCTCTACCGCAATATGCGCGGCGGTCTGGCGGTCATGGTCATCGAGAGCGACCAGCCCATCTGGGCTGCCGCCGCGGAAGAGCTGCGGGCCTGCCCCGGGATCGAGCAGGTGACCTACCTGGACATGGAGGAGTGAACACCCATGGCGTTTTCATCAGTGGCCGGCCTGTTGGAGGCGGCAAAGAACAGGCCCCTCTGGCGTGCCGTTCTGGAGGATGACCTGGCCGAGCGGGGGGCGGAAGAGAGCCGCTCCAGGGCGCAGATGGCCGCCCTGTGGGCGGCCATGAAGGAGACGGTGGCGGGGTATGACCCGGCCGCCCGCTCCCACAGCGGCCTGACCGGCGGGGCGGGCGCCCTGCTGGAGGGGACCGGCCGTTTGTGCGGCCCCTTTCTGCGGCAGATTATCTCCACCGCGCTGAAGACCGGGGAGTGCAACGCCTGCATGAGGCGGATCGTGGCGGCCCCCACGGCGGGAGCCAGCGGGGTGCTGCCGGCGGTGCTGATCCCGCTCCAGGCCAGGGACGGCCTGGAGGACGAGACGATGGTGCAGGCCCTCTATGTCTCCGCTGGCTTCGGGCAGGTCATTGCCGCCCGGGCCTCCATCTCCGGGGCGGAGGGGGGCTGTCAGGCGGAGGTGGGGTCGGCCTCCGGCATGGCCGCCGCCGCCCTGGTCCACCTGATGGGGGGCACGGCGGAGCAGATGGCCCACGCCTGCGCCATGGCCCTGTCCAACACCCTGGGGCTGGTGTGCGACCCGGTGGCCGGCCTGGTGGAGGTGCCCTGCGTCAACCGCAACGTCATGGGGGCGGTGAATGCCCTCTCCTGCGCCGAGATGGCCCTGGCGGGGGTGGCCAGCGCCATCCCCTGCGACGAGGTCATCGACGCCATGCGTTCCGTAGGCGACGCGCTGCCCGCCGCCCTGCGGGAGACCGGCGGCGGCGGCCTGGCGGCCACACCGACGGGCCGGAGACTTGCCGAGCGGATGTAGGCCGACAGGCCGCCGCATCCAGGCATCTTGCCGGAGGCAAGATCCTGATGTGGGGCGGGATTCACTTCCGCCCCACAGATCAAAGCCCAAAGGGCTCCCGCAGGATAGCACATCCTGTGGGAACGGCCTGGCGGCCACACCGACGGGCCGGAGACTTGCCGAGCGGATGTAGGCCGACGGTTATATTCCCCTGAAAAGGAGAGACTCTATGCTCTTTTCCAGTTCCGTATTCCTCTTTCTGTTCCTGCCGGCGGTGCTGCTGGTGTACTACCTGCCCCTGCGACGCTGGCGGCAGGGGCAGAACGTGTTCCTCCTCCTGGCCTCCCTGTTTTTCTACGCCTGGGGGGAGCCCTGGTTTGTACTGGTGATGATCGCCTCCATCCTGGCCAACTACGGCTTTGGCCTGTGGGTGGCCCATGCCCAGGGCCGGGGCCGCAGCGGCAGGCCCGCCGTGGTGTGCGCCGTGGTCCTCAATCTGGGTCTCCTGTTCGTATTTAAATACCTAATGTTTACCCTGGGTATTCTAAACCGCCTGGGGGCGGCCTTCGTCATCCCGGTGATCGAGCTGCCCATCGGCATCTCCTTCTTCACCTTCCAGGCCCTGAGCTACGTGCTGGACGTGCAGCGGGGCCGGGGCCAGGCCCAGCGCTCCCCTCTGAAGGTGGGGCTGTATGTCTCCCTGTTCCCCCAGCTCATCGCCGGTCCCATCGTCAAGTACGAGACGGTGGCCGAGCAGATCGACGGCCGGAGGGAGACCTGGGCGGACTTCTCCGCCGGCTGCGCCCGGTTCATCGCCGGACTGGGGAAGAAGGTGCTCATCGCCAACCAGCTGGCCCTGGTGGCCGACCGGGCCTTTCTGCTGGAGGGGGCGGGGGACCTCACCGCCGCCTTCGCCTGGCTGGGCTCCATCTGCTACACCTTCCAGATCTACTATGACTTCTCCGGCTACTCCGACATGGCCATCGGCCTGGGGAAGATGTTCGGCTTCCACTTCCTGGAGAACTTCAACTACCCTTACATCTCCACATCCGTCACTGAGTTCTGGCGGCGGTGGCACATTTCCCTGTCCACCTGGTTCCGGGACTACGTCTACTTCCCCCTGGGGGGCAGCCGGGTGGACTCCAGGGCCAAGCACATCCGCAACCTCTTCGTGGTGTGGCTGCTCACCGGCATCTGGCACGGGGCCAACTGGACCTTCATCGTTTGGGGCCTGTTCTATTTCGTACTGCTGGTGCTGGAGAAGTACGCCGGCCTGGGCCGGGGCTGGCCGGCCTGGACCCGGTGGCTGTTCACCTTCCTGATGGTCAACTTCGCCTGGGTGATCTTCCGGGCGGACAGCCTGGGCGCGGCGGCGGGCTACCTGGCGGCCATGTTCGGCGGCGGCGCGGGAGTGTGGAGCGCCGAGGCCGGACTGTTCCTCCGGGAGAACTGGACCATCCTGCTGGCCGGGGCGGTGTTCTCCGCCCCCGTGGCCCTGAAGGCGCGGGCCTGGGCCGCCAGGCGGGACAACGTGGCGCTGGACCTGGGGTACGCCCTGCTGGCGGCGGCGGTGTTCCTGGTGTGCGCGGCCTTCATCATCAAGGGGACCTACAACCCCTTCATCTACTTCAACTTCTGAGAGGAGGGCGGCAGACATGACGCGACGCAACACCATCACGGCCATCCTCTTCCTGGCGCTGACGGCGGCGGGGCTGGCGCTGCTGGCCTCCTCCTTTTTCGGCGGGAACGGCAGCCTGGAGAATCTGCTCAAGTCCACCCTGCGCACCAGGGATGTGGAGGCCTTCCTGGCCGGGGCGGAGACGGCGGTCAACGAGGACCTGGACCGGGACCACTGGTTCATCCAGCTCTACGGCGGGGTACAGCGGCTCTCCGGCCGGCGGCTGATCCAGGACACGGTGGGGGGCAACACGGTGGCCAGGCTTTCCAACGGGACGCTGAACTTCGTCAATCTGGACAGCCCCACCGTCCCCGGGGAGGACGTGGCCGCCCGGGCGGAGAACACGGCGGAGCTGGCCCGGGCGCTGCGGGCCCAGGGCATCCCCTATCTCTACGTGGCCGCCCCGCAGAAGCTCCAGCGAGGGGTGCAGCTGCTGCCCGAGGGGGTCACGGAGGGGGGCAACGCCTACTGTGACGCCTATCTGGAAAACCTGTCCCGCCTGGGGGTGGACTACCTGGACCTGCGCCCGGCCTTTGAGGGCAACGGTATCTATTCCAGCTGGTTTTTCCGCACCGATCACCACTGGAAGCCGGAGGCGGCCTTCTTCGCCTGGCAGAACCTGACGGCGGTTATGGCAGACCGCTACGGTTTTACCACCGACCCGTCCCTCACCGATCCGGCCAGCTGGAGCACCACGGTGCTGGAGGACTTTTTCCTGGGCTCTCAGGGCAAGCGGGTGGGCACCCTCTACGCCGGGGTGGACGACTTCACCATCTACACCCCCAAATTCGCCACCGACCTGACCTACGCCAATGCCGACGGCAGCTTTACCCGCACCGGCCCCTTCGAGCGCTCGGTGTGCTTTCCCGAGCGGGTGGAGGCCCGGGACTGGTTCGGCGGCAACCCCTACACCTACTACTCCGGCGGGGACTACGGCCTGGCCACCATGACCAACCACAAAAACCCGGAGGGGCCGCGGGTGGTATTGATCCGGGAGTCCTTCTCCTGCGCCCTGGCCCCCTTCCTGGCCCTGTCCTGTTCGGAGCTGACCACCATCGACCTGCGCCACTTCTCCGGGGATCTGATGGACACCATTTCCGCCCTGGAGCCCGACCTGGTCCTCACCCTCTACACCGCCAGCACCACCAGCCTGGACAACATGTTCGCCTTTGACAAGGAGGGCTGATCCAGAAGGCCCCAAACTGGGCAAATCGGCACTTCCCAAATCGGGGAAAATAGTGTATGATATCTCCGTGTTTTCAGGCAGTGACAAGCTGATACCCAACGGAGGTACGATATGAGAAAGACCAAGATCATCTGCACTCTGGGTCCCGCCGTGGATGACGAGGACCTGCTCCGCGCCCTGATCCGCACGGGCATGAACGCCGCCCGCTTCAACTTCTCCCATGGCACCCATGCCGAGCAGCTGGCCCGGCTGAATATGTTCAAGAAAGTGCGGGACGCCATGGGCGCCCCGGTGGCCACCATTCTGGACACCAAGGGCCCCGAGATCCGCATCAAGACCTTTGCCGACGGCCCCATCACCCTCAAGCAGGGCGACGCCTTCACCCTCACCACCCAGGACGTGCCCGGCGACGCCAGCCGGGTGTCCGTGACCTACGCCAACCTGCACAACGAGGTGGGCCCCGGCTGCCGCATCCTGGTGGACGACGGGCTCATCGAGCTGCGGGTACAGAAGGTGCAGGGGCAGGAGATCCTCTGCGAGGTGGAGAACGGCGGCCCCCTGTCCAGCAACAAGTCCATCAACATCCCCGACGTGCATATCCACCTGCCCTCCCTCACCGACAAGGACCGGGAGGACCTGAAATTCGCGGTGGACAACGACTTTGACTTCATCGCCGCCTCCTTCGTCCGCAAGGCCAGCGACGTGGAGGACATCCGCGCCGAGCTGCACAAGCACGGCGGGGACAACATCCGCATCATCGCCAAGATCGAGAACCGGGAGGGCGTGGAGAACCTGGAGGGCATCATCGCCGCCTCCGACGGCATCATGGTGGCCCGGGGCGACCTGGGGGTGGAGATCCCCGCCTACGAGGTGCCCATCCTCCAGAAGAAGATGATCAAGGAGGGCACCCGGGCCGGCCTGCCCGTCATCACCGCCACCCAGATGCTGGACTCCATGATCCGCAACCCCCGGCCCACCCGGGCCGAGGTGTCCGACGTGGCCAACGCCGTGTTTGACGGCACCTCCTGCGTCATGCTCTCCGGCGAGACCGCCTCCGGCAAGTACCCCATCGAGGCCCTGGCCACCATGGTTGCCACCGTCGTGGCCGCCGAGGATTCCATCGACTACTGGGGCCGCTTCCGGGAGCGCAGCCTCCTGCCCAAGATCAGCAACATCAGCGACGCCATCACCCACACCTGCTGCCTCACCGCCATGGACCTGAAGGCCTCCGCCATCCTGGCCCCCACCAAGTCCGGGTATACCGCCAAGGTCATCTCCCGCTTCCGGCCCGCCTGCCCCATCGTGGCCCTGTGCCAGAGCGAGTCCACCCGGCGGCAGCTGGCCGTGTCCTGGGGCGTCCACCCCTACCTCTCCGGCGAGGTGGACTCCACCGACCGCATGTTCTCCCTGGCTGTGGACGTGGCCCGCAAGGAGCGGGCCGTCCAGCCCGGCGAGACCGTGGTCATCACCGCCGGCGTCCCCCTGGGCCGCTCCGGCACCACCAACCTCATCAAGGCCCAGGTGGTGGAAGAGGGCCTGTAACCCCAAAAATACACGCCGCCCCCGGCCAATGGGCCGGGGGCGTTCCTTTGTTCGGATCCGCCCGTCATCTCCGTGGCCCGGCGGCG
>DHCMC07803__coassemble_1690_pt1 | contig 10604 bp, 6 predicted proteins | sample DHCMC07803__metabat2_high_PE_053 | metagenome-assembled genome bin DHCMC07803 | reverse complement strand
CCGCCGGGCAGGGCGGAGCGGAACACGTTGGCCAGGAACTTGCCCTTGACCAGGCTGTGGTTGGGCTCCAGGGCCAGGAAGAAGGAGGGAACGCCGATGGTGATGGCGCTGAGGAAGGACAGCTGCAGCGGCGTCACCGGGTAGGGGAAGGTGGCGAACAGGGAGATGACCGCCAGCAGGAAGGAAAAAATGTTCTTCACCAGATAGAGGGCGGCGGCCCGCTGGATATTGTTGATGACCCGCCGTCCCTCCGCCACCACCTTGGGCATGGCGGAAAAGTCGGAGTTGAGCAGCACCAGCTGGGCGGCGTGGCAGGCGGCGTCGGAGCCGGAGGCCATGGCGATGCCGCAGTCGGCGTCCTTCAGGGCCAGCACGTCGTTGACGCCGTCCCCCGTCATGGCCACGGTGTGCCCCTGGCGCTGGAGGGCGCGCACCAGCTTGCGCTTCTGGTCGGGGGTCACCCGGCCGAACACGGTGTACTCCCGCACCGCCCTGTCCATGTCCCGCTCGTCCCGGAGGGTGGCGGCGTCCACATAGCGCTCCGCCCCCTCGATGCCCGCCTGGCGGGCCACCTCGGAGACGGTCACCGGGTTGTCCCCGGAGATGACCTTCACCGCCACCCCCTGCTGGGCAAAGAAGCGGAAGGTCTTGGGGGCCGCCGGCCGCACCCGGTTGGAGAGGGTCACCAGGGCCATAGGGGAGACGCGGCGGGGGTCCAGCCCGCTCTGGTCGGGCTCCCCGCTGTACTCCGCCGCCAGCAGGACCCGGTAGCCCTTGGCCGACCAGGGCTCCACCGTCTCCTTCAGGTCTGCGTACCGCGCCCCCAGGATGAACTCGGGAGCACCCACCACAAAGGAGCCGTGGCCGGGGAACACGGCGGCGCTCCACTTGGTGGCGGAGGTGAAGGGGATGGTGCGGGAGGCGTGCCAGGCGGAGGCGCCGTGGAACTTCTTCTGCATGGCCCGGGCGGTGTCGTTGTCCGCCTCCATGACCTTGTAGAAGGCGTTGAGGGCCTCTGTGACCTCGGTCTCGGCGTACTTGTCCGTGTCCAGGTACACCACCTCCCCCACCTCCATGCGGGGCTCGGTGATGGTGCCCGTCTTGTCCACGCACAACACGTCCACCCGGGCCAGGGTCTCGATGCAGTTCATATCCTGGGCCAGCACCTTGCCCCGGGCCAGGCGCACCATGCTCACCGCCAGGGCCACGCTGGTGAGCAGGTAGAGCCCCTCGGGGATCATGCCGATGAGGGCGGCCACCATGGACACCACCGCCTCCCGGGCGGTGCGGTCCAGGAACACGAATTCCTTCACAAACAGGGCCACCCCGATGGGCACCAGCAGGATGCCGATGCCCCGGATCAGCTTGTCCAGGGAGGACATCATCTCGCTCTTGCCCACGGTGACGTCCTTTTTGGCCTCCAGGGTCAGGCGGGCGGCGTAGGATTCCGCCCCCACCTTGTCCAGCCGGGCCCGGCACCGCCCGGCCACCACAAAGGAGCCGGAGAGCAGCTCGTCCCCCGGGTTTTTCACAATGGCGTCGGCCTCGCCGGTGATCAGGGCCTCGTTGACCTGCACCTGGCCGGAGAGGACGGTGGCATCGGCGGGGATCTGCTCGCCGGAGGCCAGCTCCAGCACGTCGTCCCGCACCAGCTGGGCGGCGGGCACGCTCATCAGGCTGCCCTCCCGCACCACATTGGCCCGGGGGGCGGCCAGCAGATTGAGCTTGTCGATGGTGGCCTTGGAGCGCAGCTGCTGAATGATGCCGATGACGGTATTGGCCGCGGCGATGAGCAGGAAGAGCATGTCGTCAAAGGACCCCACCGCGATGAGCAGGGCCGCCAGCACGATAAAGATGAAGTTGAAGAAGGTCAGGCAGTTCTCCCGCACGATCTGCCCCACGCTCTTGGTGGGGGACTCCACCGGGTCGTTGGCCCAGCCGTTCTCCTGCCGCTCCCGCACCTGGTGGGCGGTAAGGCCCGCTTCCGGGTCTGCCGTGACTCTGGGTACTTCCCGCCGGGGCCGGGGCGCCGGTTCCTCCGGCGCGGCCCGGCGCAGCTTTTTGTTCGCCATGCTTCCGCCTCTGCTTTTCTGGTTTTTTGCGGTGATATCGCTGTTATTATATCGAAAGCCTCCGCCCCAGACAAGGGCGGCTGGGAAAATTAACGGAACCGAAACATTTCTCCCGTCCCCCACTGGTCTGCCCCGGACCGGGCTTCCCTATACGGGAGGGCCGCGGGGACGTTAGCGGAACAGGGGCAGCAGCGCCGCGCCGATCAGGCCGGCGTCGTTGCCCAGGGAGGCGCCCATGAGCCGGGTGCGGCGGACGTTGTTGCGGGCATAGTCCTCCTGGTCCAGGATATAGCGCACCGGAGCCAGGAGCCGCTCTCCCTGGGCGGAGGGCCCGCCGCCGATACACATGACCTCCGGCTGGAAGATATTCACCAGGCTGGCCAGGCCGCAGGCCAGGTACTCGATGTACTCGTCCACCACCCGGCCGGCGGCGGCGTCCCCCAGGGCGGCAGCGTCAAAGGGCACGCGGCCGTTGACGTGCTCCAGGTCCCCCGCCGCCTGCCACAGCAGGGAGTCCTTCTCCTCCTGCATGACCTGGCGGGTGCGCTTGATGAGGGCGGTGGCGGAGCAGTAGGCCTCAAAGCAGCCCAGCCGGCCGCAGGTGCAGGGCCGGCCGTTGTGCTGGATGACCATGTGGCCCACCTCCAGCCCCGCGTGGTTGAAGCCGGTGTACAGCCGCCCGTTCAGCACCGCGCCGCCGCCCACGCCGGTGCCCAGGGTGACCAGCACCAGGGAGCGGCTGCCCTTGCCCGCCCCGGCCACGTACTCCCCCAGCGCCGCGGCATTGGCGTCGTTTTCCAGAAATACCTGCTTGCCCAGCCGGGTATTCATCATCTTGCCAAGAGGGACGTCCTCAAAATCCAGGTTGGACCAGAAGTCCACCACCCCGTTCTCCGGATCGATGGCGCCGGGGGAACCCACCCCCACCGCCTCCGCGCCGGACACCGTGACCCCCGCGGCCCGGGCGGCGGCCTCCACGGCGGCGGCCATCTGGTCGGCCACCCGCTCCGCGCCCCGGGGCGTGGGCAGGCTGGCCTTCCCCAGGAGGTTCCCCTTCTCGTCCACCGCGGCGGCAGCCACATTGGTGCCGCCCAGATCGATGCCAAAATAATACATAGCTCGGCCTCCTCGGTCAATTTACCCCTCTATTATAATGCACCCGCCCGCTTCGTTACAAGCAAAAAACTTCACGCGCCCGCAGGTGCGTGAAGTTTTTTGAACGCTTCCTTCGTCACGCCGCCATTTTGTTCCCGGTCTTGGCCGTCATGCAGGGCGGCGGGCACCCCATTCCGCTCTTCCGGCGGGCGCGCAGATGCATCGCCAGGGTGATGGCGGCGCTGACCAGCAAAAAGGCGTAAAAGCTGATCCCTCGGGACAGGAGCACCGCCGGCGTCACCAGGGCGGGCCCGAAGAACAATGCCATGGCGGCCACGAACCCCCCCTCGGAGGCCCCCACCGCCCCGGGCAGGGGCAGATTGGACACCGCCAGGGTCACCAGGGCCTGGGTGCAGATGATGCTCATGGCGCTGGAGCCGGTGAGGCCGAAGGCGTGGTACACCGCCACCGGCACGGCGAACAGGGCCGTAAGCTGCACCACCGTCAGCCCCAGCAGCACCGGCACCAGGCCGGGGTTGGCTTTCACGCACTGCGCCCCCCGGCGGTACTCGGCCATCTGCCGCTCCAGCTTTTCCCGGGCCTTTTCCGCGTCCCGCACGATGTGCAGCCGCACCAGCAGGGAAAGCACGCCTCCCGCCACCTTCCGGGCGGCGTTGGGCAGGAACATCAGACAGAGCATCCCCGCCGTCAGGGAGCCGTTGACCACCACCCCGTAGATCAGCAGCAGGGACAGCCCGCCCCCCAGGTTGGCCACCAGGGAGAAGTGGGTGAGGGCCACCGTCAGGGCGTACCCCACCACCGTGGCCTGGTAGCACACGGCGATGAGCATCATATCCAGGGCCCCGTGGGCGGCGGGCACCCCGTCCTTGGACATATAGTACACCTGGGCGGGCTGCCCTCCGGTGGAGGAGGGGGTGATGGAACTGACATAGAACCCCACAAAGGAGTATCCCAGGCAGCGGCGGTAATTGGTCTTGTGCCCCAGCCGCCACAGGATCAGGCGGGTGCACAGGGCCTCGCAGCCCACAAAAGCCAGCATGAACGCCAGGCCCAGCGCCAGCCAGCCGGGCCGCACCCGGCCCAGAATGCCGGCCAGCGTCCCCAGGGGCAGGTCCTTGAGCAGGATCCAGCCGGTGAGGGCCATCAGGGCCAGGATCAGCCCCAGGCCCACCAGAGTCTTCCGTCTGTTCATCCGGCCCGCGCCTCCTTTGCCGCCAGATCGGAGAAGATATGGGCCAGGCTCTCCTCCTCCAGCCGGGCCTTCATGGCCCGCATATTGGCCCGGATCGTCTCCAGGGCCCCGTCGTCATACAGCAGCGCGCGGATGGCCGCCAGGCACTCCTCCGGCTCCTTGGCCGCCACGCGGCCAAGACCCCGCTTCACCAGGAAGCGGGCGTTGAGCTTCTCCTGCTCCAGGAAGGGCTCCCAGGCCAGAATGGGCAGCTCGGAAAAGATGCTCTCGAACACGGTGATGCCGCCGGGCTTGGTAAGCACCAGGTCCGCGCCGGCCATGTACTCGTACACCCGGTCGGTGAAGCCCACCACCTCGATATGCGGGTACTTCCCCGCCAGGCGGTCGTAGAGCTTCTGGTTGCGCCCGGTGATGATGGTGGTATCGGTATCAGGAAGGTCGTTGAGTTCCTGGTAAAAGCTGTCCTTACGCGGCATGAGGCCCAGGCCGCCCCCCATGACCAGCAGGCGCCGCCGCCCCCCCGCCTGCCGGCGGGCCGGGGCCTTGAACTCCAGGCGGACGGGGATGCCGGTGACCCGGATCTTCCGCCGGTCCACCCCCTTGGCGGCCAGCTTGTCCCGGACGCCGTTAGAGCCCACCAGGTAGCAGTCGGTATATTTATGGATCCATTCAGAGTGGCTGGACAGGTCGGTGACGCAGGTGAGAAGGGGCAGGGTGCTGCCCGTCTCCCCCTTCCAGCGGGAGACCATACGGGCACAGATGGGGTGGGTGGCGATGACCGCGTCGGGCCGGCGGTCCCTCAGCAGCGCCCCCAGCCGCTCCAGCTCCTGCTCCTCAAAGAGGCCCCAGTCCATGGCGGGCAGGTCCTGGGTGAGCTTGTAATAGAGGTTGAACAGTCCGCTGCCCTGGGTGACCAGGATATTGAACCAGCGATAAGTGGCCTGAGCGGTGTTGGGCCGCAGATAGGCGATCAGGTCCACCACTTCCGCCTGAGCGCCGGGAAACGCCCGCAGCAGCTCCTGCCGCAGGGACAACGACGCGGAATAGTGGCCCATGCCGAATTTACCTGTCAGGATCAGAACGCGCACGGTTGTTTCCCTCCTTTTCCATGGTACGCCCCCATTATAAAGGAGGTTTCTTTAGAAAATCGCGGCTCATTCCTTAAATTTAAATTAAGTTTTTGTAACGATGTCCGGCGCCGGCGCCTCCGGCGGGCGGCAGCAGGCCGCGGCGCGCCAGGTCTCGCCTGCGTAGGCGCGGAACAGCAGCCCGTCCAGCGCCCCCTCCTGTCCCGGCAGGAGCAGGGGGACCGCAATGGTGCGGGCCAGCTGCCGCAGGCCGCTCCCCACGCACTTCACCCTGGCCTCTTTCAGAGTCCAAAGCGTATAAAATGCCCCCCAGTCTCCGCCCTGTTGTTGGAACCAGGCGTATTCTGCCGCTGACAGGGCGTACCGGGCCAGCCCTGCCCGCCGGGGGCGCAGAACTTCCACATCCACCCCCAGGGGGGCGGCGCCTACGCCGCACAGGGCCAGCCCCCCGCTGTGGCTGAGGTTGAAGTGGAGCCCCCGTTGGCCGGGGAAAAAGGGCTTGCCGCTCTCCTCCCGGGCCGTCTCCGGCAGGGGGGACAGGCCGTATTCCGTTTTCACCAGCTCCGCCAGCAGGCTGTACGCGCCGCCCCTTCCCAGCCAGAGCACCATGGCGCTCCCCCCTTTATTGGCCATGTGCCGCTTGCAGCGGCACGGCCATGAGATCATATCTGCCAGTATACCACAGCCCGCCGGGATTTTGTAGGGGCGGATATCATCCGCCCGCCGCGCGTCTCCCCGTCACGGCCGCTCAAAGGTCCCCAAAAACAGGGGCACGCCCCGCTCCAGGTCCACGATGGCGTAGCAGAAGGGCCGGTCGAAGACCAGCTCCACCGGCGGATCCCCGGGAGCCTCCGCCCCCGCCGTGGTTACCACCGTGGCGGCCGCCGCCTCGGTGCCCGTCTCGGTGACCTCGATTTTGGCCCGGTGGTCCACCGCGCCCAGGAACAGGGGCATCCCGTCGGCGGTCCCCATCCGGGAGAAGTCGGCCCGGGCCGGGTCAAAGGCGGCATCCAGCCCCAGGGCCCGGAGGGCGTCGGTGAGGCCGCCGCCCCACTCGGCCCCGAACCGGGGCAGGTACAGAGCCGTCTCGGTCTCCTCCTCCGCCCCGATCAGGGCGGAAAAGGTCTCCCCGTCCAGCCCCTCCAGCCAGGCGTCCAGCTCTCCGTCCGGCAGGACGGCCACGAAGGCCAGCCGCCCGTCGTCATAGGGCAGCACCGCCCCGGCGGCGTCCTCCGTTCGGAAGTACCGCTCCGTCCGAACGCCGTTGAAGAGGAAGTCGATCTCCGTCTCCGCGCCGCCGGCGGCGGTGAAGACGCGGGGGCGGGTGTCGCCTGCGTCGAACTCCTCCGCCCAGGTGTTCTTCATGTAGAGGGCGTTGACCAGCAGCAGGGCCGCGTCCTCCCGGGGCGGCTGGGACAGCATCTGGGGGATCATGCCCCTTGTGACACGGCCGATCCAGTCGTTTACCGCGTCCCTTGTCTCCTCAGTGGGCAGGTCGGTTTGATAGACCTCTGCCCGGTAGAAGGCGGCGCAGTCCTCCAGGAACCCCTCCTCCGCCGCCATACTGTCGTCCAGCCACAGGGAGTTGGCGATGGCGCGCTCGGTGCCCCCCTCCAGGGCCAGGTAGTCGTCCAGCAGGGAGCCTGCGTTGGCGTTGAGGACATCCGCCTCCGCCCCCAGCAGGGCCTCCAGCTCCGCCAGGGTGTCCCCGGCGGCGCCGTTGGCCGTCATGGACAGGGCCAGGGTGATGGACAGGGGGGAGAGCAGGGTGTTCTCCCCCGGCGTGCGCACCGCCCGGAGCAGCTCCGCCCCCAGCGCGCCGATGGCGGCGTCGGCCTGGGGCTGGGGCACGAAGTCCGCCCGGTCGCCGGGCAGTTCCTCCGTCGTGGTCAGGGCGGTCACGCCCGCCGGGGGGCTCCAGGCCGCGGACGGGGCGCAGCCGGCCAGCAGGGCGGGCAGCAGGAGCAGGGCGGTCAGCCTTCCTCTTTTCACGGGAAACCCTCCTTTTATTTTCAGTTGCTTTTTGGACGGGTTTGGGAGTAAAATGTTCCCTGTCTTAAGGCAGATTTAAAACATTTCCCCCTTGGGATTTAATCTTTCTCCGCTACACTGGATTTACAATGAGGTGAAGGCATGAACACCATTCTCATCTGCGACGACGACAGGGACATCGTCTCCGCCCTGGACATCTATCTCACCAGCGAGGGCTTTGCCACCGTAAAGGCCTACGACGGGCTGGAGTGCCTGGCGGCGGTGGAGCGGCAGCAGGTCGACCTGATCCTGCTGGACGTGATGATGCCCGGGCTGGACGGCATCCGCACCACCGCCAAGCTGCGGGAGACCTGCAATGTGCCCATCATCCTGCTCACCGCCAAGAGCGAGGACACCGACAAGATCCTGGGCCTGAACATCGGGGCGGACGACTACATCACCAAGCCCTTCAACCCCATCGAGGTCATCGCCCGGGTAAAGAGCCAGCTGCGGCGGTACACCAGCCTGGGCGGCAAAAGCGGCCCGGCCGGCGCCTCCTCCGCCCTGCTCACCAACGGCGGCATCACCATGGACGACGGGGCCAAGGCGGTGACGGTGGACGGGGAGAGCGTGAGCCTCACTCCCCTGGAGTACAATATCCTTCTGCTGCTGATGAAAAACCCGGGCCGGGTATTTTCCACCAGCCAGATCTACGAGCTGGTGTGGAACGACCCCTCCCTGGGCTCGGAGAACACCGTGGCCGTCCACATCCGCCACCTGCGGGAGAAGATCGAGATCGACCCGGCCAACCCCAGGTACATCAAGGTGGTGTGGGGGCTGGGGTATAAAATGGAGAAGGTCTAAGAGCGCGGGCCGATGTGGGCATCGGCCCCTACGAAACGCTCCACCCAAAAAGCCTTCCCCCTGGGGGGAAGGTGCCGAGCGCAGCGAGGCGGATGAGGGGGCGATACGCACCTGCGCCGGCAGTTAACGCCCCCTCATCCGTCATTTGCTTCGCAAATGCCACCTTCCCCCCAGGGGGAAGGCCTGCGGGCGCGCCCCTGCACTCATTCCTATTCCTCACTCCTAACTTCAAATTCCCCGGAGGTGATCCCGTGAGACAATTCCGCACCAGCTTCGCGGCCAAGGCCGCGGCCTTTCTGCTGGCCCTGGCCATCGGCGTGGGCGGGTTCTGGGCCTCCCTGTTTATCCTCTCCCAGTGGGACACCCTGTGGACGGGATCGGGCTATTACACCAGCAATTCCTACTATCAGGACCGGGAAAACCGCTTCATCCAGGCCCGGGAACTGGCCTACCTCATCCAGTACAAGGAGTGGGAGGGAAATACCCTGCCCTATCTGGATCAGCAGCGGCTGGAGGACCTGCAGGACGTGCTCAGCCCGGCCAACACCAACTTCCGCTTCGCCATCCGCCGCAACGACACCGGCGCTCTCATCTACACCAACGGCAGCACCGACCGGGTGATGGAGGAGCAGGTCTACGCGGTGGAGCGGGAGGCCGTATACCCCTCCCTCAACACCGGCCTTCAGGACGACGTCTTTTTGGACGAGTCGGGCCAGGCGGTGCTCCAGGTGAATCTGGGGGACCAGTTCCTCACCTTCACCCCCGACAGCCAGGCGGGCGCCCGGCAGTACGGGTACACCTACGACCCCTGGGACGAGGAGTGGTACTATAACCCGGATGACGACGGCCGGGTGCTCACCTCCGAGCTGGTGCTGGAGTACGGGGTCACCGACCCGCTGACGGTGGAGGACGAGTTCTGGCTGGGCCAGCAGGAGTATGGCGAGTATGCCCGCTACCTGCCCGCCCTGGGCCTGCTGGCCCTGGCGCTGGATGCCGCGGCGGTCTTCCTGCTGGTGTTCTTCTTCCGGGGGGCCGGCTGGCGGCCGGGAGCGGAGCGGCCGGTGGCGGCCGGCTTTGCCCGGATGCCGCTGGACGCGCTGGCCCTGGGGCTGTTCTTTGTCATCGTCTTCCTGGTGGCGGGCGGAGACTCCATCACCTATGCCATCAGCAGCTACGGCCTCTCCCCCGTGTCGGTGACGGGGCTGGGTCTTATCTCCTGCGGGTTTGCCCTGTGCGTGCTGGGCTTTGCCTATGTGCTCACCGTGCAGGTCAAGACCCGCTCCCTGCTCCAGCGGACCCTGGTCAGCCGGCTGGTCCGGCTGACCGCCCGGGCCGTGCGGGCTATGGCCCGGGCCTGGCCCCTGACCTGGCGGGCGGCGCTGGCCTTTGGGCTTTATGTGGTGCTGTGCTTCTTCACCTTTTTCCTCCTCCCCCTGCTCTGGCTGCTCCTTCAGGGGGTCACGCTGTGGCTGGTCTGCCGCTGGACGCTCCAGTGGAAGCACCTGCAGGAGGGCACGGACAGGATCCTGGGCGGAGAGCCGGACCACCATATAGACACCGAGCACATGTTCCACGACCTGGCCGTCCATGCCGGGCAGCTCAACGATCTGGGCCGGGCGGTGGGCGCGGCGGTGGAGGAGCGCATCCAGAGCGAGCGGTTCAGGGCCGAGCTCATCACCAACGTGTCCCACGACCTGAAAACGCCGCTGACCTCCATCATCAACTACGTGGACCTGCTGAAAAAGCAGGGCCTGGACAGCCCCCGGGCCCCGGAGTACCTGGAGGTGCTGGACCGAAAGAGCCAGCGGCTGAAAAAGCTCACCGAGGACCTGGTGGAGGCCTCCAAGGCCTCCACCGGCAGCCTGAGCGTCCACCTGGAGCGGCTGGGCATGGTGCAGCTCTTCCAGCAGGCCCTGGGAGAATTCCAGGAGCGCTTTGCCCAGACCGGCCTGACCCTGGTCCCCGGCTTCCCCGCCGAGGAACTGTGGATCCCGGCCGACGGCCGCCACCTCTGGCGGGTCATCGACAACCTGCTCTCCAACTGCAACAAATACGCCCAGCCGGGCACCCGCATCTACGCCGATATCTTCCGGCAGGAGGGCCGGGTGGTCCTCACCATCAAAAACGTCTCCCGCCAGCAGCTGAACATCCCCGCCGAGCGGCTGATGGAGCGCTTCGTCCGGGGGGACGAGGCCCGCTCCACCGAGGGCTCCGGCCTGGGCCTGTCCATCGCCCGCAGCCTTACTGAACTCCAGGGCGGCCAGTTCCACATCGAGATCGACGGGGATCTGTTCAAAGCCG
>DHCMC07803__coassemble_1663_pt1 | contig 10747 bp, 8 predicted proteins | sample DHCMC07803__metabat2_high_PE_053 | metagenome-assembled genome bin DHCMC07803 | reverse complement strand
CCAGCCCGCCGTTGGGCATGGAGAAGGGGTTGTGGCAGAACTCCAGCTGGCCGGATTCCTCGCCGATCTCGTACATGGGGAAGTCCACGATCCAGCAGAACTCGTAGCGCTCTTTATCCATGTGGCCGGGGCAGAAGGCGCCCAGCTTGGAGCGGAGCACGCCGGCGGTCTTTTGGGCGGAGAGCAGCTTGCCGGCGGTGAGGCCCACGAAGCAGCCCTTTTCCAGCCCCAGGGCGGACACCACCTGCTCCTTGATGGGCTGGACGAACTTGGCGATGCCGCCCACGATCTCGCCGTTCTCGTCGTAGCGGAACCAGTAGGCCTTCTCGCCGGCCTGCACCTCCACATCGGCGCACAGCTTGTCGATCTGCTTGCGGGTGCCCTCGAAGCCGGTGACCACCACGGCCTTGACGGTGTTCCCCTCAAAGGGCCCGAAGCCGCAGCCGCCCAGCACCTGGGTGGCGTCCTGCACGGTGAGGTCGATGCGCAGGTCCGGCTTGTCGGAGCCGTACCTGTCCATGGCCTCCAGGTAGGAGATGCGGCGGAAGGGGGCGTTGGAGGCCACGTTGTACTTGCCGTATTTGGCGAAGATGGGGGGGAGCACGTCCTCCAGCACGTTGAAGACGTCCTCCTGGTCGGCGAAGGCCATCTCCATGTCCAGCTGGTAGAACTCGCCGGGGGAGCGGTCCCCCCGGGCGTCCTCGTCCCGGAAGCAGGGGGCGATCTGGAAGTACTTGTCAAAGCCGGAGGCCATCAGCAGCTGCTTGAACTGCTGGGGGGCCTGGGGCAGGGCGTAAAACTTGCCCGGGTGCTTCCGGCTGGGCACCAGGTAGTCCCGCGCCCCCTCGGGGGAGGAGGCGGTGAGGATGGGGGTGGTGATCTCCAAAAAGCCGTGGTCGATCATGGCCTTGCGCAGGGCGGCCACCACCTGGCAGCGGAGGATAATGTTGTTTTTTACCTCCGGGTTGCGCAGGTCCAGGTAGCGGTATTTCAGCCGCTGGGTCTCGTCGGCCTCCCGGCTGCGGTTGACCTGGAAGGGCAGCTCGTTGTGGCGGCAGCGGCCCAGCACCTCCACCTTTTCGGGTACCACCTCGATGTCGCCGGTGGGCAGCTTGGGGTTCTTGCTGTCCCGCTCCCGCACCACGCCGGTGACCTGGACGGCCGACTCCTTGTTCAGGGCCTTGATGGTCTTGACCATCTCCTCGGTCTCGGCCACCACCTGGGTGGTGCCGTAGAAGTCCCGCAGCACCAGGAAGCCCAGGTTGGCGCCCACCTCCCGGAAGTTCTCCAGGAAGCCCGCCAGGGTGACGGTCTGGCCCACATGCTCCATGCGGAGCTCCCCGCAGCTGTGGGTGCGGTAGGCCGTGCGCACGTTGTCCATGAAAATCAACTCCAAATTGTAATATTTATGATTATAATAACAAATAGCAAATAAAAGCGGTACAGCAGAGGTCCCTGCCGGACGCCCCCTCATCCGTCTGGCCTGCGGCCAGCCACCTTCCCCCCAGGGGGAAGGCATCCCACCGATGCGGCCACCCATCGCCGCGCATCCCGGTCACGTCCTGTCATTGCGAGCCAGTCCGCACACTGGCGCGGCGATCCGTTCCCCAAATGCCTCCCCCCTGGCGGGGGAGGTGGCCCGCAGGGCCGGAGGGGGGCGCTCACCACCCACGCCGGTCAAAACCCGCACCATGCCGCACATCCACCCCCCTCAGTCAGCCTGCGGCTGACAGCTCCCCCGCAAGGGGGGAGCTATGGCGTCTCCCGCCCCCTGCGAAGGGCGGGAGACCACAGGCGGTGGAAGCATCCGCCGCAGGGCGGTGTGTTCAGCGGGCCGCCTTTAACCCTTCAGGTCCAGGTAGCGGGAGTAGTACACCTGCACGTCGAAGTTTTGATACAGGTCGGTGCCGTCCTTGGCGGTGGCCCCGAAGTGGGCCAGGGCGGCGTCCTTTACATAGTCCAGGAACTCCACCCCGTCCACGGTGTTGAACCAGTTGAACTCCATGCCGGCGGCAGCGCAGTCGGCCTCCAGGCCGTCAATGAGCTCCTGCACGTAGGGCAGGTACTGCCCGGCGGTGGTGCCGTTGGAGAAGAGCACGTCGGCGGGCTTCAGGCCGGCGGCGGTGAAGGGGTCGTAGTCGGCGGGGGTGAAGGACTGCCGCAGCTCCGGCCGGGCCACCCGGGCCACCAGGGCGGCGGTCTCCGCCCGGGTGAGGGTGCGCTCCGGGGCGAAGGTGCCCCAGCCGTCCACCCCGGTGAGCACCCCGGCGTTGTAGAAGCGCAGGACGGTCTCGTCGTCGGTGTCGGGCAGGGCGGTGATGGAATTGATGGGGGAGAGCATGTCCTCGGGAATTACGCTCCCCATGAGGGTGAGCAGCTCCAGCCGGGTGGCGGCCTTGGCCCCGTCGGGCACGTCCACGCCCAGGCCCTCCAGGCAGGCCACATAGGGGGCGTACCAGGGCTGGCCGGGCTGGGCGGCGGGGAGGGCCTCCCCGGTGATGGCCTCTTGCATGCGCCCGGCGATGGCGGCCACCTCTCCCACGGTGAGCACCTGGTCGGGGGCAAAGCCGGCGTTGGTGCCGGTGATGAGCCCCACCTCATAGCACACCCGGGCCGCGTCGGCGTACCAGGCGGCGTCCGCCACGTCGGCGTAGCCGGGGTATTCGTTTTTGTGGGGGAAGGCCTCCTCCGGCGTCACGGCGGCGGCGGAGCCCAGCAGCAGGGCGGCGGAGAGGACGAGGGCGGCGAGTCGTTTCATGGAAGGTTTCCTCCTTGTACATTAGGTTGTCCCGTTTTAGACGGCGGGGGCGGGGAAAAGTTCCACGGATGTCCCGGGTTTCACGGCGGATGGCGGCCAAAGCCTTCCCCTTGGGGGGAAGGTGCCCCAGTGCCCACACTGGGGCGGATGAGGGGGCGGAGAGCGCCCCCTTACGGCTCTTTGATGGGCGCCCCGCCCGCCCGGGCGGCCAGGCCCGCCCGCACCAGCTCCACGGCCTGCGCCGGGGCCAGGGTCTGCTGCTGCCCGGTGGCCAGGTCCTTCACCGTCACCTTGCCCTGGCTGATCTCGTCCTCTCCCAGCAGGGCGGCGTAGGGGATGGACAGCTTGTCGGCGTAGGAAAGCTTCTGCTTGAACTTCTTCTTCTCGGCGTGGAGCTGGGCCCGGATGCCGGCCTCCCGCAGGGCGGTGGCGAAGGAGATGGCGGCGGTCAGGTCCTCGGTCATGGGGAGCACCAGCACGTCCGCCGGGGCGGTGTTCATGCCGTCGTTCAGGTACCCCTGGGCCTCCAGCACGGAGAACAGGCGGGTCAGGCCGATGGAAATGCCAACTCCGGGGAGTTTTTTGTCAGTATAATATTCCGATAAGTTATCATACCGCCCGCCGGAGCAGATGGAGCCCACCTCCGGGTGGTCCAGCATGACGGTCTCGTAGACGGTGCCGGTGTAGTAGTCCAGGCCCCGGGCGATGGTGAGGTCCACGGCGAAGTGGTCCGCCGGCACGCCGAAGGCGGACATGGAGCGCACCACCGTCTCCAGCTCGGCCACCCCCTGGTCGAACAGCTCGTTTTTCCCGCGGAAGGGCGCCAGGGCGGCCATGGGCTCCTCCGCCGCCAGCAGGGCCAGCAGGGAATCGGCGGCCTCAGCCGGCACGGCGAAGTCCTCGGTCAGGATGGCCTTCACCTTTTCAGGGCCGATCTTCTCCAGCTTGTCCACGGTGCGCATCACGTCGCCGGCGCGCTCCTCCAGGCCCAGGATGGCGAAGAGGCCGTTTAACACCTTTCGGTTGTTCACCCGGATCTTGAAGCGGTTCAGGCCCAGGGCGGTGAAGGTCTTGTAGATGATGGAGGGGATCTCCGCCTCGTTGAGGATGTCCAGGGACCCGTCGCCGATGACGTCGATGTCCGCCTGGTAGAACTCCCGGTAGCGGCCTTTCTGGGCCCGCTCTCCACGGTAGACCTTGGCGATCTGGAACCGGCGGAAGGGGAAGGTGAGCTCGTTCTGGTGCAGGGCCACATACTTGGCCAGGGGGACCGTCAGATCAAAGCGCAGGGCCAGATCGGTGTCCCCCTTCTGGAAGCGGTAGATCTGCTTTTCGGTCTCGCCGCCCCCCTTGGCCAGCAGCACCTCGGCCGCCTCGATGGCCGGGGTATCCAGAGGGGTGAAGCCGTAGAGGGAATAGCTGCGGCGGAGAATTTCCACCATCCGGTCGAACTGTACCTGCCGCGCGGGCAACAGTTCCATAAAGCCGGAGAGAGTGCGGGGTTTTACCTGTGCCATAGTAACGCTCCTTATTTTTACGTGAATTGATAATTGAGAATGGATAATTAAATGGCGGGCCGTCCGTCTGCCGGGAGTGGCGTGGGTTGGCGGCGCGGCAGAGATGCCGCGCCCTGCGGGGCGGCGAGAATTCTGGCAGGGGCGCGACGACCCGGCGCGCCGTCCGTAGGGGCGACCTGTGGTCGCCCGCCGCCCCAGAGGCCGGTTCGCGGCGCAAAAAAGCGCTCCCGTCCCCTGCCACGGGACGAGAGCGCCGACTCTCGTGGTGCCACCCATGTTCGGAGCGGCCGGGCCGCTCCCTCAAGCCTTCTGGTGCGGGAAGGGGACCGCGCCCGTCTCCGGGCCCGCTGGTAGGGCCGTCTCCCGTCCGCCTTGCCGTGGGCGCTTTCAGCCGCGGCGCCCTCTCTGTTCCGGCGGTGTGGACGGTACTTGCCCCGTCAGGGCGGTTTTGCTCCACAATAGTATCCCAATCGGGCGGAAAAGTCAATGGGTTTTCCGGCAGGGCAGGGGCGGATCGCCCCGCCGCCCGGGAAATGCAGGGGTGCGGCCATGCGCGTGCCCGATTTTCCGCCGGCCTTCGGCGGCAAGAGCCGCCGCGCCGCAGAAGCGGCGTGCTGGAGCGGGGGGAGGGAGACGTATGCGGCGTTACGCCGTAAAGGGCTTGGTCTTGGGGTTGACGATATCCCGCCAGTCCAGATCCCCCCGCGCCCCACCCGATGCTGCGCATCGCGCGGGGACCCCGGTGATTTGCAATGCGGCCGGCGAAAGTGAATTCCGCCGGCCTTCGGCGGCAAGAGCCGCCGCGCCGCAGAAGCGGCGTGCTGGAGCGGGGGGAGGGAGACGTATGCGGCGTTACGCCGTAAAGGGCTTGGTCTTGGGGTTGACGATATCCCGCCAGTCCAGATCCCCCCGCGCCCCACCCGATGCTGCGCATCGCGCGGGGACCCCGGTGATTTGCAATGCGGCCGGCGAAAGTGAATTCCGCCGGCCTTCGGCGGCAAGAGCCGCCGCGCCGCAGAAGCGGCGTGCTGGAGCGGGGGGAGAGGGCCGTGCGCGGCGTTATGCCGTAAAGGGCTTGGTCTTGGGGTTGACGATATCCCGCCAGTCCAAATCCCCCCGCTCCAGGCCGTGGATGAGGATCTCGGCGGTGGCCACGTTGGTGGCGTAGGGGACGTTGTTCTGGTCGCACAGGCGGGTGATATACTGCAGATCGGCATCCAGCTCGTTGGACTGGGGGTCATTGAAAAAGAGGACCATGTCGATCTCGTTGTAGGCGATGCGCGCGCCGATCTGCTGGCTGCCGCCGTGCTCGTGGGAGAGGAAGAGCTGCACCGGCAGGCCGGTGGCCTCCGCCACCAGCCGACCTGTCGTGTTGGTGGCGCAGATCGTGTGCTTGGACAAAATGCCGCAGTAGGCGATACAGAACTGGACCATCAGCTCTTTTTTCCGATCATGGCTCATCAACGCGATATTCATATTCCATTCCTCTCTTCCTATCGGATGCGCATCAGCGGGACCCGCTGGCCCAGCAGGCGGCGGGCAATGTTCAGGTAGGCGGTGGCCGCTCCGCGGCTGGCATACAGGATCAGCGGCTGTTCCCGGGTGGCGCACAGCAGGACCTGGGGGTCCTCCGGCACGATGCCCAGCAGGGGCAGACCGGCGGTATCCATGGCGTCGTCAATGGTGGTGTGCAGCTGGCGCAGCAGCTTGGGCTGCACCCGGTTGACCACCAGGTGGATGCGGGAGAGCCCGCCCCGCAGGAGGGTGACGGTGCGCTGGGCGTCCCGCAGGGCGGCGGGATCCGTGGTGGATACCACCACCGCCCGGTCGGCGCCGCAGCAGGCCAGGCGGAAGCCCTCGCCCAGGCCGGCGGGAGAATCCATCAAAATGAAGTCGTACCGCTCCCTGGCCTGGCGCAGCAGCTCCTGCATGGCCGCCCGGCTCAGGGGCTGCCGGGGCAGGGTCACCGGGGCGGTGAGCAGATTCAGCCCATGGACCACCGGGTGAGGCACCGCCGCCCGCTCCAGGGTGCAGCGGCCGCACAGCACGTCGGTGAAATCCATCAGCGCCCGGTCGCTGAGCCCCAGGGACAGGTCCAAATTGCGCAGGCCGACATCCATGTCGATGCACAGCACCTGCTTTCCCAGCGCCGCCAGGCAGGAGCCCACGCCGGCGGTGAGGGAGGTCTTGCCTGTGCCCCCCTTGCCGGAGGTGATGACGATCACATTGGACATAGGCACAACTCCGTTTCAACTATTCATACCATATCATGGTTTCACAGGAGAATCAATGGTTTTTTGTGCAAGTTGCGTAAAAAACTGTTGTTACAGCGGTTTTTTCTGCATGTTTGCCCAGCGGCGCGGGAAATTGCCGGGGGTGGGGGCGATTTTTTCGATCCCGATCACCCGGTGGACCACGCCGGCGCCGGGGATGGCATAGTCCGCCGCGGGGAGCAGCCGCCCCCCCAGCTTGGACACCGCCCGGCCCGCGCCCTCCACCTCGGCGGCGCTGTCCACGCTCTTCATGGCCAGGAAGAAGCCCCCTACCTTTACATATGGCAGGCACAGCTCGCACAGAAGGGGCAGGGCGGCCACCGCCCGGGACACGGCGAAGTCGAAGGACTCCCGCAGGGCGGGGTCATGAGACCCCTCCTCCGCCCGGGCGTGGAGGAAGGTCACCCCCTCCAGCCCCAGCGCGGCCCCCACGCTCTCCAGCCAGGTCACCCGCTTGCCCAGGCTGTCCAGCAGGGTCACATTCAGGGTGGGTTCCAAAATTTTCAGCGGCAGGCCGGGAAAGCCCGCCCCGGTGCCCACGTCGATGAGGGATTTGCCTTTGAAGTCGTATCCCAGGGTGAGCAGGGCGGCGCAGTCCAGGAAGTGGAGATCCGCCACCTGGTCGGGCTCAGTGATGGCGGTGAGGTTCATGACCCGGTTCTGCTCCAGCAGGAGCCGGCCGTACCGGGCCAGCTGCCCGGCGGCGTCCGGCGGCGGGGTGAGGCCCAGGGCGGCCAGGCCGGCGGAGATGCGCGCCTCCATCAGCCCACCAGCCCTTCCATCAGGGGCGGGATCCCCAGCGCCAGACTGACGATGAGGCCCACCACGCACACCAGGGCCAGCACGGCCATGGAGGCCTTTTTGGAGTAGGTGGTGTCCTTCTGCCGCAGACTCCACAGGGCGATGGCCAGCAGCCCGGCGATGCCGGGGCAGGCGAAGAGGGGAGCCACCCCGGTCAAATAGTCGCCCCCGTGGAAGAAGGGGTAGAGGTTGAGGCCCACCAGGCACACCATATATACGATCCCCACCCAGGCGACGATACGCTTGATGGGGTGGGCCGGGGTATAGGCGGGGCCGCCGTCCCGGTCCTGGTCCTTCTCGTTGGGCTGATCAGACATGGCTCTGCTCCTTTGTCTGCTGCTTCAGCAGGTCCCGGATCTCGGTGAGCAGGACCTCCTCGGCGGAGGGGGCGGGGGGCGGCGGCGGGGCGGCCTCCTCCTTTTTATGGATGCGATTAAAGATTTTTACAATACAGAACACCACAAACGCCATGATGATGAAGCTGAGCACGGCGTTGATGAAATTGCCGATCATCAGCGCGCCGCCGCCGGGCAGCTGGACGGCCATGGCGGCCAGGGCCTCATTGTCCCCGGCGAAGACGCCCAGAATGGGGTTGAGGATGTCGGCCACCAGGGAGTCGGTGATGCCCTTGAAGGCGCCGCCGATGATGACGCCCACGGCCAGGTCCATCACGTTGCCCCGGGCGATGAATTTGCGGAACTCGGCAAAAAAGCCGGTGGTTTTTTCTTTGGTTGACATAATATAAATCCTTTGCATTTCCTTTTTGCGTTTCTTTGATGTGCGGCTGTGGTGGGACACTATGGATGCAAGTCAAAGTAGCGTGAGGGGCGCGCGGCGCGCGCCCGCCCCCGGAGTCAGCCGGCGGGCAGATCCAGGCGGTAGTGGCACCCCTCATATTCCACCAGTACCTGGCCGCCGGGGCCGGGGAAGCAGAGGTCAAAGATGGCGGGAAGGACCAGCTCCAGGTCGGTATTCAGCAGGCCGGATTTTCCGTTCACTTTGATCTCGGCATAGCCGTCCACAAAAGGAGAAGGAGGGAATTCATCCGAGTCCTGCCGGATGATGTGCTCCTGTCCGTCGGGGGTCAGGTACCCGGTAACAGCCTGACCGAAGGCGTCCCGGCGGAGGAAAGGGGCCAGGCCGCAGGTGAATGTGCTCAGCTGCTCATATTCCATGGGGACCACCAGCTCGCCCGCCGAGTTGAGGATGCCCAGCTGAAGCTGGTCAGGGGAGGGGCCGGCGCCCACAACGGCATAGCCGCCGGGCTCAAAATTGAAGCCCCACGCATACCGGCAGGGGATGGCCAGCTCCCCCGTGCGGTCGAGATAGCCGGCCAGGCCCTGGGCGTTCACTACCAGGGCGTAGCCGCAGGAGAAGGGGAACGCCTGGGCAAACTGGCAGTCGGCCACGAGCCGGCCCGTTCGGTCAATGTAGCCGTACAGCTGGTCCTCGTTCCTGACGGCGGCAAGTCCCTGGGAAAAGGGGCCCACGTCGGTGTAAGCCGCCGGGATGGCCACGTCGCCGTCCAGGTCCAGGTAGCCGTACAGCCAGGTCCGCAGATCCCTATACGGGATGAGCCCCTCGGAGATGCCGTCCTCGGGGGAGAACAGGTGCTCCGGCTTGAGGTCGGGACGGGAGAGAACTTCGCCCTGGGCATCAAACACGGTACAGCTATACTCCCGGTCGACGGCCAGGAATATGTCGGCTGTTCCGCCCTCCGGCAGCGGGGCGGTGCCCTCGTCGATGACGGTATATGCGCAGGGGATGACCATCTCGCCCTCTAGATTTACATAACCAGAAAGCCCCTCCCGCTCCACGCGGGCCAGCCCGTTGGGCTGAAAGAGGTCCAGCTCGTCATACTGTTTCCCGGTGGGGTCGCTGCGTACCGTGCCCGCCCAGTCAATGGCGACGTTCAAAAAGGAGGATGGATTGCCGGGGTCGGGATAGACTGTTGCATAGAACATGGGCGGGAGAGTGGTGTAGAATCGGTCGCCTCCAGGGAGGGGGAGGGGGGTGACCTCCACGCCCAGCGCCGCCAGGGCCTCCGGGACGGGCCGGAGGATGTCCTCCGTGAGCCGCAGCTCCGGGTGGAAAATGCGGGCCGCCATGGCGGCGGCCTCCGCCCGGGTGAGGGTGCCCTCCGGGTGGAAGGCGCCGGAGCCGTCCACGCCGTTGAGTATGCCCGCCTCATAAAGGGGCAGCACCGTCAGCCAGATCTCTGCATCCAGGCCGGGGCCGGGGGCAGCCTCCCGGATCGGCTCCAGCTCCCCCGCCGCCGCGGCCATAAGCCGGGCCAGGTCCCACCGGGTGGCGGGTCCCTGGGGCAGGGGGGTATACAGGGCCGCGTCCTCCAGAATGCCGTTCTCCACGGCGTACCAGAGGGCGTCGATCCACCACGGGCGGCCCTCCGTCACGGTCAGCTCCTCTGGTGCGGGGGGCAGGGCCCCGTCGCCGCCGTGGGTGCGGTGGTGGATGCGGGCGGCCAGAGTCAGCGCCTCCGGCAGGGTCATCACTCCGCCGGGGTCAAACCGGCCGCCGCCGGCGCCCTTCATCAGTCCGTCCTCTGCGCAGGCCTCCACATAGGGGGCGTACCAGGTATCGGCGGCCACGTCGGTAAAGGTGACGGCCGCCGCCGCCAGGGCGGGGGTAACGAGCAGGGATGCGGACAGGGTCAGGGAGAGCAACAGCTTTTTCATCAGGCGCTCCTTTCTGCCGCGGGCGGCCCCGGGAGGGGCCCGAAACATGGCGGGGAGGGCTCAGGCCTTGGGCGTCAGCACTTCCTTGCCGCCCATATAGGGCTGGAGAACCTTGGGGATCTTCACGCTGCCGTCGGCCTGGAGGTTGTTTTCCAGCAGGGCGATGAGCATGCGGGGGGGCGCCACGCAGGTGTTGTTGAGGGTGTGGGGCAGGTACATTTTGCCGTCGGCCCCCTTGACCCGGATCTTCAGGCGGCGGGCCTGGGCGTCCCCCAGGTTGGAGCAGGAGCACACCTCGAAGTATTTCTGCTGCCGGGGAGACCAGGCCTCGATGTCGCAGCTTTTGACCTTCAGGTCGGCCAGGTCGCCGGAGCAGCACTCCAGCTGCCGCACGGGGATGTCGAAGTTGCGGAAGAGCTCCACGGAGTAGCGCCACATCTTTTCATACCAGGCCATGGAGTCCTCGGGCCTGCAGACCACGATCATCTCCTGCTTTTCAAACTGGTGGATGCGGTAGACGCCCCGCTCCTCAATGCCGTGGGCCCCCTTCTCCTTGCGGAAGCAGGGGGAGTAGGAGGTGAGGGTCTGGGGCAGGGAGTCCTCGGGGAGGATCTGGTCGATGAAGCGGCCGATCATGGAGTGTTCGCTGGTGCCGATGAGGTAGAGGTCCTCCCCCTCGATCTTGTACATCATGCCGTCCAT
>DHCMC07803__coassemble_1658_pt1 | contig 10783 bp, 10 predicted proteins | sample DHCMC07803__metabat2_high_PE_053 | metagenome-assembled genome bin DHCMC07803 | reverse complement strand
CTGTGATACAATACCTTTACCAAGAGGAAAGAAGGGGCGCCATGCTGCTTACCAATCTCACCACCATCTCGCCGGAGGATGCCGAGCAGACGCTGGAGAACGTCACCGGCTTTTTCCACTCCCTGGACCTGAGAAAGGTGGTCACCATCCTGCTCATTTTTGTCGGGTGTATGGTGGCCATGAAGGTGGTGCTCAAGCTTACCGACCGCACCTTTCGGCGGCTGGAGATGGAAAAGGGGCTGCACACATTCATCCACGCCGCCCTGCGGGTGGTGCTGTGGCTCGTCACCCTGTGCATCGTTCTGGACTACATCGGCGTGCCCATGACCAGCCTGGTGGCCCTCATCGGCGTGCTGGGCCTGGCGGTGTCCCTGGCCATCCAGGGCACCCTGTCCAACCTGGCGGGAGGCATCCAGGTGCTGGTTTCCAAGCCCTTCAAGGCGGGGGACTACGTGGAGGCCGGCGGCGTGTCCGGCACGGTGCAGGAGGTGGGCCTGGCCTATACCAAGCTGGCCACTGTGGACAACAAGGTCATCTCCGTGCCCAACGGCCAGATCTCCACCGAGAAGATCATCAACTACACCACGGCGGAGAAGCGCCGGGTGGACCTGACCTTCAACGTCTCCTACGACGCTCCCATCCAGAAGGTAGAGCAGATCATCCGCGCCGTGGTGAGCGCCCACCCCCTGGCCCTGTTCACCCCGGAGCCCTTCATCCGGGTCAGCGGGTACCGGGACTCCAGCGTGGAGTATGTGGTGCGGGTGTGGTGCGCCACGGGAGACTACTGGACGCTGTACCACGACCTGCTGGAGCAGGTGAAAGCAGCCTTCGACCGGGAGGGCGTGGAGATCCCCTATAATCATCTGGACGTACATGTGATCGGGAGAAAGGAAGATGAGCGGGCATGAGTTTTTCTTATGAGACAGCAGGCAAGGGCCTCAACCGCATGTTCATCGGCGAGATCCTCTGTATCGTGGGCGCTTTTATCCCCCTGGTGGGGGGGTTCCTGGTCCTGGCGGGCTTTATCGTGAACCTGGTGGGTCTGTACACGGCGGGGCAGGCGGACGGGGGCTACCACACCGCCTTCGTGCTGACCATCGTCCGCATGATCGCCAGCCTGTTTTCCGCGCTGCTGCCGCTTTTGAGCATCATTGGCAGCGCCCTGAGCATCATGATCACCTACCTTGTCTGCACCACCAGCGCCCGCCTGCTGACGGAAAAGGGCGATCTGGAGACTGCAGCCTGGGGCCTGCTGGTGTGGAAGCTCTACCTGGCATGCATGGTGGTGAGCATCCTCTGCGTGGTGCTGGCGCTCATCCCCGCCCTGTTCGGACTGGCGGTCGCCGTGGTGCTGGTCACTTTGATCGCGTCCCTGGTGGGCGGCATCCTCTACCTGGTGTTCCTCTACCGGGCCTCGAACAGCCTGCTTCATTAAAGCGAAACGCGGCGCACAGCGCCGCGTTTCCTGTTTATGAGGCGGCAGGACGGGCCAGCCCGTGGATGAACCCTCCGGGCTGGGCGGAGAGCACCTCGCCGCCGATGACCGTGTTTTTGTGAATGAGCAGGGCGGCCTGGACCTGCCCATCCCCGGAGGGATAGTTGGCCACCTGATAGGTATACCGCTTCACCCGCTTGCCCTGGTAATCGGTCAGGTCGAATCCCTGGGACGCCTGCAGCTCTATGTACTGGCTGTAGCTGTCGTCCAGCTGCTCCGGGATGATGAGCTCCTCCACTGACACCGGCTGCTGGTCCACCACCCAGCCGTAGCTCTCCAGATAGGCTACCCGGTCCTCGTTGGTGCGGACGTCCTTGGGGCTGACGACGGCGGAGGCTGCCGTGCCCCGCCCCCCAGACAGACCGGCGGCCGCCAGCAGAACGCCGCACACCGCGGCGGCGGCCGCCGCCACGGCTACGATGCGGCCTTTGCGGACTTTGGCGGTGAAGATAAACACAGCGCAACGCTCCCTTCCCAAATTCGCTCCTGCTGATTGGTATGTTCATTTTGCCCCTTCTATGCTAAAATGATGAAAACAGGACAAGCAGACGGGAGGAGCAGTATGGAACGCCTGGACAGGATATTGGCCAATACCGGCCGTTGGAGCCGGAAGGAGGCCCGGGAGCTGATCCGCGCCGGCCGGGTGACGGTGGACGGTCAGCGGGCGAGGGCCCCGGAGGAGAAATGCGACCCCTCCGCCGCCCTTGCGGTGGACGGGGAGGCGGTCAGCGGGGAGCGGCTGGTCTACCTTATGCTCCACAAGCCCGCCGGCCTGGTGTCCGCCACCGAGGACCCCCGGCAGCCCACGGTGCTCTCCCTGCTGCCCGATCACCTGCAGCGGGTGGGGCTGTTCCCCGCCGGGCGGCTGGACAGGGACACCGAGGGCCTGCTGCTGCTCACCAACGACGGGCCGCTGGCCCACCGGCTGCTCTCCCCCCGCCGCCACGTAGACAAGACCTATTTTGTCCGGGTGGAGGGGGTTCTGGATCGGACGGATGAGGCGGCCTTCGCCGCCGGCATGACCCTGGCCGGCGGCCTGGTGTGCCTGCCCGCCGGGCTGGAGGTGCTGGAGGAGCCGGACACCGCCATCGTCACCCTGCGGGAGGGCAAATACCACCAGATCAAGCGGATGCTGGCCGCTCGGGGCAAGCCGGTGGCGTACCTCAAGCGGCTGACCATGGGCCCCCTGTCTCTGGACCCCGCCCTGGAAAAGGGGGCCTGGCGTCCCCTGACGCCGGAGGAGCTGGCCGCCCTGCGCGGCGTGTGACCGGTGCACTTCGCTGCCGCCCTGCTCCCGGGCGCTCCGCGCTTCTTATGGTCACGCTCCGGCGGCTGCGCGACGCCCGGCTTCCCTCCGTCTCGGGCTGGTCTGCGGCCCGCTCTGCGGGCCTCCGCTCGCCCTCGCTGCGGTCCATCCGGGCTGCTCCGCACGCCTCCGCGCTTCTTTGTTTCGGCAATTTCCACAAAAAACTTTCAAAAAGATATTGAAAAGAGAGAGAAAAGTCGGTATAATGAAAGCTGATGATTCGCGGAAAGGGATCGGAAAATCATTGTAAGGAGGCAGACGCCATGTCCAGCAGGATTTTTCAAAGCGTTGTCTTACAGATGAAGGACAGCACAGACCGGGCGATCGGTGTGATCGACTCCGAGGGGACGGTGGTGGCCTGCAACGACCTGAGCTGTATCGGAGAGCACTGGCCCGGCGCGGTGGAGACGGTGAACCACGCCGAGGGGGAGATCGCGCGCTTCGGCGGGCGGACCTTCCAGGCCCTCAACGGCTGGGGCTCCCAGTTCGACTATGCCGCCTTCGCGGAAGGGGAGGACGGGGAGGCCCGCACCCTCTGTTCCATGGCGGCGGTGGCCCTCAACGGTGCCAAGACCTATTATGAGGAAAAGCACGACAAGGCCACCTTTGTAAAGAACATCATCTCCGACAACATCCTGCTGGGAGACATCTATGTCCGGGCCAAGGAGCTCCATTTTGTCTCCGAGGCTCCCAGGGCGGTCTTCCTCATCCGCCAGACCGAGAGCGCCGACCCTGCTCTGATCGACGTGGTCCAGGCCATGTTCCCCGACAAGCAGGTGGATTTTGTCCTGTCCATCAGCGAGACCGACGTGGCCCTCATCAAGCAGCTGGGCGAAGGCGCGGAGCCCCGGGAGCTCTACAAGATCGCCAAGCAGATCGAGGACAAGGTCACCGAGGAGATCCACGCCCGGGTGGTCATCGGCATCGGTACCATCGTGGGCCACATCCGTGAGCTGGCCCGGGCCTACAAGGAGGCGGGCATCGCCATCGACGTGGGCCGGGTGTTCGACACGGAGAAGACCATCATCACCTATGAGAACCTGGGCATCGGCCGGCTGATCTACCAGCTGCCCACCACCCTGTGTGAGATGTTCCTCCAGGAGGTCTTCAAGAAGAACCCCATCGACGCCCTGGATCAGGAGACCCTGTTCACCATCAACAAGTTCTTTGAGAACAACCTCAACGTGTCCGAGACTGCGCGGAAGCTCTTCGTCCACCGCAATACCCTGGTATACCGGCTGGAGAAGATCAAGAAGCTCACCGGCCTGGACCTGCGGGAGTTTGACGACGCCATCACCTTCAAGGTGGCCCTGATGGTGAAGAAATACTTAGTTTCCCGCGGCATCGACAACTGAGATCTGCCATCCAGGGGCGCCGGAGACGGCGTCCCTGGCGGCGTTGGAGAAAAAATTTCGTGGTAGACATAACGGAGGACGCAGCGTGATACGCCTCATTGACATACAAAAGTCCTATGACAACGGGACCAAGGCCCTGAAGGGGGTCAGCATGCGCATCGACGACGGGGAGTTCGTCTTCCTGGTGGGCCCTTCCGGCTCGGGGAAGTCCACCATACTCAAGCTCATCACCGCAGAGATCGCCCCCTCCGGCGGCAAGTTGATGGTAAACGGCTATAACCTGAACAATATCCGCCCCCGGCAGGTGCCCTATATGCGCCGCACACTGGGGGTCATCTTCCAGGATTTCCGGCTCATTGACAAAAAGACCGTGTGGGAGAACCTGTCCTTCGCCATGCGGGCCATCGGCGCCTCCCCCCGGGAGATCCGCCGGCGCATCCCATATGTGCTCCAGCTGGTGGGGCTGGACGAGCGGGGGGACCGTTACCCCAGCCAGCTCTCCGGCGGCGAGCAGCAGCGGGTGGCCATCGCCCGGGCTCTGGTGAACAACCCCCAGATGATCATCGCCGACGAGCCCACCGGCAACCTGGACCCCCAGCGCTCCCTGGAGATCATGATGCTGCTGGAGCGCATCAACGAGCTGGGCACCACCGTGCTGGTGGTCACCCACGAAAAGGCCCTGGTCAACCGCTTTTCCAAGCGGGTGGTGGCCATCGAGAACGGCAGGATCATCAGCGACGAGACGGGCGGGTATTACAACAATGAAACAACGATATGATTTCGGCTATTTTTTCATGGAGGGCTTCCGCAGCATCTTCACCCACGGCCTGATGTCCTTTGCCGCGGTGTGCATGATCGTCTGCTGCCTGCTCATCATGGGTTCCTTCACCCTGGTGGCGGTGAACGCGGAGAATATGTTCAGCGACCTGGAGAAGGAGAACCAGTTCACCGCGTTTATCGATGAGAGCATTCCCCAGGAGGAGGCCCGGGCCCTTCAGGACGAGCTGGAGGCCGTGCCCAATGTGGCTGCGGCGGTGTTTGAGACCAAGGAGGCCGCCCAGGAGGAGTTCGAGGCCGACTATGAGGGCAACCCTCTCTTTGAAGATCTGCCCTCCGACGTGTACCGGGACCGCTTCCACATCTACCTGAACGACATCAGCCTGCTGACCCAGACTGAGGAGGCGGTGCGGCAGGTGGAGGGGGTGGCGGCCACCAAGTCCGCCCCTGAGATCGCCGAGGGCTTCACCGTGGTGCGCAATGTGGCCGGGGCGGTGGCCATCATCCTGGTGATCATCCTGCTGGCGGTGAGCCTGTTCATCATCGCCAACACCATCAAGCTGGCCACCTTCAACCGCCGGGAGGAGATCGCCATCATGAAGATGTGCGGCGCCACCAACTCCTTTGTCCGCTGGCCCTTTGTGTTCGAGGGCCTCATCCTGGGCCTGGTGGGGGCGCTGGTGGCCTTCCTGCTGGAGTGGGGCATCTACGTGCTGGTGGGCAGCGCCATCTCCACCTCGGACACCATCTCCCTGATCACAGTGCTCCCCTTCGCCCCAATGGCCCTGCGGGTGCTGGGCGTGTTCATCTTTACAGGATTTGTCATCGGCGCCGGCGGTTCGGTGCTGGCCATTCGGAAGTTCCTTCAGGTATAGGCCCCATCGCGGAAAAGGAGACAGAACGTGGCAAAGACGCAGAAGAACCAGAAAAAGCATAAGGTAGACAAGCGCCGTGTGGCCTTCGGCGTGCTGGCGGGCGTGATGGCCCTGCTGATCCTGTTGCCCATGCTCACGATGATCCTGGGCGGCGCCGGCGCCGTGACCCAGAGCGAGATCGATGCCCTCAAGCAGCAGCAGGCGGAGAGCCAGGCCCTCCAGCAGCAGCTGGAGGAGCAGATGGAGGACGTGGAGGCCCAGCAGAGCGCGGCCGTGGACAAGCGGGACCTGCTGCTGGCCCAGCTGGAGGCCATCAACGACGAGCTGGAGAGCATCGAGGCCCAGATCGCCTGGTATGACGAGGAGATCGCCCTCAAGGAGGAGCAGCGTAAGGAGGCCGAGGCCCGGGAGGCGGAGCAGTATGAGCTCTTCTGCCAGCGGGTGCGCGCCATGGAGGAGGAGGGCACCGTGTCCTACTGGTCCATCCTCTTCAACGCCACCAGCTTTTCTGACATGCTGGACCGGCTGGAGGACATCGACGCGGTGATGGACTATGACAATCAGGTCATGGACGAGCTCATCGCCACCCGGGAGGAGCTGGAGCGGCTCCAGGCCGAGCTGGTGTCCGCCCGGGCGGAGGAAGAGGCGGCCAAGGCCCAGCAGGAGGAGCGCAAGGCCGAGCAGCAGGCCCTGGTGGCCGAGGCCCAGAAGGTGGTGGACGAGCTCAACAGCAACCTGGAAGAGCTCAACCGCAAGCTGGACGAGCAGGACGCCGCCGTGGCCGCCGTCCAGGCGGAGATCGAGCGCAAGCAGGCCGAGTACGAGGCCCAGCGCCAGCAGAACGGCACCACCATTATCTCCGAGTCCGGCTACATGTGGCCCCTGCCGGGCAACTACCGGCTGACCTCCCTGTTCGGCTACCGCATTCACCCGGTCAGCGGCAAGCCCCACAGCCACAGCGGCATCGACATTGCCGCCAGTACCGGCACCCCCATCCTGGCGGCCAGGAGCGGCCAGGTCATCACCTCGGTATACGGCAGCGGGGCCTACTGGTCCTACGGCAACTACGTGGTCATCGACCACGGCGACGGGGAGACCACCCTCTATGCCCACATGTCCTCCCGGGCGGTGAGCGAGGGGGAGATGGTCACACAGGGCCAGGTCATCGGCTATGTGGGCGCCACCGGCAATACCACCGGCCCGCACCTCCACCTGGAGGTGCGGGAGAACGGCCAGCGGGTGGACCCGGAGAGCAAGTTCCCCGGCGTGAGCCTGACCCATCCCTGGTAAAGGCTCAACAAAGCGGCAAAGCCGCTTTGTTGAACGGGGCTACGCAGTTTCCGCCGTTGCGCGGGGTACGTAGGGGCCGATGCCCACATCGGCCCGCCGTGCCCCCGTAGGGGCGGATATCATCCGCCCGCGGGCGGCCACAAGGGCCGCCCCTACACAGTGCGGGGCGTTCCGTCAATTGAACCCTCCGTGGGGCGCGACGACCCCGGCGCGCCCACATATTTATATTTCACCCCAAACACGCCGAAGCGGGCGGAGGCGTTGGCCTCCGCCCGCCCGCTATTTCCCCGGAAAGGATGATCCCTATGCGTCAGAGAAAATTCACCCCCCTCCACCTGCTCCTGGCGGTGGTCCTCACCGCCGCCCTCTGCATCGGCGGCGCCCTGCTGGCGGTGCAGAGCTGGCTGGGGCCCTACGGCGCCTCCCTGGTCCGGGCGCTGGACCTGGTGGAGGAGCGCTTTGTGGGCGAATATGACGAGACCGCCGCCGTGGACGCCGCCCTGGAGGGCCTGGTGGACGGCCTGGGGGATCGGTGGAGCTACTACCTCACCGCCGAGGAGCTGGCGGCCCAGGAGCTGCGGCGCACCAACCACTATGTGGGCGTCGGGATCACGGTCAACTACACCGACGAGGCCGGCCTGCTCATTGTGGAGGTGGCCGCCGGCGGCCCGGCGGAGGCGGCGGGCCTGGTCCCCGGGGAGATCATCACCGCCGTGGACGGCCAGTCCCTGGCGGGGGAGGCCCGGTACGAGGGGGCGGACCTGATCCAGGGGGAGGAGGGGACCGCCGTCACCCTCACCGTCCGGGGGACCGACGGGACAGAGCGCACGGTGGAGGCGGTCCGGGCCAGCCTGGAGACCGACCCGGTGAGCTACGAGATGCTGGAGGGGGACGTGGGCTACGTGGCCCTGTCCAACTTCTACGACGGCAGCGCCGACCGGCTGGCCGAGGCGGTGGCCGACCTGCAGGAGCAGGGGGCCAGGGCCCTGGTGTTCGACATGCGCAACAACGGCGGCGGCTACCTCCATGAGCTCACCGACATGCTGGACTTCCTGCTCCCCGAGGGGCCCATCTTCATTACCCGGGACAAGGCGGGCAACGAGGAGATCACCCAGTCCGACGCCGCCTGCGTGGACCTGCCCATGGCGGTGCTGGTCAACGCCAACACCTATTCCGCCGCCGAGTTCTTTGCCGCCGAGCTCCAGGAGCGGGACGCGGCGGTGATCGTGGGGGAACCCACCAGCGGCAAGGGCTACTCCCAGCAGACCTTTACCCTGCCCCACGGCGGCGCGGTGGCCATTTCCACCGCCGCCTACTTCACCGGCAGCGGCACCTCCCTCATCGGCACCGGCCTCACCCTGGACGCGGAGGTGTACAACACCGGCGCGGAGGACGCCCAGCTGGCCGCGGCCCTGGAGCTGCTGGAGAGCTGACTCCGGCGCGCCACGGAAAAACGGGCGACCGAAGGTCGCCCCTACACACAAAAACGGAAACGTCCCCCGTAGGGGCGAACTGTGTTCGCCCGCCCACACGGCACCACGCCCGTAGGGGCGACCTTTATGGTCGCCCGCCGGATCGCATCGGATCACGGATCGTGCGGCGGGGGCAAGCCCCCGCCCTACGGGATGCGATCATCCGGACCATATCCGTTTTCCGGCCCCACGGGCGGCCACATGGGGCCGCCCCTACAAATAAAAATGGATCGTTGGCGGTCCTGTAGGGGCGGGGCTCTGTCCCCGCCCGCCGCCCTTCCGTAGGGGCGGATATCATCCGCCCGCCGTTTCGCCGCCGGGAAACGAGCCCCGGCGGGGGCAAGCCCCCGCCCCACGGGGTCCCTCTCCCCGTGGCGCGCGACGACCCGGCGCGCCCATTCCCGCGTCTCATGGACGGAAAACGGCGCGCCCCTCCGTAGGGGCGAACTGTGTTCGCCCGCCTACACGGTACCACGCCCGTAGGGGCCGATGCCCACATCGGCCCGTGGCCCGTCGCCGAACATGGCCCGGCGGGGGCAAGCCCCCGCCCTGCGATCTGCATTTTCCCCTTGACTGTAAACCCCCTTCATACCTTACACTGAGGGCAAGGAGGCGATACCATGACCATCAAGGAGCTGGAGGAGCGCCTGGGCCTGCCCCGGGCCAGCATCCGCTTTTACGAGCAGGAGGGCTTCATCCGCCCCGCCCGGGGGGAAAACAACTACCGGGACTACTCGGAGGAGGACCTGGCCACCCTGGAGAAGGTGAAGCTGCTGCGGCAGCTGGGCCTGTCCCTGGAGGATATCCGCAAGGCCCAGAAGGGGGAGCGCCCCCTGTCCGCCCTGCTGGCCGCCCAGGAGGCCGCCCTGGAGCGGCAGCGGGCCGGCCTGGCCTGGGCGGAGAACGTGTGCCGGGCCATGCGGGAGGACGGGGCGGAGTTTGCCACCCTGGAGCCGGAGAAGTACCTCCACGCCCCGGACCGCCCGGCGGAGGGGGGCTTCAGCCTGGAGGGGGACGTGCTGCCCAAGATGGCCTGCCCCTGGCGGCGGTTCTTCGCCCGGTGGCTGGACCTGAACCTGTACGCCCTCTTCTGGACGGCCCTCGGTCTGCAGGTGCTGCGGTTCGATCCGCCGGACAGCTTACTGTTCAGCCTGCTGGCCAGCTACCGGGACTACGCCACCATGCTGCTGGTGGAGCCCATCCTGCTCCACTTCTGGGGCTGGACCCCCGGCAAGTGGCTGCTGGGCCTGCGCCTGCGGGATGGGGCGGGGGAGAAGCTGTCCTGGTCGGCGGCCCTGTCCCGCACCCTGGGGGTGTTTATCAGGGGCTATGGCTATGGCATCCCCATCTACTCCCTCTACCGGCACTACAAGAGCTACCGGGCCTGTGCCGACTGCGAGGCCCTGCCCTGGGAGGAGGAGGAGCGGTACACCCTCCGGGACAGCAGGGGCTGGCGGGCCTTCGCCTATGTGGGCGCGGTGGCCGCCGTCCTGTTCCTGGCCGTGCTGACGACCTTCCAGTCCTACATGCCCCGCCACCGGGCTCCTCTCACCGCGGAGGAATACATCGCCAATGTGAACGACATGTACCGCTATGCCGCCCGGGAGAGGTGGGACCTGCTGGACCGGGAGGGGAACTACGCGCTGGACTGGCTGGACAGCGGCCTGGGAGGCGGGCTCCTGTGGGACGGGGGGCTGGACCACGCCCTGACCCTGGACGGGGAAGGCACGGTCACCGCCGTCACGCTGACCGCCCGGACGGAGGGGGAGACATACCTCCGCTCCGCCACCCTGGAAAAGCAGATGGCCGTCAATTCCTTCGTCGCCGCCCAGCCGGGCTGGAGCTGCTTCAGCTGGCAGGCCAGCGGCGTCCTGGAGGAGATCAGAGAACGGGGCCTGGATAACTACACCCTCCGGGCCGGGGACGTGACCATCACCCAGACCGTGGAGCAGACGGGGTATGAGGCCCTGGGGGGCGGGCTGATGGCGGCGGAGGGCGTCCCCGAGGACCAGCTGCGCTGCACGATCACCTTCACCCTGACCCTGGACGGGGCGGGAGCATAGCCCCCGCCCCCGCTCCACTTTCAGCACAGAAAGAGGCGGCGGATCACTCCGCCGCCTCTCTGTATGCGCCGGCGTCAGCCGCCGCCGTCCCCTGTTTCCGCCCGGCCAGCAGGAAGCCGCTGGTGAGGGCGGTGAGGGGGGCCACGGTGA
>DHCMC07803__coassemble_1650_pt1 | contig 10830 bp, 6 predicted proteins | sample DHCMC07803__metabat2_high_PE_053 | metagenome-assembled genome bin DHCMC07803 | reverse complement strand
TAATCAGGGTAAGTTCGTGGAGGGGCGTCCCTCCACGACTCAGGATATCCTGCGGGCATTTTGAAGGAGGAACGAGCCATGCAAAAAAAGCGATCCCGCATCCTGTCCCTGCTGCTGGCCCTGTGCCTGGTCACGGGGCTGGCCTGCGTCCCCGCGGCGGCGGTTTACAGTAGCGACATGTCCTATATACGCATTGCAAATACGTTCGATTTCTCAGTCGCCTATGATGAGGCCTACCTGTCGACCGGCGAGATCCCCTTGGGCCGGGTGAACTTTGATGTCACCAATACCAGCGGAGCAGGCACCCCCGGCGTAGTTCACACGATTTCTCCGGGCGAAACCTCCTTTGACATCGTCAACGGCGATGGCGTCGCCCTGACGGTGGAGGCGGAGGTGGGTACAGACGATGGAGACTGGACCGTCGGCACAGCCCAGACCAAGACCTTCTGGCTGGACCTCACCATCACCGGCTTTGACGATCCCTCCCTCTTCTGGGCAGACGACCTTACGTTTGAATCTGACGGCAGTTCACAAGGATTCCGGCCCATCAACCTTGCCTATACGATGACCAGCACCGGAAAAGAATATCCGGCCGCCTCTCCGATTTTCTATATCTCTGTGGACCTGGAGTATCAAAATCCCCCGGAGCCCACCTCCAGCGACGGATTTACCTTCTCCTTTGACCACGACGGCAACGCCACCCTCACCGGCTACGACTCCCTGGCCGCCGGCCGGCCCAGCCATGTGGACATCCCCGACACCGCCACCGACGCCAGCGGCCAGTCCTACCCGGTGACCGCCATTGACAGCAGGGTGTTCCAGGACTGCTCCTGGATCACCAGCGTCACCATCCCGGACAGCGTGCGCTCCATCGGCGGCAATGCCTTCAGCGGCACCGGCCTGACCAGCGTGACCATCCCCTCCAGCGTCACCGAGTACGGCGCCTACATCTTCTCCGAGTGCGAGAGCCTGACCAGCGCCTCCCTGCCGGAGAACATGACGGCCATTCCCAACGGCCTGTTCCACCTGTGCTTCAGCCTGTCCTCCGTCAACTTCCCCAGCGGCCTCACCTCTATCGGTACCCAGGCCTTCCAGCGGTGCAGCCTGACCTCGGCGGACATCCCTGACGGAGTAACCTCCATCGGGGACTATGCCTTTGACGACAACCCCCTCACCAGCCTGGACCTGCCCAGCAGCCTGCGGGAGATAGGCGACGGGGCCTTCCAGGACTGTGACAAGCTCACCTCCCTGACCCTGCCCGATGGGCTGGAGACCATCGGGCAGGAGGCCTTCCAGGCCACCAGCATCACCAGCCTGTACATCCCCGGCAGCGTAAAGAAAATCGACACTTACGCCTTTATGGACTGCATCGATCTGCGCTCTGTCACCTTCGGCGAGGGAGTCACCGATACCGGCAATGACAGCTTCCGCAACTGCCGGAGCCTGACCGACATCACCTTCAGCTCCACAGTTCAGAGGATCATCTCCTTCCGCAGCTGCGTCAGCCTAGAGACCGTCACCATCCCCGCCAGCGTCACCAGCATCGGCGACGGCTTCCAGGACTGCACCAGCCTGCGGATCCTGTACATGAAGCCCATGACCGCCCCTCGGATCGGCTATTATAACCAGACGGAGGGCGTGGTGCTGGTCATCCCCCAGGGGGCCACAGGGTACGACACCACCACCTGGCGGGAGTACACCATTGTCTTTGAGGGCGACCCCATCCCGGAGATCCCCGATGAGGAAGAGGAGAAGCCCGCCGTCTCCCTGAGCCCCACCTCCCTGAACTTCGGCGCCGTGGACGCGGACGGCAGCCGCCCGGCGGCCCGCACCGTCACGGTCACCAACTCCGGCAACGTGGAGCTGACCCTCCGCCAGCCTGCCGCCGACGACTATGACATCGGCTCCCTGAGCCGCACCACCCTGGCCGCCGGCCAGACCGCTACCTTCACCGTCCAGCCCAGGGCCGGCCTGAAGCCCGGGGAGTATGACGAAACCGTTACCCTCTCCACCAGCCAGGGCGTCAGCGCCCGCCTCACCCTGTCCTACACCGTGGAGGGGGACGCGGCGGTGTCCCTGTCCCCCACCTCCCTGGACTTCGGCAGCGCGGAGACCGGCTATGACCAGCCCGAGGCCAAAACCGTCACCGTCACCAACACCGGGGACGCCGACCTTACCCTCACCCAGCCCTCCGCCGACGACTATGTCATCGGCTCTCTGAGCCGCACCGCCCTCTCCGCCGGCCAGAGCGCCACCTTCACCGTCCGGCCCAGGGCCGGGCTGGAGGCCGGCAGTTACAGCGAGACCGTCTCCGTCCGGGCCGGGGAGGCGGGCAGCGTCTCCCTGCGCCTGTCCTTCACCGTGAAGGGGGAGGAAGAGGAACCTCCCGCCATCCCCTTCACTGACGTGAAGGAGGGGGACTGGTACTACGAGGCGGTGAAGTACGCCTATGACAACGACGTGATGAACGGCACCTCGGGAACCTCCTTCGCCCCCAACGGCCAGGTGAGCCGGGCCATGGTGGCCCAGGTGCTCTACAACCTGGCCGGCGCCCCCGCCGCCTCTGGGGCCTCCTTCCGGGACGTGCCCGCCTCCGCCTGGTACGCCGGGGCCGTGGGCTGGGCCGCGGCGGAGGACATCGTCTCCGGCTACGGCGGCAACACCTTCGGCCCCGGCGACAACGTGACCCGGGAGCAGCTGGCCGTCATGCTCTGCCGCTACGCCCAGGCCGGGGGCAAGGACGTGAGCGCGGACGGCGCGGCGGCCCGGGGCTTTGCCGATTACGCCTCCGTGTCCTCCTGGGCCGCCGACGCGGTGAACTGGGCGGTGGAGGCCGGCCTGCTCTCCGGCAAGAGCGGCAACCGCCTGGACCCCGCCGGCACCGCCACCCGGGCCGAGCTGGCCACCATCCTCATGCGTTTCTGCCAGCTGTAAGGCAGTTCACCCAAAATCAGGCCCGTGCCCGGGCCCGGTCTTTTGACCGGGCCCGGGCCTATTTTGCCCTCCCACCGGCGAAGCGCCGGCCGCTCCCGCCGCCGGCGGGGGTTTTTTTCAAAATCTTCTCCCTTTCTGCCCGAAATGCCCTTGTCTTTTCCAAAATTGTTCCGTATAATGTAAGATGCCCGGGTATCCGCGGCGATGAAATCATGAAGGGGTGTTTCCCATGGAACTGAAGAATTTTGACAATATCATCAGCCGGGTCCCCAAATTAGACGCTCCCCTGCGGGTGGTGCTGGCAGGCTCCGACGGAGAGAACATGCTCCAGGGCCTGTTCCAGGCCCAGAACGAGGGCTTTGTCCAGCCCGTTCTGGTGGGCGACCGGGCCCGCACCATGGTGCAGCTGGAGAAGCTGGGGCTGGAGAAGGAGCCCTACACCATGGTGGACACACCGCCGGGACACAACGTGACCCAGGCCGCCATCGACATCATCCACTCCGGCGACGGCGACATCCTCATGCGGGGCAACCTGCCCACCCGGGATTTCCTCATGCCCGTGCTGGACCGCAAAAACGGCCTGCGCACCGAGCGGCTCATGAGCCACGTGTCCCTGGCCTCCATCCCGGAGTATCCCAAGCTGCTGGCCCTGTCGGACATGACGGTGATCGTCAGCCCCAACCTGAACCAGAAGAAGGCCATCATCAAGAACACCGCCGACGCGCTGAAGGCCTTCGGCTACGAGAACCCCAAGCTGGCCCTTATGGCCCTGGTGGAGAACGTGAACTTCCATATGCCCGACACCATCGAGGCCCAGCGCCTGGTGACCGAGCAGAAGGCCCATCCCTTCGCCGACTGCGAGCTGTGGGGCCCCATCGCCTACGACCTCATCATCTCCAAGGAGGCCTGCCGGCTGAAGCACTATGACTGCCCCTGGGCGGGCGGCGGCTTCGACGGCATCATTGCCCAGGACCTGATCGCCGCCAACACCCTGGTGAAGAGCTGGCTCATCCACGCCCACGCCGTCACCTGCGGCGCGGTGGTGGGGGCCAAGGTGCCCATCGCCCTCACCTCCCGGTCCTCCGCCGCGGAGGAGAGCTTCCTCTCCCTGGTGTTCTGCGCGGTGCTCAACGAGTGGCGCAAAACGCAAAACAATTGAAACAAGAAAGCGGCCGTAAGGCCGCTTTCTTGTTTTAGAGCGTTCGCAGCCCGGCTGCGCGCACGGCCCGGACGCCAAAGGCGTCCGGGCCGCTGCTTTTGCCTTCCCCTGGGGGAAGGTGGCGCCGCCGCAGGCGGCGGCGGATGAGGGGAGCGGCATCGTTTTGCACCCCGCCCCCGGTCGACCCGGAGGACGGATCGCCGCGCCAGTCTGCGGACTGGCTCGCGATGACAGAACGGGGAGCGCGGGAGCCGGGCCCTAGGACCTCCGCCGCCGGCGGGCGGCGGCCTTGACCGCCTCGCACACCGCCACCGGGGTCAGGGCCAGGGCCCACACCGCCCCCCACTGGGCCGGAGTGAGGGCCGCGGTGCCGAACACCGCCCGCAGGGGCGGCAGGCAGAGTACCGCCAGCTGCATGGCCAGGCCGATGAGGAAGGCCCGGTTCATGGCCGGGTTGGAGCACACCCCGATGTGGAACAGGGAGGCCTCCTCGCTGCGCACGTCGAAGGCGTGGAAGAGCTGGGAGAGGGTGAGTGTTGCGAAGGCCATGGTGTTGGCGGCGGCCAGGGGGGCGGGGCCGGGCAGGACATAGGCCCCCAGCAGCCAGGCCCCCAGAGTGAGGGCCCCCACCAGGGCCCCCTGCCAGGCCAGGCGGAAAGCGAACCCCTCGGAAAAGAGGGAGGCCCCCGCCTCCCGGGGCGGCCGGTCCATGATCCCCTCCTCCGCCGGCTCCACCCCCAGGGCCAGGGCGGGGAGGGAGTCGGTGACCAGGTTGAGCCACAAAAGCTGTACCGGGGTCAGGGGCATCTGGGGAAAGCGGAGGGCGGTGGCGCAGAAGATGGCGAGGATCTCCCCGATGTTGCAGGAGAGCAGATAGTGGATGGCCTTTTTGATATTGGCGTAGATGCCCCGGCCCTCCTCCACGGCGGAGACGATGGTGGCGAAGTTGTCGTCGGTGAGCACCATGTCGGCCGCCCCCTTGGCCACGTCGGTGCCGCTGCGGCCCATGGCGCAGCCGATGTCTGCGGCCTTGAGGGCGGGGGCGTCGTTCACCCCGTCCCCTGTCATGGCCACCACCTTGCCCCGGGCCTGCCAGGCCTTGACGATGCGCATTTTATGCTCCGGGGACACCCGGGCGTAGACGGAGAAGCGCTCTACTTCCTCCTCCAGGGCCTGCTGGGGCAGAAAGTCCAGGTCCGCCCCCGTGACGGCCAGGTCCCCGGGGCGGTAGATGCCCAGCTCCCGGGCCACCGCCACGGCGGTGAGCTTGTGGTCGCCGGTGATCATCACCGGCCGGATGCCGGCGGCCCGGCAGGTCTCCACCGCCCTGCGGGCCGACCGCCGGGGCGGGTCCATCATGCCGATGAGGCCCGCAAAGGTGAGCTCCTGCTCCAGCGCCTGCGCCGTCAGGGCCTGGGGGAGGAGCTCCAGGTCCCGGACCGCCACCCCCAGCACCCGCAGGGCACGGCCGGCCATGTCCTCGTTTTGGGCCGAGGCCCGGCCGAACTCCGCCGGGGTGAGCCGGCACCGGCCCAGCAGCACGTCGGGCGCCCCCTTCACCACCACCCGGTAGCCCCCGCCGGGCCGGCGGTGGACGGTGGTCATCAGCTTGCGCCCGGAGTCGAAGGGCACCTCCCCCCGCCGGGGGAGCTCCCGCTCCAGCTGGTTTTTGTCCAGCCCCGCCCTTGCCGCCGCCTCCACCAGAGCGGCCTCGGTGGGGTCGCCGGTGCACACCGGCGTCTTCCCCTCCCAGGTCAGGGACGCGTCGGAACACAGCGCCGCAGCGGCAAGGGCGGCCTCCCGGCCGCCGGCCTTCGGGGCCCACACCTCGGTCACCGTCATCTTGTTCTGGGTGAGGGTACCCGTCTTGTCCGAGCAGATCACCCCGGCGCAGCCCAGGGTCTCCACAGCGGGCAGCCTTTTTACGATGGCCTGTCGCTTTGCCATGCGGCCCACCCCCAGGGCCAGCACAATGGTGACGATGGCGGGCAGCCCCTCCGGGATGGCCGCCACCGCCAGGGACACGGCGGTGAGGAACATCTCCAGCATGGGCCGGTCCTGGAGCAGGCCCACCCCGAACATCACCCCGCACACGCACAGGCACAGGATGGACAGGGCGGCGGAGATCTCTCCCATCTTCTTCTGTAAAGGCGTTTTACTTTCCTCTTTTTTCAGGAGCAGCCCGGCGATGCGCCCCACCTCGGTATCCATGCCGGTGGCGGTGACCACTGCCGCCGCCCGGCCCCGGGTGATCACCGTGGAGGCCCACACCATGTCCCGCCGCTCCGCCAGGGGGGCATCCTCCGCCACCGCCTCGGCCCCCTTGGGCACGGGGGCGGACTCGCCGGTGAGCGCGCTCTCGTCAGCCTCCAGGCCGGCGCACTCCAGGATGCGGGCGTCGGCGGGCACCAGGTCCCCCGCCTCCAGGCGGATCAGGTCCCCGGGCACCAGCTCCGCCGCGTCCAGGCGCAGCTCCTCCCCGTCCCGCACCACCCGGGCCCGGGGCGCGCTCAGCCGCTCCAGGGCCTCCATGGCCCGGCGGGCGCTGTCCTCCTGGGACAGGGAGATGACGGCGTTGACCACCACGATGAGCAGGATGATGGCCGCGTCCAGCCAGTCCTCCCCGCCCCCGGCCCACAGGCTCAGCCCCGCCGCCGCCAGCAGCACCAGGATCATGGGGTCGGTCAGCTGCCCCAGCAGACGCAGAGGCAGGCTCTTCCCCTTTGCCCGCTCCAGCCGGTTGGGTCCATACTGTGCCTGCCGCCGCTGGACCTCCTGCCGGCTCAGCCCCCGTTCCCGGCTGGTGTCCAGCTCCTCCAGCACCTGCCCGGCGCTCTGTCCATGCCGCTGTGCCATGGCGCCCCCTCCTTGTCCATCCAGTTTTTTCCTGTGGACAAGTATAGCAGGACCCCACGCCGGATTTGGGGGAAATCCGGCGTGGGGTCAAAATCATGGCTTCACGGCCGCTCTCCGGCCTCCAGCGCCCGGGCCAGGGCCCGGAGGAACTCCAGGTTGCTGGGCCGGCGCTCCGCCGCGCCGCCCAGAAGGGCCAGGTACTCGGGGGACCGGGCGCGGTGGAGCTTTTCCACCATGTGGCGGATGTTCTTCTCCACGGCAGCGTAGCTGCTCCCCTGGGCGGCAATGGTGGCGGCATAGGCCTGCTTGAGCAGGGCGTCGCGCTCCCGGGCCAGCACCGCCGCGGCCTGGGCGGCGGCAGGCAGTCCCCTGCCCTGGGCGCCCATGGCCTCCAGCAGGGCCTGCGCCCGGCCGGCCAGGGGCCGCAGGCAGAGGCTGTCCAGCAGGGCGGACAGATTCTGGAAATTCAGGGGTTTGACCAGGTAATAGCTGGCGCCCAGGCGCAGGGCGCAGCGCACCACCTCCTGGCCGCAGGCCTGGGAGGTGACCACCACCGCGGGGCGGTCCCTGTGGGCCAGGGCCCGGAGGAAGCCCAGCCCGTCCAGGCCCGGCATGATAAGGTCCAGGAGCACCGCGTCGGGCTGCAGGCGCTCCACCAGTTCCAGGCCCTCCAGGCCGTCTGCGGCCGTTCCGCACAGGTCTGCCCCCGGCATGTCCGCCAGCGCGGCGGCCAGCAGGAAGCGGGCGGAGGGGTCGTCCTCCACCACCAGCACGCGAATGGGCACGGCCATGTCAGCGCTCCGGCCCCATGGCCTCGGCGGCCTCCAGGGCCAGCCGGAGCATCCGGGCGGCCAGTTCCCGGTCCAGGGGCGTGGTCTGGCGGAGATGGCGGCAGAGCCGGTCCACCTCCGGCTCCGCCGGCAGGGCGCCGTAGGCCAGAAACTCCATGCCCACCTCCAGCACCTGGCTCATCTCCACGAAGATGGACATGGACATGCATTTCTTTCCCTGCTCGATGTCGCTGACGTACTGAGGGGTGATGTCCAGCCGCTCGGCCAGCTTTTCCCGGCTCAGCCCCCGCTGGGTGCGGCAGTTCCAGACCCTGGTCCCCACCTGGACCAGCCATTGTTTCTTTTTCTGTTCCTCCATTGTGCCTCCACTCCCGTTTTTGAAACGATAGATATAGATTGACACAACTTTGGCTATTTACTATACGTAATAATTGTTTTTTCCTCAACTAAAGTTATAATTCAAAGCCCCCGTGCCGTCCGCGGACGGCACGGGGGCTCGGCGTTACGGGCAGATCACTCCGCCGGCGTGGCGGAGGGCTGGGCGCTCTCCTCCGGGGCGGGGCTGGCCTCGGCCTCGGCCTGGGCCTGCTCCTGCCACTGGCGGGCCAGGGCCATCATCCCGTCGTAGAAGGCCTTGGGGTCCAGGGTCTCATAGACGTCGGTGAGCTCCACCGCCGCGTCGGCCATCCACTGGTCGATCCGGCGGTTCATGGCGTAATTGGGATAGAGGGAGCGGGTCTCCTCATTGTCGGCGCTCTGGCCCAGCAGGATGTGGTAGCCGTAGTCGGTCTCCACCGGCTGGCTCAGTTCCCCCTCGGGCAGGGCCACGCCCGCCTGGACAAAGGGGGCCACCAGGGAACCGCTGCCGTCCACCATGGCGCCGCTGGCCAGGAAGGTATAGCCCTGGGGATTGTAGAGTTCGTTGGTCTCCGGGTCCCGGGTGTCGTCGGAGCGCTCGTTCATGGCGGTCTCGAAGGCGGCCGCCGGGTCGTCGGCAGCCTGGAGCTCGGCCAGCAGGGCGTCGGCCTGGGCCTTCACTTCCGCCTTCTGCTCGTCGGTGACAGCGGAGCCGTCCTCATTTTTCGGGAAGGCCAGCAGGATATGCTTGCAGCTGTGGATGTCCTCCCGCTGGATCATGTCCGCCATGTCCTCGTCGGTGGGGGTGAACTCCCCCGCCTGGGTATACTCCTCCTGGAGCTTGCCCACCAGGACGGGGATCTCATAGGCCATCCTCTGGTAGGCCGCCTGGGAGACGCACTGCTGGTCCAGGTACTCCTGGAGAGTCACGCCGTAGTAGGCCTCCAGCGTGCTGCCCAGGCTCTCCATCTGGGCGGCCGCCTCGTCCTGCTCCTCCTGGGTAAGGGTCACGCCCGCCTCTGCCGCCCGCTTCTGGGCCACGGCATAGAGCTTGCTGTTCTCCAGGGCGGAGCGCTTCAGGTACTCCTGGGTGGGGGTGCCGTCGATCTCCTCCTCCCAGGCGGTGTCGTCGGCCAGATAGCCGCTGTTTTTGGCCATGGCGATGGCGTTGAGCAGCCAGTAAAGGTAGTCGTCCGCAGTGACCTGCGCCCCGTCGGCGGTGAAAAGCACCGTATCCCGGGTGATGCCGACGGCCTGGTAGGCGATATCGTCAGCGGCGGGCGTGCTCTGCGGGGTGGGCTGGACATCGGACGGAGCGGTGCAGCCGGCCAGGGCCCCCGCCAGCAGCGCGGCCGCCAGGCCCGCGCACAGGGATCGCTTCCAATTCATCGTTCCAGTTCCTCCTTCCTGGATTGGACAGGGTACAGTGTACACCATTTTCCAGCCCCAGGCAATGAAAACCGCGGGCCATTCATGAAAAATTCAAGTTTTAGCCGGATACGCGCCGGGCGCCGGCCCGCCGGGGGAGGTCCCGCGCCTACTCCCCCTCTGCTTCCCCTGTTCTGCCATAGTCCTCGATCAGCGTCCGCCCCAGCTTCAAAGGGTCCTCCCCCTTTTTCAGCCGCAGGGCCAGGTAGGGCTTCTCCCCGGCGCTGAAGAGCAGGCGGCCGCGGTACTTGTCCAGGGCGCACAGGGCGGAGACCCGCCGCAGGTCGAAGCTGCCCAGGGTGAAGAGCAGGCTGCCCCCCTTCTGGCTGATGTCGGTGACGCCATTTTCCGCGGCGGCGGCGCGGAGCAGGGCGATGGAGATCAGGTTGTTCACCGTCCGGGGCGGGTCGCCGTAGCGGTCGATGAGCTCATCCACCACGTCGTCGGCGTCCGCCTCGCTGCGGATGGCGGCGATGCGGCGGTACAGATCCATCCGCTCCTCCGGGGAGGGGACGTACCGGTCGGGGATGGAGGCGGACACGGCCAGGTCGGCGGCGCACTCGGCGGGGCGCTCCGGCTTCTCTCCCCGCTCCTCCAGCACGGCCTCCTCCAGCAGCTTCAGGTACATGTCATAGCCCACGCTGAGCATAAAGCCGCTCTGCTCGGGACCCAGCACGTTGCCCGCCCCCCGGATCTCCAGGTCCCGCATGGCGATCTTGAAGCCGGAGCCGAACTCGGCAAACTCCCGGATGGCCCCCAGCCGCTTGGAGGCCACCTCGCTGAGGATCTTGCCCCGGCGGAAGGTCAGGTAGGCGTAGGCCCGGCGGCTGGACCGGCCCACCCGCCCCCGGATCTGGTGGAGCTGGGCCAGGCCCATTTTGTCCGCGTCCTCGATGATGAGGGTGTTCACGTTGGCGATGTCGATGCCCGTCTCGATGATGGTGGTGCACACCAGCACGTCCACCTCCCCGTCGGACATGCGGGTCATGACATCGTTGAGCTCCTCCTGGCTCATCTTGCCGTGGGCCACCGCCATCGCCGTGTCCTCCCCCAGCATCTCCTTGATGCGGGCGGCGGTACGCTCGATGGTCTCCACCCGGTTGTGCAGGTAGTAGACCTGGCCGCCCCGCTCCAGCTCCCGGCGCATGGCGTCGGAGAGCACGCCCCAGTCGTGCTCCAGCACGTAGGTCTGCACCGGCTGCCGGTCCAGGGGTGGCTCCTCCAGGGTGGACATGTCCCGGATGCCGCTGAGGGCCATGTTCAGGGTGCGGGGGATGGGGGTGGCGGAGAGGGTGAGCACGTCCA
>DHCMC07803__coassemble_1639_pt1 | contig 10891 bp, 9 predicted proteins | sample DHCMC07803__metabat2_high_PE_053 | metagenome-assembled genome bin DHCMC07803 | reverse complement strand
CACTACCCCCACCAGCTCTCCGGCGGGCAGCAGCAGCGGGTGGCCATCGCCCGGGCCCTGGCCCTGGAGCCGGACATCCTCTGCTTTGACGAGCCCACCTCCGCCCTGGACCCGGAGCTCACCGGCGAGGTGCTCAAGGTGATCCGATCCCTGGCCCAGCAAAAGACCACCATGATCATCGTCACCCACGAGATGGCCTTCGCCCGGGACGTGGCCGACCAGGTGATCTTCATGGACGCCGGCGTGATCGTGGAGCAGGGTCCCGCACGGCAGGTCATCGAGTCCCCCCGGGAGGAGCGCACCCGGCAGTTCCTCTCCCGCTATTCTGAGAATTGAAAAACGGGGAAAAGCGTGGTATCATATGTACGATACCACGCTTTTTGGAGGCTGCGATGGACGAGCTGTTTCTGCCTGTGCTCTCTCATTTTGAAAACGGAAACTTCTGGACGGCCAGCGGCGGCCGGATGCGCTACCGGGTGGACCCGGAGCCGGGGGAGGAGCCCCAGCTGGCCGCCCGGGTGTGGGAGGGTCCCTGGAGCCTGGCGGACAGCCCGGTGGAGGAGGAGACCCGCTTTCCCCTCAGCGAGGAGGGGCTGGAGGCCCTGCGGGCCTGGGCCCTGGGTTGGCAGAAAACCATCAATGCCCGGCCCCCAAAGACCCTGGCGGAGACCATTGCCGCCCGGGACGCCTTCCGGGCCGCCCGGGAAGCGGAAAAAGAACAGGAAAAACCATAAGGAGGCGCATATCATGACCTGGGGGACCTATTACTTTTTCTATGAGTGCCCGCAGTGCGGCAAGAAATACCGCTATGAGCTGGAGGGCAGCTCCAACGAGACCTTTGGCCTGTGCCCCGACTGCCACGTGATGGGCAGGCTGGTGGGGGAGACCAAGGACATCAAGCAGGGGGAAGCCGACCCCTTCGTGGACTACGAGTTCGTCTGAGACCCTCGAACAAGTGGCAAAGCCACTTGTTCGAGGAGGATGCAGGCCGCCGCGCGCAGGCTTTGTCCGACGCAGTCGGACAAAGCCCACACTTGCGGCCTGAGACGTGTTTTCCCCGAGGCACATGTCCCCGGGGAAAACGGATTCTCACTTTTTTCGCGCCTGCGGGCGCGAGCTCTGCGGGGCTTTTTCGATACGCAAACGCGGGGGCCTGACCGTCTGGTCAGGCCCCCGCGTTTGGTTTGAGTTATCCGATGGCGATGGTGCTGGTCCGGGGCAGCTCCTTCTTGGCCTGCTTGGGCAGGGAGATCTTCAGGATACCGTCCTCGTACTTGGCGGACACCTGGTCAGGCTCCACATCGCCCACATAGAAGCCCCGGCTCATGGCGCCGGCATACCGCTCCTGGCGGATGTACTTGCCCTTCTTGTCCTGCTCGTCCTTGTCCAGGCCCTTGGCGGCGGAAATGGTCAGATAGCCGTCCTTCAGGTCCACGCTGATCTCGTCCTTCTTAAAGCCCGGCAGATCCACATCCAGCTCGTAGGAGCTGTCGGTCTCCCGCACGTCGGTCTTCATCAGGTTCTTGGCGTGCTTGCCGTACAGAGGGCTGCGGCCGCTCCATGCGGGGAAGTTCATAAAGTCATCGCTGAAAAAGTCATCAAACAGATTCTCACCAAAAATGCTGGGCAACATAAGTCATTCCTCCATTCTAAGCACTTATCATTTGCCCTGCGGGGAGGGGCTTCCTGGCTCCCTCCCTTGGAACGACTTTATTATAGCACGGGGATTAGCACTGTCAAGTGGAGAGTGCTAACGTTTACAAAATAAACAAAGTTTGTTCACATAATATATGATTTTGTAAATCTGGCCCGGCCGCGCGCGCAAAAACGCCAGGCGGGAATACGTCCCGCCCGGCGTTTTTCCGGGGTTCAGAAGGAGCAGCGCACGATGCACGTCAGGGTCTGGCCGTCCACCGTGCAGGTGATGGTGGTGGTGCCGGAGCCGGCGGGGCGCACCACGCCGTCGGAGGAGATGGTGGCCACGGCGGTGTTGCCGATGGACCAGGTGGGGGTGGAGGAGGTGCCGTTCACCCGCATCTGCACCGAGGGGTTGTCCAGGGAAGAGAAGGTGAAGTCGGTGTGGTTCAGGGACAGGGTGCCGGTGGAGGAGCTGCCGGTCCCGGTGCTGCTGCCGCTGGAGCTGCTGGAGGTGCCGCTGGTGACCTGGTTGAGCACGGTGCAGGTCTGGTCGGCGGCGCCGGGCATGGAGGCGGTGATGGTGGCCCGGCCCCGCACTGTGCCGTGGCTCACCCGGCCGTTGGCGTCCACCGAGGCCACGTCGGGGTCGCTGCTGGTCCAGGTGATGGTGCCGGTGGAGCCGGCGGGGGTGAAGGTCACCTGGATGGTCACCGGGTCGGGGTAGCGGTCAGAGAAGGAGAACTCCGTGTAGCTCAGGCTGAAGCCGGTGGCAGTCTGATCCGCGGGCACCTCCGGGGAGGGCTGGGCCGACTCCTCCACCGGGGCGGAGGAGTCCTCCGGCGCGGGGGACTGGGATTCGGTGACGGGGGCCGAACTCTCCGGCGGCACGGAGGAGCCGGGCTCGGCGTGGCCCTTGTTCACCAGGGGCATGATGATGGTGATGACGATGATGGCTGCCGCGATGATAAGGGCCACCGACACCACCCGGGCGATGATCCCGGCCATGGAGGGCCCGCCGCCATAGCCGCCGCCCCGGCGGGGCGCGGTGCCGCCGGCCAGCCGCCGGCCGCCCCGGCGGGCAGGGGCCTCGTCCTCCTCGAAGTCCTCCCCATCCTCACCCTCGTACCAGCCGTTTTCGTACTCGTCCTCGTCGCTGTAACGGCCCTGCCGGGCCTCGTAGTCCATTTCCTCGCAGAAGGGGCAGCGCTTATAGGTAGAGGAATAATCCTCCCCGCAGCGGTCACAGTGGATCATAGTGGGCCGGTCGTCCCGGTTCCGTCTGGATGCCATGGGTGATCCCTCCAGTCGACATTCTTGGCCCTATTGTACAACGAAGGGCGGGCATCCGTCAACGCCGCGGAAGAAAATGTAAAGGTTTTTTAACAATTATGTAAACATAACGCCGCCTTGCGCCCGGCAGCCGGATGGGCTATAATGTTCCCAGCAGAAAAAAACGGAGGTTCGGCCATGAAAAATGCCATCAGCGCCGGGGAGGTTCACCGGCAGTACAGCCAGGGGGTGGACGCCTTCCGCCGGCAGATCGGGGATGCCGCCCTGCGGGAGCGGTTCGGCCGGGAGGCCGACATATTCTTCCGGGCCTGTGCCCTGGGGGTGTGGCAGCGGCAGGGCGGACCCCTGACGCCCCTGCACGTGGAGTACTACAACGCCGTCTACGTCCGGGGCAATCCCGCCCCCGCCATTTTGTTCTGGGAGCTGTCCGGGGCGGTGGCGGAGTACCCCGGCTTCAAGCCGCCGGAGTTCTTCACCCGCATGCGGGCCCTGGACAAGGTCACCGGCTCCCGCCTGGCCCGGCGGTTCATCGACCTGACCACCCTGATGCTCCTGCTTTTCGCCGCCGTGGACGGCGGGGTCAGCGAGGCGGAGGCCGGCTTCGTCAATTCCTGTGCCGACGCCCTCTCCGCCCTGTGCGACGCCGACGGGCTGGCGGGGGAGAAGGCCCCCCTGGACGTGGCCGACTTCGTCACCCCGTCCCCTTCGGCCGCGCCCGCCGCCCCGGCGGCGGACCGGCCGGAAGGGGAGAAGAAGGAGGCGGTGGAAGAGGCCGAGCCCGAGCCCACCCTGGAGGAACTGCTGGCCGAGCTGGACGGCCTGTGCGGCCTGGACAAGGTGAAGGCCGATGTGAAGAGCCTCATCAACCTGGTGAAGGTGCGCAGGCTCCGGCAGGAGCACGGTCTGCCCGTGCCCCCCATGTCCCTGCACCTGGTCTTTATGGGCAACCCGGGCACCGGCAAGACCACCGTGGCCCGCCTGCTGGCCAAACTCTACAAGGCCATCGGCGTGCTCTCCAAGGGCCAGCTGGTGGAGGTGGACCGCTCCGGCCTGGTGGCCGGCTTCGTGGGCCAGACCGCCATCAAGACCGGGGAAGTGGTCCAGAAGGCCCTGGGGGGCGTGCTCTTCATTGACGAGGCCTATGCCCTGGCCAGCCAGGACAATCCCAACGATTTCGGCCGGGAGGCCATCGAGACCCTGCTGAAGGCCATGGAGGACCACCGGGACGACCTTATCGTCATCGTGGCGGGGTACACCGAACTCATGGGCCGCTTCATCCACGCCAATCCCGGCCTGGAGAGCCGCTTCAACAAGTATTTCTACTTTGAGGACTACAACGGCGCGCAGCTCATGGACATCTTCCGCGCCATGTGCAGGAAGAATGGCTATACGCTGGATGATAAGGCGGAAGAATATGCCGAAGCGTATTTGAAAAAGCTCTATGAGGAGCGGGATGAGAACTTCGGCAACGCCCGGGACGTGCGCAATCTCTTCGAGCGGGCGGTGGCCCGCCAGGCCGACCGCCTGGCCGCCCGGGACCACCTGGACAAGGAAGCCCTCATGGCCCTTACCCAGGCGGATCTGCAGGGGCAGACATAGGCCCCGTCACAGCCGGCCTGCGGTGACATTCTTCACCGATGCGGTGAAAAAATTCACCGCCCGGTCGAGCGGCCCGGCCTTTTTGCTATATTCTTGATTTTGGGGCGCGCTGCTTTGGAGGAAACGACGGTTTTCTGGCCTCTGGTGGTGAAATAATTCACCACCAGAGGCTTTTTGTTTTTGAGCCTTCAAATTTTTCTTTTGACTGGGGGCCAAGGGTTTCCGGCTTTTCTTCAGCGAAATTTTATATTTGGCACGGTGATTGCATTTTATTGGGGCGAAACGCACGGGGCGGCGCTCCGCCCCGGTTGAAAAGGAGAGGTTTTTCATGAGCGATCTGAAGAACAAGACCATCATTACCGTGGCCCCTACCGGCGCTTGGCCCACCAAGGCCAACAACCCCAACGTGCCCATGACCCCCGCTGAGATCAGCGAGGACGTGTACGAGTGCTGGAAGGCCGGCGCCGCCATGGCCCACCTGCACATGCGGGACGACGAGGGCCACGGCACCATGAACAAGGAGAAGTTCCGCGAGACGGTGGAGCTGCTCCGCAAGAACCACCCCGACTGCGACATCATCATCAACATGACCACCTCCGGCGACCTGAACGCCACCGAGGAGACCCGCCAGGCCCACCTGAAGGAGCTGCGCCCCGAGATGGGCTCCTACGACTGCGGCTCCATGAACTGGCTGCACACCTCCCTGTTCCTCAACCCGCCCTCCTTCCTGGAGGAGCTGGGCAAGAACATGCAGGAGTGGGGCGTGAAGCCCGAGATCGAGGCCTTTGACCCCGGCATGATCGCCAACGCCGCCTACTACCTGAAGAAGGGCGTGCTGAAGGCCCCCCTGCACTTCCAGTTCTGCATGGGCTGCGCCAACGGCATCCCCGGCTCCATGAAGAACCTGATCTTCATGAAGGAGACCATGGAGTCCCTGTGCCCCGGCTCCACCTGGAGCTGCTTCGGCGTGGGCCACTCCGCCATGGAGATGCTCTACGGCGCCGTGGCTCTGGGCGGCCACATCCGCGTGGGCATGGAGGACAACGTGATGTACTCCAAGGGCGTGCTGGCTGAGAGCAACAAGCAGTTCGTGGAGCGGGCCGTCCGGGTCATCCACGAGTACGGCAAGGAGGTCGCCACTCCCGACGAGGCCCGTGAGATCCTGGGCCTGAAGAAATAAGCGGGAGGCAGAACGGACATGAAGACCTTCAAGGATATCAAGAACATCCTGATCTGCGGCGCGGGCATGATGGGCAAGAACATCGGCTACGTGTTCGCCTCCAACCCCGACTTCAAGGTGGGCATGTACGACCTGTACCCCACCGACGTGGAGGCGGGCATCCGCACCAACACCAAGCAGCTGCTGGACAAGGGCGTCATCACCGAGCAGGAGCTCAACGACCGCCTGGCCCGCATCTCCTTCACCACCGACATCGACAGCGACATCGTCAAGAATGCCGACCTGGTGATCGAGGCCGTGTTCGAGGACATGAACATCAAGCGGGAGACCTTCGCCAAGCTGGAGGAGCGCTGCGCCGAGGACACCATCTTCTGCACCAACTCCTCCGTCATGAGCCCCAGCGAGATCAGCCGTGACCTGAAGCACCGCACCCGCTTCGTGGGCACCCACTTCTGGAACCCCGGCCACCTGATCCCCCTGGTGGAGGTGGTCAAGTCCGACGCCTCCTCTGACGAGACGGCCCAGACCGTCATGGAGGTGCTGCGCTCCGTGGGCAAGAAGCCCGTGCTGTGCAAGAAGGATGTGCCCGGCTTCATCGCCAACCGGATGCAGCACGCCCTGTGGCGTGAGGCCATCTCCATCGTGGAGCACGGCATCGCCGACGCCGCCACCGTGGACGAGGCCGTGAAGTACTCCTTCGGCCTGCGGCTGCCCCAGCTGGGCCCCATGGAGAACGCCGACATGGTGGGCACCGACCTGACCTACAACATCCACGACTACATCCTCAAGGACCTGGAGGACTCCCACGAGCCCTCTCCCCTGCTGAAGGAGCTGCGGGACGGCGGCAAGATCGGCTTCAAGACCGGCGAGGGCTTCCAGAAGTGGACCCCCGAGCAGGTGGCCAAGTCCAACGCCGACCTGAACGAGTACCTGGTCCGCATGCTCTACGGCAAATAAACCCCTTTCCCCCGCGCTTTCCGTCCGGCAACGGGCGCACTTGATAGATTGAGAGAGACCAAATCGAGAGAAAGGAAGCGATCCCATGTCCCAGCAACCTCAGACCAAGCGGCTGAAGGGCACTCCTCTGTGGAACATCAGCAAGAGGTTCAACTTCGCCGCCGAGAAGATCATCCCCGATTCCTTCGTGTTCTGCGTCATCCTGATGATCCTGGTGTTCGTCCTGTCCCTGTTCATCGGGAAGGGCCCCATTGAGCTCCTCCAGGCCTGGTGGGGCGGGCTGAGCAGCCAGTTCACCCTGGCCTTCCAGATGGGCATCATGGTCTGCGTGTGCGCCACCTGCGCCCGCAGCCCCCAGGTCAGCAAGCTGCTCAACGCCATGGCCGGCCACGTGCACAACCGTTACGCCGCGATCCTCCTGATGATGATTTTCGGCTACGTGACCTCCATGATCAACTACGCGTTCTGCACCATCGTCACCCCCATCCTGTCCATGCAGCTGGCTAAGCGGGTCAAGGGCCTGCACTTCCCCATGATGGTGGCCGGCGGCTACACCTGCATGATCCTGGGCCAGTGCCTTGGGCCCTCCGCCACCCTGTACTCCAACCTGGCCACCGAGGGCAGCTCCTATGCTGAGATCGTGGGCCACACCATGACCGTTCTGGAGACCTGCTACAATCCCCCCAATGTGGTGCTGTTCTTCGTGCTGGCCATCGCCTTCATCCTGATCGTGATGTTCACCCAGCCCGGCGAGGACGAGCTCATCGAGCTGCGTGACGTGGCCACCCAGGCCGACGTGGTGCCCAACGACTACAAGATCACCGAGAAGGCCACTACCTTTGCTCAGAAGATGAACACCTGCAAGCCCATCATGTGGGTCGTGGGCGCCTTCATCTTTGCCAACATCGTCTATGATTTCGCCACCAAGGGCTTCTTCGGCGCGCTGAACATGAACCTGGTCATCTTCCTGTTCGTGGGCATCAACTGCTTCCTGTTCCCCCAGCCCACCGCCTGGATCAACGCCCACGCCGACTCCCTGCACCTGGCCACCGATATCATCATGCAGTTCCCCTTCTACGGCGCCATCATGGGCATGATGTACATCGAGGGCGGCCTGGGCTCCGTGCTCATCAGCGCCATCACCTCCGTGGCTACCGCTCAGACCCTGCCTGTGTTCACCTTCCTGTCCGCCTGCCTGGTCAACCTGTTCATCCCCTCTCAGGGCGGTCAGTTCACCGTGCAGGGCCCCCTGATCGTGCAGACCGTGCAGAACATCCAGGGCGCCGACCTGGCTACCTGCCTGAACGCCTTCGTCCTGGGCGACGAGTGTACCAACCTGCTCCAGCCTCTGTACGTCATCCCGGCTCTGTCCGTGGTCGGCATGAAGCTGAAGGACGTGTGGGGCTTCATGGCCTTCATCTGCGTGTTCTGGATCATCATCACCTGCTTCGGCCTGTACTTCTTCCCCATGATGTTCTAAACCGAAAACATGATACACCCTTCTCTTACCTCATAACTCCCCATAAAACAGGAGACGCCGCGCATTGCGCGGCGTCTCCTGTTTTATGGGGAACAGGCGGGGGCTGCGCCGGGGGCTTACAGCAGCCAGGCGGCGCAGAGCAGAAGCGAGAGCAGCAGGAAGCAGGCCGTACCCGGCGACTCCAGAAAGACCCGCCAGGTCCAGCGGGGGGAGAGAGGGCCGTCGTGGGGCGGCAGGGGGTCGGACCGGCGCAGCAGGGGGAAAAAGACCGCCCCCAGGAGGATGGCGCCCAGCACCAGCAGGCTCAGCAGGGCCTCCCCCGGCGCCCCCAGGGGCTCCACCAGGGGGAGCAGGACGGTGGAGACGGCGTTGATCCCGGCGTGGAGCAGGATGGGCTGCCAGATGCGCCCGGAGATCAGGGCGGCCCAGCCCAAAACCAGGCCCACGGCGCAGGCGTAGAAAAACTGACTGAAATTGCCGTGGAACAGGCCGAAGCACAGGGCGGAGGCCCACAGGGCGAAGCGGCTCCCGTAGGGGCGCAGGCGGGAGAGCAGCAGCTTTCGGAAGATGAGCTCCTCCATCACCGGGGCGATGACACACCCCAGCAGCACGTTGAGGAGCATGGGATAGGCCGCCATCTGGTCCACCGGGTTGTCCACCGGCGCCCCCCGCAGAAGGCCCACCACCTCCATCAAGGTCAGAGTGATAAGATTGACCAGATAGGTGGAGCCCAGGCAGAGGACATAGACCCGCAGGAGCTTGCCGGGGCCCATAGGCCGGGCGGGGGCCGGCGGCGGGGCGGGCACGCCGCGCACCACCAGAAAGAACACCAGCCCCCCGGCCCCATATCCCGAGAGCACGGACAACAGCCACAGAAAGACCGGCTGGGCCGGCAGGCCGGGCACCAGCAGCGCGGCGGCGGCGGATACCACCGTCTGCACCGCCAGCATGGCGGCCATGTACCCGAACAGCGCCCAGCCCAGCCGGGAAAAGTACTGGCAGTGCGCCCGCAGCTGCTCCGGCGCCGGGCGCATGTCCCGCCTGTCCTCCATGGGACCGCCTCCCATCCAAAAAAATTTTTCCAAGCGTATCAAGCATTATATCAGGAAAATCGACCTTCCGCAACAAACGAGATGTTGACAAGGGGTGGATATGTGATACAATATCTTGTGCTAACACTTCGCTGGGAGGAGAACGACCATGCCTATATCTGAAAACGCGAAAGCGGTGCTGGAGCGCCGCTATCTGGCCCGGGACGAGGCGGGCAACCCCACCGAGACGGTGGACGGGCTGTTCCGCCGGGTGGCCAACGCCATCGCCGAGGGGGACCGGCACTTTGACCTCAAGGCCGATGTGGTGGCCACCGCCCAGGAATTTTATGAGATGATGACCGACCTGGACTTCCTGCCCAACTCTCCCACCCTGATGAACGCGGGGCGGCCCCTGGGGCAGCTCTCCGCCTGCTTCGTGCTGCCGGTGGCGGACTCCATGGAGGACATCTTCGACGCCATCAAGAACGCCGCCCTGATCCACAAGAGCGGCGGCGGCACTGGCTTCTCCTTCTCCCGGCTGCGGCCCAAGGGCTCCACGGTGAACTCCACCGGCGGGGTGGCCAGCGGGCCCATCTCCTTCATGAAGGTGTTCAACTCCGCCACCGAGGCGGTCAAGCAGGGGGGCACCCGCCGGGGGGCCAACATGGGCATACTCCGGGTGGACCACCCGGACATCATGGAGTTCATCACCTGCAAGAACGACACGAAAGAGATCACCAACTTCAACATCTCCGTGGGCATCACCGAGGCCTTTATGGAGGCTGCCAGCCAGAACAAGCCCTACGACCTGGTGGATCCCGCCACCGGCCGGGTCACCGGCCAGCTCAACGCCAGGGAGGTCTTTGACGCCATCGTCCAGTCCGCCTGGCAGACTGGGGAGCCGGGCATCATCTTCCTGGACCGGCTCAACCGGGACAACGCGGTGCCCGGCCAGGGGGAGATCGAGTCCACCAACCCCTGCGGGGAGCAGCCCCTGCTGCCCTACGAGAGCTGCAACCTGGGCTCCATCAACCTGGTCAGGCACATCATGCCCACACCCGCCGGCTGGGTGCTGGACCGGGCCAAGCTGGAAAAGACCATCCGCACCGCCGTCCACTTCCTGGACAACGTCATCGAGGTCAACCAGTATCCCCTGCCCGAGATCGACAAGATGACCCGCTCCACCCGCAAGATCGGCCTGGGGGTCATGGGCTTTGCGGACATGCTGCTCTACATGGGCGTGCCCTACAACAGCGAGGAGGGCGTGGCCCTGGCCCGGGAGATCATGGACACGGTGAACACCATCGGCCACCAGGCCAGCCGGGACCTGGCCAAGACCCGGGGCGCCTTCCCTCTCTTTGCCGAGAGCATCTACAAGGACGGGGAGCCCCTGCGTAACGCCACCGTCACCACCATCGCCCCCACCGGCACCCTGTCCATCATCGCCGGGGTGTCCTCCGGGGTGGAGCCGGTGTTCGCCTACGCCTATATCCGCAACGTCATGGACGGCACCCACCTCATTGAGACCAACCAGATCCTGAAGGACAGGCTGGAGGAGGCGGGGCTCTACTCCGAGTCTCTGATGAAGCAGATCGTGGAGCAGGGCTCCCTGGCCCACGTGGAGGGCATCCCGGAGGAGATCCGCCGGGTCTTCGTCTGCGCCCACGACGTGTCCCCCATCTGGCACGTGAAGATGCAGGCCGCCTTCCAGGAGTA
>DHCMC07803__coassemble_1636_pt1 | contig 10924 bp, 7 predicted proteins | sample DHCMC07803__metabat2_high_PE_053 | metagenome-assembled genome bin DHCMC07803 | reverse complement strand
CGGCATCTGCGAGGTGTTCACCAACACCGGCCGGGCCGGCGGCTGCCCCAGCCAGTCGGAGGCCACCGCCCGCCTGGTGAGCGTGGCCATCCGCTCCGGCATGGACCCCAAGGAGATCATCACCCAGCTCAAGGGCATCCGCTGCCCCTCCTGCCTGCGGCAGCCCGGCGTGCCCGTCATGTCCTGCCCCGACGCCATCGCCAAGGCCCTGGAGAAGGTGCTCCAGGTCTCCAAAAGCGGCAGCCACGAGACCGTGCCCGCCCCCATCAGCGCCGCGGCCAAGGCCTCCGCGCCCATCCCCCACCCGGGCATGACCCCCGCCGAGGCCAAGCTGGCCAAGTTCTGCCCCGAGTGCGGCGCCAAGCTGGAGCACGAGGGCGGCTGCGTCACCTGCCGGGACTGCGGCTACTCCAAGTGCGGCTAAAACTGCCTCAAACATGCGGCGGGCCGCATGTTTGAAAGCGTTTTTGGCCCCGCTGCGCGCAAGGCCCGTCCGCCAAAGGCGGGCGGGCCTCACACTTGGGGGCTGAGCGGTGTTTTTCCAAGGACATGCGCCTTGGAAAACGACTTTATTTGATTCCGCTGCCTGCGGGCGGCGGAACTTGGTGAGACCTTTTTGAACGAAGGGGCTGCTGCAAAATACCCAAAGTGCACAAACCCCGTCATTCCGGGAAAAACGGCCGCCCATCGGGCGGCCGTTTTTCGTGGGGATCCGTCTCCTTTTGCCGCGGAAACGGATTGCCACGCCAGTGTGCGCGCTGGCTGGCAACGACAGACTTGTGCAATACGTCAATTTTGCAACAGGCCCTTTTTCAGTCCACGCTGTCCAGGGGGGCCACTACCTGGCGGTAAGTGCGCAGGAGGAAGAGGGCGCTGAGGACCACGGCGGCCACCTCCGCGATGGGGAAGGCCCACCACACCGCGTCCAGCACCCCGGTGAGGGAGAGCAGGAAGGCGGCGGGCAGGAGCACCACCAGCTGCCGCACGATGGAGATGACCATGCTCAGCACCCCGTGGCCCAGGGCCTGGAAGGCGGAGGTGCAGATGACGTTGAACCCGGCGAACACGAAGCAGAGGCTGATGGTCCGCAGGGCGGGCACGCCGATGCGGAGCATGGCGTCGGACGCCTCGAACAGCCCCAGGATGGGAGCGGCAAAGAGCTGGATCACCGCCAGGCCCGCCAGCATGATGCATACCGCCAGCACCACCCCGAAGCGCACCGCGCCCACCAGGCGCGCCTTTTTCCGGGCGCCGAAGTTGTAGGACACGATGGGCACCAGGCCGTTGTTCAGCCCGAAGATGGGCATGAACACAAAGCTCTGGAGCTTGAAGTACACGTTGAACACCGCCACCGCCGTGGAGGAGAAGCCCACCAGGATCAGGTTCATGCCGAAGGTCATGATCGAACTGATGGAGTTGAGCACGATGGTGGGCACGCCCACGCTGTAGATCTGGCGGATGATGTGCCCGTTGGGGCGGAAGCCCTTCAGCCGGGGGTTGATGTCCGGGTTGGAGGTGATGTTGAAGACCAGGGCCAGGATGGCGGCCACGATCTGCCCCAGTACCGTGGCGGCGGCGGCGCCGGCCACGCCCATGTGGGGGAAGGGCCCCAGGCCGAAGATGAGCACCGGGTCCATGATGATGTTGATCAGGGCCCCCACGCCCTGGGTGATCATGGAATAGAAGGTCCGGCCGGTGGCCTGGAGCAGCCGCTCGAAGGTGATCTCCATAAAGATGCCCACGGACAGGCCGCCGCAGATGCGCAGGTAGGCCGCCCCGTCCCGGGCGATCTCCGGCGTGGCGTTCTGCAGCAGGAAAAAGGGCTCGGCAAAGACCAGGGCGGCCACGGTGAAGACCAGGGCGCTGAGCAGGCCCAGCAGGACCCCGTTCTCCGCCGCCCGGTCCACCGAGTCCTGGTCCTTGGCCCCCAGGCTGCGGGAGAGCAGGGCGTTGATGCCCACGCCGGTACCCACGGACACGGCGATCATCAGGTTCTGAAAGGGGAAGGCCATGCCGACTGCGGTAAGGGCGTCCTCGCTGAGCTTGGCCACGAAGTAGCTGTCCACCACGTTGTAAAGCGCCTGGACCAGCATGGAGATCATCATGGGCAGGGACATGGTCAGGACCAGCCGCTTGACGGGCATGGTCCCCATTTTGTTTTCGGCGGGCTGTTGGGACATGGGTTCGCCTCCTGTGCAAAACAGAGCCGCAGCGGTGTCGCTGCGGCTGCAAAACTGTCGGTCCGAGTCATTTCAGCTGACATATTTTATCGGAAATCCTTCGGATAGTCAAGACCGGGAACAGGGGGAACGCAAATTTTTCCGCACCCCCCGCCCGGGGGCCCCATAGGCTGGAGAGGAACGTCCTGCCCGTTTCTGGCGGGGCGGCGAGCTTTGGACAAGGAGATGGTTCATCCATGTGCGCATATGTGCTCAGCGACCTGGCGCCCGGACAGCGGGGGAAGGTGGCGGGCGTGGCAGGCGCCGGGGCCCTGGCCCGGCGTCTGTGGGACCTGGGATTTTTACCGGGCACCCCGGTGGCCTGTACTGCCCGGGCGCCGGCGGGAGACCCGGCGGCCTACCTCGTCCGGGGGGCGGTCATCGCCCTGCGGGACCGGGATGCGGCCCGGGTGGCTCTGGAGGGGGCGCCGTGGGGCTGAAGGAGGGGGGCGGCCCCGTGGTGGCCCTGGCGGGCAATCCCAACGTGGGCAAGTCCACCCTGTTCAACGCCCTCACCGGCCTGCGGCAGCATACGGGCAACTGGGCGGGCAAGACGGTGGAGGCGGCCGTGGGCCGCTGCCGCCACGGCGGGCTGGACTATACCCTGGTGGACCTGCCGGGCACCTGCTCCCTGCTGGCCCAAACGGCGGAGGAGCGGGCGGCCCGGACCTTCCTCTGCTCCGGCGCTTCGGCGGGGGCGGTGGCGGTGTGCGACGCCACCTGCCTGGAGCGGGGGCTGGATCTGGCCCTCCAGGTGCTGGAGCTGCAGCCCCGCACGGTGGTGTGTGTCAACCTGCTGGACGAGGGGGCGCGCAAGGGGCTGCGGGTAGACCTGGAAGCCCTCTCCCGGGCCATTGGGGTCCCCGTGGCGGGGACCAGCGCCGGCAGGGAGGAGGGGCTGGAGGAGCTTATGGAGCGGGTGGCGGAGGTGGTCGGAGGGACCAGGCCGCCGGAGCCCGTGGAGGTACGCTATCCTCCGGCGGTGGAATTTGCCGTGGCCTCCCTGCTCCCCCTGCTGCGGGAAAAGCTGGCCGGCCGCCTCCCTGCCCGATGGCTGGCCCTGCGCCTGCTGGAGGGGGACGGGGAGCTGCTGGACGGCCTGGCGTCGTCCCTGGCGTGGGACCCGCGGACCGACGGCGCCCTGGCCCCCGCCCTGGCAAAGGCCCGGGGGGAGCTGGCCCGCTCCGGCCTGGGCCCGGAGGCGCTGGGCCCGGCGCTGGCCGCCGGCCGCCGGGAGAGGGCCGAGGCACTGGCGGGCCTGGCGGTGCAGGCGGAGGAGACGGCCAAGGCCGACCGGGACCGGCGGCTGGACCGGGTGCTCACCCACAGGATCGCCGGGCCGCTGCTGCTGCTCCTGCTGCTGGCGGGGGCGCTGTGGCTCACCATCCAGGGGGCGAACTGGCCCTCCGCCTGGCTGAGCGCCGGCCTGTTCCGGCTGGGGGACTGGCTGGGGGAGGTCCTGCTGGAACTGGGGGCCCCGCCCTGGCTCTACGGGATCCTGATCGAGGGGGCCTGGCGGGTGCTGGCCTGGGTGGTGGGCGTCATGCTGCCCCCCATGGCCATCTTCTTCCCGCTGTTCACTCTGCTGGAGGACCTGGGCTACCTGCCCCGGGCGGCCTTCCTGCTGGACCACGCCTTCCAGGGGGCGAAGGCCTGCGGCAAGCAGGCCCTCACCATGTGCATGGGGCTGGGCTGCAACGCCGCGGGGGTGACGGGCTGCCGCATCATCGACTCCCCCAGGGAGCGGCTCATCGCCGTGCTTACCAACAGCCTGGTGCCCTGCAACGGGCGCTTCCCCGCCCTGATCGCGCTCATTGCCCTCTTTCTGGCGGGCACGGGGCCCTTGGCCGGGGCGCGGGGGGCGGCGCTGCTGACGGGGACGGTGCTGCTGGGAGTGGGGGGGACCCTGCTGGCCTCGCGGCTGCTGTCGGCCACGGTGCTGCGTGGGGTGCCCTCCGCCTTTACGCTGGAGCTGCCCGCCTACCGCCTGCCCCAGGTGGGAAAGGTGGTGGTACGCTCCCTGCTGGACCGCACCCTCTTCGTCCTGGGCCGGGCGGTGGCGGTGGCCGCCCCGGCGGGGGCGGTGATCTGGCTGTGCGCCAACGTTACCGTGGGCGGGACCACCCTTTTGTCCCACCTGACCGCCCTGCTGGACCCCTTGGGGCGGCTCATGGGGATGGACGGCGTGCTCCTGGCCGCCTTCGTTCTGGGGTTTCCCGCCAACGAGCTGGTACTCCCTCTGGCCCTGATGGCCTATTGCTCCGCCGGCGTCCTCCGGGACCCGGCGGACCTGGCGGCCCTGGGGGAGGTGCTGCGGGCCAACGGCTGGACCGAGGTGACGGCGGTGTGCGCGGTCCTGTTCACCCTCTTCCACTGGCCCTGCTCCACCACCTGCCTCACCATTGCCCGGGAGACCCGCAGCGTGAAGTGGACCCTTTTGTCCATCGCGCTTCCCACCGCCATGGGCGCGGCCCTGTGCGTCTGCGTGGCCTGCGCCGCCCGCCTTTTCCAATGAGACCGGGGGCCCCGGCAAAAGCAAGGGGCCTGATGCAAAATTGACGTATTGCACAAGCCTGTCATTGCCGCGCCAGTGCGCACACTGGCGCGGCAATCCGTTTTCGCGGCAAAAGGAGACGGATCCCCACGAAAAACGGCCGCCCATCGGGCGGCCGTTTCAGCTTGTCGAAAAAGCCTCGCAGAGTTCGCGCCCGCAGGCGCGAAAAAGTTGAGACCTTTGCCACTTTGTCGACAGTCTCAAGCGGCCGCCCATCGGGCGGCCGCTTTTCTCAGAATGACGGGGTTTGTGCACTTTGGGCATTTTGCAACAGTCCCTTTGCCTTCTCAGGCCGGATCCTCCGCCGCGCCCTCCTGGAGGCGGCGGTATTTTTTGACCAGTGTGGAGTGGTCCGTGCCCAGGGCTTTGGCGGCTTTGCGCAGCGAACCCTCCCGCTCCACGGCCTGGAGGATGATCTCCCGCTCAAAGGCCGCCACCCGCTGGCGGAGGGTGCCGCCGGCGGAGGGGTCCAGGTGGCCCCGGCCGCCGTCCGGGTTGAGGGCGGCGTATACCACGTCCCGGGGGATGATCCCGCCGGAGTTGGTGACCACGATGCGCTCCAGCAGGTTCTCCAGCTCCCGGATATTGCCCGGCCAGGAGTATTCCCGCAGCAGCTCCATGCCCGCGGGGCTGATGGTGGTGACCTTGTCGTACTTTTTACTGAAATCCCGGCAGAAGCGCTCCACCAGATAGGGGATGTCCTCCCTGCGCTCCCGCAGGGGCTTGAGCTCGATGGGCACCACGTTGAGCCGGTAGTACAGATCCTCCCGAAAGCGGCCGGCATGAGCCTCCGCCTGCAGGTCGAGATTGGTAGCGGCAATGACCCGCAGATCCAGCTTCACAGGCTTGCTGCCGCCGATCCGGGTGAGCTCCCGGCTCTGGAGCACCCGCAGCAGCTTGGCCTGGAGGGGGAGAGGCATATCGCCGATCTCGTCCAGGAGGATGACCCCGGTGTTGGCCAGCTCGAACATGCCGGCCTTGCCGGTGCGGCGGGCGCCGGTAAAGGCCCCCTCCTCGTAGCCGAAGAGCTCCGACTCCAGCAGCTCCGCGGGGATGGCCGCGCAGTTGACCTTGATGAAGGGCCGGCCCCGGCGGCTGCTGGCCTGGTAGATCTCGTTGGCGATGAGCTCCTTGCCGGTGCCTGACTCGCCGGTGATGAGGACGGTGACGTCGGTGGGGGCCACGGTGTGGATGAGTTCCACCACCTGGCGCATGGCCTCGCTCTGATAGTACATCTCCTTGCCGCCGGCCTGCTGCTGGCGGAGGAAGGCCAGCTCTTCGTCGGCCTTCTGCCGCTCCTGAGTCAGGGCCAGAAGCTGCTGCTCCATCTGCTTGAGCTCGGGGAAGTCCCGGGTATTGGTGACCACCAGGCGGATGTTGCCGTCGTTGTCGAACACGGGGGTGCCGGTGACCAGCACCTCCTTGTCCAGCCGGTGGATGGTGGCCACCGAGTTCACCCGCGCCTGCTGCTCCAGCACCCGGCCGGTGACCGAGCCGGTATACAGGATCCCCTCGGCTTCGATGTCCGCCACCTTGCGCCCGATGAGCTCTTCCGGCTTGATGCCGGTGGTGCGGGTGTAGGCCTCGTTGATGAACAGAATGGTGCCCGTGCCGTCGGTGATATGGATGCCGTCATAGAGGTTTTCGCAGATCCGCCGGTAATCCGAGCTGTCCAGCTCAGTGAGCTGTATGCCCTTGACTTGCTTCTCAGCCATCCCGCCGCTCATCTCCTTATAAAATATAGTGTGGTTGTGGCAGATAAGGCGCTGAAGCCGCCCGCCCGAAAACGGCTGCCGCGGAGCGCCGACCGCAGGACGGGGCATCCTTCAATTCCTATCATAATAGTGTATCACACTTTTTTTCAGGGGGAAAGCAATATTTTTGCCGAATGCGGTGTAAAGTGCGCCCCCGGCGCCCGGGACGGCTTGACGTTGGGGGGCAGGCATGAGATAATGATTGCAAATGCCAGGCGGATGCCGCGGCGCAGCGCGCCGCGGACGGAACGCTGGAAAAGCTTTTAAGGGGGCGGCCCTATGACGCAGTGGCTGGTCCGGCATCTGGTGCGGGACTGGGAAAAGACGGAGGACCCGGCGGTGCGGGAGCGGTACGGCGTGCTCGCCGGCGGGGTGGGCATCGCGCTCAACCTTCTGCTCTCTCTGGGGAAGTTTTTTGCCGGGCTGCTCACCGGCTCCATCGCCGTCACGGCGGATGCCTTCAATAACCTGTCCGACGCCGGCTCCTCGGTAGTCACCCTGGTGGGCTTCAAGCTGGCCGGGCAGAAGGCCGACGCCGGCCACCCCTTCGGCCACGGCCGCATGGAGTATCTGGCCGGGCTGCTGGTGAGCCTGATGATCCTGCTGGTGGGCGTGGAGCTGGGCAGGACCTCCATCGGGAAGATCCTGCACCCGGAGGAGGTGGAGTTTTCTGCGGTGTCCGTGGCAATCCTGGCGGCCTCCATTCTGGTGAAGCTGTGGATGGGGCAGTTCAACCGGGCGCTGGGCAAGCGCATCGGCTCGGCGGCCATGGAGGCCACCGCCGCCGATTCCCTGTCCGACGTGGCGGCCACCGCCGCCGTGCTGGCGGGCACGCTCATCGGACACTTCGCCCACGTCAGTGTGGACGGCTGGTTCGGCGCGGCGGTGGCTGTGTTCATCCTCCGCGCCGGCTGGGGCGCGGCCAGGGACACGGTGGATCCCCTGCTGGGGTCCGCGCCCGACCCGGAGCTGGTGCGGAGCATCCGGGAACTGGTGCTCTCCCATCCCCAGGTAACGGGGATGCACGACCTGGTCATCCATGACTACGGACCCGGGCGGCGGCTGTGCTCCTTCCACGCCGAAGTGCCGCAGGACGCCGACATCCTGGAGACCCACGACGCCATCGACCACATCGAGCGGGAGATCCGGGAGCGGCTCGGCGTGGAGGCCACGGTGCATATGGACCCAATCGCCACCGACGATGAGCAGATCAACCGCCTTCGGGCCCAGGTGGCCGAGCTGGCCCAGGCGGTGGAGCCGGGCATGACCATCCACGATTTCCGGGTGGTCCGTGGGCCCACCCATACCAACGTGATCTTCGACGCGGTGGTCCCTGCGGCCAGCCGGGCCGATGACCAGCAGCTGCGGGACCGCCTTGCCCGGGCGGTCAGGACCCTGGATCCGGAGTACCAGCCTGTGATCCAGCTGGACCGGGCGTATACGGGCGGCTGAGTGCGCCGGCGCCCGCGGCATTTACAGAAAATTCACCCATGCCCGAAAAAATGTTCGTATAATAGAGGAGACCATTACATAGAAAAGGACGGTGCGCTATGAGCAAGAAGGTCCTCATTGTAGAAGACGATACCAACATCGCCGAACTGCTCCACCTCTATCTGGAGAAGGAGGGGTTCGAGACGGCGGTGGCCAACGACGGGGGCAAGGGCGTGGAGCTGTTCCGCTCCTTCCGTCCGGATCTGGTGCTGCTGGATATCATGCTCCCCGTCATGGACGGCTGGTCGGTGCTCAAAAAGATCCGGGAAAACGACAAGACCCCCGTCATCATGCTCACCGCCAAGGGAGAGACCCAGGACAAGGTGGCCGGCCTGGAGGGGGGCGCCGACGACTATATCGTCAAGCCCTTTGAAATGAAGGAAGTGCTGGCCCGCATCCACGCGGTGCTCCGCCGCTTTGGCGGGGATGAGAGCGGCTCCGGGGAAAAGAAGCTGAGCTTTGACAAGCTGGTCATCAATCTGGACTCCTACGAACTGCTGGTGGACGGCAAGCGGGTGGATACGCCTCCCAAGGAGCTGGAGCTTCTCTACCACCTGGCAGCCTCCCCCAACCGGGTGTTCACCCGCAACCAGCTGCTGGACGAGGTGTGGGGCTTCGACTATTTCGGCGACAGCCGGACGGTGGACGTACACATCAAGCGCCTGCGGGAGAAGCTGGAAGGCGTCAGCGACCAGTGGAGCCTGAAGACAGTGTGGGGCGTGGGCTACAAGTTTGAGGTGGTCGGCAAACAATGAAGAGCCTGTATGGACGGCAGTTCCTGCTGACGGCGGGGATGATCCTCATCTCCTTTGCCATGCTGGGAGTGTCCTTCTTCGTGCTCTCCTACCGCTATACCCTTCAGGAGACCCGGCAGTCCATCGAGCGCAACACCGACGATGTGGCCCGCTTCACCGCCAATGTGCGGGCGGAGGGCGTGGGGGTGCGGAGCGTGGCCTACCAGCTCTACATTGCCAACGTGGCCCACATCTCCAACGCCTTTGTGCTCATTACCGAGGCCGACGGGGAGATGGTCCTCTGCTCCGACGGGGTCACGGTGACCAGCGGCCTCAGCGGCCAGTATATCCCCCGGGATATTGCCGAACAGGTGGTGCAGCAGGGAGATTACAAGGGCATGACCACGCTGGGCGGCCTGTTCCCGGAAAAGCGCTTTGTGGCGGGCACGCCCATCACCATCACCACCCAGAACATCATCACCGGCCAGACCGAGCAGACCCTGGCCGGGGTGGCCTATATGGCCGCGGAGGTGTCCGACCTGACCGAGCTGTGGCGGGCCTTTACCTCCATCTTCTTTTTCACCGCCGTGGTGGTGCTGTGCATCGCCTTCATCACCAGCTCCATCACCTCTCTGCGGCAGACCAAGCCCCTGAAGGAGATCGCTGAGACCGCCCGGAAGTTCGGCCACGGCGAATACGAGGTGCGGGTGACGGGCTATGAGAACCGAAGAGACGAGGTGGGAGAACTGGCGGAGGCGTTCAATGCCATGGCGGACTCCATCTCCAAGAGCGAGGAGCGCCGCTCGGAATTCGTGGCCAACATCTCCCATGAGCTCAAAACGCCCATGACCACCATCGCCGGGTTCTCCGACGGGATCCTGGACGGCACCATACCGCAGGAGAAGGAGCGCGCGGCCCTGCAGACCATTTCCTCCGAGACCAGGCGCCTGTCCCGGCTGGTGCGGCGGATGCTGGACCTGTCCCGGCTGCAGTCGGCGGAGAACGTCACCGCCCAGGAGCAGTTCGACGTGTCCGAGGTGATGCTGCGGGTGCTGGTGAGCCTGGAGACCAAGGTCAACGCCCGCCGCCTGGACGTGGACACCCAGCTGCCCGACGCGCCGGTGGAGGTGTGGGGGGACCCGGACGGCATCACGCAGGTGTGCTACAACCTGCTGGACAACGCCATCAAGTTTTCCGACGAGGGGAGCACCATGGGCATCTCCATCACCACCAAGGGCGGCAAGGCCTATGTGGCCGTGCGCAACCACGGCCAGACCATCCCGCCCGAGGAGCTGGCCATGATCTTCGACCGCTTCCACAAGAGCGACAAGTCCCGCAGCGTGGACCGGGACGGCGTGGGCCTGGGTCTGTATATCGTCAAAACGATCCTCAACAACCACAAGGAGAACATCACTGTGACCAGCCAGGACGGGGTGACGGAGTTCGTCTTTACCCTCACGCTGGCGTAAGGGGGTTTCATGCGCTCCTATTATTACTATGACCATTCGGACGGGCCGGCCCGGAAGAGACCGCAGCCCCGGCGCAGGGGCGGCGGGGCTGCGGTGGCGCTGTACCTGTGCGCGCTGGCCCTGCTGGTGGGTGGGGCGGTGCTGCTGCGGCTGTGGGACAGCGTGTGGCTGTCCGATATGCAGGCCCGGTTCCGCCCGTCGGAGAAGGGCCAGACCGTGGAGACGGCCCCGGCCCGGCCCAGCCGGCTGGAGCGGGCCCCCACGGGGGACGGCACCACCCTGGCCATCTCCCCGCTCCCGGAGGGGGAGCCCCACAGCTTCCAGCAGATCTATCAGGAGAACATCGCCTCCGTGGTGGGCATCCTGGGGGAGGGCGACACCCAGTGGTCCTACGGGACCGGGGTGGTGATGACGGCGGACGGCTACGTCATCACCAACGCCCACGTCATCGCAGACTGCTTTTCTGTGGAAGTGGCCCTGCAGAGCGGGGAGCGGCTGAAGGCCCTGCTGGTGGGCCAGGACACGGCCAGCGACCTGGCGGTGCTCAAGGTGGAGGCGGAGAACCTGGTCCCGGCGGTGTTCGGGGATTCGGACACCCTCCAGGTGGGGGACACGGTGCTGGCCATCGGCAACCCCCTGGGCGAGGAACTGCGGGGCACCATGACCGACGGCATCATCTCCGCCATCAACCGGGACGTGAATG
>DHCMC07803__coassemble_1629_pt1 | contig 10984 bp, 10 predicted proteins | sample DHCMC07803__metabat2_high_PE_053 | metagenome-assembled genome bin DHCMC07803 | reverse complement strand
CCTCCACCCGGTTCACCGACGGCTTCGAGTTCGGCCTGGGGGCCGAGATCGGCATATCCACCCAGAAAATGCACGCCCGGGGCCCCATGGGCCTGGAGGAGCTCACCAGCTCCAAGTACGTCATTTACGGCACCGGCCAGGTGCGGTGAGCATAGACTTGTAAGGGGCGGCCCGCCGCCCCGCCTCCGTTACATACGGCGTACAATCTCCGCCGTATGACTTTTCAGGAGGTGGTTTCCGTGCTGGAGCGCCAGCTGGAACTGGAGGGCGGCCTGACGGTCTGCCGCCTGGGGACCCTGCGCCCGGAGAGCGGGCAGACGCTGGAGTGTCTTCTCCGCCTGGAGGGGGTGCAGCCCGGGCGGCGGGTGGCCGTCTCGGCGGAGGCCCTGGAGGGGGAGGAGGTTATCGCCTCCCGGGTCTTCTCCGTGCCCCCGGCGGACGGCCCGGGGCCGGGGGACGTGCCCGTCGTCCTCCGCCTGTATTTTGAGGGGGACGGCCCCCGGACGATCACCCTGCGGGCCGACGCCCACTATGCAGACCAGAGCGGGCGGTGCGTCCTGTAAACAAGCTCCCCCGCCTCCGGCAAAAGCCGGAGGCGGGGGACCGAGTCTGTTCGCAAAAGTGGCTTTGCCACTTTTGCGAACAGGATACAGGCCGCCGCGCGCAGGATTTGTCCGCTTCAGGCGGACAAATCCCACACTTGCGGCCTGAGCAGTGTTTTCCCCGCCGCGCATGTCGCCGGGGAAAACGGATCCTACTTTATTTGCGCCTGCGGGCGCAAACTCAGTGAGACTTTTTGACAAGCTAAGCCCCCGCCTCCGGCAGAAGCCGGAGGCGGGGGCTGCTTTTCATGGTTCAGAACTGTAACACCGCGCCTACCACGGCGGAGGCGGCGATGAAAACGATAGGATGGAGCTTTTTCGTGGGTTTGACCTGGAGGCAGAGGAACACCGCCGCGGCCAGGACGATGGCCTTCCAGTGGAACAGGCCGGCCACCCCGCCGCCGGCGGAAACGGCATTGAGATCCAGCAGGGCGATGGCGCACACCTCCGCCAGGGCGGCGGCGATGAGGGCGGTGGAGGCGGGGCGGATACCGTAAAAGACCGCGTCCACCCCCCTGCTCTCTCGGAACTTCTTCAAAAAGCCGGCGATGATGAGGATGACGAGGATGGACGGGCATATCAGGCCCAGGGTGGCCACGATGCCGCCGGGCACGCCCCCCAGGTGGAAGCCCACATAGGTGGCCATATTTACCCCCATGGGGCCGGGGGTGGACTCAGAGATGGCGATCATGTTGGCCAGCTCCCCGGCGGTGAACCAGCCGGTGCGGGCCCCCAGGTCGGTGAGGAAGGGAATGGTGGCAAGCCCCCCGCCGATGGAGAACAGGCCCACCTTGAAAAACTCATAAAACAGGCGCAGGTAAAGCATCACTTCCGCAGCCCTCCCTTCGCCGCCCGGATGCACAGCCCGGCCACGCCGGCGGCCACCACCAGCACCACGGGGGAGGTAACAAAGCCCAGCACCGCCCCCGCCGGGCCGTCCGGCAGCGTGACGAAATTGCCCGCCACAGCCAGCGCCAGCACCGCTGCAAAGACGGCCGCCGTGGGGATATCCACCACGCTGGACTTGCGCAGCTTGAGGATGCTGGACAGGATGAGAGCGCACACGCAGGCCCGCACGCCGTTGAAGGCGTGGATCACCGCCGGCAGCTCGGCAAAATTCTGCAGGAAGGCGGCGATAACCATGATGATGACCAGGCAGGGAAACACCAGCCCCAGGGTGGCCACCACGCCACCCGGGGCCCCCTTCTGCTTGTGGCCCACAAAGGTGGCGGTGTTGACGGCGATGATGCCGGGGGTACACTGGCCGATGGCGAAATAGTCGCTCAGCTCCTCCTCGGTGGCCCAGCCCCGCTTCTCCACCAGCTCCCGCTGGAGAATGGGCAGCATAGCGTAGCCCCCGCCGAAGGTGCACACCCCTATTTTCGCAAAAGTCCAGAACAGGTCCAGGTACATGTTCACGCCAGCCCCTCCAGCTCCTCCAGCCACAGGGCGGCCACCGCGTCGCTGGGCATACGCCAGTCGCCACGGGGGGAGAGGGTGACGGTGCCCACCTTGGGCCCGTCGGGCAGGCAGGAGCGCTTGAACTGCTGGGCAAAAAAGCGGCGGTAGAAATTCTTCAGCCACTTGAGGATGGTGGCCCGGTCGTAGGCCCGGCCGAAGGCGTGCTCGGCCAGGCGGAGCACCTTCCGGGGCGGGAAGGCCCAGCGGATGGCGTAGTAGAGGAAGAAGTCGTGCAGCTCGTAGGGCCCCACCAGGTCCTCGGTCTTCTGGCTGATCTGCCCGCCCACGGCGGGGAGCAGCTCGGGGGAGACAGGGGTGTCCAGGATGTCCTCCAGCACGGTGGACAGGGCCTGGTCCTCCTCCGCCTTGTCCCCGGCGATGTGGCGCACCAGGTGGCGCACCAGGGTCTTGGGTATGCCGGCGTTGACGCCGTACATGCTCATGTGGTCCCCGTTGTAGGTGGCCCAGCCCAGGGCCAGTTCACTGAGGTCGCCGGTGCCCACCACCAGGCCGCCGCACTGGTTGGCCACGTCCATGAGCACCTGGGTGCGCTCCCGGGCCTGGGCGTTTTCAAAGGTCACGTCGGTGTTCTCCATGGACTGGCCGATGTCCCTGAAGTGCTGCTTGACGGCGGCGCCGATGTCGATGCGCTTCAGAGTGGCCCCCAGGCGCTGGGCCAGTTCCACGGCGTTGTCCCGGGTGCGGTCGGTGGTGCCGAAGCAGGGCATGGTGACGGCGATGATGTCGCTGGCCGGCCGGTCCAGCAGCTTCATGGCCACGGCGGTGATGAGGATGGCCAGGGTGGAGTCCAGCCCGCCGGACAGGCCCACCACCGCCGCCCCGGCATGGGTGTGCTCCAGCCGCTTTTTCAGCCCCAGGGCGGCCAGGAGGATGATCTCCTCGCAGTGCTCGTCCCGGGCGGCCTCGTCCTCGGGGATAAAGGGTGTGGGACTGACGGGGCGGGTGAGGGTGGTGGTGCCCGGCTCCAGGGAAAAGAACGTCCGGCCCACCCCCAGGCAGTTGATGTCCTTTACAGGGTCCCGCTGGGGAGGCGTGAAGGTGTTCATCCGCCGCCGCTCGTAGGCCAGGCGGGCCACGTCGATCTCGCTGACCGCCAGGCCGGAGGCAAACCGCCGCTCGGCCAGCAGGGCGCCGTTCTCGGCGACAAGACTGTGGCCGTCGAACACCAGGTCGGTGGAGGACTCCCCCTCCCCGGCGTTGGCGTAGACATAGCCGCACAGCAGCCGGGCGGACTGGCCGGTGACCAGGGCCCGGCGGTACTCCGCCTTGCCCACCGTGGCGTCGGAGGCGGACAGGTTGAGGATCACGGTGGCCCCCGCCTGGGCCAGGGCCACGGAGGGGGGCGTGGAGGCCCACAGGTCTTCGCACAGCTCCACCCCCACCACCAGGTCGGGCATGGTGTCGCAGGCCCACACCAAGTTGGTGCACAGGCTCACAGACTGGCCGCACAGCTCCACGGAGGCGTCCAGATCCTTGCCGGAGGCAAACCAGCGCATCTCGTAGAACTCCCCGTAGTTGGGCAGCCAGGTCTTGGGCACCAGGCCCCGGATCTCCCCCCGGTGGATGACCGCCGCGCAGTTGTAGAGCTTGCCGTCCCAGGGGTTTTTCACCGGCAGGCCCAGGGCGGTGAGCATATCCAGGTTCTTGGTGGCCTCCAGAATGGTGGCCAGGCCCTCCTCCGCCCCTTTCAGCAGGGTGTCCTGGAGGAAGAGGTCCCCGCAGGTGTAGCCGGTGAGGCACAGCTCGGGCAGGGCCAGCACCCGCACCCCCTGCTTGTCCGCCTCCCGCATAAGGGTAAAGATCTGCTCGGCGTTATAACGGCAGTCGGCCACCCGGATCTCCGGCGTGCCGGCGGCCACCTTGACAAATCCATCGCGCATAAACGGCGCCTCCTTTTTCCGCAGCCTTTTAACTGCATTATCATACCTTAATTTCCCCGCAAATGCAATGCGGCAACAGCGCCAAAAAGCCCCGGCCTTCCGGCCGGGGCTTTTTGGGTGTGTGTTGTGTGTTTGCAAAGGTGTTTGGAGAGGGATAAGAGAGGAATTGGTTTGGGAGGATGGTCTCACGCAGATTCATCTCTGAATCTGTCTGTATGATATCCTGTAAATAAGGCCAAACCATGTCTTCCCTGTGAACGTTTTGTAAATATCCGCCTCTCCGCCGCTTTTTACAGCTTCACCACCCAGCCGTGGGGGTCGGGGCAGGTGCCCCACTGGATGCCGGTGAGGGTGTCGTAGAGCTTCTGGGCCAGGGGGCCGATCGTCCCCCCGTGGACCACCACGTGCCGGTCCTCCCAGCCCATCTCGCCGATGGGGGAGATGACGGCGGCGGTGCCGGTGCCCCAGGCCTCCTTCAGCGCGCCGCTGTCGCCGGCGTCGAAGAGCTCCTGGGCGGAGAGCAGCCGCTCCTCCACCTTCAGCCCCCAGTCTTGCATGAGTTCGATGCAGGACTTGCGGGTGATGCCGGGCAGGACGGAGCCGGTGAGCTTGGGGGTGACCACCGTGTCCCCGATCTGGAACATGACGTTCATGGAGCCCACTTCCTCAATATACCGGCGCTCCACGCCGTCCAGCCACAGCACCTGGGCATAGCCGTGCTCCTCCGCCCGCTCGCCGGCGCGGATGGAAGCGGCGTAGTTGCCGCCGCACTTGGTGTAGCCCGTGCCGCCCCGGACGGCCCGGACGTCCTGGCTCTCCACGTAGATCTTCACCGGGGCGATGCCCTCGGCGTAATAGGCCCCCACGGGGCTGCAGATGATGGCAAAGATATAGTCGTGGGCGGCGTGGACCCCCAGGGAGGGGGTGGTGGCGATGATGAAGGGGCGGATATACAGGGAGGTGCCGGGGGCGGAGGGTACCCAGTCCGCCTCCAGGCGCACCAGCTGCTCCACGGCGGCCACAAAGTCCTCCTCCGGGATCGGGGGGATGCACATGCGCTCGCAGGAGGAATTGATCCGCCGGGCGTTCTCGATGGGCCGGAACAGCTGCACACCCCCCTGGGGGTCGCGGTAGGCCTTCAGGCCCTCAAAGACCTCCTGGGCATAGTGGAACACCATGGCGGAGGGGTCCAGCTCCAGGGGGCCGTAGGGGACGATGCGCCCGTCGTGCCAGCCCTGGCCGGCGGTATAATCCATCAGGAACATATGGTCGGTGAAGGTCCGGCCAAAGACCAGGGTGGCCGGATCGGGCTTGGGTTTGCGCACCGCGGCCCTGCGTACGGGAAATTCTCTCATGACAAACAGCCTCCTGACCGCTTGGTTTATTTTCATCAGTATGGCAGGGTGGGGCGAAAAAGAATGTAAAGCGCGATACAATGCCCCTAAAACTCGCCGCTTTTGCCCCGATTGGACTTGCCCGGAGGGGGGCGGCATGGTACAATAGCCACAAACCGTTCCAAGTCTGTGCCGTTCAAAGGAGCCCTGTCTCATGCTTTACGCCGTTCTCGTGGCCGCCCTGGTGGGCCTGGACCAGCTGGTCAAATTCCTGGTGCGGGCCTATATCCCTCTGGGGGGGGACGTGCCCTTCCTGCCCCACATTCTCCAGCTGACCTATGTACAGAACACCGGCGCGGCCTTTTCCATCCTCTCCCGGCACACCTGGGTGCTGGCCCTGGTGTCTCTGGCGGCCTCCGTGTTTCTGGCGGTGCTGCTCTTCAAACGGGTATTTCCCCGGCCCTTTGCCATGTTCTGCCTGTCTCTGGTGCTGGCCGGGGCCATCGGCAACCTGATCGACCGGGTGCTTCTGGGCTTTGTCACCGACATGTTCGAAACGCTGTTCATGGACTTCGCCGTATTCAATGTGGCAGACATCTGCGTGGTGTGCGGAGGGATCGCCTTCTGCGCCTACTACCTGCTGTGCCACGGCAAGGAGGAAAAGCGCGATGACCCCCCTGCTGCTGAAGGCTGACCGGGACGGGGAGCGGGCCGACCAGCTCATCGCCCGCCTGGCCCCGGAGCTCACCCGTTCGGCGGCCCAGCGCCTGCTGGAGGAGGGGGCCGTCACCCTGAACGGCGCCCCGATAAAAAAGAACTACAGGGCTGCCGCCGGGGACGTGCTGGCGGTGGTCCTCCCCGACCCGGAGCCGGTGGAGGCCGTCCCCCAGGACATCCCCCTGGACGTGGTGTATGAGGACGATGACGTGATCGTGGTCAACAAGCCGGTGGGCATGGTGGTCCACCCTGCGGCGGGGCACCCGGACGGGACGCTGGTCAACGCGCTGTTATATCACTGCGGAAAATCACTCTCCGGCATCAACGGAGCCCTGCGCCCCGGCATCGTCCATCGGATCGACCGGGACACCTCGGGCCTCATCATCGCGGCCAAGAACGACTTCGCCCATCAGGCCCTGGCCGCCCAGCTGGCGGACCACTCCCTCTACCGGGAGTACGAGGCGGTGTGCGTGGGCAGCCTGAGGGAGGACGCCGGCACGGTGGACGCCCCCATCGGCCGCAATCCCACGGACAGGAAGAAGATGGCCGTGGATCGGAAGAACGGCCTGCCGGCGGTGACCCACTGGCAGGTGATCGCCCGCTACCCCGGCCATACCCACATCCGCTGCCGGCTGGAAACCGGGCGCACCCACCAGATCCGGGTCCACCTGGCCTTTGTGGGCCACCCCCTGCTGGGGGACACGGTGTACGGGGCCAAAAAGCCGGTCCCCGGGCTGGCGGGCCAGTGCCTCCACGCCAGGCGGCTGTCCTTCCTCCACCCCCGCACCGGTCAGCGGGTGAGCGTGGAGTGCCCCCTCCCCGCCTGGTTTGAAGAAGTCTTGACAAAGCTGGCCAAGTTGGTATAAACTTTGCTGTGACCGCAGAACAAATCGAATAGCCAGGGGCGCTGGACGCAAGTCCGGCTGAGATCAGGGCGTAGTGCCGCCCGTGTCCCTTGAACCTGATCCGGGTAATGCCGGCGTAGGAAGAGGATTCGACTCAGGGGCGTCGTTTCTCCCGTACCGCATTGCGCAGCATTGGGTTTGCGCTGCGGTACGAATTTTTAGGAGGAATGTCCCATGTCTACCGCGACCAACCGCAAGTCCCACCTGTACATCCGCATGCTGTGCGAGGGGGCCATCCTGCTGGCCCTTGCCCTGGTCCTCAACGCCCTGAAGCTTATCCAGTTCACCAACGGCGGCTCCGTGGACCTGGCCATGATCCCCATCTTCTTCTTCGCCATCCGCTGGGGCGTCGGTCCCGGCCTGCTGGTGGGCTTTGCCTTCGGCCTGCTGCAGATGTTCATCGACGGCGCCATCGCCTGGGGCTGGCAGTCCCTGCTGCTGGACTACCTGGTGGCCTTCACCCCCCTGGGTCTGGCGGGCCTGTTCCGCTTCCGCAGGGGCGGCATCTTCGCCGGCACCGTCCTGGGCTGCGTCCTGCGCTTCATCGTCCACTACATCAGCGGCATCACCATCTACGCCATCGTGGCCCCCACGGAGCTGTTCAACCTCACCTTTACCGAGCCCTGGATGTACTCCCTGGTGTATAACGGCAGCTACATGCTGATCGACATGGTCCTGTGCCTGGTGGTGTTCGCCCTGCTCTACAAGCCCCTGCGGAAATACTTCCTGGCGGCGGACATCCGTCCCATCAAGAATTAGGTGATAACATTTGGGCAAATTTGACGGCGTGCTGCTGGTCAGCGACTTTGACGACACTTTGTACGGCCCCGACCTGCGGGTCCCCCCCGCCAATGTGGAGGCCATCGACTATTTTGTCAAAGGCGGCGGCACCTTCACCGTGGCCACCGGGCGGGCCCACCCCACCTTCGCGCCCCACGCCCAGTGCGTCGCCATCAACGCCCCTGTGATCCTGTCCAACGGCTCGGCCCTGTATGACTTCCGGGCCGGGCGCATGGTGTATGAGACCTTCCTGCCCGACCGGGCGCGGGAGGACCTGCAGCAGGTGGCCCGGGCCATCCCGGAGATCGGCTTTGAGGCCTACCACCACGACGATATCTACGTCTACCAGCCCAACGCCGTCACCTGGAACCACCTGGGCCGGGCGGGGATGGAGGCGGCGGAGGTGCCCATCGGCCAGATGCCCCTGCCCTGGAGCAAGGTCATCCTCCAGCAGAAAAACGACGTGCTCCTGCGCACCCAGCAATACATGCTGGAGCGCTGGGGCGACGTGTATGAGGTCATTTTCTCCAACCTGGTGCTGCTGGAGCTCACCCGCAAGGGGAGCAACAAGGGCGGCATGGTGGACTACCTGGTGAGCTACCTGGGCATGGACCCCAAAAAGGTCTACTGCGTGGGGGACAATCAGAACGACATCCCCATGCTGGCCCGTTCCGCCATCCCCTTTGCACCCGCCAACTGCGCCCCCGAGGTGAAGGACTGGGGGGCCCGGGTCCTGTGCTCCTGCCAGGAGGGCTGTGTGGCCCAGGTGGTGGAAGAACTGGCGCGCATCTACGCCTGATGCCGCCCTAAACCGAAGAAAAGCGCGCCCGCCGGAGCTCCGGCGGGCGCGCTTTTTCCTGGTTCAGCCCAGCAGGGCCTGATATGCCTCCGCCGGGCCCACCCGGCCCACAGCGGAGAGGGAGGCGTTTTCAAATCGGAACAGCTCGCCGGCCAGCGCCTGCACGTCCTCGCGGGTGATGGCGTCGTAGGCGGCGATGATCTCCTCCTCCCCCAGCACCTCGCCCTGGAGGAGCTCCCCCCGGCCCAGGCTGCTCATATGGGCCTGGGTGGACTCCATGCCCATGAGCACGTTGGCCTTGGACTGCTCTCTGGCCCGGTCCAGTTCCTCCTGGGTGGGGCCCCGGGCGGTAAAGTCCCGGATGACTGCCAGGATGGTATCCAGGGCCTGGCGCTCGGTCTCCTTCCCCAGGGCGGTGTAGATGCCGAAGTAGCCGGTGTCGTCATGGCAGGTGCCATAGGAATAGACGGCGTAGCACAGGCCCTTTTCCTCCCGCACCTGCTGGAACAGACGGGAGGACATGCCGCCCCCCAGGATGGAGGACAGGAGCTGGAGCGTGAAGCGCCTGGGGTCGGACAGGGGCAGGCCGGGAAAGGCCAGGGTCAGGTGGTTTTGCTCGATGGCCTTTTTCCGCACCGTCACGCCCGGGGTATAGAAGGCGGGCCTGCCCACAGGCGCGCTTCGGCGCTCCAGGCCGGAAAAGCGCTCGGCCAGGTCGGCCACGTGGGCGTCGGTAAAGCTGCCCGCCAGGGCTACCACGATCCTGTCAGGGCCGTAGTGCCGCCGCTGGTAATCCCGCAGCCAGGCCCCGTCCATTTTCTCCAGGGTGGCCTTCCGGCCCAGGATGGGCCGTGCCAGGGGGGTGCCCCGGAACACCCGGGCGGCCAGGCGCTCGGCACACAGGTCCTCCGGGTTGTCCTCGTACATGCCGATCTCCTCCAGGATGACCCCGCGCTCGGTATCCACGTCGGCGTCGTCGAACCTGGAGTTGAAGAACATATCGCACAGGATGTCGGCGGCCTGGGGCAGATGGGTGTCCAGCACCCGGGCGTGGAAGCAGGTGCACTCCTTCGTGGTAAAGGCGTTCACCTGCCCGCCCACCGCGTCCATCTCTTCGGCCAGCTGCCCGGCCGTGCGCCGGGCGGTCCCCTTGAAGAGCATATGCTCGATAAAGTGGGCCGCGCCGCTCTCCCCCGCGCCCTCATGGCGGGAGCCGGTGCCCACCCAGATGCCCAGGGCCGCCGAGCGCACCCCCGGCACCCGCTTGGTCAGCACCCGCACCCCATTGGGGAGGGTGATCTTTTCATGATTCAATCGTAAAACCTCTGTCTCTTGTTTTTGCCGGTCTTATGGACCTAGTATGGACCGCGCGGGGGTCTTTTACGCCCCCCGAAGGGCGATCATCAGCAGCACCGCCGCCGTAATGACCAAGATCACCGCCAGATAGCCCAGCGCCTTCTTTCCCATGGTCCGTCCACCCTTTCGCAGACAATATTTTCTATACTATACCACATCCCGCCGCCATTGTCACACAAAAAAACGCCCCGCACAGCCCGGCCGTCCGGGGAAACAGACAAGCCGCCCCGGCCAGTGGCCGGGGCGGCTTCCGCGCGGCAAAAGCTCTGGCCTGTGCCGGCAGATCGGTCTTATTTGTTATTTGATGGGCTCGCCGGCGGCCTTCTTGGCCTTGATCTCCTTCAGGGCGTCCTTGTAGGAGAGGTTGACCCGGCCCTTCTCGTCGATGTCGGTGACCTTGACCCAGATCATGTCGCCGATGTTGACCACGTCCTCCACCTTGTTCACCCGGTGGTCAGCCAGCTTGGAGATGTGGACCATGCCGTCCTTGCCGGGGGCCAGCTCCACGAAGGCGCCGAACTGCAGGATGCGCACCACCTTGCCGTAGTACAGCTGCCCCACCTCGGGGACGAAGACGATGGTCTCGATGGTCTTTTTGGCCGCGTCGCAGGAGGCCTTGTCCACGCCGGCGATATAGATGGTGCCGTCGTCCTCGATGTCGATCTTGGCCCCGGTGTCGGCGCAGATCTTCTGGATGACCTTGCCGCCGGAGCCAATGACCTCGCGGATCTTGTCCACGTCGATCTTCATCTTCACCATCTTGGGGGCGGTGTCGGCCACGTCGGGCCGGGGGGCGGAGATGCAGGGGAGCATGATCTCGTCCAGGATGGCGTAGCGGGCGTCGCGGGTGATCTCCAGGGCCTCCTTGATGATGTCGTGGCTCAGGCCGTCGTTCTTGATGTCCATCTGGATGGCGGTGATGCCGGCCTTGGTGCCGGCCACCTTGAAGTCCATCTCGCCGTGGAAGTCCTCCACGCCCTGGATGTCGATGAAGGTGGTGAAACCGCCGTCATCGTCCTGGATCAGGCCGCAGGAGATGCCGGCCACGGGGGCGGAGATGGGCACGCCGGCGTCCATCAGGGCCAGGGTGGAGCCGCAGATGGAGCCCTGGGAGGTGGAGCCGTTGGAG
>DHCMC07803__coassemble_1626_pt1 | contig 11011 bp, 7 predicted proteins | sample DHCMC07803__metabat2_high_PE_053 | metagenome-assembled genome bin DHCMC07803 | reverse complement strand
CCCCAACTGCCTGACCAGCCTCCACCTGGACGTGGAGCCCGGCGACCGCTCCGCCAACTGCGGCGGACTGATGGACCCCGTCGCCGTGTGGGTGCGGAAAAGCGGCGAGTGGGCCGTCGTCCACCGCTGCCGCCGGTGCGGCGCGCTGTCGTCCAACCGCGTGGCGGCGGACGACAATCCCATGAAGCTCATGTCCATCGCCATGAAGCCCCTCTCCGCGCCCCCCTTCCCGCTGGAGCGCATCGAGGAGATGACCGCTCTCATGGGCGGCGAGGGCTCCACGGGTCTGTAAGCGATCCGTTCAGAACATGGAACAGGGCCCAGAGCGGGAGAACCGCCCGGGCCCTTGCCTTATCCGTACAGCGCCGCCACCGCGGCCAGCTGCTTTTTCATCTCCTCCGCCGCCCAGCCGGGCCGGAGGATACGCACCCCGTCTCCCAGGCCGAAGACCCAGCCCAGAAACTGCGGGCTCACCACCGCCGGGATGGTGACGGTGAAGTGGCTCTCCCCGTCGGGCACCAGGATGACCTCCCGGCCGAATCGGTCCAGCACCACCCCCACCAGCTCGTTCCTGCACCGAAGGGTCACCTGCCCCTCCCGGCCGGAGAACATACCGAAGTACTTTTTCGCATACTCTGCGATATCAAAGCCTTCCTCCACGCCCTCCATGGGCAGGCAGGTCATGGCCAGCTCCGCCATCTTGTCCACCCGGTAGTGGCGCATCTCCTGGTGCTTGTGGTCATAGCCCGCCAGATAGTAGTTCTCGCTGTCCCAGATAAGCCCCGCCGGGGACACGTCGTACCGCCGTCCCTCCCGCCGGAACACCCGCTCCTTCTTCACGTTGTACTCAAAGTATTTGAAGCTGACGCTCCGGCGCCCGGCGATGGCGGCGTGGAGCTTGTCGATGTTGTAGTAGACGCTCTCGTTCATGCTCTTGGCCCGCCGGTCCACATAGACCTGCCGCTGGAGCTGCCGGGCCTGCCACCCGCTGGCCAGGGACTCCAGCTTGCCGATGAGGTCGCTGCTCTTGCGCTGGGTGATGAACCGGGAGGACTGCACCGCATCCACCAGCAGCTTGAGCTCCGCCAGCTGGAAGGGCCGCTCCCCCAGGAACCATCCCGGGTCCTTTCCCTTTCGGTTCTGCACGTCCATCCCAAAGACCCGCAGCGCCTCCATATCGTCGTAGATGCTCTTGCGCTCGGCCTTGATGTCCCACTCCTCCAGGGCGCTGATGAGCTGGGCCACCGTCATGGGGTGGTCCTCGTCGGTGCGCTCCCACAAGATCCTGCTCAGGCAGAGCAGCTTGAGCTTCTGGTTGGTGCTCCTCGGCATGGATACCCCTCCTTTCTATGCTCCAGTTTAGTCCCAGCCCCGTCCCATAAACCGTACTTTTCTCCAGCATACCACATTTTTCCGAAAAAGGCGAGGTTTTTATGGATTTTACCCACGTCGTCTCCGCCCCCCTCTGCCCCCTTCACGAGGCCCCCGACCCCCTGTCCCAACGGGTAGACGAGGTCCTGTGCGGCTGGCCCCTCCGGGTCTCCGGCCCGCCCTCCAGCGGCTGGCTCCCGGTGACCACTCACTACGGCTACTCCGGCTTCGCCCCCGCCGCCTGTCTGGCCCCGGCAGGGGACTGGACCGCCCGCCCCAGGCTGGCCGTCCTGGCCCCCTTTGCCGATGTGCTCGCCGGCCCCGCGGTGGAGCGCCCCGTCCTGGCCACCCTGCCCCGGGGCGCCCTGGCCGTCCCCCTGGAGGAGCCGTCGGACGGCTGGCGCCAGGTGGCCCTCCCCGACGGCCGCACCGGCTACACCAAGTCCGGGCTGTGGACGGACTACTACCAGTCGACGCCCCCCTGGCCGGAGGAGGCCCTCCGCCGCCGGGCGGTGGAGACGGCCCGCCGCTACCTGGGCGTCCAGTACCGCTGGGGCGGCAAGACCCCCCAGGGCATCGACTGCTCGGGGCTCACCTTCATGGCCTGGTTTTTCTGCGGCGTCTGCCTCTACCGGGACGCCAGGCTGGTCCCCGGCTTCCCCGCCCGTGAGATCCCTCTGGACCGTCTGGCCCCCGGCGATCTGCTCTACTTCCCCGGCCACATCGCCCTCTACCTGGGCGCCGGGGAGTTCATCCACTCCACCGCCCGGGCGGGCAGCGACGGGGTGGTGATCAACAGCCTGGATCCCTCCGCCCCCCACTGCCGCCCTGACCTGGCCGCCTCCCTTCTGGCCGCCGGCAGCGTGTTCCCCCTGCCCTGATCAAATACAGAAAATGGCGTCTCCGCCGGGCTGTGCCGGCGGAGACGCCGTTTTTTACAAAGGAGACCCCGGCGCAGGTGCGCCGGGGTCCCTCTGTTGGCTTATCTTCTGTCCGTTCCGCCCGGCGGCCTTACTCCGCCACCACGATCCGAACCTTGCCTCCCTCCTCGGGGGAGCGGTCATAATACACGGTCAGGTCATTGGAGAACGCCAGGGTCCTCTGGAGCGCCTCCTTGTTGGCGTCGTCGCCCTCGCCCACCGTATACCACTCGCCGGTGGCCTTGTTGTAGCACTGCACCTCGTCGGAGATGGGCAGTACGATCTCGGGGGTGGTGAGGGTCATGCTCTCCACGTCAAACTGGCTGCGGAGCACGCCGTCCACGGCGTTCAGCTGCATATAGGGTCCCAGCTTTTCCTTGCCGCCCAGCTGTCCGGCGGCAGGCGCCACGCCGCCCATTTTCCCGCTGCGCACATCGGCATAGAGCGTGTGGTACTCCTTCTGCCCGTTTCCGTTGGTGATGCGCACGGTATCGTACACCGGCTCGCTGGACGTACCGAGGTCCGAACCGCCGCCGCCCTCTTCTCCGTCGCCGGGCTTGGTGGTCTCCGGCTCCTCGCCGCGGATATAGTAGACCATCCCGTACTCGTACAGGTCGCCGGTGACGTCGTCCAGGACGACCTTATCCACCCGTCCGGCCCAGTCGTAGCCCACATAGGTGATCTTCCCGGCCGGGATACGGTCGATGCGGATGTCGCTGCGCTGGATCTCCTCCAGGGGCCCGTTGCCCACCTGCTCGAAGAAGTGGATGCCGGGGGAGAGCTTCTTGTTGCCCAGCCGGCCGCCGGCCAGGTCCAGCGCGGAGGTCGCCCCGCTGCCGGTGATCCGGCTCAGGGTCAGCTGGCCCCTCTTGTAGGAGGACACGGTCACCAGCCGCCCGTTCAGGCTCTCGGCAGAGCTGGCGCTGTTGGTGATGGTCCCCTCCAGGGTGAGCCCGCCGGAGAGCAGCTGCACGGTTGCCTTCCCGCCGCTGATGTTGGCCACGCCCACCGCGTTGGAGCCGGCCGCGCTGGGGGACACCGCTCCCGCCACCTCGCCGCCGGTGGTGAGCAGGAAGGTGACCTTCTCTCCGATCTCAAAGGTGGCCAGGTCGGCCTGGGCGCTGGGCAGGACGGGCAGCTTCACGCCCATCACGGTGACGGTGGAGGGCGCCGCCGGGTTGGGATAGGCGTCCTCATACAGCCCGCACAGCTTCAGGTCAGACACGAACAGGGTGTCGGAAGCCTTGTCATAGGTGCCCACGTCGTACTGTCTCAGGTCGCTGACCTCGGCCGGGATGCCGTTTTTGTACATCTGGGTATCCCGGCTGCCCGTCAGGATGGTAAAGGGGTTCCCGCTCCCGCTGGGTTTGTTCTTCACCACCATCACATTGTCCTCCCCGGCCTGGGCGCTGCCGGAGGTTCGGTAGATGTAATCCAGCTTGCCCGAGCCATTGTAGCACAGCACCAGGGCGTTGCCGGTGCGCAGGGTGCTCCACTCCTTCTCATAGGTGGACGCGCTCTGCTCGCTGCTTTTGTACACCGGGGTGTCCAGGGAGACCTTCAGGGTCTCGCCGCCCACCACGGGGATGGCGTTGGCCTCCGCGCTGCCCATAACGGTCACCGAGCGGAAGGTGGCGCTCTCTTCCGGCAGAATGGCCAGGAGCTTCTTGTCCTTGTCCAGCACGATGCGCCCTCTGGTGCCCTGCAGCTCCGGCCCGAAGGTGGCCCGGTCGGTCTTGTAGGTCCCGGAGGTGGTGAACACCGAGCCGCTGCTTCCGTCGTCGGCCTTGGCGTCGGTGGACAGGACGATCACATTGTCCTCCAGGCTGCCGCCCAGGCTGGACAGGTAGATCCCGTCGCTCCCCCTGGGACTGGTAAAGAGCAGGTTGTAAAACAGCACCGCCGCCTGCCCCCGGGTAAGGGTGGAGGCTCCGGACAGGCTCAGCCCGTCTCCCAGTCCCGAGGACTGGGCCAGGCCCACATATCCGTCGTACCAGTTGGCGCCGGCGGCCACGTTGTCATCCCCGTAGCCCAGCACCCGGCCCAGCATGGTCACGGCCTCGCCGTAGGTGATGGCCCGGTCGGGCCGGAAGGTCCCGTCGCCCACTCCCATGATCAGGCGGGTGCCCGCGGCGCCGTCCTCGCCACTGGAGCCTCCCACCGTGATGGAGGAGGCCAGGTTCACATAACCCCTGGCCCAGTGCTCAGGCCCCACGTCGGTAAAGATGGTGCGGCTGCGCTGGGCGGGCTCTTCGCTCCCCCGGCCCAGGATCTCCACCGCCATTTTGCAGAACTCCGCCCTGGTGAGGGTCCCGCCGGGGTTGAAGGCCGTTCCGCCGGTGCCGTCCACCACGCCCAGCACCCGCAGGGTCTCGGCGGCATTGGCTGTGGCCGGATCGGTGATGTCGGTGAAGGCGGAGGAGCCCGCCGCCGACGCCGGGGCCATGACCAGCATCCCCGCCAGGGTGGCGGCGGCCAGCAGGCCGGAAAGGAATCGTCTTGCTCTCATAGTCTCTCTCCTTTATTCCGCCCGCAGGGCCTCCACCGGCTGGAGGCCGGAGGCCTTGATGGCGGGGTATAGTCCGAAGCCGATGCCCAGGGCCACCGAGATGAGGAAGGCCCCCACGGTGATGCCCGGGCTGGGCAGCAGGATCAGGTTGAAGGACGCCTTGCCCACGATCAGCGTGCCGATGTACCCGGCGGCGATGCCGAAGATCCCGCCGATGCCGCAGATCATGCAGGCCTCGATCAAAAACTGGGCGATGATGCTCTTGCGCTCGGCGCCGATGGCCTTGCGGATGCCGATCTCCCGGGTGCGCTCGGTGACGGTGACCAGCATGATGTTCATGATCCCGATGCCGCCCACCGCCAGGGAGATGGCGGCGATGCCGCCCAGGAAGCGCTGCTGCATCTTGTCCTGTTCTTCCATGCTCTCCTGGATCTGGTTAGTGGTGTAGGCGTTGCCGTTGCCCTGTCCCAGCATGCTGTCCAGGTAGCTCTGGATGAGCCCCACCGCCTTGTTGGTGGAGGCGGAGTCCTTGGCCTTGGCCACAAAGGCCTTGATGTCCATGTTCTTGTTCAGCACGCGGCTGGCGGTATAGGGGGTCAGGATGTATCGGTCCATGCCCGACATATTCTGCGGGTCCTTTTCCTCAAACACGCCGATGACCGTAAAGGGGATGCCGTTGATGGTGATGTCCTTGCCCAGCGGGTCCACGTAGTTGAACAGGGAGCTGGCCATCTTGGAGCCCAGGATACATACCTGCCCGTAGTTCTCGATATCCAGCTGGGAGATGTTCCGTCCCCGGGCGATGGTGAAGTTGTTGCACAGGGCGTAGTCCTGGTTGCCCATCACCACCTGGGGGGACTCCTCCCAGGGCGTGTTGTAGCTGTCCAGGGTCTTGAACCCGTACTTCACTACCGTCTGGTTGTACATCTGCAGATTGGGCGTGATCCCCACGATGTACTCGCCCAGATCGTCCAGGCAGTAGTCCCGCAGGGCCTTGGTCACGTCCTTGCTCGCCCAGACGTCCACATTCACCGTATTGGTGCCCAGGCTCTCATAATAGGCCCGCATCTGCTGGTTCTGGCCCTGGGCGTAGGACACCAGGATGATGACCGCAGCCAGGCCGATGATGACGCCCAGCATGGTCAGGGCCGAGCGGGCCTTTTTTGCTGCGATGGACTTCACCGCGATCTTAAAGGCCTGTGTCAGATTCACTGGAAGGCCCCCTCTCTGTCCCCGTCGTAGAGGATGTGCCCGTCGGAGATACGCACCACCCGCTCGGCGGTGGCGGCGATGCCGTTGTCGTGGGTGATGAGGATGATGGTGACCCCGTCGTCGTGGAGCCCGTGGAGGATCTCCAGCACATGCTTGCCCGTCCGGGAGTCCAGGGCGCCGGTGGGCTCGTCGGCCATGATGATGGGGGGCTGGGTGGCGATGGCCCGGGCGATGGCCACCCGCTGCTGCTGGCCGCCGGACATCTCCGTGGGCCTGTGCCCCGCCCGGTCGGCCAGGCCCACCCGCTCCAGGGCGGCCTCCACCCGGTCGTGCCGCTTGGAGGCGGGCACCCCCTGGTAGATGAGGGGCAGCTCCACATTCTCCCAGGCGTTGAGGGCCGGGATCAGATTGAAGCCCTGGAAGATGAACCCAATCTGCTTGTTGCGGATGTGGGCCAGCTGCTTGTCGTTAAGCTCGGTGACGTCCACCCCGTCCAGGTGGTAGTCTCCATAGGTGGGGATGTCCAGGCAGCCCAGTATGTTCATCAGCGTGGACTTGCCGGAGCCCGACTGGCCGATGATGGCCACGAACTCCCTTCGGTCAATGGCCAGGGACACCCCGTCCAGGGCCCGCACCTCGCTCTCCTCCCCCTCGTGATAGATCTTGAAGAGGTTTTTTACGTCAATGAGCATGGCGCACCTCTTAATAATACATCTCGTTGGGGTTCTCGTAGCCCAGGAAGATCTCCTGGCCCACAGACAGGCCCCGGGTGATCTCCACCTTGGTCACGTCGTACAGCCCAGTCTCCACCGGCACGGCCCAGAAGCCCTCGGGGCCCTCCCAGGCCGGGTCGGGCTCCAGGATGGCGTTCACCGGCGGCTCGTCGGACTTCACCCAGACGATCTTGCCCTCCTTGCTGCCGCCTGTGTCGCCGCCGCCCATGTCGCCGCCCATATCGCCGCCGGGCATGGGCATGGGCTCCGCCACGGCCACCAGCCGCTGGGCAAAGGCCCCGCCGCCATAGCTCTGGGGCATCACGGCCACGCCGCCGTCCACGATCATCCCGCCGTCCACAGGCACGTCGCCGTCCACGATCATCCCGCCGTCCACAGGCACGTCGCCGTCTATGGGCATATCGCCGTCCACGGGCACGTCGCCGTCCACGGGCACGTCGCCGTCCACGGGCATATCGCCGTCCACGGGCATGTCGCCGTCCGTCATTCCGTCGCCGCCCATGCCGTCCTCCGACGGGGCCGCGTCCAGGGTGTCCGGCAGTGTCACATTGTCGAATGTGACGTCCTTCACCGCCTGAATGGGCACCACCAGGCAGTTGTCCGATTCGCTGGCCACAAAGGAATAGGTCACGTAAGTACCCGGGATCATGGACCCGTCGATATTGTCCACGGTAACCACCGCCGGTACGGAGGCCACGCCGTTTTCGCCGGAGGCGGTCATGGAGACGCTCTCCACCACGCCCATGTACGGCGTGCCGTACTGGTCAATGTTCACCATCATGCCCGTTTTGACGTACCGGGCGTTGCGCTCGTCCACGCTGATCTCCACCACCATCTTGGTGGTGTCGGCGATGGTGATGCCCTGGCCGCTCTGGACCTCCGCCCCCTCGGTGAGGCTGCAGGAGAGCACCGTGCCCGAGATAGGGGCGGTGGCGTTATACTTGCCCAGCTCGTCGTTGGCCGTCTTCAGCTTTTCCTGGGCGGCCTTCAGGGCCTCCTCCTTGGAGGTGATCTCCTCGTCGGTGTTCTCCGCCCCCAGCCGGGCCATGACCTGGCCGGCCTTCACATCGCCGTAGTTCATCAGGTCAAACTGCTCCAGCGGCCCGGAGGCCTTGGCCTTTACCACGGTGGACTCATAGAATTTCAGCGTGCCCCCCTCGTAGGCGTAGATGGGGGTGCCGTCCCCGGCGGTGAGGGCGGCGGAGGCCTCCATCCCCTCGGTAAGGGTGCCGGGATTGTCCAGCACAAAGACCACCTCAAAGTGGGTGGCTCCCTCCGGGGAGACAAAGCGCACCTTGTTGATCTTCTCCACCGTGCCGGTGCGGGAGCCCATGATGGCCGGGATGCTGATCTGGGCAGTCTGACCCACCTTGATGTCGTTTTCATAGGCATAGCTGTAATAGAGGGACAGCCGCAGCTTGGTATCGTTGACGATGGTGGCGATGGTATCCCCCTCGTTCACCGTGTCCCCCACTTTCAGATTTGCCACTTCCCGCAGATTGCCGCTGTGGGGGGCGGTGATGGTGAGCTGGTTGATCTTGTCGTATACCTTCTGCAGCTCCTCGGTGCAGTTGTCCACTTCCTTCTGGGCGGCGGTCACCGCCTCCCGGGCGGTGGTGTCGTCCATGCGGTAGAGCTGCTGGCCCTCCTGCACCTGGTCTCCCTCCTGGACAAAGAGCTCCAGGATGGTCCCCGTGCCCGGGGTCACGCTGGCGGAGTTCCGGGCCCGGGTCATGCCGCTGCCCTCCACCGTGGCCTGGATGGAGCCGATCTGCACCACGTCGGTGAGTGCGGCGCCCTTTTCATTGTTCTCCCGGAACACAAAATACCACAGCACCACGGCCACCGCCACGATCACTGCCGCCAGCACGAGCAGGCCCGCAATGAGCTTTCCCTTGCTCCGGCGTTTTTTCTTCTTGGGTCCGGTGGGGGCTGCCGGCGGGGTGCTCCCCGTCTGAACGGTCTGCTCCGCCACGGCAGTTTGCTGCTGCGTCATAGTCACGTCCTCCTTGTTCGCTTCAGTTTCTTTTCAGCACGTCTCTATTCTAGCACAACGGGATCCGATTAGAATTACAAACCAATGACAAGTTATTAAGGTTTCCTTACGATTCCCCATGCCCTCTTTAGACGTGACCGCCCCCCAAAAAGTTTCCAGCACTTTCTTTGTCCTCCCCTCCTCCCCCCACCCCACACCGCCGTGGGCGCAAAGAAAAACCTCCCCCCCGGCGGGGGAGGTGCCCCCGCCGGGGGCGGAGGGGGGGCGCCCACCGCCCCTTGTATTTCAAAAAGGCGGCGGTGGGGATCCCCCGTCCCTTCCCCTCGGCCTGCCTCTCGCCCTCCACCCGCGACAGCGGCTTTTCCCGGCAGCTTTCCCGACCGCTGATCCATCACGGAGAATACGACCGAGGACGGTAGCAAGCAAATAATGAAAAGGGCAAGAGTTTTTGTTACAATTACTCTTGCCCTTCTATCGTTTCTTCAATTTTAGCTACCAATTCACTTGGCTGCATTTCTAAAGCTCCTGCAATTTTCCAAATCGTTTCAAAGTTCGCCTGTTTTGCGCCATTTTCAATCATGGATAAGTGTGTGCGTGCAATTCCAGCAAAACCGCTCAACACATCTTGAGAAATCCCTTTTGCTTTTCGCAGGTTTCGGATTGTTTGCCCTACCGCGTAATTATCAAACTGCACGACAACACCTCTTTTCTCACTATATTGTATGAGAAAATTCTTGTCGTACTGTCTATGATGATAGACATTTTCACAAAACCATGCTATACTTCATTTGGTAGTCCCCTCTCTTACTTAATTGATTAGGAGGAATAGGTAGTAATGAAAAAGATAGTGTCTCTTCTACTGGCCGGAGCATTAACGTTGTCTTTAGCCGCTTGCGGCGGGGACACGACCAGCGATGTCAGCGGAACCAGCGGCGCAAACGTATCAGGCAGCAGCGAACCCCCCAGTGACGATGCCAACAGCAGTCAGGAAGTAACTGTTCCCAATAATGGAGAGTGGGACGAAATCCTTTGCTCCGGGGACGGGTATCACCTGGTAAAGAAAGAGGTTGATGCCTACGACGGATATAAATTTATGCTTGGCGTCGTGGATGATGATGGCGAATGGGTACAGGAATTGACCGACGCCGGAACTTTTGTGGAGGAAGTACGGTTCCGTGCCGAGGGCAGCAGCGAAACTCTGCGAGATAGCTCCTGTTACATGTACCTCGGTGAGGGCGTTTTCCTGGCCTCTCCGGGTGTGTCCGTATACACGAAGGACGAAGAGTACCGGGTCGGCCCTTGGCCGGACATGATAACCGATTCTGTCACAGGTCAACTTGAGGTTGCGGTCTGGGAGTGTCTTATCTGGAATGTTGTCGATAATTCTCAAGCCGAGTTTGATGCCTCTAAAATATCTACTTTCCAAGATGGGTACTCGCTTTTCTGCGAAGCAGAGGACGCCTTTGGCGGCGGCAGGCTCAATGCGCTGAACACAAAGGGCGAAATCACCGAATTTACCTGCGAGTTCGTACCCAATAAGCCCGGCCACAACTTCCCCGTCTATTCGGAGGGATTGTTCTATGCCTGTACTGACAAGGCGGCCCGCCCCGGCTTTTATGACATTGAAGGGAATATGGTCATTGATTTGTCATCGTATAACATGGGTAGAATACCCTACTCCAGTGAAATGGGAGTAAACGCCCCGTACTTTGAAAATGGACAGGCCACTATTTTGTTCGCCAATAATGCTGACAGTGTGTTTGAGGCAGTTATTGATAAAACTGGGGCTTTTGTAGGTGAACCCGAAAAAGTAGACGTTTCTGTTTATTGATTACAACATAGCCAAAGAGGACGGTACACCAGCAGTACCGTCCTCTCTCTTTTTGTATCCCATTTTTCCATGATTCATCCCAGAAGTCCACTGTTTTCCTCTTGCCATGTGCCTCTATGTTCAGATAAACGTGCTTATATTCTTTGAGATGATCTTCATCCGTCCACCTGGCAAGTTCCTCATAGGTAACCAATGGGGCCTGAAAAGCCCCATGTACCGTTTTTGTATAAGATGAAAATAAAAAGAGAGGGAACAGGTCTCCCCATTCCCTCTCGAAAAGTGCTTATTTATGTGGTTTCAATTAGCCGAAGTAGCGCTTCAGCAGGCCCTCAAAGGCCTTGCCATGCCTCGCTTCGTCGCGGGCCATCTCGTGGACGGTGTCGTGGATGGCGTCCAGGTTCAGCTCCTTGGCCTTCTTGGCCAGCTCGAACTTGCCGG
>DHCMC07803__coassemble_1623_pt1 | contig 11018 bp, 7 predicted proteins | sample DHCMC07803__metabat2_high_PE_053 | metagenome-assembled genome bin DHCMC07803 | reverse complement strand
CCACGCCGGTGGGGGTGAGCACGCCGCCCAGGCCGGCGCCGCCGGCCCGGATCATTTCGGCCAGGGAGCCCTGGGGGATCAGGTCCACGGTCAGGGTCTTGTCCACCATGTTCTGCTGGCCGACCTCGGGGGTCATGCCCACGTGGGTGGCGATGAGGTGCTTGACCTGGTGGTTATGGACCAGCTTGGCCACGCCGTAGAACTCCTCGCCGTTGGGACCGACGGCCATGCCGCAGTCGTTGCCGATGATGGTCAGGTCTTTGGTGCCCTTTTTGGCCAGGGCTTCGATGATGTGATGGGCGCTGCCGCAGCCCAGGAAGCCGCCGTACATGATGGTGGCCCCGTCGGGGATCATGTCCACGGCCTCCGCAACAGAAATGATCTTATTGCGCACTGTGTTACCCTCCTGTTAGTAGAATGTGGAAATACCGAACTCGGCGGGGACAGAAGGCCTGTCCCCGCCGGGTCAGACAGAACTATTTTAGCACTTCTCGAAGATGGTTGCAACACCCATGCCGCCGCCGATGCAGAGGGTGGCCAGGCCGCGCTTGGCGTCGGGGCGCTTGGCCATCTCGTGGAGCAGGGTGACGATGATGCGCGCGCCGGAGGCGCCCACGGGGTGGCCGATGGAGATGGCGCCGCCGTTGACGTTCACCTTGTCCATGTCGAAGCCCAGCTCACGGGCCACGGCGATGGACTGGGCGGCAAAGGCCTCGTTGGCCTCCACCAGGTCGATGTCCTCGATCTTCAGGCCGGCCTTGCTCATGGCCTGGCGGCTGGCGGGCACCGGGCCCACGCCCATGATCTTCGGATCCACGCCGCCCTGGCCCCAGCTGACCAGCTTGGCCATGGGCTTCAGACCGTATTTCTCCACCGCCTCGCCGCTGGCCAGCACGATGGCCGCCGCGCCGTCGTTGATGCCGCTGGCGTTGCCCGCGGTCACCCGCTGCACGTGCTTGTGGGCGTCAGCCTCGTGGATCTGGGTGGGCTGGAAGGTGTGGACGATCTCGTCCTCCACGCCCTCGGGCCCCACGGGGAAGGCGCCCTTCAGCTTGGCCAGGCCCTCCATGGTGGTGCCGGCGCGGGGGAACTCGTCCACCTTGAACTCCACCATCTCTTTCTTCTTCTTCACCATCACGGGCACGATCTCATCCTCGAACCGGCCGGACTTGATGGCCGCCTCGGTCTTCTGCTGGGAGCTGGCGCCGAACTCGTCCAGCTCTTCCCGGGTGATGCCCCACACGTCGCAGATGTTCTCGGCGGTGGTGCCCATGTGATAGTTGTTGTAGGCGTCCCACAGTCCGTCGCGGATCATGGTGTCCACTACCTTCTTATCCCCCATCCGGGCGCCCCAGCGCTCGTTGGGCAGGGCGAAGGGGGCCGCGGACATGTTCTCCGTGCCGCCGGCCACGATGATGTCCGCATCCCCGGCCAGAATGGCACGGGCCCCTTCGATCACGCTCTTCATGCCGGAGCCGCACACCATGCCCACCGTGTACGCGGGCACGGAATAGGGCAGGCCGGCCTTCACGCCCACCTGGCGGGCGGGGTTCTGCCCCTGGGCCGCGGTGAGAATGCAGCCGAACATCAGCTCGTCCACCTGCTCCGGCTTCACCCCGGCCCGGTTCAGAGCCTCTTTCACCACCACGGCCCCCAGATCTGCCGCCGGCGTATCCTTCAGGCTGCCCCCGAAGGAGCCTACCGCCGTCCGGCAGCAATTCACTACATAGATTTCCTTCATTTCCATAGACCTCCAAAAAATTTTTTGAAACGCTCCATGTAAAAACACCCTTCTGCCAAGATTATACCCCTGCGTCTAAAAAAAATCAACTGCGGGACAAGGAGTTTTTGGGACGAAATGCTAAATTTTTCTCCAAAATTTGTTACAAAAATGACAAAGTCAAGATCCGGGAAAAGCGGCCTTCAGCGGCAGGACCCGCCCCAAAAGCCTCACGGAGTTCCTGCGCGGGGAGGACTGCATCCAGCGCCAAAAAGCGGCTTTGGCGCTTTTTGACAGGCACACGGCCCGCCGCCCTGCAAGGGCGGCGGGCCGTGTATGGGACCGCGGGGGTCAGCCGGTCAGGGCCTGGTCGTGGACCGAGACCTGGCGCAGGGTGCGCAGGGCCAGCTCCTGGTCCGGGCCGATGCCGGCCAGCTCCTCCAGCAGGGCCAGGGTGCGGGAGGCGCTGGGCTGGAGGGCGATGGTCACGGTGGCGTAGTCGCCGCCGGAGGCCTCGGTGTAGGACACGGCGGCGCCGGCGGGGGCGTCCGTGACCTCCATGGAGTTGCTGCCCTCCCGGTCCGCCAGGCGGTAGGTCAGGTAGAGATAGGCGTCGAAGTAGCAGCCGTCCAGGTATTCGCCGTCCTCCAGCAGCCAGCGCCGGCCCAGATCTCCGGCGGCCAGGTCGGCCCGGATGGCCTCCTCCAGGTCGGGCAGGGACTCAGAGGGCAGGGTCTGATCCTCAGTCCTCAGGTCGCCGGAGAACACGCCGGAGACCTCGGCGGCCACCAGCCGGTCGCCCTCGTCGAGGCTGCCGAAGTAGGCCTCCTCCGCGAAGCCGGGGGCGTTGAACAGGGCCTGGAGCAGGGCGCTGATGGAGCCCTCCTCCGCCAGCTCCTCCCCGGTCACGGGGACGGTGTAGTCCCGGTACATCACGTCCCCGTCGGTCATGACGTAGGACAGCCGGACGCTCTTCCAGTCCTCGGTCTGCACGTCCACCCCGTCGGCGTCGGTGGTGTAGCCGGAGACGTACATGTTTTGATCGTCCTCCAGCCAGGCCTTCTCCGACACGATCTGCCGGTGGAGCTGGGTGACCAGGGCGATGGTCTCCGGGTCGTCGGCGGTGAGCCGGACCCAGCGCGCGTCGTCGGACGGGCAGGTGCGCACGTTTACCACATAGGCGGTCTGCACCCGGGCCGGGTCGGGCACCCGGCTCTCAAAGCCGAAGCCGTCCAGCTCCATCAGGCACATGGCGGCGGCCAGGCAGGCCAGGAACACGCAGCAGCCCTTCCAGCTGCTCTTGAACACCCAGAAGGTCTTGCGCAGCAGCATCACCGCCACGAAGCAGCCGAAGGCCCCCCACAGCAGCATCCAGAACAGCAGGGTCCAGGCCCCGTCGGGCAGCAGGCGGTCGAAGATGCTGTCGAACAGGTTGCCCAGGGCGATGGCGCAGCAGAAGGCCACCCCGTAGCGGAACACCGGCCGCACCCAGGCCACGCTCACCACGTCGCCGGCGGTCTCCAGCTGCCGGCGGCGGTAGACCGCCAGGGCCAGGGCGGCCAGCACCAGGCCGATGAGGCCCACCAGGAACACCCGGCCCAGGCCGGAGAGGAAGGCCACCTGGTCGTAGCTGGGGGCGGGGCCGTCGTAATAGCTCACCCGCACCCCGCTGGCCAGGTAGGCCACGGGGGTGAGGTAGAGGCCCAGGGTCTCCATCCAGGCGGCGCCGGTAAAGCCGAAGAGGAACCGCTGGGCCATGTCGTTGACCAGGAAGCACAGCCCCATCACCAGGAAGTTGAGGATGCCGTAGAAGGCGGGCAGGGCCAGGATGTGGCCGGTGAACATGGCGCAGAACACGGCGAAGGAGTAGAAGAACAGGCAGTAGAAGCAGGTGGTCACCAGCCAGACGAACAGACTGCTGAACACCAGCACGCCGAAGGCGGCCTCCACCAGCAGGGAGAGGAAGAAGACGGCCAGGTTGGGCAGCACCAGGAAGGCCAGGCCGGACAGGTAGTTGGTGAGGAACAGCCCCTCCCGCCGCATGGGCAGGGCGTGGAGCAGGCCCACCGAGCGGGAACTGTACAGGTAGGAGAACACCGCCATGGCGCACAGGATGCCGAAGCCGGCGGCCAGGAACAGGGCCGTGGACATGCCGTCCAGATACTGCAGGGGGATGAGCCGGGCGCGGGCCAGGGTCAGGTAGTCCCCGTCGGTCAGCAGGCCGATGGGCAGCAGCACCAGCCAGATCAGGCCGTACAGCCCCCAGATGGGCCAGAAGCGGGACAGGTTCTTGCGGAAGAGGGTGAAATTAAAGTACGATGTCGCGGACCGCATAGTCCTCACCTCCCAGCTCGTAGATAAAGATCTCCTCCAGGGTCAGGGGCAGGGCCTCCATGAGGATGGGGGCGTACACCGCCAGGCGGTTGGTGATGTCGGTGGCGTTGCCCCGGATGATCAGGGTGTGTATGCGCCCCACCTGGGAGACGTGGAGGACCTCCATGTCCTCGGGCAGCGCGGGCAGCTCCTTCTCCTGGAACACAATCTGCATCTTCACGATGTTGGACTGCAGATCGCTGAGGGAGCGCTCGATGAGCACCTTGCCGTGGGAGAGGATGCCCACGTGGTCGCACACGTCCTCCAGCTCCCGCAGGTTGTGGGAGCTTACCAGCACGGTGGTGCCGTGCTCGGCCACGTCCCCCATGAGCAGGCTCCACACCTGCCGGCGCATCACCGGGTCCAGGCCGTCCACCGGCTCGTCCAGCACCAGCACGTCGGGCCGGCAGCTCAGGGCCAGCCAGAAGGCGGCCTGCTTCTGCATGCCCTTGCTGAGGCGGCGGATGCTCTGCCGCTCGTTCACCGTGGGGAACACGTCCTTCAGGGCCTCGTACCGGCCGGCGTCGAACCGGGGGTAGAAGCCCTTGTAGAACCGCATCATGTCCCGGGTGGAGGCGGACAGGAAGTAGTACAGCTCGTCGGGGATATTGGCGATGCGGGCCTTGGCCGCCGGGTTTTCGTAGATGGGGTCCCCGTCCAGCAGCACCGAGCCGCTGTCCTGCCGGTACACCCCCGTGACGTGGCGCAGCAGGGTGCTCTTGCCCGCCCCGTTGGGGCCCACCAGGCCGTAGATGGAGCCCTGGGGCACCGTCATGGTCAGCCCGTCCAGGGCCCGGAAGCCGTCAAAGCTCTTGACCACGTTCTTCGCTTCGATCATTTGCTCCTCTCCTCTCTCTCCGCCAGCCGGCCGGCGGCCTCCTCCAGCCGCGCGGCCAGCTCCTGGGCCGTCATGCCCAGGAACAAAAGCTCCGAGGCCGAGGCGTCGAACTGCCTGAGCAGCCCCTCCCGCCGCTGGGCGTTCACGTCCGCCTGGGGGGAGGCGAAGGAGCCCTTCCCCGCCACGGTGTAGAGGTACCCCTCCTGCTCCAGGGACTCGTAGGCCCGCTGAATGGTGTTGGGGTTGATGGCCAGGGAGGAGGCCAGCGAGCGCACGGAGGGCAGCTTTTCCCCCGGCTGCACCGCCCCCGTCACCATCAGGTGGCGCAGGCCGTCGCGGATCTGTTCGTAGATGGGCCGGGCGTCCCGGTAGTTGAGCTGGATCATTGCCCCATCTCCTTTCCGACAGCTGTATGGACTGCCTTAGTACACACAGTATACCCTGGCGGGGAGAAAAAGTCCTTAATTATTTCTGACGATTTTCTTTCCTTTTGCCGCCCGGGACGCTTTTGTAAGGGACGACGGAGGAATGGGAAAAAAGAAGGGAAATTTTTTTGAAAAAGGCGATGCTTTTTTCTCCTCTATTTGCTATAATCGTAACGGAAGGTAAAATTTGATCCGAGGTGATCCCTGACAATGAGCGCGACTGGAGCGGTGATCTTTCTGCCCCGGGAGGGTAACGGTCCCTCCCTGATGCTGCAGGAGCTATTGTTCGACCCCGCCGCACGCTGGCTGGCCCAGGCTTTGGCCGACGCGGGCGTGGAGCGGTTTTTTGTGGTCTGCCACAGTGACGACCAGCAGGCGGCCCGGGCCTGCTTCCCGGCGGATACCGAATTCGTCACCGGCGTCAGCGAGGACGCGGTGGACCAGCTGGTGGCCTTTCTCAGCGGGCTGGAGGGCAAGGCCATCGTCATCACCAGGCCCGTGCTGCTCAGCTGGAGCGACGCACGGACCCTGGCCGGCGCGGAGAACGGCGGCGTGCTGGATACCAAGGACACCGGGGTGTACCGGGTGGACTGCGCGCTGCTGGCCCAGGCTCTGGGCGAGGGCGTGGGCCTGGAAGAGGCCCTGAAGGAAAAGGGCGATCGGTTCAACAGCCGGGGAGTCTGGTTCCAGGGGGCCTATCCCATCCGCTCCGGCCGGGCCGGCCGGATGGAGGCCGAGGGGGCGGCCCGGCAGTTCGGCGCCCTCCGCCTGCTGGAACAGGGCGTGCGCATCATGGACCCGGCCAACTGCTACGCAGGGCCCCAGGTGAAGGTGGGGGAGGGCACCGTCCTCCTCCCGGGCACCATCCTTCGGGGCGGGACCGTCATCGGGAAAAACTGCGAGATCGGCCCCAACGCCATGATCCGGGACTGCACCGTGGGCGAGAGCGTTACCATCAACGCCTCCCAACTCAATGAGAGCACGGTGGACGACGGCGCCACTGTGGGCCCCTTCGCCTACGTCCGCCCCAACTGCCATGTGGGGGCGAAGGTGAAGGTGGGGGACTTTGTGGAGCTGAAGAACTCCACCATCGGCGCGGGCACAAAGATCTCCCACCTGACCTACGTGGGCGACTCCGACGTGGGGGAGCGGGTGAACTTCGGCTGCGGCACGGTGACGGTGAACTACGACGGGACCCAGAAGTACCGCACCACCATCGGGGACGACGCCTTTATCGGCTGCAACACCAACCTGGTGGCCCCGGTGAAGGTGGGGGACGGGGCCTACACCGCCGCCGGCTCCACCATCACCGACGAGGTGCCCGCCGATTCCCTGGCCATCGCCCGGGCCCGGCAGACCGTGAAGAAGCAGTGGGCCGCCAAGCGCCGGGCCAGAAAGAGGTAAAGACCATCCCGAGGGGATGTTAAAAAGAGACAGGACAGAAAAATCGTGTACCACACGAGGAGGATGTAAACAAATGATCGCACACGGCAAGGACATCAAGATCTTTTCCGGCAACTCCAACCGGCCTCTGGCTGAGGCCATCTGCAAGGAGCTGGGCACCGAGCTGGGCAACGCGGAGGCGGGAGCCTTCTCCGACGGGGAAAACTTCGTCTCCATCTACGAGACCGTCCGCGGCTCCGACGTGTTCGTGGTCCAGTCCACCTGCTCCCCGGTCAACGACAACCTGATGGAGCTCCTGATTATGATCGACGCCCTGAAGCGGGCCTCCGCCGGCCGCATCACCGCCGTGATGCCCTACTTCGGCTACGCCCGGCAGGACCGCAAGACCAAGCCCCGCGACCCCATCTCCGCCAAGCTGGTGGCCAACCTCATCACCCGGGCCGGCGCCGACCGGGTGCTCACCATGGACCTGCACGCCAACCAGATCCAGGGCTTCTTCGATATCCCCGTGGACAATCTGCTGGGCAACCCCATCTTCAGCAATTATCTGCACGACCGCTTCTCCGGCCAGGAGGACGACGTGATCGTGGTCTCCCCCGACGTGGGCAGCGTGGCCCGGGCCCGGGCCTTCGCCCAGAAGCTGGGCATGGGCCTTGCCATCGTGGATAAGCGCCGGCAGAAGGCCAACTCCTCCGAGGTCATGAACATCATCGGCGACGTGCGGGGCAAGAAGGTCATCCTCTTCGACGATATGGTGGACACCGGCGGCTCCCTGTGCGGCGCGGCCCAGGCCCTGGTGGAACTGGGCGGGGCGGTGGACGTCATCGCCTGCGCCAGCCACGGCGTCCTCTCCGGCCCGGCGGTGGAGCGCATCGAAAAGAGCGTCATCAAGGAGGTCATCTTCCTGGATACCGTGCCCCCCCGTCCCGGCGTGAAGTGCGACAAGATCAAGTACCTCTCCGTGGCCCACATGTTTGCCGAGGCCATCGAGCGCATCTACGAAGAGGTGTCCGTTTCTAAACTTTTCGTGTAAAAGATAGTGGTGGGCGCGCCGGGGACGTCGCGCCCCACGATCGGAAAATCACCATACTGGCCAGGGGCGGAGCGCTGCTCCGCCCCCGTTGCCGCGTGGAGGGAAAACCTTGTTTTTTGGAAAAAACCGCGCCGCCGGCCCGGAATGGCTGGTGGTGGGCCTGGGCAATCCCGGGGAAAAATATGAGAACACCCGTCACAACGTGGGCTTCCTCACGGTGGACGAGTTGGCCGAGCGGGCCCGGGTGCCGGTGCAGAAGCTCAAGTACCGGGCCCTCACCAACACCGTGGAGCTGGGGGGCGCCCGGGCGCTGCTCATGAAGCCGGTGACCTATATGAACCTCTCCGGCGAGGCGGTGGGCCAGGCCGCCCGGTTTTACAAAATCCCCCCGGAGCGGGTGCTGGTGATCTCCGACGACGTGTCCCTCCCCCTGGGCAAGCTGCGCATCCGCAAAAGCGGCTCCGCCGGGGGGCACAACGGCCTGAAAAACATCATCCAGCACCTGGGCACCGACCAGTTCCCCCGGGTGAAGATCGGCGTGGGGGAAAAGCCCCATCCCGATTACGACATGGCCGACTGGGTGCTGAGCCGCTTTACCGGCGAGGACCTGAAAACCATCACCCAGGCGGTGAAGCGGGCCGCCGACGCGGTGGAGTGCTTCGTCCGGGAGGGGCCCGACAAGGCCATGAACCGGTTCAACGGATAGCAGGGCCGCCGCCGGGATGCGGCGGGCGACCACAAGGGTCGCCCCTACGGTCCGCCTGCTCCGTTTTCCTTTGTAGGGGCGGCCTTTATGGCCGCCCGCGCGGCTGTGCTGCCCCCAAAACTTCCAAAATTTTCTAATTTGAGGTGTCCTATGAAGCCCCTGCTCTCCGCCCTTCAAGATATTCCCGAATACCGCGCCCTGCTGGCGGCAGTGGACAACGGCGCCTGCCCGGCGGCCCTGACCGGCCTGTCCGCCGTCCACCGGGCCCACTTTGCCGCCGGCCTGCGGCAGGAGCTGGGCCGGCCGGTGGCGGTGGTGTGCGCCGACGAGGGGGAGGCCGAGCGCATGGCCCGGGACCTGGCCGCCCTGTCCGGGGAGCCGGTGGCCACCCTCTCCGCCCGGGAGTTCACCTTCCACAACGCCGCCGTGGTCTCCCGGCAGTATGAGCACCGGCGGCTCTCCGTGCTGCGCTCACTGGCGGCGGGGGAGTGCCCCCTGCTGGTGTGCACGGTGGAGGCCCTGCTCCAGCGCACCATTCCCAAGGACCTGCTGACCCGCGCCTCCACCGTGGTGCGCATGGGGGAGAGCCGGGACCTGAACGGCCTGGCCGAGACCCTGGCGGCGGCGGGGTACGTCCGCTGCCAGCAGGTGGAGGGGGTGGGCCAGTTCGCCCTGCGGGGGGGCATCCTGGACTTTTTCTCCCCCGCCCAGGCCAGGCCCGTGCGGGTGGAGTTCTTCGGCGACGAGGTGGACGCCATGGGCCTCTTCGACCCGGAGACCCAGCGGCGGGTGGAGAACATCGGCAGCGCGGAGATCCTCCCCGCCGCCGAGGTGCTGCCCCAGCTCTCCCCCGGGGGGCTGGGGGGGCTGGCCAACGCCATGGAGCAGGCCATTTCCCGGGCAAAGCGCCGGAAGGGGGGCGAGGCCCTGGCCGCCACCCTGGAGGAGGACCGGGAGCGGCTGGAAAACGGCGTGTCCTTCCCGGCCATGGACCGCTATATCGCCCTTATCTACCCCCAAATGGCCACGGCGGCGGACTATCTCCCCGCCGACATGGTGGTGGCCTTCAGCGAGAGCCCCCGCCTGGCCGAGCGGGGGAAGAGCTACCTGTGGCAGCTGGGGGAGGACGCCAAGACCATGCTGGAGCGGGGGGAGCTGGCCGGCGAGCTGGCCGACTTCGCCCGCACCTTCGAGGAGCTGACCGAAGTGCTCGCCGACTGGCCGGTGTGCTACCTGGATTCCTTCTCCTCCTCCCAATACCCCAGCCGGCCCCGCACCCTGCTGAGCCTGCTGGCCAAGCAGCTGCCCTCCTACGGCGCCAGCCTGGAGACCGCCGTGTCCGACCTGTCCCACTACCTCAGCGAGGGCTTCCGCACCGTGGTGCTGGTGGGCAGCGAGCAGCGGGCCATCAACCTCCAGTCCCTCCTGCGGGAGCAGAAGGTGAAGGCCGCCGTGGACTTCCAGCTCCACGACCTGCCCGCCCACGGGAAGGCGGTGATTGCCGTGGGGGGCCTGTCCGCCGGCATGGAGTACCCGGCGGGGCGGCTGGCGGTGCTCACCGAGGGGCAGGCCGTCCCCGGCAAAAAGCGGCGGCAGAAGCCGGTGACCAACCGGCAGAAGCTGGACTCCTACGCCGATCTCTCCCCCGGCGACCTGGTGGTCCACGAGCACCACGGGGTGGGCCGCTTCCTGGAGATGACCCACATGACGGTGGACGGGGTGGAGAAGGACTATGTGAAGATCGCCTACGCCGGCTCCGACGTGCTCTACGTCCCCGCCACCCAGCTGGACCTGGTGAGCAAGTACATCGGCGGCGGCGAGGACGCCAATGAGAAGCGCAAGCTCAACAAGCTGGGGGGGACCGACTGGGAGAAGGCCAGGACCCGGGCCAAGAAAGCGGTCAAGGACCTGGCGAAGGGCCTGATCCAGCTCTACGCCCAGCGGCAGCGGCAGCCCGGCTTCGCCTTCTCCCCCGACTCCCCCTGGCAGAAGGAGTTTGAGGACGAGTTCGAGTATGCCGAGACCGACGACCAGCTGCGCTGCATCGACGAGATCAAGCGGGACATGGAACAGCCCCGGCCCATGGACCGGCTGCTCTGCGGCGACGTGGGCTACGGCAAGACGGAGGTGGCCTTCCGGGCCATCATGAAGTGCGTGCTGGACGGCAAGCAGGCCGCCATCCTGGTGCCCACCACCGTCCTGGCCCGGCAGCACTACCTCACCGCAAAGCGGCGCTTTGCCAAATACCCGGTGGACATCGACGTGGTCAGCCGCTTCCGCACCGCCGCCCAGATGAAGGACACCCTAAGAAAGCTGGAGGCTGGGCAGATCGACCTGCTCATCGGCACCCACCGGCTCTTCCAGAAGGACGTGCACTTCAAAGACCTGGGCCTGCTGGTCATCGACGAGGAGCAGCGCTTCGGCGTGGCCCACAAGGAGAAGCTCAAGGAACTCTCCCGCCAGGTGGACGTGCTCACCCTCTCCGCCACCCCCATCCCCCGCACCCTGAACATGGCCCT
>DHCMC07803__coassemble_1585_pt1 | contig 11282 bp, 8 predicted proteins | sample DHCMC07803__metabat2_high_PE_053 | metagenome-assembled genome bin DHCMC07803 | reverse complement strand
ATGGCCCGGGTGATGGCCTGGCGGATCCACCAGGTGGCGTAGGTGGAGAACTTGTAGCCCTTGGTGTAGTCGAACTTCTCCACCGCCTTGATAAGGCCCAGGTTGCCCTCCTGGATCAGGTCCAGGAAGAGCATGCCCCGGCCCACATACCGCTTGGCGATGGACACCACCAGGCGCAGGTTGGCCTCGGCCAGGCGCTGCTTGGCGGCCTCTCCCCGCTTCACCAGGCGGCGCAGCTCCTTCTCATCCTCCTCGGAGATGGCGGGCTGCTCCCCGTTCTTCCGGGCGCGGTCCAGCTCAGCCAGCTGCTCCTTGGCGGCGTCCCCCGCGCCCATGTCCTGGGCCAGCTGGACCTCCTCGTCAGGGGTGAGCAGGTTCACCTTGCCGATCTCCTTGAGGTACATGCGCACCGGGTCGTCGATGCCGAAGGAGTCCACCAGGGTGTTGGGGTCCACCATCTCCTCCTCGGGGAGCTCCTCGATCTCGTTGAGTTCCTCGAGGGGGGGCATCACGTCGTCGGCCAGTTCTGGGAGATAGTCGTCCCCCACAGTGTCGATGCCCAGATTCTCCAGGACGTCGTACACCTTGTCCATCTGGTCGCTCTCCAGGTCCAGGTTCTCCAGCACGTCCATCAGCTCGCCGGCGGAGAGCTTGCCGTTTTTCTTGCCCCGCTCGATGAGTTCAGCCAGCTTCTCGGCCCCCTGGACGCCCTCCAGCACCTTCATGATCTCCGCTTTGCCCTGCTCCAGCTTCTTGGCGGTCTCCTTGTCCAGAGCCTGCTTGTCCTGCTGGAGCTCTGCCTCCGCCGGGCGCGGCTTCTTCTCGTCAGTCTTCTTTTCACTCATGGGCCTGTCCTCCATACGCTTTTCTTTCTCTGAATTTATCTCGGGCGGCCAGCAGGGGGTCGGTCTCTTCCCCGCCCCGCATCAGCGCCTCGGTCTCGATGATCTCCATGTAATCTTTCAGGGCCTGCCTGCTGTTGGCCCGGTCTACGGGCTGCTCCATCAGCTCCACCACAAGGCTCATCTCCTCCGGCGAGAGGGCCCCGGTCAGGGCGGCCAGCTGGAGGGAGCGTCCCTCGCCGTGCCGCCGGCGGATCAGGTCGTACACCTTGGCCAGGGGCGGGGCGGAGAACTGCCCGGGGGAGAGCTCCTCCGCCTCCGGGATCAGCTCCGGCTCCAGCAGCAGCAGCCGGATGACCCCCTCCTCCGCCCGGGCGGAGCGGACATTGGCATACCGCAGCTCCCGCTGCCGGGGCTGGATGCGGGTGGACGGGGTCATATCCCGCCGCTCCTCCCGTTTCCGGGCCTGCCAGGTGCGGTCCTTGCGATAGCGGCGCACCTCCTGGGCGAAGGCCTCCCCGGAGATGCCCGCGGAAGCGGCGGCCTTGTTGCCGTAGATCTCCCGCTCGACGGGGCTCTGGAGGGCGGCCACCGCCGCCACCGCCTCCTTCAGGTAGGCCAGGCGGCCCTCCTCGGCGGACAGATCGTATTTCTGCTGGATGCTCTCCAGGCGGTAGTCGTTCTGGCCCGCGCTGCCGCTGAGGCACTTCTCAAAGGCCGCGGGGCCGAATTTTTTCACAAAGTCGTCCGGGTCCTGCTTGACGGGCTTTCCCTCGCTGTCATAGGCGTTGGGCAGCTGGAGCACCCGCACGGCAAGATCGGCGTTTTTCAAAAGATTGAGCACCCGGTCGGTGGACTGCTTGCCTGCGGCGTCGTTGTCGTAGCAGAGGACCAGCTCCTTGGTATATCGGGCCAGGATCCGGGCGTGGTCCTCGGTGAGGGCGGTGCCCATGGTGGCCACCACATTGTCAAAGCCCGCCTGATGGAGGGTGATGACGTCGATGTTGCCCTCCACCAGAACCAGGTTGGGCCGCTTGGTGTTCTTGGCGAAGTTGAGGGCGTAGATCAGCCGGCCCTTATGGAAGGCCACGGTCTCCGGGGTGTTGAGGTACTTGGCCCCCTCCTCCCCCGGCAGGATCCGGCTGGTAAAGCCCGTCACGTCCCCCCGCACGTCGATGACCGGGAGCATGAGCCGGGCGCGGAACTTGTCGTACACCCCGCCGTTCTTCCCCGCCACCGCCAGGCCCGCGTCGATGAGCTCCAGCTTGGTATAGCCCTTCTCGGTCATGGCCTTCGTCAGGGCGTCCCACTGGTCCGGGGCGGCCCCCAGGCCGAAGCGGGTGGCGGTACGGGGGGAGATCTGCCGCTGGGCGATGTACTCCCGCACCCGCGCCCCGCCGGGGCCTTTCAGATAGTCGTGATAGAACCGGGCCGCATCCCGGTTTGCCGCCAGGACCCGCTCCCGCTTTTTGCGGCCGGCCTCGTCCGCGCCGGTGTCCGGCACCTCCAGCCCGGCCCGCTGGGCCAGCAGGCGCACCGCGTCGGGAAAGGACAGGTTCTCCATCTCCATGATGAAGGAGATCACCCCGCCCCCCTTGTGGCAGCCGAAGCAATAATAGATCTGTTTGTCCTGGCTGACGGAGAAGGAGGGCGTCTTTTCACTGTGGAAGGGGCAAAGCCCCCACAGATTGCTCCCCTTGGGGGTGAGGCGGACGTAGGAGGATACCACGTCGGCAATGTCGCTGCGGGCCACCAGCTCGTCAATGAATTGTTCCGGGATGGCCAAGCTGCACCCTCCTTCCGACTATGTTTACCAGGATCTGTCATGTCCATACGGGGTGGGACGGCGGGCGGCCATAAAGGCCGCTCCCGGGCGGGGGAAACGGATCGCCACGCCAGTCTGCGGACTGGCTAGCGACGACGGGGCGGACGGGGCGGCGCGGAGGCCACCCCCTACGGATATACCCGCGCCGTCCGCATGTAGGGGCGGGGCTCTGTCCCCGCCCGGCGGGTCCGTTGCCGAAGGGCGGGCCGATGTGGGCGTCGGCCCCTACTTCACGCTCCAGGCCTTTGGGATGAACAATTCGCCGAACTGCTCCACCGCGTACTTGTCGGTCATCCCGGATATGTAGTCGCACACGGCGCGCTCCATGCCCTCCTCCAGACGGATGGTCTGGTACTCGGGGGGGAGCTTGTCCGGGTCTTTGACATACGCCTCGAAAAGACGGCGGAGCATGTCCTGGGCCTTGCCCTCCTCCCCCTTGGCCACAGGGTTGCGGTAGACAAACTCGAACATGAACTCCCGCAGCTGGTGCATGGCCTCCCGGCAGGGTTCGGACTGGAAGATATCGTCCTTTCCGGCGCTCTGCTCGATGATATCCACCGTCAGGGTGTTGATGCGCTGGTCGTGGGTGAAGCCCAGCACCTGGGACACGGCCAGGGGGATATCCATGGGGTAGATGATCTTCCCCCGGATGGCGTCGTCAATATCGTGGTTGATGTAGGCGATCTTGTCGGCCAGGCGGAGCAGGCGCCCCTCCAGGGTCTCCGCCCGGTCAGGGCCGGTGTGGCAGAGGATGCCCCGGCGCACCTCCCAGGTCAGGTTCAGGCCCTCCCCGTCCTTCTCCAGCCGGTCCACCACCCGCAGGGACTGCTCGTTGTGGCGGAAGCCGCCGGGCAGGATCTCGTCCAGCACCCGCTCCCCGGCGTGGCCGAAGGGGGTGTGGCCCAGGTCGTGGCCGTAGGCCGCCGCCTCGGTCAGATCCTCGTTGAGGCCCAGGCCCCGGGCGATGGTGCGGGCGATGCGGGCAACCTCGATGGTGTGGGTCATGCGGGTGCGGTAGTGGTCCCCCTCCGGCTCCAGGAACACCTGGGTCTTGTGCTTGAGCCGGCGGAAGGCCTTGGAGTGGACGATACGGTCGATGTCCCGCTGGAAGCAGGTGCGGGTGGGGCAGGGCTCCAGGGGGCGCTGCCGGCCCCTGGACCGGCTGGACAGGCAGGCAAAGGGGGACAGGGTCTCCCGCTCCCGCTGTTCGATCTGTTCCCGAACGGTCAAAACAGCCACCGCCTTCCACGGGGAAGCCGGCGGTTTTCGCCGCCTCCTCCCCTTTTTTCCGTCTATGTGACGTATACTCCTTTTCCCGCGAAAACCCTTCCGCTTTGCAGAAGATTTACGATTTATTCACATTCTTCCTGGGCACGCCCCGGAACTGCTCCCCCGTCACGGCGACGCAGACGCCGCCAGCGGTGAGCTCGGTGATCCGGGCGGAGAACGTCTCCACCGCCCCCTCGGGCAGCAGGGCGCGCACCGTCACGTCGGCGGCGTACTCCATCTCCCCCAGGACCCCTCCGGCGGCCTCCACCTCCTGGCGCACCCGCTCGAAGAGGGCGTACGGGCAGGGCACGGTCACCTCCGCCCACCGGCGCACCACGCATACGCCGGCGGCGTCCAGGGCCAGCTTGGCCGCCTGGCCGTAGGCCCGCACCAGGCCGCCGGCCCCCAGCAGGATGCCGCCGAAGTACCGGGTCACCACGCAGCAGACGTTGGTGATGTCCTCCCGCTGGAACACGTTGAGCATGGGCTGGCCGGCGGTGCCCTGGGGCTCCCCGTCGTCGGAGTAGCGCTCCGGGCCGTCCTTCAGGCGCCAGCACCAGCAGTGGTGCCGGGCGTCATAGTGCCTCTTCCGGGCGGACTCGATACAGGCCCGGGCCGCCTCCTCGCTCTCCACCAGCCAGACCTGGCCGATGAAGCGGGAGCGCTTTTCCACCAGCTCCCCCTCTCCGGGGCCGGCGGGGACGAGATATTCCGTCATCGCCGCTCCCACTCCCGCTTCGTGATGGCAAAGTAGTGGGCCAGCCGGGTCTCCCCCAGCTGCTCCACCGCCTCTGTCCGGGACAGGCGGTAGGTCATGCCGCACTTTTGCATCACCCGCTTTGATTTGCGGTTGCCGTCATAGTAGGCCGCCCATATGGCCGCGTAGCCCAGCTCCCCAAATGCGTGGCGCAGGATGGCCTCCACCGCCTCGGGGATCAGGCCCTGGCCCCAGCAGTCCCGGGCCAGGGAGTAACCCACCTCCTCGCTGGGCTCTCCCAGCTCGGTGCGGTGCTTGCCCACAAAGCCTGCCGAGCCGATGAGCCGGCCGTCAGCCCTGCGCACCACCGCCAGGGTATCCGCGGGCAGGAAAATGGTCTCGATGACACGCCGGCTCTCCGCCGGGTCCTTATGGGGGGCCCAGCCCGCCGGGGGGCCTACCTCCGGGTGGCTGGCATAGGCGTACAGCCCCTCCGCGTCGTCCAGGGTGAAGGGACGCAGGAGCAGGCGGTCAGTCTCCAGTGTGCGCATGATAAACCTCCTTTTGAGTCCGTAGGGCGGGGGCTTGCCCCCGCCGTCCCCTTGCGTAGGGGCGGCCTTTATGGCCGCCCGCGGGCGACCACGAGGGTCGCCCCTACGGCGCGCCGTTGCCTACTCTTCCCACGGCTCTTTCGGCGGCGTCCAGCCGGAGACCACATAGTCTTTCAGCTGGCCCAGCTGGATGGGGGTGCATACGGCGGTGACCTGGATGGTCTCGCCGTACTCCACCCGCTCCACCTTGGCCTGGCGGTGGAGCAGGTCCACCAGGCCGCCCTGGTCGTAGGGGATGGACAGCTCCACCCGGCAGGCGCCGGTATCCAGCCGCGCCCCGATCTTCTCCAGCAGGCGGTCCAGGCCCTCCCCCGTTTTGGCGGAGATGGACACGATATCCTCCCCGTGGGGCAGGATGTCGGCGGGGCACTTGTCGCACTTGTTGAACACGTCCAGCCGGGGGGTGCGCTCGGCCCCCAGCTGGGTGATGAGCTTCTCCACCACTTCCGCCTGTTCCCGCCACTGGGGATCGGAGGCGTCGATGACGTGGAGGAGCAGGTCGGCATAGGACAGCTCCTCCAGCGTGGCCTTGAAGGCCTCCACCAGGTGGTGGGGCAGCTTGCGGATGAAACCCACCGTGTCCGAGAGGAGCACGGTGCAGGTGTCCGAGATCTCCAGGGTGCGGGTGGTGGTGTCCAGGGTATCGAACAGCCGGTCGTTGGCGGGGATGTCCGAGCCGGTAAGGGCGTTGAGCAGGGTGGACTTGCCCGCATTGGTGTAGCCCACGATGGCCACCACCGGCACCTCGTTCTTCTCCCGGCGCTGGCGCTGGGTGGCGCGCACCCGCCGGACCTCCTCCAGCTCCTGGCGCAGCTTCTGGATCTTCTTGCGGATGTGGCGGCGGTCGGTCTCCAGTTGGGTCTCGCCGGGGCCGCGGGTGCCGATGGGGCTGCGGCCGCCGGAGGCGGTCTGCCGCACCAGGTGGCCCCACATGCCGGTGAGGCGGGGCAGCAGGTACTGGTACTGGGCCAGCTCTACCTGGAGCCGGCCCTCCCGGGTGCGGGCCCGCTGGGCGAAGATATCCAGGATCAGGGCCGCCCGGTCCAGAACCTGCACCCCCAGCTCCTCGGAGAGCACCCGCTGCTGGGAGGGGGAGAGGGGGTTGTCCACGATGACCATGTCCGCCTCCATGGCGGACACCAGCTGCTTTACCTCCGCCACCTTGCCCTCCCCCAGGAACGTGCGGGGGTCGGGGGATGCGCGGTTCTGGAACACCGTGCCCACACACTGTCCCCCCGCGGTCTCCAGCAGGGCGGAGAGTTCCTCCATGGAGGACTCGTCCGCATTCTCCTCCTCGGGCAGTCCATAGGCGCTGAGGCCCACCAGAACGGCCCGGTCCTTTTTCATATCCATGTCGTTTTCTGTCATTGGTTCCTCCCGTGTGGGCCGCGGCGCGCCCGCGCTGCGGCGCGTCAGGTCTTTTTCAGGACCTCCACGATCTGGCCGATGTAGATCCGATGGTAGTCCTTCTGTGCGTAGTGGCGGTCGATATCCGGGTCCAGGAAGTGGTCCGGGTCCATGTCCTGCCAATAGGCCTTGCGGCACACCAGCACCAGGTCGGCCTGGGCAAAGTAGGGCGCGCCGCCATCGGCCTCCAGCACTGTGAAGCCGCACTCCTTTACTTTGTCCACGTCCCGGCCGCTTTTGGTGCCGCAGAGGTCCAGGGCCTGGCGGTGCTTCGGGCCGAAAAAGGCCAGGGTGAAGTATTCGCCCTTCTCCACGAACTCCCGGGTGTACCGCTGGGGGCGGATATAGGCGGTGGCCACCGGCTTACCCCACAGCACCCCCAGGCCGCCCCAGCTGGCGGTCATGGTGTTGCAGTGCTCCTTGGTGCCGGCGGTAATGAGCATCCACTGGTCGCCGATCATGGAAAACACGTTCTCCTGAATTTCCTTTGGGTCAATTTTGGTAAACATCATCCTTACCTCCAGCCATTGATCACAGTGTTCGGGTCGTCCACGTAGACGGAAACCTCTCCGCATTGGGGACAGACGGCGGCTCTCAGCTGCCCCAGCCTCTCCTCACCGTGCAGGAAGCCGTCATTTCCATCGCTGACATAGCAGGCATCTCCACGCTCTGGACGAATCTTCCAGTCCTCCACCATTTCAGCGCCGCAGCGCAGGCATTTGCGCATATTGCTCCCCCCTGTTATTTGTATGCCGCTCCCACGGCGGGTATCCGCTCATGCCCCGCCTGATGAAAAAGAGCCCGTACCGAAACGGTACAGGCTCTCAAATGACCCAATTACTTCTTGTCCAGGCCGAACTTCTTGTTGAAGCGGCTGACACGTCCGCCAGTATCCACCATCTTCTGCTTGCCGGTAAAGAAGGGGTGACACTTGGAGCAGACTTCCACGCGGATGTCCTGCTTGGTGGAGCCGGTCTCGATCACATTACCGCAGGCGCACTTGATCGTGGTCTGTTCGTACTTGGGATGGATGCCTTCCTTCATCTGTGTTCACCTCTTTCTCGTTCCGGGTGTGACGGCGCAGCAAACCTCCACGCCTTATAAACGCTCAGATATCATAGCACAGCCCGGGGAGAATTGCAACTGTTTTTTTCGGAAATTTTCACCTTTCCGCGCGGCGTGCATGGATCTGCCTTTTCAGGCAGAAAAACCGGCCGTTACACCTCCGCCGCCCGGTCCAGGGCGAAGAACCACAGCGCGCGGCGGGTCACCGGCCGGCCCAGGATGGCCTCCAGGGCCCGGCTGTACGCCTCCAGCTGGGGGCGGTAGTACGCCGCCCGGGCGGCCAGGCCGGCCTCGGTCACCCGATCGGTCTTGAAGTCCACCACCGTGACCCCTTCGCCGGTCTCGAAAAAGCAGTCCACCACGCCCTGGAGGAGCACCTGCTCCCCCGCTCCGGCCTGGGGGTAGTAGTCCGCCGCCGGCACCAGCAGGGAGAACTTGAATTCCCGCCGGAGCTTTGGGGCGGCCAGCAGCGCCCGGCCCAGCTCCGACTGGAAGAAGGCGGCCACCCGGGCCGGGTCCACCACCTCCCCCTGCTGAGGGGTGATGAACTGCGCCTCCACCAGGCGGCGGATCTCCGACAGCACCCCCTCCTCGGTCCCCGCCCGGGCAAAGTCGATGAACTGCATCACCAGGTGCAGGGCGGTGCCCCTCTGGGCGGGGGTGAGGCCCATATCCGCCGCGGCGAACCGGGGCCGGCCGAAGGTCATGGGCCGGGGGGGCCGGGGGGCCTCCGCCGCCGCCTCCTCGTCCAGGGGGCGGCCCTTCAGCTGGGTGGCGGTGAGCTTGGAGGGGAGGGACACGTCGGCCCCGTGGGGATACTCCCAGGCCAGCATTTCCGCCAGGGCGGCGGCCTGTTCCCGCTCGTCGGCCCCCTCCGGCCCCTTCTCCGGGGCGGCCCGCCCCCGGGGGGGCGCGGCCCGGAGGGGGGCGCCGTCCACAAAGCGCACGTCCCAGGCCGGGCCAAAATCCGCCGCCGGGGCTGCGGTCCAGGCCCCGGCAGCCTGTCTGAGGGCCTCCCCGTCGGGCCGGCACAGGGCGGCCAGCAGCACCCACTGGCCCACGCTCTGGCAGCCCAGCAGCACCTGGGGGTCCACCGGGCTGTCCGCCTCCCCCGCCAGCTTTTCCAAATCCTTCCCGCCGCCGGTGAGGGCCACGGAGAGGATGAGCTTCTCCTTCGCCCGGGTCATGGCCACGTACAGCAGCCGCAGCTCCTCGGCCATCATCTCCTTCTCCAGCTGCCGGGCCACGGCGGCCCGGGCCAGGGTGGGGTACTCCACCCCCAGGTCCCGGTCCAGGGCCTTGGGGCCCATGCCCAGCTTGGGGTGGAAGAGGATGGGGCGGTTCAGGTCCTCCCGGTTGAGCCGCCTGGCCAGGCCGCACAGGAGCACCACCGGGAACTCCAGGCCCTTGGAGCGGTGGATGCTCAGGATGCGCACCCCGCCGCCCCCCCGGCCGGGGGCGGGCACGGCCAGGCGCTCCCCGTTCTCCCGCAGGCGGGAGAGGTAGGTGAGGAAGCGGAACAGGCCTCTGTGGCCCGCCCCCTCGAACTGGCGGGCCAGTTCCGCCAGGGCCAGCAGGTTGCCCTGCCGGGTCTCCCCCTCCCCCATGGCGCCGAATATGCCCAGCAGATCGGTGCGGTCGTAGATATGCCAGAGCAGCTCGTGGCTGTTCCCCTCCCCCGCCCGGGCCCGCAGCTCCTCCAGCTCGGCGAGAAAGGCCCGGCAGTCCTCCCCGCCGTCGGCCTCCAGGGCGGCGTACAGGTCTGTGTCGGGGGAGTTGGCCCGCAGCCGGGCCAGCCGGTCGGCGGAGAAGCCGTACACCGAGGAGCGGAGCACCGACACCAGGGGCACGTCCTGCCGGGGGTTGTCCACGATCTGGAGCAGGGAGAGGGCCACGTTCACCTCGGTGGCGGAAAAGAAGTCCCCGCCCCCCTCCGCTTCCCAGGGTACGTCCCGCTCCCCCAGGGCCCGGGCATAGTGGTGGAGCACCGTATTGGGGGAGCGGAGCAGGATCACAATGTCGGCGGGGCGGACGGGCCGCGCTCCCCCCTCCCCGTCGGACACGGGAAAACCCTCGTCCAGCAGCTGCCGGATGCGCCGGGCGGCAAAGCGGGCCTCCAGCAGGTCCCGGGGGACCTCCTCTTCCCCGTCCTCCGGCCCGGCGGAGGCGTCCAGCACGTCCAGCTCCAGGGCATACCGGCTGTCGGGGGCGAAGGGCGCGCCGGGGCGGAGGGCCTGGTCGTCGGTGTAGTCCAGCTCCCCGAACTCCTGGGACATGAGGCTGCGGAACAGGTAGTTGCACCCCTCCAGCACCTCGGGCCGGGAGCGGAAGTTCCGGGACAGGTCCACCCGGCGGCTCTCCCCCTCCGCCGCATGGCCGTAGGGTTTGAAGGCTTTGTACTTCTCCAGGAAGATGGTGGGGTCGGCCAGGCGGAAGCGGTAGATGGACTGCTTCACGTCCCCCACCAGGAAGAGGTTGCGCCCCGCACGGGACAGGGCGGTGACGATGGCGTCCTGCACCTGGTTGACGTCCTGGTACTCGTCCACCATGATCTCGTCAAAGCGTTCGCTCCACGTCCGGGCCAGCTCGGTGGGCCCGCCGTCCGGGCCGGTAAGCAGCCGCAGGGCCAGGTGCTCCAGATCGGAGAAGTCCAGCAGGCTCCGCCGGCGCTTCTCCTTGGTATAGGCCGCCTCGAAGTCCGCTACCAGGGCGGCCAGGGCCCGCACCGCCGGATACACCGCCCGCAGGCCGGCCAGCTGGTCCGCCCCGCTGTCGTCAAACCAGCCGGAGAGCTTCTCCAGCCGCTTTTTGCATGACAGGCGGATGGCCTTTACCCGCTCTGCCGCGGCGGGGTCGTCGGTCATCTTCTTCCGTCCCGCCGCCGGGAAGGGGATGGGCAGGGCGGCCCGTGCTGCGTCCCAGCCGATTTCGGTCCCCGCCACGAAGCGCTCCAGAGCGGCGGCGGTCTCCCGGAGAGTGGGGGCGTAGTTGGCCTCCAGATTGGCGTCCCGGGCACACAGCTCCAGGGCCTCGTCCAGCCGGCGGAGCCAGTAGGCCCCCTGCCGCCCGGCGTCGGCCAGCAGCAGGGCCCCCCAGGGGGTGTCCGCCGGGTCGCCCACCCCCTCCAGGGCGAAGGCCGCCGCCTGCCCCTCCAGCCAGGCCGCAGGGTCCGGGTGGGCCTGGGTCCGGCCCCGGATGTCCAGGGCGATCTGCACCAGGCGGCTGTCGTCCCGGCCGGCGGACATGGTGTCCACCAGGCGGGCAAAGTCGCTGCCCTCCTCCAGGCCCTCATAGCGCGCCTCCAGCACGTCGTTGAGGGCGCGGAGCATGAGGATACCCGCCTCCCCCTCGTCGCACAGGCGGAAATCGGCCTCCAGATCCAGCAGGTGGCCGCACTCCCGCAGCAGCTGGGCGCAAAAGGCGTGGATGGTGGAGATCTGGGCCTTGTAGACCAAAGTCGCCTGCCGGCGCAGGCGCCGGTCGCCGGGGCGGCCGGCCAGCCGGGCGGAGAGCTCCTCCACGATGCGGCCCCGCAGCTCGGCGGCGGCGGCCTTGGTGTAGGTGAT
>DHCMC07803__coassemble_1568_pt1 | contig 11401 bp, 9 predicted proteins | sample DHCMC07803__metabat2_high_PE_053 | metagenome-assembled genome bin DHCMC07803 | reverse complement strand
TTCCTACATCAGGGGGCCTTTTGTCACTGTCCGTTTTTACTGGATCGGTGCAGCCACCGGGGCGCCCGGTGCTCCTCTTAGTCTTTCACGATCCGCCGCTGCACATAGGCCGACGTGGTGGCGTCCAGCACGGCCATGTAACCGCAGCGGAAGGTGAGGTAGTCCCCCACCTTGACCTGCCCGGCGCAGTCCTCCACGTCCACGATCAGGTGGTCGGAGCTGGCCCCCAGCAGGAAAGCCCCGGGCAGCAGGGGCGTGAGCGCGGCCCAGGCCACATCCTGCTTACCGGCGGCGCAGATGGCCCGCAGGCGCACCCCCCGGTCCGGGTATTCCGGGGTGTTCCCCAGGCAGTCCCGCCCCCGCTCCCCGATGGGCACCGAGGGCTTGCGCTTGAGCTCCACCACCTGGGCCTTGAAGAGGAATGCGTCGGTGTGGTATCCCTCCAGAAAGCGGTTGCCGTCGGTGTCCTCCCCATAGAGGATGGCCTCCCCCACCCGCAGGTGGTTGATGGCCGGATGGAGCTTTCCCTCCTCCAGCAGCCGGATGACGCAGGTGGCCCCGCCGGAGAGGGTGGTGATGCGCAAACCGTACTTGGCGTTGAGATGGTCCCGCAGCTTTACCAGGATCTCCGTATTGGCCACCGAGGGCAGAATACTGCCGTAGCAGCCTACGTTGGTGCCCAGGCCCACCAGCTCCACGCCCCGGCACGCCTTGATCTGGGGGACGATCTCCTCCAGCTGATCCATGCCGAACACCCCTTCCCGCAGATCGCCCACGTCGATCATCAGCACGATAGGGTGGACCTTGCCCTGGCGCAGGGCAGCGTCCGAGATCGCCCGGATGGTCTCGATCTGGCTCTGGAGGCTCCAGTCCGCCCAGCGGACCACCTCCTCCACCTCGTCCAGGGCGGGGATGCGGATGAGCAGATAGCGCAGGTCGGGCATGGCGGTCTTGGCGGCGATGATGTTCTTCATCCGGCTGTCGGCAAAAGAGGTGATCCCGCCCGCCCGGACGGCCCGGATGACCTCCGGCAGGCCGGAGACCCCCTTGGTCACGAAGGACAGCTCCACCCCCCGCTCCCTGCAGAAATCACAGAGGCGGCGGGCGTTCTCGGTCACCTTGTCCAGGTGCATCTCCAGAATGGGCGCGTACATGGCGGCCCCTCCCTTTCTGTTTTTTCGGGTATATCCAGTTTACCCCCAAATTTTCCTCTTGACAAGAGGGACTCGTTGTGTTATTACTGTATATGTCCAATATATACAATATGACGTCAAGAAGGTGCACCATGGACATTGTCATCCACAACTCCGGCGGCGTACCCATCTACGACCAGATCACCCGGCAGATGAAGGGCCTCATCCTCCGGGGAGAGCTGAAGGAGGGGGAGGCCCTCCCCTCCATGCGGCTGCTGGCCAGGGAGCTGCGCATTTCGGTCATCACCACCAAGCGGGCATACGAGGAGCTGGAGCGGGAGGGGTTCATCACCACCGTGCCGGGCAAGGGGTGCTTTGTGGCGCCCCAGGACCCGGAGCTGGCCCGGGAGGACGCCCTGCGCCGGGCGGAGGAGCATCTCTCCCAGGCGGTGGACGTGGCCAAGACCGCCGGCCTCACCCTCGCCGAGCTCACCGAGACCCTCAACCTTTTATATGGAGACGAAACGTTATGAGCAACCTGTTGGAAGTTTCCCATCTCACCAAGGATTACGGCTCCTTCAAGCTGGACGACGTGTCCTTCGCCCTCCCCGGCGGCACCATCCTGGGGCTGATCGGGGAGAACGGCGCGGGCAAGTCCACCACCATCAAGTGCATCCTGAACCTGATCCGCCGGGACGGCGGTGACATCACCGTATTCGGCCTGGACAACCTGGAGCAGGAGCGGGCGGTGAAGGCCCGCATCGGGGTGGTGCTGGATGAGAGCACCTTCCACGACAGCCTTACCGCCCACCAGGTGGGCAAGATCCTCTCCAGGCTCTACCCCAACTGGGACGGGGCGCTCTACCAGAGCTATCTGGAGAAGTTCGGCCTCACCGGGAAAAAGCAGGTGAAGGCCTTCTCCAAGGGCATGAAGATGAAGCTGTCCATCGCCGCGGCCTTTTCCACCCGCCCCCAGCTGCTGATCCTGGACGAGGCCACCTCCGGCCTGGACCCGGTGGTGCGGGACGAGATCCTGGACGAGCTGCTCTCCTTCATCTCCGATGAGGAGCACGCCGTCCTCATGTCCAGCCACATCACCAGCGACCTGGAGAAGGCCGCGGACTACATCGTCTACCTCCACAAGGGAAAGACGGCGGTGTCAGGGGCCAAGGACGAGCTGCTGGATTCCTACGGAAAGCTGGTCTGCTCCCGCTCGGAGCTGGCGGAGGTGGACCCCGCCCTGCTGGTGGGGACGCGGGTGGGGCAGTTCGGCTGCGAGGCCCTGGTGCGGGACAGGCACGTCTTTGCCCGTCGCTGCCCCGGACTCACCGTGGACCCGGTGACTCTGGAGGATATCATGGTCTTTACCGTAAAGGGGGATGCCAAATGACCGGCCTCATCTACAAGGATTTTCTGGCCCTGAAGGGCCATCTGACCACCTATCTGGTGTTTTTCGTCGTCTACGGCGGCCTGTGCGTGGCGGGGGTGTTCACCCCCTCGGTGCTGTGCGGCATGGTGGTGCTGGTCTCCCTCATCACCCCCATGAGCACCGTCACCGCCGACGATATCAGCCGCTGGAACCGCTTTGCCATCGCCACCCCCGTCTGCCGCCGGGGTGTGGTGGCGGGCAAGTACCTGTTCACCCTGCTGATGGTGCTGCTGAGCACCGTGGTGGTGGCCGTGCTGCTGGGGCTGCTGTCCCTGTCGGGCGAGTCGGGAGAGGAGCCCCTGCCGGAGATGCTGCTGGCCACCCTGGCCTGCGGCGGCATCGCCCTGCTGATGAACGGGGTGACCCTCCCCCTGCTGCTGAAGTTCGGGGCGGAAAAGGCCCGGCTGGTATCCATGGCCCTGTTCCTGCTGGTGTTCGGCAGCGTCGCCCTGCTGGGCCTGGCCATGGACAACGGCTTTGTCCCCCCCGCGCTCCCGGCCTGGCTGGCCGCCGCCCTGCCCGGCCTGCTGGCCATCGTCTCCGTGGGCGGCTTCGCCCTGTCCTACTGCATCTCCCAGGCGGTGTACGCCAAAAAGGAGTTCTGACATGGCGGGGCTGGTGTACAAGGACCTGCTGCTCCTGCGGCGCTGGCTGTGGTACTACGGGCTGATGCTGGGGCTGTTTGCCCTGTTCGTGGCGCTGGGCGTCCTGGGGCCCTCCGTCCTCCCGGGCCTGGCCATGCTCTTCTCCTACATGCTGCCCCTGAACACCTTCAGTTGGGACGAAGCCGCCCGCTGGGGGGCGTTCGCCGCCGCCTCCCCCGCCTGTTTCCGGGGGATCGTGGACAGCAAGTACGCCCTGTGCCTGCTGTGCGCCGGGGCGGGCGGGCTGGCCGCCGCCCTGCTGTGCGCCCTGTGCCGGGTCCTGGGCGCAGAGGCGAACGCCGCCCTGTCCGCCTGCCTGCTGTGCGCTGCCCTTGCCCTGCTGATGGACGCCGTCCTCCTGCCGGTGGCCCTCCGCTTTGGGGCCCGCGCGGCCAGCTGGGCCCTGCTGGCCGTCACCCTGCCGCTGTTCGGCGGCGGACTGGCGCTGTGGGCCATGTCGGAGTACGGCTCCCTGGCCCTTCCCGCCCTCTCCCCCGTCCTGCCCTGGCTGGCGGCCGCGGCCTGCGCCCTGGTCTTCGCCCTCTCCTGGCTGGCCGCCCGCCGCCGCGGCGCATGACCAAAGGCTCCCCCCGCCGGGGGAGCCTTTTCTCGCTCTCCCGGCCCATCTTGCTCTTTTGGCGCCGCCGTGCTAAACTAGAAAAAAATCCCGGCGGCAGCCGGGGGGAGGAGGGCGCGCCATGCCGGACGAGTATCTGGCCCAGGTGCAGGCCATCATCCGGGCCTGTGAGGACACCGATGGGGTGCTGGTGGTGGACCGAAACGGCATCATCCGGGACCACCGCATCGCCATGGACTACTACTGGCAGGACAAGGAGACCGTGGGCCGCCACATTCTGGAGCTCTACCCCGACCTGGACGAGGAGAGCAGCACCATCCTCCGGGTCCTGCGCACCGGCCAGGCCATCTACGACCAGCGGCAAGAGATCACCAACAGCCGCGGGGAGCGGGTGGTGGTGGACGCCACCACCATCCCCCTGATGGTGGGCGGCCGGGTGGAGGGAGCGGTAGACTTCGCCCGCTTCTATGTGGTAGGCCAGCGTATCGTGCGGGGCGGCCGGAAGGGCGGCCTGTCCACCCTGGACCGCATCATCACCCGCTCGCCGAAAATGGAGGAGCTCAAGCGCCGGGTGCGCTCGGTGGCCCTGCTGGACTCGCCGGTGCTCATCTTTGGGGAGACCGGCACGGGCAAAGAGCTGGTGGCCGAGTCCCTCCACAGCGAGGGGAAGCGGGCCTCCGGCCCCTTCGTGGCCCAGAACTGCGCCGCCATCCCCACCAACCTGCTGGAGAGCATCTTCTTCGGCACGGAAAAGGGCAGCTATACCGGGGCGGTCACCCGGATGGGCCTGTTCGAGGCCGCCGACGGAGGCACCCTTTTCCTGGATGAGATCAACTCCATGGACGTCTCCCTTCAGGCCAAGCTGCTCAAGGCGCTGGAGGAGAAAAAGGTCCGCCGCCTGGGGGGCAGCCAGGCCATCCCCTTCGACGTGCGTATCGTGGCCGCGGTGAACGAGCCGCCCCAGGACCTGCTCCGCGCCGGCCGCCTGCGGGAGGACCTGTACTACCGGCTGGGGGTGGTGCGGCTCAACCTGCCCCCTCTGCGGGAGCGGCGGGAGGACATCCCCCTGCTCACCATGTATTTCATCGAGCAGTACAACCGCTCCATGAAGCGGCATGTCCGGGGCCTTACAGAAGCCGTAGAGGCGCGGTTCCTCCAGTATCCCTGGCCCGGCAACGTGCGGCAGCTGCGCAACGTGGTGGAGGGCGCCTTTGCCGTGGCCCGGGGGGAGCTGCTGGGGGAAGACGAGGTGGCCGACAGCCTGGGCCTGTGGATGGAGTCGGACGCCCCCGCCCCCACCGCGGCCACCCCGCCCACGCTCCCGGAGGGGAGCCTCTCCCTCACCCACGCGGTGGAGGAGTATGAGAAGGCCCTGATCCGCCAGGCCATGGCCCGGTGGGGCTCCATCTCCGCCGCCGCCCGGAACCTGGGGCTGTCCCGGCAGAATCTGAAGTACAAGCTGCAAAAATTTGACCTGTAAAATTTTTTGCGGGCGCAAGAAATTTTTACAACCATTTTGTCCCACCCGCTGCCTGCACGGCCGCCGGGATCGGGCCGCACAGGCGCGGGAAAATCCCGCATCCCCTGGGCGGCAGCCGGTCCCGGCGGCCGTTCTTTTTTTCATGTCTGATTTGGCACAGCGCTTGCTTTTTCAGCGGGCAAGATCCGCCGCTGGCGGAAGGAAAGGAAGGGATCCTATGAAGAGGCTTTGGTACAACGGCAAGGTGGTCTCCATGGATGCCGCCATGACCCGCTATGAGGCCATCGGCACGGAGGACGGGCGCATCGTCTACCTGGGCACCGACGCCGGGGCCCAGGACCAGGCCTGGGATGAACAGCGGGACCTGGCGGGGGCCATGGTGCTCCCCGGCTTCACGGACAGCCACATGCACATGCTTCACTACGCCCTGTTCCAGAAGAACGTGGCCCTGTTCGGGGTCGAATCCATTGACAAGCTGATCCAACTGTGCCGGGCGCGCATCGACCGGGACAAGCCGGGCTACCTGATCGGCATGGGCTGGAACCAGGAGACCATGGCCGAGGGCCGTCTGGTGACCCGTGACGACCTGGACAAGGTATCCACCGAGATCCCCGTGTGCGCGCTGCGCACCTGCCTGCACATCGGCGCCTGCAACTCCGTGATGCTGGAGCGCATCCGCCAGCTGAAGGACGTGGACCCGGAAGTCATGGCCCTGGTGGACTTTGACAACGGCATCCTCCGGGAGGACGCCGCCCGGCTGTACATGGATGTGCTTCCCCAGGCGGACGACGACTATGTCAAGGAACTGATCGCCATCGGCCAGCGGGATCTGAACGCCGCCGGCATCACCTGCGTCAACTCCGACGACTTCCGGGCCATTGCCGGCGTGGACCCCCTCCACCTGGTGGAGCTCTTCCGGGAGGCCGAGGCCGAGGGAAAGCTCACTGTGCGGGTGTACGAGCAGTGCCTCACCTACGCCGACGAGTTTGAGAAGCTGCTGGCGGCGCGGGGGGATCCCAACGACCGGGAGAGCTTCTTCCGCATCGGGCCGCGCAAGCTGCTCCAGGACGGCTCTCTGGGGGCCAAATCCGCCGAGATGCTCGACGGCTACGTGGATGACCGGGACAACCACGGCATCCCCATCTATACCGAAGACGAGCTCCACGACTATATCAAGGCCGCCCACGCCGCCCGCATGGATGTGGCGGTCCACGCCATTGGCGACCTGGCCCTCCAGAAGGTGTGCGACGCCATCGAGAAGGTGGAGCGGGAGGATCCCTGGAGCGGCCACCGCCACGGCATCGTCCACGCGCAGGTCACCACTCCCGCCCTGCTGGAGCGGATGAAGGCCCTGGGCCTGCAGGCGTACATTCAGCCCATTTTCATTGACGCTGACATGAACATCATCGAAGAGCGGGTGGGGGCCGAGCACGCCCGGGACTGCTACAACTGGAAGAGCATGGAGGACCTGGGCATCCGGGTCAGCGGCGGCTCCGACTGCCCGGTGGAGCCCTTTAACGTGCTGGACAACATGCGCGCGGCCATCACCCGGAAGAACCGGGCGGGCACCAAGACCTACCTGCCGGAGCAGGCCCTGAGCGTGGAGCAGGCGGTGCGCCTGTTCACCTCCGACGCCGCCTGGGCCAGCCGGGACGAGGACGTCCGGGGCACTCTGGAACTGGGCAGGCAGGCCGACCTGGTGGTGCTGGACCAGGACCTGTTCGCCATCGACCCGGACACCTTCCCCCATGTGAAGATACTGGAGACCGTACTGGATGGCAAGACCGTCTATCGGAAACAGGCATGAGCGGGCCCTTCCTGGACTGCTTCGATGAGGTGAAGGCCATCACCGAAGCCCTGGTGGCGGTGCCCAGCATCGTGCGGGAGCCCGGCGGCGAGAGCGCCTGCGCCCGCCGCATCCACCAGTACTACATGGACCTGGAGTACTTCCAGCGCCACCCGGAGCGCACCGGCGTGCTCCAGACGGAGGACGACTTCGTGGAGCGCTACAGCGCCTACGCCTATGTGAAGGGGACCAAGGGGCGCTCCAACCGCACCGTGATCCTCATCGGCCACATCGACACCGTGGGGGTGGACGACTTCGGACCCCTGAAGCAGTTCGCCTTCGACCCGGCCCGGCTGCCGGAAAAGCTGCTGGAGGCCGGGGTGGAGGAGGAGGTCCGCGCCGACATCCTGTCCGAGGAGTACCTCTTCGGCCGGGGGGCGCTGGACATGAAGTCCGGCGTGGCGGGGCACATGTACCTCATCCGCTACTTCTCCCAGCACCCGGAGGAGCTGGAGGGCAACCTGCTGGCCTACGCCGAGTGCGACGAGGAGGACAACTCCCACGGCATCCTCACCGGCCTGAAGCTCTTCCGCCGGCTCAAGGAGGAGGAGGGCTTCCAATATGTGGCCTGCATCAACGCCGACTACTCCACCGGCTACTCCCCCACGGACCCCAACCGCTACATCTACTACGGCAGCATCGGCAAGCTGCTGCCCTCCTTCTACATCGTGGGCCGGGAGACCCACGTGGGCCAGGCCTTCGGCGGGCTGGACCCCAACCTGATCGCGGCGGAGCTCACCCGGCGCATGGAGCTCAACCCCGACCTGTGCGACGAGGCCCAGGGCGAGGTGACGGTGCCCCCCATCTCCCTGAAGCAGGCTGACTTCAAGGAGGGCTACACCGTCCAGACCGCGCTGGACGCCTGCTGCTACTACAATTTCTTCACCCACAGCATGTCCCCGCCCCAGGTCATGGCGCTCTGCCGGGCCAAGGCGGCGGAGGCCTTCGACGAGGCACTGGAGCACATGGACCGCGCCTACCGCGGCTACTGCCGGAAGAGCGGCACACCCTACTCCCCCCTGCCCTGGCGGTCCAGGGTGTATACCTGGGAGGAGTACCTGGCCTACCTGGAGGAGACCAGGGGCCCGGAGGTCAGGCCCCGCCTGGAGGCCTTTGCGGAGGCCCTCAACCAGTCCGAGCCCGCCCTGGACCTGCGGCTGTTCAGCGTCCGGGTCATCCGGGAGGCCTGCCGCCTGGACCCGGACCAGAGCCCCCGTGTGGTGGCCTTCTTCGGCTCCATCTTCTCCGCCCGCATCGAGATGACCGGCAAAACGGAGGGGGAGCGGCGGCTGCTGGAGGCGGTGGAGCGGGCGGTTGCGGAGGTGCAGCCCGCCTGTCCCGACCCCATCCGTACCCGGATGTTCTACCCCTACATCTCCGACTCCAGCTTCATGGCCCTCAGCGACGACGTGGCCGACATCCAGGCCCTGGGCCGCAACATGCCGGCCTGGGGGAGCAAGTACTTCTACGACGTGGACCTGGTGCTGGACGTGAACGTGCCGGTGGTCAACATCGGCAGCTTCGGCAAGGACGGGCACAAGCGCACCGAGCGGGTCCACATGGGCTACACCTTCGGGACCGTGCCCAACCTGACTTACCGCACCATTCTGGGCTGCCTGGCGGCAGACCCGGTGGGAACAGACACAGCGAAGTGAAAGGAGAGAAACACATGAAAGAGATGCTGGAAAAGGCCAAAGCGATCCAGGACCAGATCGTGGCCGACCGCCGCTGCCTCCACCAGATCCCGGAGGTAGGGGTGTACACCCCCCAGACGGCGGAGTACGTCAAGCAGCGCCTGACCGAGATGGGCATCGAGCACCGGGACTGCGGCGTCCATTCCGCCGAGGACCGGGAAAAAATGGTGTTTGCCGGCTACCCTGACGCCCCCACCTCCACCGGCGTGGTGGGCCTTATCGGCAAGAAGGCCGGCCCCTGCATCCTTCTGCGGGCGGACATGGACGGCCTGCCCATGGAGGAGACCACCGGCCTGGACTTTGCCGCCAAAGGGAATACCGCCCACATGTGCGGCCACGACGCCCACGCCGCCATGCTGCTGGGCGCGGCCCGCATCCTCAAGGACATGGAGGATCAGCTCCCCGGCACGGTAAAGCTCATGTTCCAGCCCGGCGAGGAGATGGGCTACGGCTCCCGCACCATGGTGGAGGACGGCCTGCTGGAGAATCCGAAGGTGGACGCCGCCATGGCCCTGCACGTGGGGCCCCAGGTGGAAGTGGGCAAGCTGGACTATTCTCCCGGCGTGGCCTCCGGCGCCATGGCCACCTTTATCGTCAGCATCCAGGGCCGGGGCGGCCACTCCTCCGAGCCGCAGAAGACGGTGGACCCGGTGAACATTGCCACCCAGGTGTGCTCCGCCCTGAACATGCTCATCCCCCGGGAGGTGGATCCCGAGGCCTTCGCCACCCTGACGGTGGGCGCGCTCAACGGCGGCCGGGCCTCCAACATCATTCCCGATACCTCTGAGATCATGGTGTCCTTCCGCACCCTGAGTCCCGAGGCCTACGACCACCTGATCGAGCGCATCCCCGAAATCCTGGAGCACTACATCAAGGCCTGGCGCGGCACTTACACCGTGCGGGTGCTCAAGACCCCCAGCACGGTCTGCGACCCGGCCTTTTCCTCCGAGCTGGTGCCCTTTGTGGAGGAGATCCTGGGCCAGGGCAACGTCAAGCCCGTGCCTCCCATGAAGGGGGCCGAGGACTTCGGCCACGTGACCCGGCTGGTGCCCGGCTTCTACGCCTTCATGGGCGCCGGCGCCCCCGACCACTACCCCCTGCACAACCCCAACATGGTGCTGGACGAGAGCGCCTTCCCCCTGGGCTCCGCTATCCTGGCCAACTGTGCCGTGGAGTGGCTGAAGAAACACGCCGGTAAGTAACCACCCCTCCGGCTCCGCCGGAAACACGCAAGAGGAGGTTTTTGAGAATGGGAAGCACACTGGAAAAGAAGAAAAAAGGCTTTAGTCTGCCCCACGTGTACATCGTCATCCTGATTCTGATGCTCATCATCACCGCGATGACCTACATCATCCCCGCCGGCACCTACGCCCGGGACGCCGTCACCGGCGCCGTGGACCCCGACAACTTCACCTATATCGACCAGACCCCTGTGGGCTTTCTGCAGTTCTTCACTTCGCTGCACCAGGGCATCGTGGAGAGCTCCAACATCATCGGCTCCGTGCTGCTGATCAGCGGCTGCATCCAGATCATCAACATGACCGGCGCCTTCTCCGCCGGCATCCAGGCCCTGATCCAGAAGACCAACGGCAAGGGCATCATCATGGTGGTGCTGTTCTTCACCCTGTTCGTTGGCCTGGGCGTCATCGGCTACCTGGACGCGCTGTATCCCTTCTACCCCATTATCATCTCCCTGTTCATCACCCTGGGCTACGATAAGATGGTGGGCACCGCGGTCATCCTGCTGTCCACCGCCGTGGGCTTCACCTGCGGCATGGTCAACCCCTACACCACCGGCGTGGCCCAGACCCTGGTGGGCCTGCCCATGTACTCCGGCATCGCCTTCCGCGCCGTGGGCCTGGTGGTGTTCTATGTCATCGCCCTGTTCTTCCTGCTGCGCTACTGCATCCAGATCAAAAAGGACCCCAAGAACAGCATCATGGGCGAGAACTATCTGGAGGAGCAGACCGCTCCCATGGAGTTTGAGAAGGGCCTGGTCTTTGACGGCAAGCGGGTGGTCCTCATCGTCCTCTTCCTGGCCACCGTGCTGCTCACCGTGGTGGGCTCCCTCCAGTGGAAGTGGGGCCTGCCGGAGATCGCCGCCATCTACTTCCCCGTGACCATCATCGGCGTCATCCTCTTCAGGATCAACCCCTCCCAGGCCTGCGTGGAGTTCGGCAAGGGCATGGCGGGCACCATCGCCCCCACCATGGTCATCGGCTTCAGCCGGGCGGTGTCCGTGCTCCTCACCGAGGGCAACATCACCGACACCATCATCCACGCCGTCTCCGGCGTGCTGGAGGGCAAGAGCCCCGTTATCACCCTGCTCATCATCTTCCTGTTCGTCACCGGCTTCAACTTCTTCGTGGCCTCCGGCAGCGGCAAGGCCGTGGTCATGATGCCCATCCTCCAGCCCCTGGGCCAGGTGCTGGGCATCAACCAGCAGGTGCTGGTGCTGGCCTACCAGTACGGCGACGGCTTCACCAACACCTTCTGGCCCACCGCCGCTCTGCTGCAGCTCTCCCTGTGCGGCATGGACTACGGCCGCTGGTTCAAGTTCGCCTGGAAGGTCTACGCCTGCCTGATCGCCTCCGGCTT
>DHCMC07803__coassemble_1514_pt1 | contig 11831 bp, 11 predicted proteins | sample DHCMC07803__metabat2_high_PE_053 | metagenome-assembled genome bin DHCMC07803 | reverse complement strand
ACCTCGGTGCCGGAGTACTTGCTGGTAATGACCTTGTCGCCCTTCTTCACGGTCATGGTGACCTCCTTGCCGTCCACCATGCCGCCGGGGCCCACCTCGATGACTTCGGCCACTTCGGGCTTCTCCTTGGCAGAGCCGGTGAGGATGATGCCGCTCTTGGTCTTCTCCTCGGCCTCCACCAGCTTGATGACCACACGGTCAGCCAGGGGTTTGAGTTTCATAGTTGGTTCCTCCTTGTATCATGAAATGGTTTAAACTGTTTCGGTGCGGTTAGCACTTATTTGATAGGAGTGCTAACCACGTGATAAATAATACCGCTGCTTGCTCAAAAAATCAACCCCCTTTTTTGAAAAAAGGAGGTTGATTTTTCAAAAATTCAAGTTTTGTTCACAAACTCAACGCCTGAGTGCTAAACCTTCCCCGCCGTTCCGGCCTCAGCGCCCCGGGGCGGGACGGCCTCTCCCTGCCGCCAGGAGGCCCCGGCGGGATAGAAGAAGTTCACCTTCTTTTCCGACAGGCGCACCGTGAAGGACCGGGCGCGCATCACCTCGCCGTCCACCACGGCCACCAGCTCCTCCGGGGATGAGAAATCCACCCGGTCCCCGTGCCAGTCCCGGATGTACCTGGGGTGCTCCCGATACCGGCCGGAGGCGTAGGCCCCCACCAGGCGGACGAAGGTGAACCGGCTGACCTTGGGCACCACCAGCATGTCCAGCACCCCGTCGTCAGGCTGCGCGTCCCCCACCGGCATGAAGCCGCCGCCGTAGTAGCGGCCGTTGCAGATGCAGATGATGGTGGTCTCCTCCTCCAGGTGATAGGGCCCCATATGCAGGACGGTGGGGCGGGTCAGCTTTCGGAAGAGCACGTTCACCAGCAGGGAGAGCACGTAGGCTCCCGTGCCGCTGACCAGGGGCAGGGCCTTGTACCGATGGACGCCGGCAGCCACCCGGGCGTCCACCCCGGCGCACACCACGCCGATGCCCAGCCGGCCGTTGCAGTCCATCAGGTCGAACTCCGCCTGGGGCCCGTCGGCCAGAGCGGCCAGGTCGGCAAAGCGGGCCCGGTCCCCGAATATGCGCAGAAAGTCGTTGCCCGTGCCCTTGGGCACATTGGTGACGGCGGCATTGGGAAAGCCCGCCGCGCCGTTCACCGCCTCGTTGAGGGTGCCGTCCCCGCCGCAGGCGTAGATGCGCACCTGCTCCCCGGTCCCGGCGGCCTGGCGGGCCAGCCGCTCCACGTCGCCGGGCCGCTCCGCCACGGATACGGCATAGTCCCGCCCCGCCATAGCCGCCTCGATGCGGGCCCGGAGCTCCTCTGTGCTCCCCGCCCGGCCCGCATGAGGGTTGACGAGGAAGACGTGGCGCATGGGATACCCCCCTTTGGGTGAAAATCATGTAGGGGCGGCCTTTATGGCCGCCCGCGGGCGACCACAAGGGTCGCCCCTACGGTCTCAATTCCAAAACTCCAGCCGCTGCTCCGCCCGGGCGATGCGGGCGGCCAGGGCGGCGGCCTCCGCCCGGGTCATGGTGCCCTGGGGGCGGAAGGTAAAGCTGCCGTTCACCCCGGAGAGCACCCCCCGCTCGTAGAGGGTATAGGCCGCCTCCGCCCCCGTCCCGCCGGGGATCAGGTCGGGCACCGAGGCCCGCACCCGCTCCGGGTCGTTGAGGACCTCCATGTCCTCCACCGGACTAACGGCGGCAAACACCTGGGCCATCTCCAGGCGGGTGATGGGGCGGGTATAGTCCGCCGCGGTGAACTGCCTGCTCTGGATGATGCCGCTGGCCAGGCAGTAGTTCACCGCCCCGGTGTACCAGTTGGGGCCGGTCTGGGCGGTCTTGTGGAAGCTGTCGTCCAGGTAGCGGCTCTCAATGGTGGCCGCCAGCTGGAGGGCCTCCGCCACGGTGATGGTGCCGGAGGGGTTGAACCGTCCGCCCCCCACGCCGGACACCAGGCCCACGTTATAGGCCACGTCCACCCACAGGGCGTACCACTCCCGCTTGGACACGTCGGTGAAGTTGGGCAGCCGCCCCCGGGTCAGGGGGAACTGGGCGGAGGGGGCCCCCCGCTCGGCCAGAATGGCGGGCAGCTCGAACACCGGGACCCGGGTGACGGTGCCGTCCTGCCGGGTGAGGGAGAGCACCTGGGTGCCGCCCCGCTCCTCCAGGGCCACGCCGGCGTACTCCAGAGGATAGAGCACGCGGGTCTCTCCCCCCGCCCCGTCGGGCAGGGGCACGATGCTCACCACGCCCCAGTTCACCCCCTGCTGGGCGATGTACAGCCCGCAGTTGATGGGCAGCAGGGTGTCGTAGGCCGGGGGGATGAGGTAGGCCCCGTCCTGCCGGATGACCCCCAGCTTGCCCCCCAGGTTCACCGCCGCCACCCCCAGCTGGAAGGAGACGATGCTGTCGTACTGCAGGGGGATGACCACCTCCCGCTGCCCGTTCACATAGCCCCACTTGCCGTCCAGCTCGCACTGGGCCAGGCCCTCGCTGTACCCCCACACCGTGGCCCCCTCCGGGGCGGCCAGGGCCGCGCCCGCCAGGGTCAGGCTCAGGGCCAGGGCGGCGGCCAGGGCGCGGATGCAGGTCCTTTTTGTTCTGTCTCTTTTCATTTCTTCACCATTCCATAGGTAAACAGGTCGCATTTCAGCATTCCGTTGTACAGCTTCCGGCGCTTGTCTGCCGGACGGCCAAAGGTGCGCTCGAATTCCGTGTGGGAGGAGAGCACGGACACCTCCCACCCCTCCGGCAGGCCCCGCACCGCCTGGCCGAAGGCCCGGTAGAGGCCCTCGGCCTCTTTTTTCTCCAGGATGCGCTCCCCATAGGGCGGGTTGGTCACGATCCGGCCGTGGGGCTCCCTTCGGTGGAAGGCGGCGGCGTCCGCCACGGCAAAGCGCACCGTGTCCGCCACCCCCGCCTTCTCCGCGTTGGCGCGGGCGATGGCCACCGCTTTGGGGTCCACGTCCCCGCCCCAAATATCGTACGTCCCGCGGTATTCCCTGTCCATGGCCTTCTCCGCAGCCTCCAGCCACAGCCCGCTGTCCAGCCAGCGCCACTTTTGGGCGGAGAAGCTCCGATCCAGCCCGGGGGCGCGGTTCTTGGCGATGAGGGCGGCCTCGATGGGGATGGTGCCCGAGCCGCAGAAGGGGTCGCAGAAGGGGTCCTTCCCCCGGTAGCGGGAGAGGAGCACCATGGCGGCGGCCAGGGTCTCCCGCAGGGGGGCGGCCACCCCCACCGCCCGATAACCCCGCTTGTGCAGGCCCGGCCCGGTGGTGTCCAGCATGAGGGTCACGTGGTCGTGCATGATGGAAAACTGGACCTGATAGAGCGCCCCGGTCTCCGGCAGGGTCTGAAGGCCGTACTTCTCCCCCAGCCGGGCGGCCACGGCCTTTTTCAGAATGGACTGGCAGGCGGGGACGGCGTGGAGCTGGGAATTGAGGCAGTGGCCCTTCACCGGGAAGGCGCCGTCCCTGGGGATAAAGCGCTCCCACGGCAGGGCGCGGCAGCCCTCGAAGAGGGCGTCGAAGTCGGCGGCTTCATACTCCCCCACCGCCAGCAGCACCCGCTCACCGGTGCGCAGGTTCAGGTTGGCCCGGGGGATATCCCCCGGCTCGGCCTTACACCGCACCCGGCCGTTCTCTCCCCGCACCTCTGAAAGGCCCAGCCGCCGCAGCTCGTTGCCGCAGGGGCCCTCCAGGCCGAACAGCGTTGGGACGATCAGCTCCAGCTCTCCCGCCACGGGCGTACCTCCTCGTTCCTGTTCTCCCGGCCGGCCCTTCGGCCGCCGGCTCTTTCGCATTATGTAAAGTTTATAGCACCAGATATTACTTGTCAATAGGAAAGGGGCCGGATGTGCGCGCTCCGCCGCCCTCCGCACCGACCCTTACAGGAATTTTACCTGCTGGACCAGAAACATCCTGTCGGTTCCGCTTTCTTTTTTCCGCGGGATATGGTAGGATGGAATCAGAAAGGAGGAGTGAACATGGCCATTCCCGGTATCGTCTGGCTGATCGCCCTGGCCGCCCTGCTGATACTGGAGGCGGTCACGGTGGGGCTGGTGTGCCTGTGGTTCGCCGCCGGCGCCCTGTGCGCGCTGATCGTGTCCTTTTTTGTGGAGAACGTATGGGTGCAGCTTTCGGTGTTCCTGGCGGTGTCGCTGGCGTGCCTGCTGGCCCTGCGCCCTCTGGCGAAAAAATACGTAGACCCCCGCCGGGTGCCCACCAATGCCGACCGGGTGGTGGGCGCGGAGGGCGTGGTCACCGAGGCCATCGACAACCTGAAGGCCCAGGGCCAGGTGTCGGTGGACGGCGCCCCCTGGACCGCCCGTACCGACCCTGACGCGCCCCCCATCCCCGCCGGCACGGCGGTGCGGGTGCTGCGCATCGAGGGGGTAAAGCTCATCGTCTCCCCCATCCCCGCCGGCGCGGCCCCGGAGGCAGGCCGCTTCTAGGCCCAAGAGAGAAGAAGGAGGAATTGATATGCCGTTTTTCCTGCCCCGCTTTGAGATCGGTCCCATTCTGGTCGTCATCCTGGTGATCCTGGTCATCCTGGTGCTGGCTGCCAACCTGAAGGTGGTGCAGCAGTCCCGGGCCTACGTCATCGAGCGCCTGGGCGCTTTCCACGCCGTATGGGGGGTGGGCATCCACTTCAAGATCCCCTTCATCGAGCGGGTAGCCAAAAACGTCTCCCTGAAGGAGCAGGTGGTGGACTTTGCCCCCCAGCCCGTCATCACCAAGGACAACGTGACCATGCAGATCGACACGGTGCTCTACTTCCAGATCACCGACCCCAAGCTCTACGCCTATGGGGTGGAGAACCCCATGACCGCCATTGAGAACCTCACCGCCACCACCCTGCGCAACATCATCGGCGACCTGGAGCTGGACCAGTCCCTCACCAGCCGGGACCACATCAACACCCAGATGCGGGCCATCCTGGACGAGGCCACCGACCCCTGGGGCATCAAGGTCAACCGGGTGGAGCTGAAGAACATCATGCCGCCCCGGGACATCCAAGACTCCATGGAAAAGCAGATGCGGGCCGAGCGGGAGCGGCGGGAGGCCATCCTCCAGGCCGAGGGCCAGAAGCAGAGCCAGATCCTGGTAGCCGAGGGCGAAAAGCAGTCTCTGATCCTTCGGGCCGACGCCGCCAAGCAGGCCGCCATCATGAAGGCCGAGGGCGAGGCCCAGGCCATCCTGAAGGTGCAGCAGGCCACCGCCGAGGCCCTCAAGCTCCTTAACGAGGCCGATCCCAGCGACGCTGTGCTGAAGATCAAGGCCCTGGAGGCCTTCCAGGCCGCCGCCAACGGCCAGGCCACCAAGCTCATCATCCCCAGCGAGATCCAGGCCCTGGCCGGCCTGTGCGCCTCCGCCAACGCCGCCTTCCAGACCGGCGGCGAGAAGCCGAAGGCATGATTTTCCGCAAAAAGACCGTCGAAAAAGCGGCAAAGCCGCTTTTTCGAGCAGGATGCAGGCCGCCGCGCGCAGGATTTGTCCGCTTCAGGCGGACAAATCCCACACTTGCGGCCTGAGCAGTGTTTTCCCCGAGGCGCATGTCCCCGGGGAAAACGGCTTTCCATTTTTTCGCGCCTGCGGGCGCGAACTCTGCGAGGCTTTTCGACATATTGGGAGCGCCTGTGCCGGACGGCACAGGCGCTCTCTTTATTCCTTGGAGATGGGGGGCGGCGTCACGGGCTTGTCGCTTTCCACATTGTCGAAATAGTCCTCATCCTGGAGCTCCGGCGTGCGGTGGCGGATGGCCTGGGTGAGCAGCGGGTAGAGGACGATGGCCAGCAGGCCGCCGGAAAAGCCGTTGTTATAGAGGTTGACGCCCTCTACCGGGGTCCCGGCGTGGAGGACCACAGAGGAGTGGAGGAACCCGGCCAGCAGCCCGCAGGGCCAGCCGAAATACCCCGCGATGGGGGCCAGAGTGGTGCCGAAGAGCAGGGCCAGCTGCACCGCCGGGTCGTTGATGCGCCAGTGGAGGAACACGCCGCCGATCACCACACCGGCCATGATGGGGATGATGTTGCGCGCGTGCTTGCCATAGGCGGAAAAACCCATGATGGCAAAGATCCCGCCCAGGGTGGGGCCGTTCAGGTCGCCGCCGGTGAAGAGGATGAACGACATGCCGATAAAGCCGTTGATCCCCATGTTGATCAGCACCGGCGCCGTGCCGAGCATGCGCAGGTAGTCGCTGGGGGCCCGGCCAGTGGTGAGCAGCAGGCGGCGGTACCCCGCCCAGGTGGCCCACAGGGGCCGGCCGCTGAACAGCACGCCGCACAGGATCAGCGTCAGGCACAGGATACTCAGGGCGATGCCCAGGGGCTGGTTGTTGCCCGTAGACCAGTGGCTGGCCACTTTGGGGTCGGCCCCCATGGAGCTCATCACCGGCACGATGATCATGGCCAGGGTCCCGCAGGCAAAGCCCATGTTGTAGAGGTTCATGCCGTTTTGGATCTTATAAGTATAGGCGGACAGCGGCGGCAGCACAAAGCCAATGAGCATGCCCACCGCGATGCCCCACCACAGGTTCCCGAAGCCGTTGTCCAGGGCGATGTAGGTGACCACAGGGGCCAGGGAGGTGGACAGCAGGGCCACAGAGACATATTTTCCGAAGGGCTCCCGCCGCACCTTGGCGTAGAGAAAGGTGCCGGCGATGATGGGCCAGATGTTGGCGATGTTCTTGCCGAACAGGGCAAAGCCCGCCATAAGCCCCAGCTGGACCACAGTAAAGCCGTTGGGGGACTCCTTGCAAAGCCAGAGCAGCCCCAGACTGATCAGGGTCACCAGCGCGGAATTGACGAAAGCCGCGCTCATGCCGGCGATCTTGATATAGTCTGTGATCAGCGCGTCCTCCATGAGGATGATGGTGCGGATACCCGGGATCACCTGGGCCGGATCCCCCAGGATCAGTCCCACCGCAGCCAGGAAGGCGCAGAAGCAGAGTGCCGCCGGATACAGCTTTGCGTAACGCATACGATCCCCTTTCTCACCGTGGTGAACATTGGCGTCCGGCCTTCAGGCGCGGGCGCCGCTGAAATACTCTCTGGTCTGCTGGGCATTGTGCATGACTTCCGCCCGCAGCTCCTCCAGGCTGCCAAACTTCCGCTCGCCCCGCAGGCGCTTGTAAAACTCCATGCGGATGGTCTGGCCGTAGAGGTCCCCCTGGAAATCCAGGATATAGCCCTCCACCGTCACCTTGTCCCCGTCGTCCACCGTGGGGCGCACGCCGATGTTGGTCACCGCTGGGCGGCTGTCGCCGTTTTCAAACCAGACCTTCGTGGCATACACCCCGTGGGCGGGCACCAGCACACCGGGCTGAAAGCGGAGGTTCACTGTGGGAAAGCCCAGGGTGGAGCCCAGCTTTTTGCCGTGGGCCACCGTGTCGGTGAGGGTGTGGGGGTGGCCCAGAAACTGGTCGGCCAGTTCCATCTCCCCCTGGGCGATGAGGGTGCGGATGTAGGTGGAGGAGACGGTGATATGGTCCTTTTCCACCTTGGGGACGATATCGCAGCCCACGCCCAGCGCTCCGCACAGTTCCCGCAGCCGGTCCGGGTTGCCCTCCCCCTTGTAGCCGAAATGGAAATCGTGGCCCGCCACCAGGTGGACCGCCCCGTGCTCGGCCACCAGATAGTCGGTGACAAAATCCCGCCAGGGCATGTGCATCATCCGCTCGTCAAAATGGGCCACGATGACCTCTTTAATGCCGTAACACCGGCGCATGAGATCCGCCCGGTCCGTGGGGGAGCTGAGCAGCGGCACCGCCGGGCTCTTCAGGATCAGGTTCTCCGGGTGGGTGTCGAAGGTCACCGCCGCCGGGACGGCGTCCAGCCGCTCCGCCACCTCCGCCACCCGCCGCAGCAGGGCCCCGTGGCCCAGGTGCACTCCGTCGAAGAAGCCCAGGGCTATGACCCGTTTTTCTGTCTGATTGTCAGGCTGCATGTCGCTACACCTCGAAAAAACTCTTGACGGCGGTCAGCTTGCGCCCCTCCACCCGGCCCAGGGCCAGGAAAGCCCCGTCCGCGCCGTACAGACGGTATTCCCCGTTCCCCGGCGCCGTGGGGAGGTCCAGCGCCGCACCGTTGCGTATTTTTTTCTCCGCCCGGAGGCTCCTGAGCGCCAGCATGGGCCGGCCTGCAAAGCAGGAATCCACCGGCATCAGCAGGGTGGCGGGGTCGGCGGCGGCCTGCGCCTGCTCCAGGGTGAACGCCCCTTCCAGGCCGTAGTCGCCCACCCGGGTCCGCCGCAGGGCGGACAGGCTGCCGCCGCAGCCCAGGGCGGCCCCGATGTCGTGGCACAGGGTCCGCACATAGGTGCCCTTGGAGCAGGTCACCTTCAGGTACCAGAGGTTTTCCCCCTGAGGAAAGCCCTCAGGCGCCGTGTCCAGTACCTCCAGGCCGCGGATGGTCACCGTCCTGGGGGCACGCTCCACCTCTTTCCCCGACCGGGCCAACTCGTAAAGCTTTTTCCCCTTGATCTTGATGGCGGAATACATGGGAGGGATCTGGCAAATCTGCCCCCGAAAGGCGGCCAGCGCCCCCTCCAGGGCGGCCCGGCCCACATTCACCGGCCGGGTCTCCACCACCTCGCCGGTGGCGTCCTGGGTATTGGTGATCACACCCAGTTGTAAAGCGGCCAGATATTCCTTCTCGCCCTCCACGGCAAACTCCACCGCCCGGGTGGCCCGTCCTACGAACACCGGCAGCACGCCGGTGGCCATGGGGTCCAGGGTGCCGCCGTGGCCGATGCGCTTCTCATGAAAAACGCCCCGCAGTTTGGCGCACACATCCATGCTGGTCCAGCCTTGCGGCTTGTCGATGACAATGATTCCGTTGGGCATACGGGCCTCCTTTCTGGGTGGTGCGGGCGCGCGCTGCGCGCCCCTGCGGGTCGCGGGTGGGAAACGGCGGGCGGATGATATCCGCCCCTGCAGATGCGCGCGCCACGGGCGGGCAAACACAGAGGATGCTGTGTGTAGGGGCGGCCCCATGTGGCCGCCCGTTGGGCCGGGAAAGGGATATGGCCCCGGATGAACGTACCCCGTAGGGCGCGGTCTCCCGGACGCGCCGCCTCCGGCGTCCCTACCCCTCCGCTTCTACCTTATGGATGGCCTCCATAATGGCCTTTTCGGCCCCGGCCAGGTCCATGTCCACGGTGCAGCCGGCGGCGGCGGCGTGCCCGCCGCCGCCCAGCAGGGCGCACACACGGGTGGCGTTGAGCCCGGCGGAGGTGCGCACGGAGATCTTGCAGCTGCCCCCCTCCTGCTCACGGATGGTGACCGAGGTCTCCACCCCCTCGATCTGGCCCAGGAAGGCGGCGATGTCCTCCATGTCCTCCTCAGTGGCCCCGGCCTCGTCCATGAGGGAGAGGGACACGGGGGCCACGGCGATCCTGCCGTCCTCATAGCGGTGCATCCGCTCGGTGATGAGCCGCTCCACCTGGAGGCGGGCCCAGCTCTTGGTGCGGAAGTGCCGCTTGTTCAGAGGGAAGAGATCCAGCCCAGTGTCGATCAGCGCGGCGGCCACCCGGTGGCTGGCGGCGGTGGTGTTGCCGTACTGGAAGCAGCCGGTGTCAGTGGAGACCGCCACATAGAGGGGGGCGGCCATGTCCGCCGTCACCGGGCCCAGCTCCTTTAAAACGTCGTAGATCAGCTCCCCGCAGGCGGCCCGGCCGGCGTCCAGGCAGGTCTGCCGGGCGAAGAATTCCTGGGAGGGGTGGTGGTCGAAGGCCAGGTCCACCCCCCGCTCCAGCCAGGGCCTTCCCGCGTCGGTAAAAAGGCTCCGGGCGGCGATGTCCACGCTGACCACCGTGTCGGGCACATAGCCCTCCGGGGCCAGCAGGCCCTCCAGATAGGGGGTAAACAGGTGGGTGGCCCCGGTGCCGGGGCAGATATGGGCGGTCTTTCCCAGGGCCCGCAGGCCCCGGCACAGCCCGGCGGCGCAGCCGATGGTGTCCCCGTCGGGGCGCTTGTGGGTGAGGATCAGGTAGCTGTCGCGCGCCCGCAGGAAGGCCGCGGCCTGCTGCACGGTGATGGTATTCATTCCTCGTCCTCCAGGCGGATGTGCTCGTTGGCCGGATTGGCGGGCTTGACCACCTCCGGGTCCCGCAGCATGCTCAGGATGTGGGCCCCCGCGCCGATGGAGTCGTCCTCCACGAACTGGAGTTCCGGGGTATAGCGCAGCTGGAGGGCGCGGCCCAGCTCCCGCCGCAGGTAGCCCCCGGCGGACTTGAGGCCCTTGACCACTTCCTTCCCGTCACTGTGGTCCAGCACGCTGATATATACCTTGGCGTAGCGCAGGTCGGCGGTAGTGTCCACCGCCGTGATGGATACCAGGCCGTGGACCCGGGGGTCCTTCACCGTGCGGATGAGGGCGGACAGCTCCCGCTGGATCTCTTCGTTGATGCGTCCGATGCGATTGCTGGGCATGGCGTTCATGTCTCCTTTTCAAAGGGTACCGGCCGGGCAAATTCCAGCCGGACCTCCTGTTTCTCCGCGTCTGTCTGGGAGTAGGCGGTCAGGTCCAGGCCGATAAGGCCGAAGCCCTGCCGGCGGTAAAAGCTGATGGCGGGGTGGTTGCAGCTCTGGGTCTCCAGCACCAGGGCCCGGGTCCCGGCCCGGCGGGCCTCCTCCTCCGCCCGCCCCATGAGGGCGGCCCCGATCCCCTGCCGGCGGAAATCCTCCGCCACCCACAGGTTGGAGACGCGCATGCGGTTATTCCAGCCCTCACGGCTCAGTTCCAGGAAGCCCAGGACCCGGCCGTCCCCCTCCGCGGCGAACACCCTGGGGTCCTCCAGCCAGTCGGACAGGAGGACGTCGGTGAACTGCTTTGCCACCGGGGCGGGGAAAGGGGTCTTTTTCAGGGTCAGGGTCCAGCCCTCCGGGGTCTCCGTCAGCACCGGGTCATAGTAAAAGGCGCTCTCATAGCGAAAGACCAGCTCTTTCCCCCGAACGGATTCCCCATCCACGGGGAGGATACGCACTTCCGGCAACGGCCCGCCCTCCTTACAGACGCACAGGCCCGCCCCCTCCTCAAATGACTTGGGGACGGAACGGGCCTGGATGGTTTTTTGTCAAGCCTTCCCCTGGGGGAAGGTAGCACGGCGAAGCCGTGACGGATGAGGGGAACGCCGCCCCTTCTAACCGGGATGGGCGGAATACGCTTCCTCTCCCCTCATCAGTCAGCCGTTCCGGCTGACAGCTTCCCCCAGGGGAAGCCATGTTTCCCGATGGCGGAACAGGCCGCCTGCTTACACCTCGATCTGCTCCATCTCGTCAGCACAAGCTCCAGATCCCTCGCTTCGCCGCAGGCGGCAAAGCTCGCTCCTTCCGCTGTGCCTCCTCTCCGAACCAGACCCGCTTTGCTGGGCTCTGGTTCGGGTCCGCCTCCGACGGTGTTTATACTTCGATCTGCTCCATCAGGTAGGCCTCCACGATGTCGCCTTCCTTGATGTCCTGGAACTTCTCGAAGGTGATACCGCACGCCCCACGGGATGTCCCATCCCGCGGGGACCCCATTATTTTACATGCTCGGGCGAAGTGAATTCGCCCTGCGCCAAGGTTTTGGGCCAAGGCCCAAAACGCTTGTACGGCGCAAAAGCGCCGCCCCGCCTGCGGCGGGGTCTCGTGCGGCATCAGACTTCGATCTGCTCCATCAGGTAGGCCTCCACGATGTCGCCTTCCTTGATGTCCTGGAACTTCTCGAACGTGATGCCGCACTCGTAGCCCTGGGCGACCTCCTTCACGCTGTCCTTGAAGCGCTGGAGGGAGGCGATGGCGCCGTCGTAGATGACGATGTTGTCCCGCAGCAGGCGCATCTGGGCGCCCCGCTGC